>Ga0207703_10003873_pt1 | contig 12440 bp, 21 predicted proteins | sample KBSSwiS12_FD_184304 | JGI IMG/M metagenome (GOLD analysis project Ga0207703, IMG submission 184304) | Switchgrass rhizosphere microbial communities from Kellogg Biological Station, Michigan, USA - KBS Switchgrass S1-2 (SPAdes) (version 2) | ecosystem: Host-associated > Plants > Roots >... | reverse complement strand
TCTCCGAGATCCTCGGCGCCAACGGCTACGTGCCGTTCGCGGTGGGCAAGTGGCACCTCACGCCCGAGGATGAGACGCACATGGCCGCGCCGCGAATAGCAGCCAACATCGTTGCGCGGTATTTGATGCCCAGCCTCTTTCAGCAGCTCAAAGAATTTGAGAAACTTGGTGGCGAAGGCCGGATGCACTGTGATATTGAACCCATAGACGGTGGCAACCGTCACCATCTTTGTCGGCGGATTGCCGTTAGCATCTATCGGCTTCCTTTTCTTGGCTATGCGCTTGTGATGAACAAACCGTTTCTTCTGGTACTGATAGCATTGTCCGTCATAAGCGCACACGATTGAATGCTTGTGGTATCTTGCCTGTGCCGTCCCAAACGAAAGTATGAATAAGGCGAACGTAGCCAATAATATTCGCATTGTCCCTTCTCCGTTTATGCAATTAAAGTGTCACTCGACCCACCTACCTCCGCAACTTTCAATTCGTCAGATGTAACCGCTTCGCCATTGTTCTTGACCAACTTATCAAGGTCAGCGAAAGAAACCCATGCCCGGCCCAGATCGCCCCAACCGTGTCCCCAACTGTTGACCATGCGTACTGCGCCGCGTGTGCCGTCCGAGCAGCGCAGATCGCGGTCCGCGCCGATGATCCTCCACTCGTGGCCACCTTCCTCTGCGCCATTGGGTCGGATAAAGCCGAACTTGTCTGGCGTGAACATATCGCGATACCACGTGGTGCCGACCAGCACCGGACCCTTATTGAGTATCCAGGCCACCAGAGTTTCACCATCGGTGGCCCATCGGTACTCGGAAATGAAACCCTTGTTCTTTAAGGCCTTCATCAACCCAAGCGTGCTGGTGCCTTCGTAATCCTCTCCTGGCCATTCATCGGCTTCTTGCGCCCAGTGGTAAAGCTCTTCAGGCGTGAAGTCAGGATCGTTTGTCGTAGGTCCACCTGCTAGCCAGCCCCAACCAGCATAGCCGACGCACTGCGGCGTGTCGTGCTGGTCGAGCACGCCAGCGCTCCACCAGAAGCGCTTGCGCACTTCGCTAGGTGTCTCGAGCTTGGGAATGAGATAGCTGAGATTGCGCTTGTCCTTCTGCACGAGCCGTCCCATGCCAGCGAGCGGACTAACGGTCATATTGCCATTCCCCCGGAAAAGAAGATCAACACAAAAAGAATTGTCGCGATCAAGATAACCAGCGCAATCGACAATATGCCATTCAATATCGTCTTGTCGTATATCGTAGGCATCAATGTATCCTCACGTAAGCTACCAAGGCATTACCAACAGTGCCGACTGCTGCCAGAATAGAAAACACAATGACGATGACGCTCCAGACCGAACTGATGCCTTGACCCTTGCCTGCCGTCAGCGTTAGTGCCTGTTGCGTCGTCTCCTTGTAGGTGCGGAATTCATCCTGCGTGACCCAGGAGGAGCGCAAGACTTCGTCCTGTCGCTTCCAACTCATATCCTCTTCACGGTATTTCTCCCAGACTTCACGCGGCAAGTATGTCTGTAACACATCGGCGGCACGCTGGTGGGCATTGTTCAGATCGTGCAGCCTGCGCTCCAATTCTTTCAGTGCTAGTGCCTTTGCTTGATCCTTCTGCTCATCCATTTCCTTTAAATGTCTTTCAAGATTATTGATACGCGCTTCAAAATGCTCCTTCACATCGGTAATTCTCGACTCGACATAATCGCGAAGAGAAACAGGTTCAGATTCAGACATGGGGAAGAATGGATCGATCTGTCATGACCTTGCTCGATGCCTTTCTTTCTGCTTCCTTCTGCAAGTCAAGAAGACGCTTCAGTTCAAGCTGCAATATTTCTTCCCGTTTTCTTTGATTGTGATGCTCCCAAGCTAATGCAAATACAACAGTGATAAAGCTAAAGATCGTCGCGATAAAAAATCCTGAGAAGACCCAATCCATGAATCAATCCTTGTCTCCTGCATGTTTGAGAATTAGGAACATAGCCCAAGTGTGGAAGATGGTCAGTAGCACGATGGGAGCCTGATCGGCGAACAGGAAGGCGTTTGACCGCACCGTTCCATCAGCGAAGTGACCGACGATCATGGCATGGATCGCGCCAACGCTTGACACGCACAGGACGAATTGCTGGGGAACTAGGGCATAGAGTGTGTGCATCTTCTTATCAAAAAAGAAACCCATAGCGGATATCGAAGCTATGGCAACTAGAATAACAATTATTCCCCAACGATAGGCAGGATGATGATCCATTGAATTATATAAAGAGTGTTCGCCGAACGGATGCAGTCTTGGCAAAAGAGGAGCGACAGTCGTGATATCCAAAACCCTCTGATCCCATATCAGCGCAATTGCCCAGACATATTGAATGACAATTCCAAAAAGGATTATTGGATAGTTGTACCATGAGCGTGGCCAGTAATTCATGGCATCATCACCAGATAATAAAACACTACAATAATCAATATCAGCGACAAGGTTAACGATGTTTCACTTATTCGCTCGCGGCGTCTTTCGCGTGCTTCCTTTTCTCGTTGTTGTTCTAGGTTTTGCATGCGCTACCACTTTCTGATTTTCCTTCAAGTCAACCTTTGCGATCTGCTTGGTCGTAACGACCTTGGTGACGTTTGCCATATCAGCAACATTGGCGATCTGACTGTTTTGTCTGTGTGAGAGCCATGACCAGACCACCGCGCCAACAGTTACAATCCCGACGATGGCGTCGATAGCGTACTTGGTAACATCACCGACCTGATCTGTTGGAATGGCACCTTTGGCCACAGCGATCGTTAATAACCAAGGAATAATAATGCGTAGCGCTGCAATTAATTGATCGCGAAATGCTGGGTCCATTTAAATCCCCTTCAATAGTTGTTCAACTTTTCCCCATGTTTCATTGCCAACAATGCCGTCTTGATCCAGACCATACTTCTTCTGGAATGCTTTGACCTTCTCCTTGGTCTGCGCGCCATAATAAAGCGTGCGCTCAGCTGCCTGCGCTGCGCCTTCTATGTCGCCTTCCTTGACATGCTCAGAGACGGTGCGCCAGATCCGGAACAAGGCCGGGGCGGCGCGGGCGAAGTTGCCGACCCCGCCGAAACGCGCAACGACTTCCTCGACATCCTTGCTGTTGTTGGCGATCACATCGAAGATCGTGGTCAGGTTGGCAATGGGCATCTCATGTCCTTTTCAATTTCTTTTGCTGACGGGCAAACTGCCGTCGCCATTTCCGGTAATTTTCTTCCCGCAAGACGATCTGCGCTATGCGGCTGGCGGCCACATTATATTTTGCCGCTGCTGCGTGGACAGTCATGCCGCGCTTTACGTCTTCGTAGATTGAATTATTTCGCTCGATCTGCCCATGCGCTCGCGACCCCGGATCGCGCAGCAGCGGCATCATTTCTCATCAGGTCCCAGTTGCAATCCCGGCACGGGCTGCCAGAAGCTATCCCTGTTGACCCAGCGCTCATCCATCAAAAGCACCAGCAGCAGATCAGTAGGACTTACCCTGTTCTTCGGCCAAACCAGCATGCGTGGCTGCCAGAAGCCGCCAGCCTCCATAGCCCAGGTCATCAGCTCGCTGCACCACCATGTGGTGTCCAGCCGCCAGTCCCGAACACCGGGAAACTTGTCACCGATGAACTCCTTCAGTCCGCTGTTGTCGAAAGCCTTGCCGATCTGCGTGCAGGCTATGGCGCGGATATCGTCGGCACGGTCAGTCTTGAGGATAACCCAGCGCCGATAACCGAAGGGCTGATAGTCAGGCGGCCTGATAGCCACGCCACGCGGATTGCCCTTGACCACCGGAGCATCCTTGTTGTCACTGGCACCGAGCAGGTTGCCGTCATCTAGGATCATATCGCAATGCGTGAAAGGAGAATGCGACAGACGACGTATCAGAGGAGTTGCCCAGTACTTGTCAAATACCAGACTGATCGGCGCAAACAGTCCTTGTCCACGCTTGACGAACGGCGGAGTAAAGTCGCGCCAGTGCGGAGCACAGGTGCTGAACTGCAAGACAAGCTGGTCAGCCATTGACTTCACCATAGAGCTGAATGTCAGACAGGTTGCCGATGCGGTGGACTTCGTTCATAAATCCGATAGTCCACTCATCGGCATGTCCGCCGCGCCTGTCTGCATTCAGCCTGTGGCGATCCCACCAGCTTTCTCTGTTAGTCTCATACCAACGGCGCAGCAATTCTGCACGCATGTCGCCTGTGGCCGTTGGATCGATCCTGATCACTTACGGACAAATCGCCCATGAATGACAACGCCATTGACCATTGGCGGAGCCGCCTTACGTCGAGCCTGCAGGGTCGGAGGTACGGCAGCCACAGCGGCGCAAATGGCATTGGCGATCCCAGAAGCAGTGATGATGATAGGATTGCCAGCCGAGATAATCCCGGCCACAGTCTCCACTGTTGGCAGAAAGCCGCAGGCTGCAACTGCCGCTTGCCTGACCTGCTCAATGAGCGCCGCTGGACTTCCGGTACCGGTAGTTGCACAACCAGAAAGCAAGAACATGGCAGTTATCGGAGCGACCAATAAAGCCTTTCGCATTTTATATTTCCTTTCCACTGTTATAGTCTTCCAAGGCAACAACAATCTCGATGGCGACTTGCCGACACTCAGCATCTGTGATGAATTTTCCATAGATCGATTTATCAGCATGCGCGCGCAGAGCGCGAAAGATCGCCTCTATTTTCCCTGTGTCGATGTTTTCACCTTCGATCTTTTCATCAGCCATCAGTGTCTCCTTTTCTTTCTTAGCGCCATGGTGTTTGTTACTTGGTAGCTGTCCAAATGAAAATGTACTTGACCGTTCGCAGCCACACCGTGACCAGCAAAATACTGCCCTCCCATTGTGAAACCCACATAGTTTATGCCGCCGATGGGAGGTGTCGGGTATCCGCCACCAACGCCGGTCCACTCCGACGATATGGTACAGCTGACCGTATGCGTTCCAGGCGTCAAATCGGTTCGCGAAGTCGGACACCACCAGCGCGTTATGCTCGTGCCTGATGGATCACCGGCCACGAACAATCGCAACGTTGCTGGCGGTATATCAGCGCCCTCGACGGGATATAGCGTCCCTGACCCGGAGAGAGTAAACTGCATCGAGATTGTCTGACCGACCTGCGCGCTCCGTCGATTGACACAGTAGTGCAGTTCACCGAAATTGAAATCATCGCATGGACCTATGCCAACCGAGTATAGCGCAGTCCATCCATAAGTAGTTGGCAGAGGCGTATTGCCACCGCCATCTGATGCGCACCCTGCCAGCAGCAACGCCAGCAGCAGGATAAATCTATTCATCCTCGAGCGCCTTCCATGTATAAGGTCCAACAACGCCGTCAGCTACCAACTCACTCTTCTTCTGGAAATCAATGACCGCCTTCTTCGTCGCTGCGCCAAAGTCGCCATCCTGCCTAATGTTGAAACCGGCAACGGTCAGCAGGTACTGCAGGCGCTTAACATCCTCTCCGGTATTGCCAACGCGCAGCAACGGATAATCGACCACGGCTGGTTTAGCATTGGCTACGACAGCAGGCACAGTAATATCTAGCTGCCACGGTGCGTCATCATCGTAATGCGCCTTGTCAGGCTTGACCGAAACGTGGCAGTGATGGTCATGCGGATTGATGCCGGTATATTTTCTCCACACCCAAGCCGGTTGGCCTTGATTGGAGCCGCTGGCGATCTTGCGATTGGAAATAACGTATTTGATCCGCTCATCCTTGCTGTTGATCAGGTTGTGCGCGATCACGTCAGAGACAATGCCGTGCTTCGGATCGTTGGTGAAGTCGCGCGCCGTGACTACGCCAGTGCCGTCAGCGTCATGCACCCAAGGATTATGATCCGAGTTGCGCGAAGCGTGGCTCTCATCGCCAATCGACCCATCGCTTGACTTGTCACGGTTAGGCGACAGCGCATTAATCTCGCGCAACAGAATATCCAGGCTTTTTGCCACTCGCCATGTCATGCAACCAACTCCTCAGTTGCCGGAAAAGTTACGTCAATAATATCGTCTGTGCTTATACGCAATTGGCGCATAGCGCCTAGACTTATATCAGCAACCCTGCCGGTGTCCTCGTGCGGACCCCAGTCAGCAGGGAATGCCAACAGGCTTACACCTGTCTTCTTGCTGTGGACCAGCGCCCAGCGTCTCAGCAGCATCTTGCTTGGCGTTTTTTCATAGTCCCACCGGCAGGCGATATAGTTGACCAGTGGATTGAGCCGCCGTGCGAGACCGGTGGTACCTTTTGGTTGTTGCGAGAGAAACAGAAAAGGCGCTTGGTTGATGTCATGAATAAACGCCAAGCCTTCGTCCGGAGCAACGCCATGGTCAAGCGGTCCGCCGAACCAGGAGCACTTGCCGCTAACAAACATCAGCGGTAGCCGTTGGCTACCCAAGTGAAATGCGCACCGCCACCTGAATATCCTATACCGATGATCTTGTCATCCTGATGCTTCATGATATCGAAATATGTCTGCTGATAGTTCGCCCACATGTAGCTTTTGACTTCGCCGATAGGCTGCAGCATGTGCGCCAATATGTTCATGCCGCTCGAGGTAACGAAGCCATCCCAGCTCTGGATGCCGCCATGCATCAGGAAAATTCTTTTCACTTAGGTTTTTCCTTTCAGTAGCATTAATCCGAAAGTCAGCGGCCAAAGCAGGATTAGAAACGTTGTTATGAAATCGAACATGAAGCATTGCGGATTAACGTCCCGCTGCTTGCCGATGAGAATGGTGTAATAAGCAACGCCTGTTATGTACAGAAATTCAAGCATTAGCTTGACGTTGCAATCCCTCTTAGGGTGCCACCTGATGCCGGGTCCGGGCTGCGAGCAACCCATGTCAATCCGTCAGCTGAGTACATGATGTAGGGAATGGTGAACGTATTGTTATCGCGCCCAACGGCAACAAAGCCTCCTCCATTGATCGCTGCAACCGACAACCAATTTGGTCCATCAGAGCCTGCAGAAACCGGGTCTGTAGCGCGTGATGTCCACGTTGTGCCGTTTGGTGAACTGGCTGCCCTGCCTTCTAAACCAGAATTAAAATCCAAGCCGACTACAGCATAGATTGTGCCATTATATGCCACATCATTAAACTGATGATCAGCCATTGCCGTATTATATTCCGTCCACGACGTTCCGTTCGTTGAGCTTCCAATTCCAGGTATCGTGGCAGAGTTTCGTAATCCAACGATAACGTGTGTCCCTCCAGATACCAAGACAACGCCAAAAAATACCGCAGTCGTAAAGGCTGGAGTATTGGCTGACCAAGATGCACCATCATCAGTTGATGTCATTAATCGACGCGGACCGCTAAACTCGCTATCGCCGCCAACAGCGACGGCCAATCCAGTAATGCCTCGAACACCGTACCATTCGGCGCTTGTAGCAGGTGCGCTTGTTCTTTGCGTCCAAGAGATGCCGTTAGACGAACTCATAACCTTTGGCGTTGTTGATGCAGAATCCCTGCCAACGGCAATAAAGGAAGTTCCTGTCCAACAAACAGACTCAATAAAAAAATCCGTAGCAGGATCAGCCGTTACCGCAGTCCATGTATTACCGCCATCATCGGAATAAATTACAATAGGATCGCCAAAATTAAATCCGCCATCATGCCCAACGGCAACCCATCGGTTCAAGCTTGAACTATAACAGATATCCAAAAGGATGGCAGAAGGCGCAGCAAGACCAGCTGCGAATGAACGGTCAACCCAAGTCACTGCATTAGCATCTTCGGTCGTCATGAGGATCGGCGAGTCCTCATTAGAAACTCCTCCGACCGCGATCCAAACCGCAGGATTGCCAGCAGGCGCTGCTTGTGCATGCCTTCCGGACGAAGCAGTGACGCCAGAAATCATGCTGTTGGCTCAACGAATCGACCAAAGCCGATCCAAGTATTGGCTGCCGTTTTTTTGATGGTAATAACTGCCCCGACATCGGCGGTGAATGCGTCGAAGGAAGTAACGCCATCGTTAAATGTTGCTGGTGCTGTAGCGATGACCGTCAATGATCCGGCAGCAGATTGACGAAAACTGATTTCCGTATCAATCGGCGCATCGTAGCTTGAATCAGGAGGAATTGTTATGTCGCAGCCAGCGACATTTGTGCAGAGCCACAGCGCATTTATGTCAGAGCTGCTGATGATGTGGGTTGCATTGGCTTCAGTAGCCGTAACAGCCTGTCTTAATGCAGGACTGGCAACAGCAAAGTCGAATATCAGGTCATAGAAATTATTGCCGTCTCCGTCATTAGCGCCTGCGTCAAACGTTGCTTCGCTTAGGTGTGCAAACGGAACGACATAAATAGCAGTGCCGTAATATAATAGATCATTGACGGCATAATTCGTATTTGGAAGCCATAGACCGCGTCCGGTCATCGGCGCAGTTGGCAGTATGAATGGACCAAAAGCCGTGGCGTCGGTCAGTGTTATAAGGATTGAATTCGGCGTTGGCTGCGTAATTTCGCTAATGCCTGCGCCAACTGCAGCCAATTGACTGAAGAGCGACGTAACGTCTGTCTTGATCTTGAAATTATTATAGTCACCCTCAAGAGAAGTTAGCAGCGCTCCCTTGCCAGCAAAATCAACGGTAGTATTGCGATAGACGATATTGTCAACATTAGGCATCAGACTCATTCCTCAAAGGTAGCGCTGAAAAACGGATTGAAGTCCATGAGATTTGGGGCGGCACCTATCTCCGCTTCGGGTACCGCAGTGAACGCTACGTGCAGGTTCTTCAGCGTCCATGGGCTGCCGTCGACAGTGAAGGTAACTGGACCAAACGTGACCGAGAACGAAGCAATTGGATCGTAGACGCCAGGAAAACTTCCATCGTCAGGCCAGTGGTATCCAAAAAACGGCCAAGTGTGCGAGAAAGCACCGACGCTAGTGAACGATGGGTCTGCTCCTCCAGGGTTGTCTGCGTCCCAGTTGTAGTGAATGAGGTGCTGTGTCTCTGCAGAAATGCTGTTATCGGTGTTGGGACCTACCAACCACCACGGGAAGGCTTGCCACGGAAACTCTCCGGGTGGAGGAGCGAAGACAGTCTGGGCTGGTACGACAGGCTGAGCACCGCCCACAACTCCATGACGCCCATCGGCGAGGGTCACGGTCGTGAAGTTTCCGAACTCGTTTCTCCAGTTGTAGCCTAGCCCGATGGCCGGACCTATTCCATTCGGATTTGTATAGCTCTCAGGCTTGTATGCCCATGACAGCACGACCTCTCCACCCCCGATATTGACAATATTCTGTAACGGGTCGAGACGCCACGGCGCACTCTCATCTTGCACAAGCTCCAGGCTCGGATCGCAATAACCGAGAATAGGCTTGTATGGGTCTGAGTCGAATATCGGCGATCCGTAAGCCCGACCTGACGGAGCGTTGCCGAAGTTGGCATATTCTTCCGCCGTCAGATTTTTGAATTTATATTTGAATAACTGCCCGTTAGTTCCTATTACATGCATTTCATCGATGTACTCAACTGTGAGCCAATCTCCTCCGCTATCATGGTTGTCCTTATAGAACCTGACATAATGAACTTTGAAATGGCCGATATCGTCATCAGATATTCCGGCAACAGATTCAGGAGTTTGTGGAGCCGGGTCTTTATTGTTTAGCCTTACATTGTATTGCTGCGCGTTAACTGCAGGATTTTTTAATTCAAATCCCTCGATATCCACGCTGCCTACAATGCGAAATGTCTGTATGCGCTCAACGTCAATGTATTTGCCAGAGTTATATGTGACATCATTGCCATTGAATTTTGATGACTGCACACGCTTTGTGACGACAGTACGCGATTCATTGGTCCTATCATTTACAAGCTTGTGCTTTAACTCTTGCGCATTTGTGCCAATTATTGGCAGCGCAGTTATGACAGGAAGATCGACATAACGGCTTGGATCATTTAAGCCGGTAGTAACATTTGGGAAAAAGACCCGCTTGCGCTTTCCTAACCGCCTATCCATTAAATAACACTCTGTTGTCCTGTCGGCGCTTTCTTTTCCTTCATCCAGCGCTCGATATAATAGGTGATGTCAATCGTCTCGCTGCCATTGAGTGACTTAACCGACCAGGATTTTCCAATATCAATCTTAACGGTTTCAGCAGTCGGAGTTGCCGTAGCAACAGTGGTGGAAATCAAGCTGCCGCTCACCACAGTCTTTGGCGGAGTTATCTCTCGCGTCTGAAACGGACGGATGATTTTTTCCAGGCTCATAGGTTCGACGCTGCCTCAAAGTCAACGGTTCTAGGAAGCTTTAAAGGAGTGACATCGATAGCATATTGCGTTTCAAATCCATTACCGGAAATAGGCACCAGCTCTATATGCACGGATGTGGCTACGGTCTGCAACCAGTCCTGAATAGCTTGTTCGGCTGCTGCAATCGATGCCTCTTGCTGCTCAATCGAAAGCGCGGTTGAGGTATAGTATCTCGGTCCGTTTCCTGAAAGAGCATCCAGCTGCCCTTGTATTGAACCGTTGACAGTCACACCAAGAACCACATCCTCATAGCGCAGCGGGAAGGCTCCTGTATATGTTTCGGCAACCGGAACGCTGTAACCAAAGTCAGAAAGGCTGGATTCAGACACAATGACATCGGATGAACTGACAAATTGATCGGTAATATAATCGATTATGTAATCATTGGCTGTATTGATAACAGCGGTTGTCGTTCCGTTGTGTCCTATCGTGGCACCGATAGTCAACTTGCCTCGCCGCTGACCTGTGTTGACATTATGAAAAATCTGATAGGACGTTATCTTACCCTCAACCTGTCCGCCCGGCATGTTGTCCCATACCAGCCGCGCGCTCTTTCTGCAGCTCAGGCTCAATGCCCGCTCAAAGGTGCAATCCCATGATGCCTGCGCAACACGCGCTCCCTGCCGTAGCTGCGCTCTGCCCCAGAGCAATCTATTTTCCAGGCTTTGCAAGCCACGCGTAGTAGGAAAATAACTGGCCAGAGACGTATCGCCGATTGGCGGCGCAGCTTCTGCTATGGTTCCAGCCTCGCCGACGATTGGCTTGCCGACATCAGCGCCGGGAGTTTCCACAGGATTGGATGGCTTGGTCGGAGCAGGATCAGGCAGACTTAATACAGCCTGAATATCGGCAACCATCGTATATAGTATGCTCTCATTGCGCTTGATAACGCCGCCCTCTGCGGTGATTGAAAGCGATGGCGCTATGCGCCAGAACACAACGTTCGTTGTGGAATTATCATAGTGATAGGGAATGTTGATGTCAGGGTCGTCATTGTCGCCTTCACCATCGAACACCGTATGCCAGTTCGTGGTGATCGTCCCATAGCCGCCACCGGGCCAGATCAATCCTGCCTGCGCGTGCTCAGTCAGTTTTTGCGAGTATCCAATAGGACCAATTGGAAACGTCTTGCTATGACTGACCGACATTGTGTCACCGACAGCATGCGTCTTTTCCTTGTTCTGAAAATTGAATTGGAACGTTGCGGTGTGTGCATTGTGCGCGGAAAATAGATCGAATGCCGATGTGCTCTTTCCGGCCGCCCAGCCGCCTCCCAATCCTGCTCCCGGCTTTGGCCAATCACTGTAGATAGATTCATTGAACCCGTTTATCTGTGACGGGAGTTGAATTGGCAACTCGACATCAGTTAATCCGGTCTGATCCCACGTCACAGACGCCTTGACGCTTATCTGCTGTAACGGCGGTGCGGTAATGGTCAGGCTGATGCTGTCATTCGGCACTTCCTGATCTGCAATAAAGACTTCAATACCATCCTCCCCTTCCAGAATATCGCTAGGAGATACTGCCAGCGACGCACCGTCCTCTCCACGCGTGCAATTCCACCTTATGCTACGCGTCTCAACAATAGCGTCAGGATCGTCCCAAAGCCTGCTATCGACAAACACAGGATCAAACCAAGGCAATTCTTTCAAAGTTTGTGCTATGTCAAATTTCTGCTGATCGAAGTCCAATGGCTTGGCAATGAATATGAGGGAAACAAGTTCGCCAAATATATTCTCCGGAATACCAACAAGTCGTCCAAAGAAAACAGGATAAGTGTTTGTGCCATCCGACCAAGACAACCACACCCATAACTTGCGTCCAGCATTGAGAAGACCAATGCGCGGATTTTTCAAAACCAAGGTTAATATTGCAGTCGAGCCTTCGGCATGATCAATCTGGATTGAATAGACATCCTCAGCCATGACCTGATGGCTTTCTGTAAAGCTGGTTTCAGTCTCATCGACCCATGCCAAAAACCATTGCGGATTCATCCATCAACTCGCTATTGCCGTAATGCGTCCAGCACCGATAAATCGCACTGATGCGCTGTAGTTGTTATAGCCTTTACTGGGACGGCGCATAAAAGGGTCTTTAGGATTAGGAATTGTGGGGAAGCTGTAGTGAAGGGAGCTTGCGGTCGATAGCACGGCTGCAGTTGCGTTTG
>Ga0207703_10003869_pt1 | contig 12446 bp, 20 predicted proteins | sample KBSSwiS12_FD_184304 | JGI IMG/M metagenome (GOLD analysis project Ga0207703, IMG submission 184304) | Switchgrass rhizosphere microbial communities from Kellogg Biological Station, Michigan, USA - KBS Switchgrass S1-2 (SPAdes) (version 2) | ecosystem: Host-associated > Plants > Roots >... | reverse complement strand
TCTCTTTCTAATCTATTGAGTTCTTCCGCCATGTTTACGTTTCTCCCATCAGAAGTCATACATCTAGCAGTCCCACCCCATTCGGAAATAATTTCATCTTCCCATTCTTTTAAGGAAGCAGGAGTTTCAGGTCTTTCAAGTTTTTGGATTGAACCAAATAGCATACAGTCTTTACATTTGCTAATTTCTTCTATCCTTTCGCCTGTCATCATATTTTCTACGATGCAATCATGAATCTTTCCGCATTCAATACATTTTCTTGGATTGCTAGGCTGCTGCTTGTAATTTGCATTTATTTTTTCAGTAGGTGGATTTTCTCCATCCCCTAAAAGAATAATTTCAGAATACAATTTCTTATACTTTGGCATTGCTGTAAAAAAGTTATTGATTTTTCTCTCTTCTTTTCTCTTTTTCTCGTAATCTACCTACTATCCCATTGCATACACAGCAATATTTCTGCAATTTATGTTTTCTTATTATTTCGATTTGACAATGCTGGCACTTCATCATTTCACTCATAAATAATCCTAGACTAATCTAGAACTATATTACAAGGTTTGGCAATAAGCTACTTGTCAAATTAAAGAAAATTATGGATATTTTTTTATGGTGTGATGGGGTTTCCCCAATCCTGTTTATCTTCAGGAAGCAAAGAAGACCTTTCATTCATTCGTCTGAGAATCTCAGATAGTATACCTGTCATTTTGCTCAGGTCTATTGTTATATTGTTGTTTAGGTATCCAATAAGCTCTTCATTGGTGTAATCTTTTAAACTTTTTATTGGTATAAATCGTTTCATTAGAACTCATGTCCACAGTTTGGGCAGCTCTTCATTTTTTTGCTGCTGCTTTTTTGGTTTTCTAATATTTCTTCTGCTTCTTTACACGTTCCTAATAATTGCTCTTCACTAAATCCATATTTAAACAAGTCTAAAGGTTCCCATTGGTTGGCCAAAATATCCCAATCCCAATTTCCTTGATGAAGATTAAGCCCAATACAAAGTTCATCAATCTCATCATCTGATAATTGTGTATCTGCGACGAAACATTCAATTGTTTTAGCCTTTTGCTTTTTGAAATATTTTATTCTTTGATGACCACCGATGATTGTCATATCGGCATTTATAATGGGTTTATCAATTAAACCAAATTTATCGATCAATCGGCCTAAGCGTTTAAATTGTTCTTTTCCAATCTGTCTTGGATTCTTGGGATGTTGTTTCAAAGATTTAATGGGAAGCTCTTTTAATTGCCAATTAAATTTTTTTATTGGTTCTTCTGTTTTCACCTATAATCTCCTTGCCAAAAATGATACTTTATATCATACGTAAAGTAATTTGTTTAGTTGATTTTTAATTATATGATTGTGAAACTTTCTATTGGAGGTTGCATATGTCAGATATACAATTAGAACTAAACATAGATAATAAAACTCCGCAAGAACTTCAATTTTTACTGATGCAACAGCAAATCGATAATTTAGCTGATAGCATGGGAAAAGTGAGGCGTAAGCTTTTTTCCGAATTGGGCGAAATAAAAAAACTTTATTTTGATGTTCAAAAGGAAAATGAAGAATTAAAAGCTAAATTACAAGAGCTATGTTATGGAAAAACAGAATGGATCTATGGACAAAACGGTTGTCTCTTTGATGTACGAGAATATCAACAAGCAATTGGTTGACGTAGACCAATTAGCGATTAATCAGCCAGATTTAGCTATTGATTATATTCATTCGCAATATAGATTGGCTGATTATCAATTAAACTTTCTATCTCGACACGTATCGCCATAATCTTTCCTTTTTCCTGAGCATATTTCCATTTAATCAATGGACTCGAATCAGCATGGCCTTTATTGCTCGCAAATAATCCGTTCTTTTTTCTATATATTACAACTTTCTCTGGAAAAAGACATGCTCCTATTTCATCTTTTATCCATTTAAAAGCCATCGGCAAATTTTCCTCAGAATCTAATAATCTAGTAGATATTCGCGTAAGAGTTATATTACATGGAATAGGAATTTCTTGTGCTTCATGTTTAAATAGACTCCTAATAAAGAATTGCTGTTGTTTGTGTCTTTTTCTACTTACTGTCCAATGTTCAGATGTGTTTGATTCACTGACAGTTTTAAGAGGTATTTCCCACAAGATTTTTTTCATAAGCTTCTTAAATTGCAAAAATAAAATTCAGATTATAAAATTAAAATTTAGTGTTTATGTTGCATGGAATACACATAATATTGTGTATCCGTCAATTCTAATTTTGTCTTTATTAAATATACCAAAACAACTAGGAGTCCTTATGTATACAAGCAGTAAAAATCCTGCCTTGAATTTTTTTTTAAAAGGAAATGATTTCAAAAAGAAAACAGTTAAAAATTAGCCAGCAAGAACTATCCGAAATAGTTGATTGCCACATTAACACTATCAATAATATCGAAACAAAAAGATCTAATCCTTCGTTCGAAATGGTTATGCGACTTTCAATCGCATTGGACATTTCCATTGATAAAATTATCAACGAACTTAAAAGTAAACACTGGAAATGAAATAATTTTTTACATAATGGGCTTATTTTTTTAAGCTCATTATGTTTAGGTATATTTGATCCTAAGATTCTCACCCATTTCTTTAAATTTTTGCCAACTAAAGTATTTATCCAATTTCATTTCGAAATAAGTCATTCCCCTCTGAAAAGCTATTACATTTTTATTTAAAATACATTCAGCCCCTAAATAACATTTTCCATTTTCAAATTTTTCGCATAAACTTTCATAAATACTTTTGCTAGGCTTAGGTTCTTCCCATTTGATTTTATTCGCACAGGCGAATTTTAAAGCGGCAGCTAGACCTTTTCTAAATTCCTTTTGATGTTTAGACCATTCAATTGCATTGGCTACTATAGATTCTTCATATTTATTAGTAATTTCGATTTTATCTGTTTCAGGAATATTTAAATTTTCAAGAATTAAATAAGTTTTAGTTTTTGTTATTTCAATTTCTTTACTATTTAGTTTCTGATAATTGATGTTATGTTGCGTTATTTTTGAAATTTTTTTTTCTGGTTGTGTTTTAAGGGGTTTTTTTGAAGTAAAAACAGCAGCTTGTTGTTGCTGTTCTTGAGTATTGCTAATATTAGTATTACTACTAGAGACTTCTTCGGCACCCGAATCTATGGCATCCCCAAAAGGGGGAAGCGGTAAAAATTTTTTGAAAGTAGCATCGCTTTCAATTTCTTTCTTAATTTCGGCTATTTCTTCTTTAGAATCAGAAACTATGATTTCCACTGGAAGAAAATCCCCATTAGAATTTCTTGATTGATATCGGTAAGCATATCCATGCTCAATGCATTCCTTTATGACGGAATAAATAGCCTTTTCTCCTTCTTTTAATACTGCACATAAATGATTAACATGAAATTTCCATTCTGGTGGTTTAGTTAAACAATAACCAATGAATCCTTTTGCCTTCAGACTTAGATTCTGATCTTCAAACATACAATTTAAAAGTTGGACAAATTTAAAACGGCGGTCTTTTACACCTCTGACAATGCTCATTTGAAATCCGGTTTTTAGTTTTTAATATTTTTCAAAGAAACTGGATTAAAAATAGACATATCTGGTAGGATCAGTGGCAACTTTTTAATTTATATTGAATATAAGACACAACATGTTGTGTGTGTTTAAATTTATAATTCAGTATAATAAAGTTGGTATTCTAGCCAGATTAACTAGATTTTAATCCAGTATTTTAATCCAGTTTCTTTTGCTTTAATGTCATTCTAGCCAGATTAACTATTTTTTTATTCAGTTTCTTTGGTTTTTTATTTCACTAGGTTCTATTACAGTAGAATCTAATGACACAAATTTACATTCTTTTTGTGATTATAAATTTTTCTTTTTTGTAGAATACAGGGATTAGGAAAAATATCCAAATCATAATTTGAAAAAAGTTTTTTACTTAGGGGTTTCCCCTATTTAGTCTACTTTTTTCAGATTATGGTCCTGCTTCAAAACACAACAATCTTTCATGTGTAATACGGTTTCGATTCCATATAAACGCTTATCAATTTCATGGATATCTTTTCGATTTTCTTTTAATTGTTTGTAGATAAGCATTAAAATTGTAAAGGTAATAGCAAAACCACCGCTAATAATCCAAAGTAGAATATCAATCTTTTCCATATCACTCCCCTTTCAGTAGTTCTTCTGCTTTCACTTCACCATTTGTCATTTTCTCTATATATTGAGCTAATTTTCTAGTGGGTTTAAGACGTCCATTTATAATTCCAGATATGTGATTGCGACTATACCCTATAAATTCACTAAATTGATTTATGTTCATTCTTTTTATATATAGATAATCTTTCAAATTCATATTTTCCCCTGCAATCAACATACAATCTCCTAATTTGTATTTTTATACTACTGTATATATTTTTTTATAGCAAATACATTTTTTTGTAACATTGTGTTGATATATAATATTACGTTGTGCTATATTTTATTACATCAAAGCAAGTCTCCCTGTTGACTAGGTAAAACTAGCAGGTTGTAGCAGCTAAAATGATGTAAAAATAAGCTGAAATAAGTACAATTCAAAATAAAATTATATGATTATTAAAAGGTTAGGAAATATGAAAGAAAATATCTCAATGAGCGAAAACTTAAACGAACTGTTTACTGCTTTATCAAAAGCTCAAGGAAAAATCCAGCCGGCTTGTAAAGACAAAGCCAATCCATTCTTTAAAAGTAAATATGCGGATTTATCTAGCGTATGGGATGCATGTCGAGATTCATTAAGTGAGAATGGATTATCTATCGTTCAAATTCCGCAAACTCAGCCTGAAGGAATTTCTCTTATTTCTATTCTTGGACACTCAAGTGGTCAATGGATAAAAAGCGAGATTGTAATACCTTTAACAAAAAACGATCCCCAAACTGTCGGTTCAGCCATTACTTATTACCGTCGATATTCTTTATCTGCTCTTGTCGGTGTGGCACCAGAAGATGACGATGGAGAAAAAGCACAAGCACCATATAGGCAAAAGACAGTTGATATAAGAAATATTCCTCAAAAAATAACTAAGCAACAAGTGGAAGATTTAAATAACATTCTGTCTAGGTGTGATGATAAATATGTAGCTTGGGTTTTTGATCATATGAAAAAACAATACAATACAGATAGTATTTCTGATCTTCCTTATGAAATATATGACCGAATGAAAACTGCTGCGATAAAAAATGTTAGAACGGATGAGTTATCCCCTGAATTTTTTGCCACTGAGGTCCAATGAATGCAGAAGATGTTATTAATGAAGTAATAGACAATGCTTACGAATGGTTAGAAATGTCTGATGATCCTGCGGCTTTTGTTGCAGGAATTCTTGCTAATAAAATAATAAAATTAAACGAACATATCGAATTTTTAGAGAAACGGGTAAAACATGTCAGCTCAACCACAAATAAGTAATGAAGTTATTCAAGGAACGGATGAATGGCTAGCTTTAAGAAAGACTAAAATCACAGCCACCGATGCAAGCGTGATTATGGGTGTTTCTCCTTGGAAAACTAAAATCCAATTGTACAATGAAAAGATTTCACAAAATGATAATACATTTGTGAATGAATCCATGCAAAGAGGGTTAGATTTAGAGCCAATAGCACGCGATCTATTTAATATTCAAACAGGAATCAAAATGAATCCTACTGTTGTTATTAAAGATTGGGCTATGGCATCCTTGGATGGCATTAGTTCGTGTGGTCAATTTATAGTAGAAATTAAGTGTCCAGGCCATAAGGATCACGCAATTTCTTTAGAAGGAAAAATACCAGATCAATATTATCCGCAAATTCAACATCAAATGTACGTTACAGACCTACAGTTCGCTTATTATTATAGTTTTGATGGAATAGAAGGCGTAATCGTGATTGTAAAAAGAGATGATGAATACATTGCAAAAATGGTTGAAGAAGAAAAAAAATTCTATGAATGCTTAATAAATAAAATACCACCCGAATCAAATCAAGATAACTTTATAGAAAGAAATGATGATTTATGGGAAGAATATGCTTCACAGTGGAAATTAGTGACCGAGTCAATCAAAGAATTGGAAATAGAAGAAGAAAAGCTAAGAAAGAAACTTATATTTTTAAGTGGAGAATCAAACTCGAAGGGAGCAGGTATATCATTATGTCAGATACAGAGAAAAGGAAATATTGATTATTCAAAGATTCCTGAACTAAAAACCCTGAATTTAGATCTTTATCGTAAAGCTTCAATAAATATTTGGAGAATCACATCTGATTAAAGCTTTTTATAAAAAAAAAGATAAAGGGTAAAGTTCGTTTACCCTTTTTCCCAAAACCAAAACAAGTAGGAATTCAAATATATTTTTAACATTTTTTTTGGTTTAATGCACTAAAAATTATGGAATTATGCAAAAATTTATTTTCTAGTACTCATGAGCTTTTTTAGCACGTTTTTTCATATCTTTTGCCGCTGATACAGCTTCTTTTTTTTCTACTATTTCATGTTTTTTCTTAGCGCCTTTAGCATGTTTAGCTTCATGCTCATAATGCTTAGCATCTTTTTCTAAAGCTGATGCTGCATTTTTCATGATCTTTTTATGCATTACTTATCCTTATTTTGAATGTGTACAGTAGCATCAACGGTTTGTACATCTCTGCTAAAAGCTGTTTTATCTACTTCGATTTTAATAGCTGTATCTGTTTCAATATCATCAACGGTTTTGAAAAGATCAGGCATCATTGCAGAACAAGACGTCAATAATAGTAAGGAAATAATACTGATTAATTGTTTCATTTTTTGCCTTTCTTTTTAGGAATGTGAGCTCCTGATTTGCGTGCCTCAGATAGCCCGATAGCTATTGCTTGTTTTGGATTTGTCACATGAGCACCCGAACCACTTCTCAAAGTTCCTCTTTGAAATTCTTTTTCGACAGTAGCAATTTTAGATTTTGGATCTTTGATATGCTTTCTTTTTGCAGCTCCAGCACCTAACTTATCGGGATGTTTCATTGCTTCTTTCGAATGATGATGTTTTTTCATTTTTTTGATTTACCTGTTTCCAGTGGAATAATAACTCTTATTTTTTAGAATAAATAAAATCCTGTAATATAAATTTGCTGAAGATTAGTTGCTGCAATATCAGGAGTTGTTACATTTAAAAATATTGTTGTGCCAGCAGGAATTATAGGTGATGCTCCTGAATTACAGGGTCCTACATTACCAAAACTAAAGCTGTCTGCATTTCCTTGAGCTTGAATAAAACTAGTAAAAACTGCTAAATCTTGATAATTTGGTCCAGTCCAACCAATATTAAATTTTGGTGTCTGTGCAAATCCTGTTGTTCCTACAATAGTTGACCCATAAAATGAAATATCTGTAGCGATAAAATCAGCAGGTAAATTTGATAGAACAACTGTAGTGCCGGTTGAAGTAAAATCAACTATATTTTCAGCTTTTAAAACTACGGAATTAGCAGTTACAGGAACTGCTTCTACGCTAGCTATAAATAGAAACATTAAAATTGCAAATAGATATTTTTTCATAAAATCTCCTTATGGAATCGTGATAATTCTATATATTATATTATATGACACAGTGTTATCGTTTGCAGCATTTCCAGAAATTTCGGTAGCAGTACTATTGTATATGTTAACTGCCACATTCGCAAAATTAGTATATGCCTGACCCGCAAGGCCAGTGACAGCAAATAAAGAAGCCTGACTGCTTGTAGCAGTAATCCCGCCATTAGTCATATTTATTCCGCTATTTACAGTTGTTCCCCAATATGCATTAATTGTTTGAGAAGCTGCGGCAGTAAAAGCATTCGTTCCGCCATAATTCATAGTAAAAACACCATAGATCAAATTAATCATTTTTCCGGATCCTGGAGCTGCTATAATTTGCACAGGGGTTCCATGAAGATTTTTAACTTGGGTATTTGTTAATGTTCCTGAAACTGACAATAATCCTCCACCTGGAGCTGCAGCGCTTGTCCAATTAGTACCATCTGAAGTTAATACATTACCCGATGTTCCGGCAGCTGCTGGATAAGTAGGAGTTGAAGCAATCCAGTTTGTACCATCCGATATAATAATTTTACCGGTTGTAGCCGATGCATTAGGAAATGTAGGCGTTGACATTATAAGATTAGTTCCATCACTAATAACTACTTTACCAGCAGTAGAAGCGGCATTTGGATAAGTTGGTGTAGAGGCCACCCAATTCGTGCCATCGGCTCTTAGTATAGTTCCTGTTGCCGTTGCTGTTGCTGGATAAGTTGCAGTACTAAATACGGGATCTGCGGAAGATCCTCCCGATTGTAATATTTGACCCGCTGTTGCCGTTGGCCCTACTTTTGTTACTGTTGCTGTTCCTGCTCCAACTAAAACTGCATGATTTGTTAATCCTGTTAATTGAGTTGTTAATGTGCTTCCTGACCCTGAAGTGGTAATAGATCCTGAACCTAATAAATTCCAATTTCCTGCGGTCGGACTTAAAGCACCACCGCTATTACCTGTTATTGTTTGACCTACAACTGAACCAGATACAGCAATTGAAATACTATTTGATCCATTAGTGATAGTTATTCCTGTACCTTGAGTTAACGTTGCTGCTGCGGGTGCTCCTGCTGTCGATCCTATAATCAATTGTCCATCTGTGCCTAAAGCTGTGATTATTGGGATTCCTGTAGCGCCCGTTGTTAATACACCGCGATTTGCTGTTGTTAATTCGCTTACTGTATTTGCTGCTGATGAATAAAGAATTTGATTAATTGTTGTCGTTGCGGGATAGGTAGCCGTACTAAAAACAGGGTCCGCGGAGGACCCACCCGATTGTAGTACTTGACCTGCTGTCGCTGTTGGACCTACTTTAGTAATTGTGGCCGTACCTGCTCCAACTAAAACTGCATGATTTGTTAATCCTGTTAATTGAGTTGTTAATGTGCTGCCTGATCCCGCTATTGTAATACTTCCGGTTCCAAGTGTATTAAAATTATTTGAACCATCAGGGTTTAAAGTACCACCTGTATTTCCCGTTAAATGTTCTGTGGCGGCTCCACCACCGGATAAAGAAATAGTAGTATTTCCGCTTATACCATCAGTATTTGAAATAGTGATTCCTGTACCTGCTTGGAATGTTCTTCCTGTGAAAGTTGCTATTCCATCAAAAACAACATATCCAGGTTGACTAATGTTCAGGTCATTACTAGGAGTGCCCGCCATAACTATTCCTTATTTAAAAATTATTTATTATTATGTAACGGACCATACACCCAAGCTTGAAATTGTATGCCATGTAAGATCACTAGGCTTGAATACAAGTTCTAATATTGCGCCTTTTGTGTTGCTTGTGACTATTCCACCCGGCACAGATACATTTCCGCTAACTTGAATAGATTCCCCCGCTCCTGCCTGTATAGTTACAACATTAGTTGTATCGACATAAATGATAACTGTATTTCCTAAAACCAAACCGCCGGATGCTGGAAGAGTAGCTGTTAAACCATTATTGCAAAAATATCCATTCTGAATGACAGCGTTGAAATTACCTGATTGTTCAGACCAGATAAAACCATCATTTATAACTTTAACAGTTATCGTGCTTCCTAAACCTGTCGTTTGAATATTCGATCCACCTAACACATTCAAATTATTTGCTACAGGAATGGCAATTCCTGAATCGGTGGTAAATTGCAAAGGAACAGACGGAGGCAAACTCCCTGCTGTTGTTCCTATAAAGAATTGACTCATGATTTACCTATAGCCAACGATTTGAAGATAGGTCGATTGTGAAGCTGTTTTACCCCACAATATTTGTCCTTGTGCCACATTCAAAGTACCTGTTCCATAAATAGGTCCATCGTAATGATTAGTTTGAAAGTCAACAATAAGAGTGCCAAGCGGTGGAATAAAATCATGATCATTCACTCCATCCAAACTTATATCAATAGAAACAGTTGTACTTGGATTGTAGATTTTTAAAATCTTAATCGTATCGCTGAAACCGGATCCATTTAAAGCTTGGTAGCTTCCTGTCAATGATGCAGGATTAAATTGAGATTTTAATACACATTGCACTCTACTTGTTTCTTCACTCATTTATTGGCTCCTCGGGGGTTGGAGGACTTTCTACTTCTTTCATTTTATTAATGACATATAGTTTCATTTGGGAAAGCGCATCATGCACTTGCCCTATGGGAGAATCAACATCACAAAGCAATTGATATATTTTTCCATCGATTTTCACTTCTAATTTAGCTAAATTATTAAGCATTTTTTCCCTTTATTATGTTGGTCTTACAATGAAATAAGCGTATGAACTTACATCGCCTGTTTGTGGTGATCCTGGTGTTCCTAATATGACGCTAGTCACAGTAAAACTTGCTCCATTAATTATTGTATAAGTTAATTCACCTAATGTTGTTGATGCATTCACTGCAGTTCTAGTGATAAGAATAACATCACCAGTTGCAATATTTGTATTAGCAATTGTTTGAGTTCCGGCTGTTAATACACCTGTACCGATAAAATCGGTTACAGCTCCACCATTCACTAAAAGAGTTTTAGCTACTGTGGCTATAGAAAGATGACCGCCTGTAATATTAACATTCCCTGAACCCGAGTTAATAGTGGTGGTCGATGTTGAATTTGTTGAACCTAAAGATACAGTATTTGCGCCGGCTCCTGTAGCGATAGCGACAGTTTTACCGCCTGTTGAATTGGCAATATTGATTGTCTGCGCACCTGTTCCTCCGGCAATAGTTATTGTTCCAGTTTGTGCACCTGAACCACCTATTGCAATAGTACCGGTTGTCATTGCATCGCCAATAGAGAAAGATCCACCTGTTTGGGTATTAGCAATAGCTATAACGTTTGCTCCAGTTCCACCAATTGAAATTGTTTTTACAACTGCTGCACCTGTACCAATATTAACTGTAGTTGCTGAAGCATCTGTAGAAATTCCAATAGTTCCTGTACCTGTATTCAAGGTTAAAGTTCCATTAGAAGATGTAAAGGTTGAGGCACCTGATCCAGCCACTAAAGCTAAGGATGAAGTAGTATTTGAACTTCCTAATGTAACAGTTTTAGCCCCTGCACCTGTTGCTAAACTAACTGTAGTAGCTGTTGCATCTGTTGATATACCAAGAGCACCTGTTCCGCTATTTATAGTCAAAGTTCCATTCGTTGATGTTACTGCAAGAGCCCCAGAACCTGATTGTACAGTTGTGGCGCTAGTTGTGTTTGTAGATCCTAATGTAACTGTTTTTACTGCTGCTCCAGTGGCAAATGAAACTGTGGTAGCTGAAGCATCAGTGGAAACCCCTAAAGCTCCTGTACCTGAGTTAATAGTCAATGCGCCATTAGTAGAAGTTACAGTTAAAGCACCACTACCCGATCTTATTGCTGTTGAACTTGTAGTATTAGTCGAACCTATGGTTAAAGTTTTTACCCCTGCTCCTGTAACTAAATTAACTGTTGTCGCTGCTGCGTCCGCAGATATACCAATCGTTCCTGTTCCTGTCGCTAAAGTAAAAGCACCATTTGTTGTAGTATAAGCTGAACCGCCTGTTCCAGTATTGATATTAACCGCCGTAGCCCCTGTAATGTTACCTATTGTAATAATTTTGGCTATCGAGGTACCAATATTAATTGCACCTGTTCCTGAATCGATCGCGACTGCTGTCGTACCTGTTACATTTCCTATAGATACTGTATGACTAATGGCATTCGTTCCAATATTTATACTTGAACCTGTTCCGCCATTTAGTGAAACGCTTGTAGTTGCAGTACTATTACCTATTACAATTGCTCGCGTTCCTGCCGTACCTAAATTAATATTTTGAGAAACAGCATCATTACCGATAGAGATCACACCCGCAGAACTATTTAATTCTAAAACGCCAGCTGAATCCAAAAGTAATGTATCTGCTGAATTTAGAGTAATATCGCCGGCTCCTGTAGAAGCAACCGCAAAACCACCTGTTCCTGCATTCAAAACTACCGCTGTTGCTCCTGTTACATTACCAATCGTAATGGTTCTATCTCCCACGGTCCCTAAATTAACAGCTGCTGTATCTGAATCTGTACCTAAATTTAATGCAGTTCCTGCTGTGTTGATTGTCGCGCTAGCATCTCCTGTAAAAAGACCGGTAGCTTCTAATGTAGTAAATTTACCTGCTGCCGGCGTAGTTCCACCAGATGCAGGAGGAGAAGCAAAAATTGTAGTAATATTAGCTGGAGTTAAAACGGTATTTGTTCCAAGAGGTGTGCCATAAGGGGAAACCACATCAGCATTTGTAGCTAAATATGAAATACCTTTTGTAACTGTAGAAGCATCGGGTGATCCGGCAATGGCTAGATTATCTGCGTAAACTTTAGTTGCAACAGGTTCGCTGTTATCAGTTAAGATAACTGTTC
>Ga0207703_10003861_pt1 | contig 12452 bp, 10 predicted proteins | sample KBSSwiS12_FD_184304 | JGI IMG/M metagenome (GOLD analysis project Ga0207703, IMG submission 184304) | Switchgrass rhizosphere microbial communities from Kellogg Biological Station, Michigan, USA - KBS Switchgrass S1-2 (SPAdes) (version 2) | ecosystem: Host-associated > Plants > Roots >... | reverse complement strand
GAAGGCTTCAGCTTGCACGTCGTGCAGTTCGGGCCGACCTCGAAGCTGTACGAGCCGAGCGTCACGGCGACGGGTGTCGGCGACGCTGCAACGGTGAGGTTCGCGCCGATGAAGCTGAAGGTGTCGTACGGCGTCGCGAAATCGGCGCCGATGCCCGTCTGCACGTACGAACCGACGTGGATGTCGACGGCGTGCGCCGAACCGGCGGCGGCGGCCAATGCGGCGGCGGCGCATCGCAGGATCGATCGAATCGACATCTCGCTTCCTTCGTTCAAGTGCGCGACGCGCACATCCGTTGTCGATTGTCCCGGGCGTCGAACGTGGCTTCGTCACCGCTCGCCGCCGCGGACGCGACCGCGTGGTGTCGATCACGGCAGCAATCGGCGGCAGCGCCGACGCTGTCGCGCGCGGCCGTCGCTCGCGTGACAAAAGTCGACGGCACGCCCCCGGACCGGCGGCTTCACCCCGTTCGCCGGTGCCCGCCGTTCAACGGTCGTCGTCACTGCCGGTCGGAGACCCGCCATGCCCACGCGCCGCACCCTGCTCACCTTCCTCGCCGCCGCCGCGGCCGCCGCCTGCACGTCGCCGCCGGCGGCGGCGGTCGGCTCGCTCGTCGACGTGCAGATCGTCGACCGCGCGCGCGGCGAGACGCTGACGACGTGGCGTCACCGCGGCAGCACCTGGGTCGCCGGCCGGCCCGGCGACCGCTACGCAGTCCGCCTCACCAACCGCAGCGCCGGACGCGTCCTCGTCGTCCTCTCGGTCGACGGCGTGAACGCCGTGAGCGGCGAAAACGCCGCAGTCGGCCAGACGGGCTACGTCCTCGCGCCGTACCAGACCGCCGACATCACCGGCTGGCGGAAGAGCTACGCGGAAGCGGCGGCGTTCTACTTCACCGCGCTGCCCGACTCGTACGCTGCCCGCACGGGACGGCCCGACAACGTCGGCGTGATCGGCGCAGCGGTGTTCCGCGAGCGCGTTCCCGAGCCGCCGCTCGGCGGCTGGTTCACGCCGGCGCCGCCGCTCGCCAAGGAAGGCGCGGCGTCGGGCCGCATGGAAGCGGAGCGGCAGGCTCCGTCGGCGGCGGCGGCGAACGACGCCGTCGCGGCGGAGAAGTCGCAGTCGGCGCGCCGTGCAGAGCCCGAGATGGCGCAGCGCGACGACCGCAAGCTCGGCACCGGCCACGGCGAGCGCGAATATTCGCCGACGACCGAGACGCGCTTCGAGCGCGCGTCGTCGTCGCCGGCGGAGATCGTGCAGGTGCGCTACGACAGCGTGCAGAACCTGATCGCCGCCGGCGTCATCCAGCGGCCGCGGCCGATTCCGCGACAGCCCGACGCGTTTCCGTCGTTCGTTCCCGATCCGGTCTGACGCGCGGCGCTCGACCGCCGCGAGCGGGTCGCGCGCGCGTCAGGGCGCGCCGAAGCCCTCGGCAGCGAGCAGCGACTGGCCGCGCTCGCCGAGCAGGAAGTCGACGAATTGCTGCGCCGACGCGTCCGAGCCGGCGAGCACCGTCACGCCGTACTGCGCGTCGACCTGGAACGCGGCCGGGACGTCGACTACGCGAAGTCTCGGGTTGTCGCGCAGCGCCTGCGCGGCGTTCGTGCGGTAGCTGAGAACGATGTCGGCCTGTCCGCCGCCGAGGATCGCGGCGTAGGCGGACTTGCTGAGCGAATCGGCCGGCGGCGCGGTCGGCCCGCCGACGAGCTGCAGCGCCTTCGCTTCGAGCCACGCGCGAGCGCCGGCGATGCCGCTGCGCTCGACGCGATCGAACAGCTCCCACGCGTAGTCGCCCGACGGGTCGGCCCGCGGGGTCGAGGTGCCGAGCTTGATCGCCGGGTCGAGCATGCGCTCGACGAGCGTCGCGGTCGTGACGTCGACGCCCGGCCGCACCAGCGCGCACAGGTGGTTGCGCGCAAACAGTCGCACCGGGCCGGCCCGGCCGGCGCGCGCCAGCGCCTCGGGATGCTCCATGTTCGCCGCCGCGAAGACGCCGCCGCGCGGCCACGTCAGCAGCCGGTCCTTGAGCAGACCCGACGGGCCGAAGTCGAGCCGCACCGCATGGCCAGGATGCGCGGCGACGAACGCGCCGCCGATCGCGTTGAATGCCGATCGAAGGCTCCCCGCCGCGTGCAGCGCGAGTGTCTTGCCGTCGCGCGTCGTTCGTGTCGCCACGATGCCGTCGACGGTCATCGCGCCGGCTGGCGAAGCGATGACGGGTCCGCGCTCGATCTTCACTGCTTCGCGTCCGGAAAGAACAGCTGCTGACCGCCGACCTTGTAGCTCGCGATCGTCTGTTGCCCCGCTGGCGAGACGATCCAGTCGGCGAACGCCTGCGCGAGCTCGCGCTTGACGTGCGGGTGCTTCGCCGGGTTGACGACGATGACGCCGTACTGGTTGAAGAGGCGCGTGTCGCCCTCGACGAGAATCGCGAGGTCGCCGCGGTTCTGGAAATCGAGCCAGGTGCCGCGGTCAGCGAGCACATACGCGTTCTTCGCCGACGCGATGTTGAGCGCCGGGCCCATGCCGCAGCCGCACTCCTCGTAGTGCGCCATCTTCGTCTTCGGGGCGTCGATGCCGGCGGCGTTCCAGTAGCGCCGCTCCGCGGCGTGCGTTCCGCTCTTGTCGCCGCGCGAGACGAACGTCGCGCGCGGGCTCGCGCCGAGCTTGGTCAGCGCCGCGACGATGTCCTTGCCGCGCACGCCGGCGGGATCGTCCTTCGGCCCGACGAGGACGAAGTCGTTGAACATGACGTCGCGCCGCGGCAGGCCCCAGCCCTCGGCGACGAACTTTTCTTCGGCGGCGCGGTCGTGGACGAAGAGGACGTCGGCGTCGCCACGGCGACCGATGTCGAGCGCCTGGCCGGTGCCGACCGCGATCACCTTCACCTGGATCCCGGTCGCCTTCGTGAACACCGGCAACAGGTGCGGAAAGAGTCCCGATTGCTCCGTGCTCGTCGTCGACGCCATGACGATCGAGCGATCCTGCGGATGTGCGGGCCGGGCGAACGCCAGCGGCAACACGCACGCGAGGGCAGTGATCAAGACGCGGCGCCCGCGCTGCGGCGAAAGTCGGTTCGTCATGGCAGGGCGTCGTCGGGAAAGAAGCCGTCGCGCCGACGGGCGGCGGTTTCGAAGAACTCGGTGGCGGGAGCGTCGAGGTCGATCCGGCCGGCGTCGAGGTGGACGATGCGCGTCGCGAGGCGTCGCGCCTGGCCGAGGTCGTGGGTGCTGAAGACGATCGTCGTGCCGTCGGCGGCGAAGCCGGCGAGGAGCTTCTCGACGGCCGCCTTCGCTTCCGGATCGAGACTTGCGGTCGGCTCGTCGAGCAGCAGCAGCTCGGGCCGCGTCGCCCACGCGCGCGCCAGCGCGAGTCGCTGCTGTTCGCCGCCGGAGAGCGCGCGCGCGGGCCGCGCCGCGAGCGCCGCGAGCCCGACGCGGGCGAGCGCTTCGCCCGCGCGCGCGTGGCGCTGTGCAGCGGGGGTCGAGCGCTCGGCGAGCCACAGCGCGATGCGAAGGTTGTTCCAGACCGAGAGGCGCAACAGGAAAGGCCGCTGGAAGACCATCGCCTGGCGCAGCGCGGACGCCCCGAGCCGCCGCGTGCCCTCGTGTGCGATGACGCCGTTGAGGACGCGCAGCAACGTCGTCTTGCCGGAGCCGTTGGCGCCGACGAGCACGATCACCTCGCCGCGCACGACGTCGAAGTCGATCGCCGCGAGCGCGCGCACCGCGCCGTACGAGACACCGGTGCCGCGCAGCTGAACCAGCGGGGTGCGGCCGGCAGCCGCACTGGCCGCGGATCGGTTGTTCGAGACTGCCGAGTGCGGCGCCGCGCGCACGTCGCCGCCAGGCACCGCGCGAAGGCGCTTGCCATTCAGCGCCATTCGGTCACCGCGATCGCATGGCCGCGCGGCACGAGCGCGACGAGGACGTTGAGAAGCGCGACGACCGCGAGCAGAACGAATCCGAGCGCGAGCGCGAGCGGCAGGTCGCCCTTGCTCGTCTCGAGCGCGATCGTCGTCGTCATCACCCGCGTGAAGCCGTCGATGTTGCCGCCGACGATCATCACCGCGCCGACCTCGGCGATCGCGCGGCCGAACGCGATCAGCAGCAGCGTGACGACCGCCCAGCGCTCGTGGAGCAGCATCAGCGCCGCCCGGGCGAACGCGCCGGCGCCGAGCGAACGCAGCTGCTCGCCGCCTTCGCGCAGCGCATCGGCGACGAGCTGGCGAGCGAGCGCGGCGATGACCGGCAGGACGAGGATCGTCTGCGCGATCACCATCGCGGTCGGCGTGAAGAGAATCCCCCAGTCGCCGAGCGGTCCGCTGCGCGACAGCAGCAGGTAGACGGCGAGGCCGACGACGACCGAAGGCAGCGCGAGCAGCGTGTCGAGCACCAGCAGCACCGCGCGCTGGCCGCGAAAGCGTGCGGCGGCCAGCCACGCGCCTCCGGCGAGGCCGAGCCAGGCGGCGCACAGGCACGCCGTTCCGCTCACCGCGAACGACAACGCGACCGTGCGGACGAGCGCCGCGTCGGCGTGGACAATCATGTCGAGCGCGAGCGTCGCCGCCTCGCCCACCGCGCTCATCGGTCCGGCTCCATCAAGCGGGCCATTTTCGGTGGCGCGGACGAAGCAGACGATATGAACACGCATGCATAGAGTCGAGCTCACCTACGCGCTGCGTGCCGCCGACGATGCGGCGCGCGAGCTCCACCACCCGCTGATCGAGCTGCTCGGGGCGATCCACGGCCAGGGCTCGATCTCGGCCGCGGCGCGCCACGTCGGGCGCTCGTACCGCCACGTCTGGGGCGAGCTCAAGCGCTGGGAGGCCGAGCTCGGCGACCAGCTGCTCGTCTGGAACAAGGGCCAGCGCGCGACGCTGACGCCGTTCGGCGCCAAGCTGCTCTGGGCCGAGCGCCAGGCGCAGGCGCGGCTCGCGCCGCAGCTCGCGGCGCTGCGCGGCGAGCTCGAGCGCGCATTCGCGATCGCGTTCGACGACGAAGCGGCGGTGCTCGAGATGGCGGCGAGCCACGACGAGGCGCTGCCGCTCCTGCGCGGCTGGGCGGCGCGCCGCTGCAAGCTGCATCTCGACATCAGCTTCACCGGCAGCGTCGATGCGCTGGCGGCGCTCAACGACGGTCGCTGCCTGGTCGCCGGCTTCCACTCGCTCGTGAGCGCCGACGCGCGCTCGCAGACGGCGCGCACCTACCGGGCGCTGCTCGAGCCCGGTCGCCACCAGCTGATCGGCTTCGCGTCGCGCAGCCAGGGACTGATCGTCGCCGCGACCAACCCGCTGCGCCTGCGAAGCATCGCCGACCTCGCGCGTCCCGGCCTTCGCTTCGTCAACCGCGCACGCGGCACAGGCACCCGCGTCGCCCTCGACGAGCTGCTCGTCGCGACGGGAACGAAGGCGGCGGCGATCGACGGCTACGACCGCGTCGAGCCCTCGCACCGCGCCGTCGCGCAGGCGGTCGCCAGCGGCAGCGCCGACGCTGCCTTCGGCATCGAGGCGGTCGCGCGCGACCGCGGCCTCGACTTCGTTCCGCTCGCCGACGAGCGCTACTTCCTGGCGACGCTCGCCGAGCACCTCGAGCGCGCTCCGGTCGCGGCGCTGCGCGCTGCGCTCGCTTCGAGCGAATGGCAGGCGACGCTCGCCGCGCTGCCGGGCTACGCGCCGCTGCAGAGCGGCGAGATCGTCTCGCTCACGGCGACGCTGCCGTGGTGGCGAGGTGCGAAGCGCTGAGCCGCCGGGTCTGCGCGCGAGCGCCGGCGCTCAGGCCCGACGCGGCGCGCCGTCGTTCGGGTGCAGCGCACGCCAGACCTTCTCCGGCGTGAGTGGCATCTGCAGCCGCTCGCCGGCGCGGCCGACGCCGGCGCGGTCGAGCGCATCGACGACGGCGTTGACCGTCGCCGGAGTCGCGCCGATCGTGCCGAGCTCGCCGACGCCCTTGACGCCGAGCGGGTTGAGCGCGGTCGGGATCGACGCGTCGAACTCGGTGCGAAAGCTCTCGGTCGCGAAGTCGGCGCGCGGCACCGCGTAGTCCATGAAGCTGCCGGTGACGAGCTGGTGGCTGTCGCGGTCGTAGACGACCTGCTCGCCGAGCGCCTGGCCGATTCCCTGCACCGCGCCGCCTTCGACCTGGCCGCGCGCGATCGTCGGGCTGACGACGCGGCCGATGTCGTTGACCGACGCATAGGCGACGACGCGCACTTCGCCGGTGTCGGGGTCGACCTCGACCTCGCAGACGTGGCACGCGTTCGGCCACGTCGCGCCGCCGACCGTCGTCGCCGCGTCGAGGCGGATGCGCCGCTCGGGCTGCCGTGCAGCGAGCGCGAACAGGTCGATGCCGACGTCGGTGCCGACGACGGCGAAACGGCCGCCGCGGTATTCGATGTCGCCCGCCGCCGCCTCGAGCGCCTCGCCGGCGAGCGTCTTCGCGTGCGCGACCGTGCGCTCGGACGCGACCTGCACCGCCGAGCCGCCGGTGAAGAGCGAGCGCGAGCCGGCGCTGCCGAAGCCGTTGCCGCGCGCGGTGTCGCCCTGGACGATGCGGATCTTCTCGATCGGCACGCCGAAGACGTCGACCGCGAGTTGCGCGTAGCTCGTCGCGATGCCCTGCCCCATCGCCTGCGTCGCCGAGAAGATCTCGATGACGCCGTCACCGCTTACGTCGACGCTGACCTTTTCCTCGAACGCGTTGCCGCCGGTCCACTCGAGGAAGGTCGCGATGCCGCGGCCGCGCAGCATGCCGCGCAGCTTCGACTCCTCGCGGCGCGCCTCGTAGCCGCTCCAGTCGGCGAGCGCGAGCCCCTGGTCGAGGATCTTCTCGAACGCGCCGCAGTCGTACGTCTGCTTCATCGCGTTGGTGTACGGCATCTGCGCGGGGCGGATCATGTTCCTGCGCCGCAGCTCGGCGGGGTCGAGCCGCATCTCGCGCGCCGCGGCGTCGAACAGCCGCTCGATGACGTAGATCGCCTCCGGGCGGCCGGCGCCGCGGTACGGGCCGGGCGGCGTCGTGTTCGTGAGCACCGCCTGCAGGTGGAAGTCGATCGCCTGGATGTCGTAGATGCTCGTCGACACCCACGGGCCGATCATCAGCTGGATCGCGATCCCCGCCGGCGTCGGGTACGCGCCGACGTTGGCGCGCGAGCGGATGCGCAGCGCCAGCGCCTTGCCGTTCGCGTCGAGCGCGAGCTCGGCGCGGCTCGTGAGGTCGCGGCCGTGCGACGCCGACAGGAACTCCTCGCTGCGGTCGGCCTGCCAGTGCACCGGCCGGCCGAGCGCGCGCGCCGCGTGCGCGACGACGATGTCTTCCGGATAGGCGCCGGTCTTCATGCCGAAGCCGCCGCCGACGTCGCCGACAACGACCCGCACCTGCTGCTGCGCGACGTCGGGCAGCGTGCCGGCGAGCGCGGCGGCGACCGCGGTCGGCATCTGGTTGCTGATGCGCACCGTGAATGCCTTCGTCGCGCGGTCGAACGACGCGACGACGCTGCGCGGCTCGAGCGCCACCGGCGCGACGCGCTGGTTGACGATGTCGAGCGCGATCGTCACCGCGGCGCGCGCGAACGCGGCGTCGGTGGCGGCGGCGTCGCCGTGGCGGATCTCGGCGGCGATGTTGTCCGGCGCCTGGTCGACGAGCGCCGGCGCGCCGGCGGCCGTCGCCTGCTCGACGTCGGTGACCGCGGCGAGCTCGTCGTACTCGACGACGACGGCGTCGACGGCGTCGCGCGCCGCCTGCCGCGTCTCGGCGACGACGGCGACGACCGCCTCGCCGACGTAGCGGACGCGCTCGTGGGCGAGCGCCCGCCGCGGCGGGCTCGCCGCCTTCGAGCCGTCGGCGCGGCGGAAGTCGGGCGACGCCGGCAGCGGCCTGACGCCGGCGGCGACGAGCTCGGCCCCGGTGCAGACCGCGAGCACGCCGGGCATCGCGCGCGCCGCGTCGGCGTCGATCGCGACGATCGTCGCGTGCGCGTGCGGCGAGCGCTGGAACGCGATCACCGTCTGCTGCGGCTCGGGTGCGTTGTCGACGAAGCGGCCGCGTCCGGTCAGCAGCGCTGCGTCCTCGACCCGGGCGACGGCGCGGCCGCTGCCGAAGCGCGCCTGCGCGTCGGTGAGGGAGCTCATGCGATCGCCGCCCACATCTCCTTGTCGCGCTCCGCGGTCCAGATGCGCGGGTCGACGTGGCCGGTCGCCTCGTCGTACGCGCGCGAGACGTCGAACGGCATGCAATGCTCGTAGATGACCTGCTGGCCGTACTTCGGCCTGAGCGTCGCCTCGGTGTCGGCGTAGACGCGCTTCAGGTCGTGGCCCTGCGCGACGCCGCGCTCGACGCATTCGAGCACCTCGCGGATGAAGGCGCGCGTCGTCGCGATGCCGTCGCGGCACATCGCCGGGTCGGTGAGCGCGGCGCCGCGGCCGGGGACGATCGCGCGCGCGCCGAGCGCCTCGACGCGATCGAGCGTCGCCGGCCAGTCGCGGAAGTAGGCGTCGCCGGCGTACGCGGTCGCGCCGTACTCGACGAGGTCGCCCGAGAACAGGATCTTCTGCTGCGGCAGCCAGGCGACCGTGTCGCCCTTGGTGTGGCCGCGGCCGAGCTGCATCAGCCTGACCTCGAGCTTGCCGAGCCAGACCGTCATCTCGCCCTTGAAGGTCAGCGTCGGCCAGGTCAGGCCGGGGATCGTCTCGACGGCGCGGAACAGCCGCGGGAAGCGCTCGATCTCGCTCTTCATGTCCTCGGCGCCGCGCTCGACGATGAGATCGCGCGTGTCCTCGCTGGCGATGACCTCGCTCGCGCCGTACGCGCTCGCGCCGAGCACGCGCACCGCGTGGTAGTGGCTCATCACGACGTACTTGATGGGCTTGTCGGTGACGGTGCGGATGTGGCGGATGACGTCGGCGGCCATCACCGGCGTCGCCTGCGTGTCGATCACCATGGCGCAGTCGTCGCCGACGACGACGCCGGTGTTCGGGTCGCCTTCGGCGGTGTACGCGTAGGCGTTGTCGGAAAGCTTGGTGAACGTGACCTTCTTGTCGGCGAGGTCGGCCTGGGAGGCGAATGCTTTGCTCATGACGATGCCGCGGGCAACGAGGCGAGGAACGACGATACCGCGGCGTGGAATTCGTCGCCGACCTCGACCACGCTCAGGTGCGAGGCGTCGGCGAAGACGCGCAGCTCGGCGCCGCGGATCCGCTCGGCGATCGCGCGCGCCATCTCGGGGGTCGCGCCGACGTCGCGGGCGCCGGCGATGACGAGCGTCGGCGTTCGCACCTGGTCGAGGCGGTCGAGCCAGTCGACGCCGGCGACGGCGTGGCAGCACGCGACGTACGCCGCCGGATCGGTGCGCAGCAGCCGCGCGCGCAACGCCGCCGCGACGTCCGGATGCGCGGCACGGTAGTCGGCGTGCAGATAGCGCTCGACGACGGCGTCGGCGACCGCCGCCATGCCGCCCTGCTCGACCGCCGCGATCCGCGCCGCCCAGGTCGGCCGCGCCGATTCCGGATAGCGCGCGGTCGTGTTGGCGAGCACCGCGCCGCGCAGCAGCTCGGGGTGGCGCACGGCGAGCCCCTGCCCGACCATGCCGCCCATCGACAGGCCGATCCAGGCGACCGGACCGCGGCCCCATTCGCGGATGGCGCGCGCGGCGTCGTCGACGAGCGCGTCCATCGTGTACGGCCCCGGCGGCCGCGCCGACTCGCCGTGGCCGCGGTGGTCGTAGCGAAGCACGGCGTGCTTCCCGGCGAGGCGACCGGCGAGCGCGTCCCACATGTGCAGGTCGAGGCCGAGCGCATGGCTCATCACGACCGGCGGCCCTTCGCCCTGCACGGTGACGCGCAGCTGCGGCGCGCTGAACGTGTGGTGCGTCGCGACGCGAGGCCCGGCGGCGAGCGACGACGGCGCCGGCGTGCGGCCCTCGGCGCGCAGGACGTCGGCGGTGATCTTGAAGGCAGTGTTCGCGGCCGGCACGCCGCAGTAGATCGCTCCCTGCAGCAGCGTCTCCTGGATCTTCTCGAGCACGACGCCGCCGCGGATCGCGGCGCGGCAGTGCAGCTCGAACTCCTCCCAGCGCGCCAGGCCCATCGTCATGCCGAGGACGAGGAGCCGCCGCGTCTCGTGGTCGAGCCCCGGCCGGCCCCAGATCTCGTGCCATGCGTAGCGCGTGATCAGGCTCTGGAAGTCGGCGTTGAACTCGGTCGCGTTGCCGAGCGCGCGGTCGACCCATTCGTCGCCGAGGACGGCGCGGCGGTTGGCGAGGCCGCGGTCGAAGTCGTCGCTGCGGTCGGTCATCTGGAGTCTCCGGAAGTGGACGTCGCGAGGCGGTGGAGCCTCGCGATCGCGACGTCGCCGGCGCGCCGCGCCGCGGCATCGACGTCGAACGCGGCAGCGATCGCGGCGGCGTCGACGGCGGCGAACGCGGCGTCGGTGCGCACCAGCGCGTCGAGATCGCCTTCGCCGGCGGCGGCGCGCGCGGCGAGCGCGCCGACGATGGCAGCCGCCTTCTGCTTGCCGAGCGTCGGCGCGATGAGCGCCGCTGCGGCTTCGGCAAAGACGGTGCCGTGCTGGCGCGCGATGTTGGCGCGCATGCGCCCGGCGTCGACCTCGAGGCCGCTGATCGCGTCGGCGAGCGCGGCGAGTGCGCCGTGCGCCGAGAAGAAGAGCGCCGGCCACGCGGCGAGCTCGGCCTGCCAGTCGCCGAGGCCGCGCTCGTGCGCCTGCCGCATCGACGCGAGCAGCGTCGCGGCGTGCTGCGGCGCGCCGACGCCGGCGGCGATCGCGGCGAGCGCGGCGACGGGATTGCGCTTCTGCGGCATCGCCGACGAGCCGCCGCGGCCTTCGCCGGCGGGCTCGGCGACCTCGCCGACCTCGCCTTGCGCGAGCAGCGCGACGTCGCCGCCGATCTTGGCGAGCGACCCGCACAGGATCGCGACTTCGCAGCCGAGCGCGACCCAGTCGTCGCGCTGGACGTGCCAGGGATCGGCGGCGCCGATGCCGAGGCGCTCGGCGACGCGCCGCGCGACGGCGTCGCCCTTGGCGCCGAGCGCGCCGAGCGTGCCGACGGCGCCACCGAGCTGGACCTTGAGCGCCGCGGCGCGCGCCCGCGCGATCCGCTCGCGCGCGCGGACGAGCGGCGCGACCCAGGCGACGACCTTGAAGCCGAAGCTGACGACCTGCGCCGGCTGCAGCAGCGTGCGGGCGAGGATCGGCGTCGCCGCGTGCGTGCGCGCGAGCCGGTCGAGCGCGGCGACGAGGCGGTCGAGGTCGCGTCCGATCAGGTCGAGCGCGCGGCCGGTGACGACGACCATCGCGGTGTCGATCACGTCCTGGCTCGTGCTGCCCCAATGCACGTACGCTGCCGCCGCAGGATCGCGCGCGGCGACCGTCGCGGTCAGCGTCTTGACGAGCGGGATCGCGAGGCTGCCGGCGCTGCGCGCCGCGGCGACGAGCGCGTCGACGTCGACCTCGCCTCGCGTCGCGGCGGCGATCGCCGCGGCGGCGCTCGCCGGCACGATGCCCTCGGCGGCCTCGCCTTCCGCGAGCGCCGCCTCGAACGCGAGCATCGCGGCGACGAGCGCACGGTCGGAGAAGACGTCGAGCATCGCCTCGCTCGCGAGCGTGCGCGCGAAGAGCGTTGCGGTCACGCGCGCACCGGCATCATGTGCCGGCCGATTCGTGGCTCAGCGACTGCGACGCGAGCGCGCTGGCGAGGACCTTGTCGACGCGCTTGCCGTCGAGGTCGACGACCTCGAACCGCCAGCCCTCCCATTCGACCCAGTCGGCCTCGCCGGGCAGGCGGCCGAGCAGCAGCATGATCATGCCGGCGAGCGTGTTGTAGCGGCCGCGGTCTTCTTCGGGGAGCTCCTTCAGGCCGAGGCGGTCCTTCAGCTCCGGCGTCGGGATGAGGCCGTCGAACAGCCAGCTGCCGTCGTCGCGCTGCACCGCCCAGGCGTCGGCGTCGGTGTCGGCGCTGAACTCGCCGGTGATCGCCTCGAGGACGTCGCGCACCGTGATCATCCCCTGCACCTCGCCGTACTCGTCGACGACGAAGACGATCTGCGAGCTCGAGGCGCGGAACTGCTCGAGCAGCTCCATCCCCGACAGCGTCTCGGGGACGAACACCGGCGGCTGCAGGTCCTGGTTGACCGCGATCACCTGGCCGTCGATCGCCTGCTGCAGCAGCCGCTGCGCGGTGATGACGCCGAGCACGTCGTCGAGGCCGCCGCGGCAGACCGGGTAGCGCGAATGCTCGGAGTCGGCGATGACGCGGCGGACGTCGTCGGCGGTCGCGGCGGCATCGAGCCAGACGATCTCGGCGCGCGGGATCATCATCGAGCCGACCTGGCGGTCGTCGAGGCGGAAGACGTTGCGCACCATCTGGTGCTCCTGCGCCTCGATGACGCCGGCGTCGAGGCCTTCCTCGAGGCTGGCGGCGATCTCCTCCTCGGTGACGCT
>Ga0207703_10003856_pt1 | contig 12457 bp, 12 predicted proteins | sample KBSSwiS12_FD_184304 | JGI IMG/M metagenome (GOLD analysis project Ga0207703, IMG submission 184304) | Switchgrass rhizosphere microbial communities from Kellogg Biological Station, Michigan, USA - KBS Switchgrass S1-2 (SPAdes) (version 2) | ecosystem: Host-associated > Plants > Roots >... | reverse complement strand
CCCAGCCCGAGGGAGGCGACATTGAGAGATCCAAGTTTGCGGATTTTCATGGTGAAGAGGGGATTCGTTTTGCCTTCGAAAGCGTGCTTAACTCCACGTCCAGCGGTCGTGGACGAATTCGTAGCCGGTGTCGTTCTTGCGCACGTAACCGAGCGCGGGATAGGCGAAGTGCGCGGCAAAGATGCGGGTGCGGTCCGCCGCGGCGCGGTCGAAGAGTTTCTTCCGCGTGGCGCTGGCCAGCGCGGGCGTGGAATCGCCCGCCATCGTCCAGTCCAGGTGCGCGAACATCAGGACTTCGTGATGCGCGGCGTCGACGATATGCAGCAGTTGCTCGTTGCCCGACGTGATGGCGAAGGCGAGGTGGCCCGGCGTATGACCGGGAGCATCGACGAGTTCGATGCCCTCGAGCAGGCGGTCGCCCGGCGCGACCATTTCCAGCTTCGGCTTCGCCGCGTTCAGCACGGTCTGCGCGGTCTGGATCGCCCCGTTGACGAAATCCTTCGGCAGACGCAAGCCGCTGACGTCCGGCGACGGCCCGGTCCAATAGTCGAACTCGCGCTTGCTGATGAAGTGCTTCGCCTGCGGGAAGACGATTTGCTTCGTCGTGGCATCGATCAAGCCACCGACATGATCGGGATGCGCGTGCGAGATGAAGAGCCCGGTGATCTGTTCCGGCTTCACCCCCACCGCCGCCAGCACCGGCAGCAAGCGTCCGACGGTCGGTGCGGAAAAGCCGCCCGCCCCGGCGTCAAAGAGCACCCACTCGCTGCCGTGCTGCAGGAGCAGCACGTTGAAGGGCATCTGCGCGTTTGGCGTCTGGAAGTGCGCGCCCAGGGTCTTGGCAACATCCTCGGCCGAAGCTTCCGTGGCCAGCATCGGCTGGATCGGCATCGCCATGGAGCCATCACTCAGCACATAGGCCGTGGAATCGCCGAGGCGGAAGCGATAGTAACTCGCCGCCGGGTTGGGAGCATTCACCGCCGCCGCGGCCGAGGCCGGCTGCTCGGCAGCGGCCCGGCCCACGAAGGCCGCCAGGCCCCCGAAGCCGAGCAGGCGCAGCAATTCACGACGATGGAGAGGAGACAGCTTGGCGGTATTCATTTTCAGGAATCGATCAATTCAGGTCGTTTTCGAGGACGATGCGGTAGCGCGCCTTGCCGCTTTTGAGGTGCTCGAAGGCATCGTTGATTTTCGACATGGGGAAGAATTCGGTCGTTGGCGCGATTTCATGGCGTGCGGCGAAATCGAGCATCGTCTGAATGGTGGCCGGGCTGCCGATCGGCGAGCCGGAGAACGAACGCTGGCCCATGATCAGGGGAAACGCTGCGAGGCTTACCGGTTCGGCAATGGCGCCGACGGTATGGAGCCGGCCCTTGGGCGCGAGCGCATTGATGTAGCTCTGCCAGTCAAGTTTCACATTCACCGTGGAGACGATGAAATTGAACGAGTTGGCGAGCTTCTCCATCTCGGCGGAGTTGCGCGAATTGACCACGCTATTCGCGCCGAGTTGCAGCGCTTCGTCGCGCTTCGAATCGCTCGACGTGAAAGCGACGACATCGCAACCCCATGCGTGCAGGAATTTCAGCGCCATGTGGCCCAGGCCGCCGATGCCAATCACGCCCACGCGGTCCGTTGGCTTGATGCCGAACTGCACAATGGGGTTGAAGACCGTGATCCCGCCGCAGAAGAGCGGCCCCGCTTTGGACGCATCGACCTTTTCCGGAAGCGGAATGACAAAGGCCCCTTCCGCGCGCACCTGGGTGGCGAATCCTCCGTGGCGCTGGATGATGGTGGCTTGCGAATTCGGACAGAGATTGTGATCCCCGCTCATGCATTGGTGGCACGTCATGCAGCTGCCGGACTGCCAGCCGAGACCTACGGTCTGGCCTACTTTCAGGTGCTTTACCTGGCTGCCGATCGCGGCCACTTTTCCGACGACCTCGTGTCCGCCGACGAAAGGATAGGCCGACATGCCCCATTCATTGTCGATCATCGAGAGATCGGAATGGCAGACGCCGCAGTAGGACACGGCGATGTCGACTTGTTCGTCACCGAGCGGGCCGGGCGAGTATTCGAAAGGGGTGAGTGGTGATTTCGGAGCGGTGGCGGCGTAGGCTTTGATGGTAGTGCTCATGGTTTTGGTTCGGTTGTTGGATTCAGCACGAAGACTCGAAGGCACGAAGGAAAGAGGAGTGACAGAAACGCACTCCCCCGCCTTCGTGTCTTTGTGTCTTCGTGAGTCATTAGCATTTAAAAAAGGATCAGGCGTTCACTCCCTTGATCGGCTTCTTCTCCTTCGCCGCATTGGCGGCGCGCCAGAGGTACCAGGCGGCCGTCGTTCCATGCGGGCGCCAGCGCTCGGCGTGGGCCAGCAGTTCTTTGGGCTTCGGCATCGCGTCCGCCTGGTAGGCCACGCGGTACCCATCCCGGATGCCGAAGTCGTCCGCGGGAAAAACGTCGGGACGCCCCAGCTTGAAGATGAGCATCATCTCCACCGTCCAGCGTCCCACGCCGCGCACCTGGGTCAGCCGTTCGATGATTTCCGCGTCGGACATCTTCCGGATCGTGCGCAGGCTGGGGATCGTCCCATCGAGCGTCTTCGCCGCGATGTCGCGCAGCGAGGCGATCTTCGCCCAGGAAAAGCCCGAGGCGCGCAAGGCGTCGTCGCTCACCGACGCCAGATCGCTGGCCGAAGGAAATTTCTTTCCCGGAAACAGCGCCCGGAAACGGCGCAGGATCGTCTCGGCGGCAGTGCCGTTGAGCTGTTGATGCGCCACCGCGCGGACCAGTGCCTGGAAAGGCGTGTGGGCTTTCTCCGGCGTGAGCGTGCAGGGCCCGTGCACGCGAATGAGCCGGCGCATCACCTTGCAGCGCTTCGTCAGGTACTCGTGAGCTTCGGGCGTCATGGCAGTAACCGGGCGATCAATTTGGTGCAGGAGCGGCCATCGCGCCACTCGGTAATGGTGAAGAATGTGCGGCGGCGGGTCCGCGGCCGATGAGCAGCACCCCCGCGGCGGTGAGCACACATAGGCTGCCGGAAATCAGAAACGCATGATCGTAAGCACCTTCGGTGGTACGGATGAGCCCAGCACCCCAGGCCGCCAGGGCCGCGCCCACTTGGTGCGAAGCGATGATCCAGCCGAACATGATGCCGACCTTTTCCCGGCCGAACGTTCGCGCCGTGAGCGCGACTGTGGGCGGCACGGTGGCGATCCAATCCAACCCATAGAAAACGGCGAAGAGCGAGAGCCGGTGCGTCTCTGGGTGAAATGCGCTGGGCAGGAAGAGCAGCGAAAGGCCCCGCAGCCCGTAGTACATGCAGAGCAGCCAGCGATTGGAAAAGCGATCGGAGAGCCAGCCGGAGGCGGTGGTGCCGATGAGGTCGAAGATGCCCATCACCGCCAGCAGTCCCGCGGCTCGCACCTCGGGAATGCCATGGTCCATGCAGGCCGGCACAAGATGTGTGCCAATCAATCCGTTCGTGCTCGCGCCGCAGATGAAGAACGATCCGGCCAGCAGCCAGAAATCGCGCGAGCGCACGCCGAGGCGCAGTCCAGCCAGGGCCTCGGCAAAAGGGTTGCCCGCCGGCGCAGGTGCGGGCACCGGTTCGTCCGCGGACAAACCGAAGGGCCGCACGGCCCCGGCGGGACGGTCGCGCATAATGAAGAAAATCAAGGGCAACATCGCCAGCAATACGCCGACGATGATGAAGACCGCACTGCGCCAGCCGCTTTTCTCAATCACATGCGCGAGCAGCGGCAGGAAGAGCAACTGGCCCGTCGCGGTGCTGGCGGTGAGTGCGCCCATGATCAAGCCGCGGTGCTTGTGGAACCAGCGATGCACGATCGTCGCTCCGAGCACCAGCGCCGTGAGCCCGGTGCCCGAGCCGACCAGCACGCCCCAGAGCACCACAAGCTGCCACGACTGGTGCATCACCAAGGCCGTGGAAGCGACGCCCGCGGCGACCAGCGTGAAGGCCAGCAACATGATGCGGCGCGGGCCGTAGAGATTGATGAACCCAGCGGCGAACGGACCGATCAACCCGTAGAGCAGGAGATTGATCGAGACGGCGAAGGAAATCGTCGCCCGTGTCCACCCGAACTCGCGTTCGAGCGGCACGATCAGCACCCCCGGCACTGACCGCACCCCTGCCGCGACGATCAGCGTGAGAAACGTTACCGCCACGACGACCCACGCGTAGTGGAAGCGCGCTGGTTTGCGGATGAAGGGCAGGCTCACGGTGAGGTTTTGGTCTTAAGCCATCTGGCCTTCAAGGCTGGCCGCCGAAGGTCACGTAGTCGTCGAGGTCGAGCAGGTCGAACCACGTCTTGATGTCTTCGCGCGTGGTCGAAAACTTGGCGACCGCTTCAGCGAAGAATTGCAGCGTCTCAGCGTCACTGTCCGAGGCGCGCTGCAGGTGGTAGTTGCTCCATTGCGCGATTTCCCACGGCTCGCGCGGCGGCCTGGCATTCGCCTGGACCCAGGCGAGCATTTCGCTATCGCTTTTGCCCGTCGCGGTTTCGGTCTGCAGCGCGGCTTCGTCGATCCCGGTGAAGTTCAGGAAATGCCGATCCATGCTCTTGGCGCCGAAGCGGAATTCGCCGTTTTTCCCCGCGATCGTCGCGCGGCATTTGTCGAGCAGACGGGGCAGGAGAACGTAACCACCCAGCGTGACGCGTGGGCTCCGCGGTGGACGTTGCGTGAGATCGAGAGAGGTGAATTGACTCATACGAGAGTGGGTTCAGTGAGGAGTGCAGGATAGTCGGTGTAGCCCTTCACGCCCGGTGCGTAGAAAGTGCTGGGATCGGGTACATTCAGGGGCGCGCCGGTCGCGAAGCGTTCCGGCAAGTCGGGATTGGCGATGTAGAGTTTTCCGAAGGCCACGGCGTCCGCTTCGCCCGCGGAGACGACTTGTTCGGCCGACTCGCGAGTGAATTGTTCGTTGGCGATATAGACACCGCCAAAGGCTTTCTTCAGTTCCGGGCCGAGGCGGCCCTCGCCGGCGTGTTCGCGGGCGCAGAGAAAGGCGATCTTCCGCCGGCCGAGTTCGCGGGCGACATAACCGAAGGTCGCTGCCGGATTGGAGTCGCCCATGTCGTGGGCTTCGCCGCGCGGCGCGAGGTGCACGCCCACCCGGTTCGCGCCCCATACGGAGATCGCCGCGTCTGTGGCTTCGAAGAGCAGCCGCGCGCGATTCTCGACCGGGCCGCCGTACTCATCGGTCCGCTGGTTCGTGCTGTCCTGCAGGAATTGATCGAGCAAGTAGCCGTTGGCCCCATGGATTTCCACGCCGTCGAATCCCGCCCACTGGGCGTTCTCCGCGCCCCGGCGGTAGGCCGCGATGATGCCGGGAAGCTCGTTCAACTCCAGCGCTCGCGGCGTGACAAACGGTTTCTCCGGGCGCACGAGGCTCACGTTGCCCTTGGCCGCGATGGCGCTCGGCGCTACAGGCAGTTGGCCGTCGAGGAACATGGGATCGGAGATGCGCCCCACGTGCCAGAGCTGGAGAAATATGCGGCCGCCTTCGTCGTGCACGGCCTCGGTGACGAGCGACCAGCCGGCCATCTGGTCATCCGACCAGATGCCCGGGGTTTCGGCATAGCCCACGCCCATCGGATCGACGGACGTGGCTTCGGTGAGGATGAGCCCGGCCGAGGCGCGTTGGCGGTAGTATTCGGCCATCAGTGCGTTGGGCGTACGGATCGTGCCGGCACGTCGACGGGTGAGCGGCGCCATGACGATGCGGTTCGGCAGGGTGACTGCTCCGGCTTGGAGCGGAGTGAAGAGCGGATTCATCGCTTGCGTGGGTGGTGCGGTGGGTAGGTTGAAGTTGGAATCAGTCTGCGGCCGTCATTTGCCCGCCGTTACGACTGGAGCGGGAGAGACCGTCGTGCCGTCGCGCAGGGTGTCATTGGGATTGGCCACGAAGCGCGTTCCCACCGGGAGTCCACTGGCCAGTTCGATGGTGTTGCCGAGGTCGCGGCTGATCACGACCGAGGCCAGCAGCACCTTGTTGTCCGCACCCAGCGTGGCGACTTGCGGGCCGTCCGTTTGCAGGATCAAGGCGCGCGCGGGAATGGAGATGGGCGGCTGCTCGCGCTGCACCTTGAATTTCACCTCGGCGAACAGGCCGGGCACGAGTTCCCCGGCCTGGTTCGCCACCTGAATCTCCGTGCGCAACGTGCGCGTCGCGGCGTCGAGCGAACCGGCGGTGCGCACGACTTTTCCGGGGAAGGCGCGGCCTGGCACTTCCTTGAAGGAGAGATCCACCTCTTGTCCGACATTGACGAAGCGATAATAGCTCTGCGGCACGTTCACGAACGCCCGGAGGGTCTGGGTCTGCTCCATGCGATAGAGGATGCGCGTCTCGTCGTTCAGGTCGCCGGTCACGAGCTGGCCGACTTCGATGCGCCGTTGCGTGACCACACCCTCAAAGGGCGCGGTGATCTTTTGGAAGGCCCGCTGCCGGTGGAGCCTTTGCAGGTTGGCCTCGGCCGCGGTGAGGTCGGCCTGGCGGGCGTCGAGCGTGGACTGGCGTTCGTCGACCTCCTGCGGGGCGACCACGCGGTTTTTGCCAAGCTGGTTCCAACGATCGGAAGTGGTCTGGGCGATTTTCAGGTTCGCGCGTGCCTGGGCGAGCGCCGCCGTAGCCATGTTCACTTGTTCATCCAGTTCCGGCGTTTCGATTTCCGCCAGCAACTCGCCGGCTTTCACCCGGGCGCCGATGTCGGCGTAGATCGCCTTCACGTAGCCGTTGACCCGCGGATAAATCGGCGTCGATTGCTGCGCTTCCACGCTGCTCGGCAGGGTGATGGCCGTCGCGGCATCGGCGGCGGTGGCGGTGCCGACGTTGACGATGGGATACGGCACGGCATTGGCCACCTGGACCAGCTCCTCGTGATGCCGCAGGCGCGGGACGATCCCGGCGACGAGCAGTCCGCCGGCCAGCGCGGCGGTGCCGAGCAGGAGCACCGGCGATTTCCAGCGCGAGTTCCGCGGCGATTGGGCGGTCAAGGTTTCGGCTGTCGGTTCGATTTCCAGTTCAGTTTTCATGGCGTCGATTATTTGGTAGCAGCAGCGGTTTCTTCGACGGGGGGAACGCTGACCGTGAGGGCGTCGAGCGGGACTTCGGTATCCTCGGCGAGAATCGGGTTCGGCACGCGACGGAGCAGGCTGAACACAACCGGGACGAAGAAGAGCGTGGCCAGGGTGGCCAGGGAGAGGCCGCCGATCACGGCGCGGCCCAGCGGGGCATTTTGTTCTCCGCCTTCACCGAGGGCCAGTGACATGGGCAACATGCCGAGCACCATGGCGAGAGCAGTCATGAGCACGGGGCGAAGTCGCACGCTGCCGGCGGTGAGTGCGGCGCCGATGCTGTCCTTGCCGGCGAGCATTTGCTGGTTGGCAAAAGTGACCATGAGGATGGAGTTCGCCGTGGCCACGCCCACGGCCATCATCGCCCCCATCAGGCTGGGCACATTGAGGGTGGTGCCGGTGAGATAGAGCGACCAGATGATGCCCGCAAAGGCGCCGGGCAGGGCCATGATGATGATGAACGGATCGAGCCAGCTCTGGTAGTTCACCACCATCAGCAGGTAGACGAGCACGATGGCGGCGAGGAAGCCGACGCCCAGGCGGGTGAAGGCGGACTCCATGTCGGTGACCAGGCCCTTGACGAGGATCTTGTTGCCCGGGGCCATTTGCGGCTCGTACTCGGCGATGACCTTGCGGATGTCGCCGATCACGCCGCCGAGGTCGCGTCCCTGCACATTGGCAAAGATGTCATAGACCGGCTGGATGTTGAGGTGGCTGACCGAGCCGGCGGAATTGCCGCGCTCCAGGGTGGCAAAGTTGCCGAGGATCTGCGTGTCGCCATTCTTCGTGGCGATGGGCGTGTTGAGCAGCGCATCGGTCGAGCCGACGAGATGCACCGGCGTCTTCACTGCGATGAGGTAGGGACGCCCGGCCACGGGATCGACCCAGTAGTTCGGCGTGACCTGCGTGCTCGAAGCGAGGGTGATCATGAGATCGTTGGCCACGTTGAGCTGGCTGATGCCGCTCTCCGCGAGGCGGGTGCGGTCGACCTCCAGGCGCAATTCCGGCGCGGCGACATCCTGGTGGATGTGCACGTCCGCGGCGCCGGGAATCCGGGCGACCTTGTCGCGCATGGCGCGGGCGATCGCCAGGTTGGCCGCCTTGTTGTAACCGGCGATGCGGATATTGATCGGCGATTTCAGGCCGAAGTTCAGGATCTGGCTGACGATGTCCGCCGGCTGGAAATAAAAGGTGAGCCCGGGAAACTGCTGCTTGAGATGGGTGCGCAAGTCAGCCGCGTAGGCGGGCGCGCCTTTCTTCCGCTCGTGCTTGAGCGCGATGAGGATTTCACCGTCCTGGGTGCCGAGCGTGGCACTGTCGCCGAAGGCCAGGTTGTACTGCTCGGAAGGCACGCCCATGTTGTCGATGATCATGTCGACGTCTTCCGCAGGGATGACCTTGCGGATTTCCGCTTCCACCGCGGAGAAGATCTTTTCCGTTTCCTCCAGGCGGGTGCCGCTGGCGGCGACGACATGCATGCGGATCTGGCCGGCATCAACCGTGGGGAAGAAGTCGCGGCCGATCCACGGCAGGGCAATGAAGGCGCTGCCGAGGAGAATGGCGAAGGCGGCGAGGACGGTCAGGCGATGGCCGAGTGCCCAGGCAAGCACATTCACATACAGGCTGCGGAAGCGCTCGAAAGCGTCGTTGAAAGTCTTGTGAACGCGGCCGAAGAAACTGGTCGGCGTGGCGTTTTCCGGCGAGTGCGATTCATGGGCGAGCAGGTACTTGACCAGCACCGGCACTACCGTGCGGGAGAGGATGTAGCTGGTGAAGACCGCGAAGACCACGGCGAGGGCGAACGGCACGAAAAGGAACTTCGCCGGGCCTTCCAGCAGCACCACCGGTACAAAGACGATGCAGATGGCCAGCGTGGCCACGAAGGCGGGCACCGCGATCTGCTGCGCGCCATCGAGGATCGCCTGCTGCAGCGGTTTCCCCATGGCCAGGTTGCGATGGATATTTTCGATCTCCACCGTGGCGTCATCGACCAGGATGCCGATGGCCAGGGAGAGACCGCCCAGGGTCATCACATTGATCGAATAGCCGAGCGCGCTGAGGGCAGCGATGGAGGTGAGGATGGAAAGCGGGATGGAGATGAGCACGATGAGCGTGCTGCGCCAGGAACCGAGGAAGAGCAGGATGGCCGCGCCGGTAAGACAGGCGGCGATGAGGCCCTCGTGCCAGACGCTCTCGATGGCGCGGGAAACGAAGGTCGATTGATCGAAGAGCAGTCCGATCTTCATTCCCGGAGGCGCGCTGGCCTGGATGCCGGGGAGCAGCTTCTTCACGCCGTTGACGATATCGAGCGTGGAGGCGTTGCCGTTGCGCAGAATGGTGAGAAGCGTGCCGCGGACCCCGTTGGTGCGGACCACGTTGGTCTGGGTGGCGGCGCCGTCGTGCACGTAAGCGACATCGCGCACATAGATCGGCACGCCATTCACCGTCTTGATCGGGATGTCGTTCAGCCGCTCGACGATGCCCGGGCTGTTGTTCAGCGTGACGCGAAAATCGGTGTCGGCGATGCGGGCGCGGCCATTGGGCAGCACCAGGTTTTGCACCGTGATGGCGTCATTCACCTCGCGGGCGCTCAGGCCGCGGGCGTGCAGCGCGGAGGGGTCCAGGTCGACCATCACGGTGCGCACCTTGCCGCCGTACGGCGTGGGCAGGGTGATGCCGTTGACCACCGCGATCTGCGTGCGGATGCGGAAGATGCCGTAGTCATAAAGGTCCGACTCGGACATCTGGTCGCTGGCCAGGCTCATCTGCACGATCGGCACGCTGGCCGCCGTGTAGCGCAGGATGATCGGCGGCTGCACGCTCGGCGGCATGCGCCGCAGGATGGCTTGCGAGACGGCGGTCGCTTGCGCCAGTGAGTCGGAGATTTTGACGCCCGGATGGAAGTAGAGGCGGATGATGCCCACGCCATCAATCGTTTGCGACTCCATGCGCTCGATGTCATTGACGTTCGAGCTCAGCGCGAACTCCGAGTAAATGGTGATGCGCTGCTCGAAATCCGTGGTCGAGAGCCCGTTATAGGTCCAGATCACCGAGATGACCGGGATGTCGATGTCGGGAAAGATGTCCTTGGGGGTCCGGATGATCGAGACGATGCCCATGATGACGATGAGCACCGACATGACGATGAAGGTGTAGGGACGGCGAAGCGCGAGACGGACGATCCACATAGAATTGGTGCGACGGGCGGTCGGGTTGAGGCGGGCCGCAGCCGGGTGTCGGCTGCGGCCCCCTGCTTGGGCGCGGTTACTTCGTGTTGTTGGGTTGGATCGAAGTCACCGCTGTTGGGTTGGGCGAATGGGTTTGCGATTCGCAATCTGTAGGGCAACCGCTCCGGTTGCCATGGCAGGCGGTGCGCCTGCCCTACAATGAGATTACGACGCGCATGATGTTTACGCGGCCACGAGCGATTCCAGTTTCTCGAGGATGTTCTTCTTGGCGATCGTGCCCACGGCGTAATCGCGGACCTGGCCGCCCTTGAAGAAGAGCAGGGTCGGGACGGCACGGACGCCGAAGCGGCTGGCCAGCTCCGGGTGATCGTCGATGTTCAGCTTGGTGACCTTGAAACGGTCGCCCTGGGTGGCGGCGATCTCGTCGAGCGCCGGGGCCATCATCCGGCAGGGTCCGCACCAGGGCGCCCAGAAGTCGACGAGCACCGGTTTGTCGGACTGCTCGACTTCGGTATTGAAGGTGGTCGGGTCGATGTTGGTTGGCTGGTTCATATCGTTGCTTGGTTTAGGCGGCGCTTTGGAGCGTCCGCGAGCTGTGGTCGAAGGGGTGGTGATGGTCATCGAGCGAGGCGAAGACCAGGCGGGCTTTCTCCTCGGCCACGGCCGGGAAGAAGAGGTTCGGGAATCCGGTTTCCTGCGCTACTTCCACGGCCTCATCGAGGACGCGCCGAATCAGCGAGGGAGGAACCCGAACGCCAAATTCGCGCATCAAGCGGGCCGAAACGGTGCGGCGCAGGCCACCCGCAAGGTGGGCGAGTGAGCTGATCGATTGGGGCTTGGAGGCGAGGATTTTGGTGCGGTGGTTCATGGTAGTCGGTTGGTTACATGGTGAGGTTTGAAATAGACCAGTCGTCTATAGTCTGCTCAGCGAAAATACGCATCAGGCAGGAGAGAGATAGGTCCGGATGAACATCGCGGCGGCGCGCAATGGGGTGACGCATTTTTCAACCTGCATTCGCTGGTTGGCGCCCATCCACAGGTCCTGCGCCATCGCGGCGGTGGCGGCGGCATTGAGTTCCTTGCGGAAAACGCCCTTCTCCTGGCCTTCGATGATCAGCTTCTCCAGAAAGCCGCGCCATTCGCGCATGCCATCGGCCAGGACGGCCCGCATGTCATCACTGAAGGTGGCCACTTCACTGGCCAGTTTGGCCACCAGACAGCTACACTGGCAGGAATTCCCCATCAGATTGGCGATTGCCAGATCGTAATAGGCGGCCAGACGCTCGGCGGGATCCGCGGAAAGCTCGGTGGTAAGGAGGGCCTTGCGCTTGAAGACCGAGGCGTCGGCTACATAGTGCTTCAGCAGCTCCACGCCGAATTGCTCCTTGGATTGGAAGTAGTGGTAGAACGAACCTTTCGGGACTTTGACCGCGGAAAGGATCTCGTTGAGCCCCACCGAGTGGAAGCTCTTCTGGAGCATGATTTCCTCCGCCGCATCAAGGATGCGTTCTTTGGTCGTCGTGGTTGCGGTGGCTGTGCTCATTTGCTTTGAAAACAATTAGACCAGTCGTCTAGTGGAGTCAAAAACAATTTTAGGAATATTTTTGAAAGGGGCTTTTTCCTACGCCTCCCCTTCACCCTGCCGCCCATTCTCCTCCAGGTGCCGCAGCACGTCGCTGCGGTCCTCCACCTCGTCCCACACGTCCCGGCTCACATAGATTGGCGCCTTCTGCTGGATGGCCAGCGCAATGCAATCACTCGGCCGCCCATCGAGCTCCACGATCTTCTTTTCGAACAGCTCGTTCTCCGCGCTGATGATCAACCGCGCAAAGTAGGTCTCGCTCTTTAGGTCGTTGATGATCACCCGTTCGACCTTGGCGCCGAGCGCCGTCATGAGGTGCCCGATGAGGTCGTGCGTCAGTGGACGCTCCTTCGGCGTGTCGTTGAGGAACATGGCGATTGCCGCACCCACGCTTTCGTCCACGTAGATGACGAACACCTTTTCCTCATTGCCGATGAAAACCGCCCGGCCCGAATTGAACGGGAGCACGGTGCGAATTTCGACGGAAATCACAGGCTTGTTCATGTTGCCGCAATGTCGGGTGTGGGTGCGCCGCTGTCGAGGGCGAAAACACGCCGCCGCCCGCCTCGTTCCGCCTCGCCGGCGCCGCGCA
>Ga0207703_10003847_pt1 | contig 12471 bp, 9 predicted proteins | sample KBSSwiS12_FD_184304 | JGI IMG/M metagenome (GOLD analysis project Ga0207703, IMG submission 184304) | Switchgrass rhizosphere microbial communities from Kellogg Biological Station, Michigan, USA - KBS Switchgrass S1-2 (SPAdes) (version 2) | ecosystem: Host-associated > Plants > Roots >... | reverse complement strand
CGAACACCGGGGTATCGACGTGCTCGAAGCCTTTGAGAAGGTGCGGCGGCTCTATTGCTTCCAGCGCGTCGATACCCCGGTGTTCGAGGCGACGGTGGTATTCGCGCGATCGCTGGGTGAGACGACCGATGTCGTGTCGAAGGAGATGTATACCTTCGAGGATCGCGGTGGGGATTCCCTCACGCTGCGCCCTGAATTCACGGCCGGCGTTGCGCGCGCCTATCTGACCGAGGGCTGGCAGCAATATGCGCCGTTGAAGCTTGCGATGGCAGGCCCGGTGTTCCGTTATGAGCGCCCGCAAAAGGGGCGCTTCCGCCAGTTCCACCAGATCGATGCCGAGGTGATCGGCGCGGCAGAGCCGGCGGCGGATGTCGAGCTGCTGGTGTTTGCGGATCAGCTTCTGCGCGAACTCGGCATTTCCGACGGTGTCACGCTCCAGCTCAATACGCTTGGCGATGCCGAGACGCGGGAGGCTTGGCGTGCGGCGTTGGTCGCCCATTTCGAGGCGCATGCCGGCGATTTGTCCGAAGACAGCAAGATGCGCCTGGAGCGCAATCCACTGCGCATTCTCGATAGCAAGGATCCGAAGGATCGGCCGATCGCCGATGCGGCACCCAGCATCGACGCCTATCTGACGAGCGAAGCCGGCTCCTTTTTCGAGAGCGTGACCAAGGGACTCGATGCCGCTGGTGTCGCCTGGACACGCAACAGCCGGTTGGTGCGCGGGCTCGATTATTATCGCCACACCGCGTTCGAGTTCGTGACGGATCGGCTCGGCGCGCAGGGCACTGTGCTTGCCGGCGGGCGTTATGACGGGCTGATCGGGTCGCTTGGCGGGCCGGAGACGCCGGGCGTTGGCTGGGCGGCGGGCGTCGAGCGGCTGGCTATGTTGCTGGAGGAACCGGTGACCGAGCGGATCGACGCCGTGATCATTCCAATGGGCGAGGCGGCCGAGGCGCGGGCGCTGGGCGTGCTCGCCGATCTGCGTCGTGCCGGCATTGCCGCTGATATGGCCTATCGCGGTAACATGAAACGCCGGATGGCGAAGGCTGATGCGCAGGGTGCGCGCTTTGCCGTCATCCTTGGCGACAATGAACTGGCCAAGGGCGTGGCCTCGGTAAAGACGCTCGGCGCGGGCACTCAGGCCGAAGTGCCGCTCGCCGATCTGGTTCAGTCGCTGCAAGTCGTATGACCACCATCTCCCCCGAACGGATCGCGCAGATCGAGGCGCGGCGCGACGAGTTGCAGGCGCTGATGGCGACCGGCGACTTGCCGTCCGACCGCTTCGTCGCCGTCTCCAAGGAATATGCCGAGCTCGAGCCGGTCGCTCGTGCGGCGAGCGAGGTGCAGCGCTTGCGAGCCGAGCTCGAGACGCTCGCGCAGATGGAGGAGGATGGCGACGCCGAGATGCGGGCGATGGCGCGCGAGGAGATCGAATCGATCCGCGCGACCCTGCCCGATGCCGAGCGGGCGCTGGCCCTGTCGCTGCTGCCGCGTGACGCGGCCGATGAGCGCGCGGCGATGCTCGAGATTCGCGCCGGCACCGGCGGCGACGAGGCAGCCCTGTTCGCGGGCGATCTGTTCCGCATGTACCAGCGCTATGCCGAATCGCAGGGGTGGCGGGTCGAGCTGATCTCAGCCTCCACTTCCGATTCAGGCGGGTTCAAGGAAGCGATCGCGTCGGTCGAGGGCAAGGGCGTGTTCGCCAGGCTCAAGTTCGAAAGCGGCGTTCACCGCGTCCAGCGCGTGCCGGTCACCGAGGCGGGCGGTCGGATCCACACGTCCGCGGCGACGGTTGCTGTGCTGCCCGAGGCCGAGGAGGTCGACGTCAAGATCGACGACAAGGATCTGCGGATCGATATCTACCGCTCGTCGGGGCCGGGCGGGCAATCGGTCAACACGACCGATTCGGCGGTGCGGATCGTGCATATTCCTTCGGGACTGGTGGTCATCCAGCAGGACGAGAAATCGCAGCACAAGAACAAGGCCAAGGCGATGAAGGTGCTGCGCACCCGCCTGTACGAGCTCGAGCGCGACCGGCTGCACAGCGAGCGCGCGGGTGCGCGGAAATCGATGGTGGGATCGGGGGACCGCTCGGAGCGGATCCGGACCTATAATTTTCCGGACGGGAGGGTGACCGATCACCGGATCGGCCTGACCCTGCACCGGCTGCCGGAGATTCTCGACGGCAAGATGGACGAGCTGATCGGGGCGCTGATTTCGGAGGACGAGGCTGAACGGCTGGCGTCGCTTGATGCCTGACTCCTTCTTCTCCCCCTCCCGCTTGCGGGAGGGGAGTGCGGCGGCCCTTTGCCCTGCCCGGGGGGCAGGGCTGCTGCCGCACTGGGGGTGGGCTCCCGGCCAGTCACGAGTGGTGCGTTCGCGGTGAGCGGGCGCCCACCCCTCAATCCCCTCCCGCAAGCGGGAGGGGAGGCAAGAAGAGCTCTTGCCGAAGCTGCCACTGCCTTCGCCTCTGTATCGGAAACCCCGAGGCTCGACGCGGAACTGCTGATGGCGCACGCGCTCGGCATCACCCGGGAAGCACTGCTGCTCCGTCACCTCGACGACCCCGCCCCCGCGACCTTCGCGCCCCTTGTCACCCGCCGGCTCGCGCATGAGCCGATCGCCTATATCACCGGCACGCGCGCCTTCTGGACGATCGATCTCCAGGTCGGGCCCGGCGCCCTCGTCCCACGCGCCGACAGCGAAACGCTCATCGAGGCGGCGGTCGATCATTTCGCCAATCGCGCGCCCGAGACGATTCTCGATCTCGGCACCGGCCCGGGGACCCTGCTGCTCGCCGCGCTCGATCAATGGCCGGACGCGAAGGGCCTCGGCATCGACATGTCGCCCGAGGCGCTGGGCTATGGCCGCGCCAATGCCGATCGGCTGAACATGGCGGACCGCGCCCGCTTCGAAAGCGGTGACTGGGCGGCGGGCGTGACCGGCCGGTTCGACCTGATCTTCGCCAATCCGCCCTATATCGGCACCGGTGAGCAGCTCCCCGCCGAGGTTCGCGACCATGAGCCGGGCTCGGCCCTGTTTGCTGGCGCTGACGGCCTCGACGCCTACCGCATCATCGCCCCCCAGCTTTCGCGCCTGATCGCGCCTGGTGGCGTGGCGATTCTCGAGATCGGCTCGACCCAGGCGGAGGCCGTCACCGCCCTTCTCACCGTGCAGGGACTGTCCGTCAGCCTGCGTCACGACCTCGGCGGCAATCCCCGCGCTTTGGTCGTCACTTGAAAAGTCCCGAAATCGTCACAATATTCCTCTTGGAGATTGGCCCGTCAGCCGCTATGAGCGGGGCAGGGGCACGCGTTTTCTTCATAACCGGTTGAAAACGGGCTGTTGCCCGCTCCCTTCGTCATGAAGTCGCTGTCGTCCGGCGACCGTGGCAGGCGCGTTTCGCCGATGGTCGGCGTGGACGAGCCAAGGGACATGCATCCACATTTCTGGAGCACGACCGAGTTGGTTTCGAAGGACAGGATAACAACACTTGATCAATAATCGTCAGGCCGGCCGCCGTCGCGGCCGTGGCGGGCAGCAACAGCGCCCGCAAGGTAATCCGGGCCGCCAGGATAATGGCAACCGCATCGACAATCGTGCGCGCGGTAACGCCGCCCAGCTGCTCGAGAAATACAAGACGCTCGCCCGCGACGCGCAGATGCAGGGCGACCGCGTCAACACCGAATATTATCTGCAATTCGCGGACCATTATTTCCGCGTGCTCGCCGAGACGCGTTCGCGCTTCGAGGAGAACCGGCGCCAGAATGGCGGCGCTCCCTATGAGGAAGACGAGCAGGAATATGACGAGGACGGCGAGCCGATCGCGCGCCCCGAGCCTCGCATGACTGAACCGCGCCAGTCGAACGGCAATGGCTATAATGGTGGCCAGAACGGCAACCAGGACAGGCAGGATCGCCAGGACCGCGGCAATCGCCAGTATGAAGGCGCGAACGGTAACCTGCAGTCCGGGCAGCAGCCTGGACAACAGCCCGGCCAGTATGACGACGAGCGTCCGCGCTCGCGCAACAATGGCAATGGCTATGAGGGCAATAACGATCGTTATGCCCGTGACGATCGCGGCGACCGCGGCGGCAATGACCGGAACAACGCGGATCGCGGCAATCGCGCGCCTTATGCGCAGGATGACGAAGATCGTGGCGCTCGCCGCGAGTCCCAGCCGCGGCGGGAACAGCGGGAAGCGCCGGTCCGCCAGGAGGCTCCGGTCGTTCAGGAAGCCGCAGCCGAGCCGGCACCGGCAGTTCAGGAGCGCCCGCGCCGTGGACGCCCGCCGCGCCGCGTGGTCGAGGAAGAGGCTCCCGCCATGTTCGAAGCCGATCTTCTGCCGCCCTCGCTGAACGTTTCCGCCGTGGTGCCCGACGAGGCGGAGGAAAAGCCCCGCCGCCGCCGTGGACGCCCGCCGGCGAGCGAGACGACATCGGCGAGCTGATCATCGCATAAGGTTCGAAAAGGCCGGTCCCGCATCCGCGGGGCCGGCCTTTTTCGTTTGAGGCGCGGGAAAGGCGGCAGGCGACGATATATCGCTCGTCTTCGATTGACCTCCCGGCGCTTGGCCCTAGCATGCCCCAAAATCACACGGGGAGGTGGCGATGCGTTTGTGGCTGGCGACGACGGCGCTTGTGGCGTTACCCTTGACGGCCCATGCCGAGACGGCTCCTCGAAGGGCGCCTCGAGCGGTCCCGCAGACGGCGCCACAAACGGCCCCGCAAGCAGCGCCGCAAATCGCCCCGAGCGCCGATGTCCGCGCGCCGAATGGCCAGGGCGATGTGGCGGTGACCATCTACCAGAATGGCCAGTCGCTGGTGCAGGATCTCCGCCAGCTCGATCTCCCGGCCGGACGCACGCGACAGGATTTCCCTGACGTCTCGGCCCAGATCCGCTCCGAGACCGTTACGCTGGCCGGGCCCGGCATCGGCATTGTCGAGCAGAATTTCGATTTCGATCTGCTCTCGCCCGACAAGCTGATGGAAAAGGCCGTCGGCTCGGTCGTCACGATCGTGCGCACCAATCCAGCGACCGGCGTCGAGACGCGCGAACAGGCCAAGGTGCTGGCGGCCAATGGCGGTATCGTGCTCCAGATCGGCCAGCGGATCGAAGTGTTGCGCGACGATGGCCTGCCGGTGCGGGTGGTGTTCGACAAGGTGCCGGAGAATCTGCGCGCGCGGCCGACCCTGTCGGTCACGCTCCAGGTCGCGCGCGCCGGGCGGGTGCCGGCGACGCTTACCTATCTGACGCCGGGGCTCGGCTGGACGAGCGACTATGTCATGCTGTTCGACGAGGCGAAGGGCGCGGTCGATATGCAGGGCTGGGTCACACTCACCAACAACACCGGCACCACTTATCGCGACGCCAATGTGCTGCTGGTGGCGGGCAATCCCAATAGGGGCGGGGAAAGCTTCTCGCAGCTCGCCGACGCAAGGCTCGACCAGGCCGGCACCGAGACGAGCACGCATGAACGGCTCGGCAATTATTACCTCTATCCGCTGGCCGATCGCACCACGATCGCCAATGCGCAGCAGAAGCAGGTGAGCTTTCTCGACGTGAAGGGCGCGCCGGCCCGCAAGGCCTATGAATGGACCAACACCTGGCTCGGCACCACGCCCGACCCGCGAAGCGCCTCGAGCGTGCTCAAATTCTCGACCTCGAAATCCGGCGGTCTCGGCGATCAGCTCCCGGCGGGCACGATCCGCGTCTATATGCGCGATGCGCGCGGCGATCCGCAGTTCATCGGCGAGAACCGGGTCGAGGCGACTCCGATGGGATCACAGATGTCGATCCGCACCGGCGAGGCATTCGACGTCAAGGGCATGGCCGTAGTGGTCGAGCGCAAGCGGCTGTCGTCGAGCCGGTGGCGCACGACGATGCGCTATGATTTCACCAATGCGCGGGCTGAGCCGGTGACGGTCGATCTCGCCCAGGACGGCCTGTGGGGTGATGTCCGGATCATCGAGCCGAGCACCCCGGGCGACCGCGTCTCCGCTGACCGGATGGAGTGGAAGGTGCCGGTGCCCGCCAATGGCAAGGCATCGCTGAGCGTGGTGTTCGATACGCGCTTCTGACGATGTGGCGGCTCGCCATCCTGATCGGTTTCGTCTTCGCCGCATCGCCGGTTGCCGCGCAGACGCCTGTTGCCGGACCGACCCCCCGACCGGCCATCGTGAATTCGGATCGGATCGATTCGGTTTCAGTGACTCTGTACCGTGATCCCTATCGCGGTGAGGGCGCGATCAGGCCGGGCTGGCCCGGCGGCTATGCGCTGATCACCGAAACGCGCACGATCACCCTGCCTCCCGGCCGCTCGATCCTTCGGTTCGAGGGCGTCTCGCAAGGGATGCTGCCGGAAAGCGCCATCGTCACAGGCCTGCCCAAGGGCGTGAAGGAAAAGAATCGCGACGCGCGGTTGCTGTCTCCCGCCGCCTTGATCGATGCCTATCTGAAACGCCGGATCACCCTCCGCCGGACCAGTCGCGCGACCGGCGCGACGAGGGTCGAAGAGGCGATCGTCGAATCCGGGCCGCAAGGCGGAGTGCTGCTCACGACGGCTGAGGGTGTCGAGGCCCTGTCCTGTTCCGGCCTGCCCGAAACCCTTTCCTATCCGGAGGTGCCTGCGGACCTATCCGCCAAACCGACCCTGTCGGTGGTGGCGGATAGCGCATCGGCGACGACGGCGACGGTGCAGCTTTCCTATCTTGCCCAGGGCTTCGACTGGTCGGCCAATTATGTCGCACGCGTGGCCGAGGACGGAAAGACGCTCGACCTGTTCGCCTGGATGACAATTGCCAATGGCGGCAGCCAGGGTTTTGCCGGCGCGAATACCCAGGCGGTGGCGGGCGGGCTTCACCGCGAGGCGCCGGCGCAGCTGCCAACGGGGATGGCGCCCAAGCTGATCCTGCAATGCTGGCCGATGGACATCACCAGCACCCATCCGAAATGGGATATCCAACAGATAGTGGCCGAGGACATCGGGCTGTTTCCAAATGACAATCTCGCTGGGGTCCTCCAGCGGGTGCCTGGCGAGGCCATGGTGCCGCCGCCCCCACCGCCACCGCCACCGCCACCGCCGGCACCGGCGATGATTGCGCAGCAGGAGGCGCTCGGCGACCTCAAACTCTATCGTATTCCGGAGCCCGTCACGGTCGCCGCACAAAGCAGCAAGCAGGTGGCGATGATCGACCGCAAGCGGATCCGCTTCGATCGCATCTATATGGGCGACTTCAACGGCTTCCCCTACCGCCAGCCTGGCCCGAGCTCGAGCAAGCCCGCCGCTTTGGTGTTGAGAACCGAGAATCGCGATACCAACGGGCTCGGCCTTCCCTTGCCCGCGGGCAGGGTGGCGGTGTTCGAAGCAGGGAGCGCGGCGCCGATGCTGGTCGGGGAGAGCGACCTGAAGGATCGCACGGTCGGCGACGAGGTCGAGTTCGGCATGGGTATGAGCAGCGATGTCCGGTATGTGATCGCCTCCCAGCCCCCCTCGCGGCGGCGCGCACCCTTTACGGTGCGGGTCACCAACGCGCGATCGACGCCGGAGACATTCGAACTCGCCATGCCGGCGAAGATCGCCTCGGCCAGCGCAGCGCTGATCGAGCGCAAGGGCCGCAAGGTCTGGCGGGTGATTGTCCCCGCCAATGGCGATGCCTCGCTGGGCCTGGTGCTGAAAACCCAAAAATAGTGCGAAGCCTGGCCATCCTGCTCGGGTTTCTCCTCGCCTTGCCGGCCGGGGCGCAGACGATCGTCGAATCGGATCAGCGCGATGCGGTGTCAGTGACGCTCTACAGAGATACCAGTCGTGGCGACGGCGCCATCGATCCGCGCTGGCCCGGTGGTTATGCGCTGATCACCGAGACGCGGACGATCACATTGCCCGCCGGCCGCGCGATCATCCGCTTCCAGGGGGTGTCGGAAGGGATGCTCCCCGAAACCGCGATCGTTACCGGCTTGCCGCGCGGCGTGAAGGAGAAGAATCGCGACGCCCGCCTGCTCTCGCCGGCGGGGCTGGTCGACGCGTATCTCAAGCGGCAAGTCACGGTCACCCGCACCAATCGGGCGACCGGCAAGGTGACGGTCGGGGATGCGATCATCCAGGCCGGGCCGGGCGGCGGTGTGGTGCTGACCACGGCGGAAGGGGTGGAAGCGCTGGGATGTTCGGGCCTGCCCGAATCGCTTTCCTATCCGGGTGTGCCGGAGGATCTTTTCGCCCGGCCAACACTGTCGGTTGTCGCCGACAGCGCCGGCCCCGCGACCGTGACGGTGCAGCTTTCCTATCTGTCCCAGGGTTTCGACTGGTCGGCCAACTATGTGGCCCGCATCAATGACGACGGCAAAACCCTTGATCTGTTCGCCTGGATGACCCTGGCGAATGGCGGCAGCCAGGGCTTTGCTGCGGCCCGAACTCAGGCAGTCGCGGGCGCGCCAAACAAGGAAGACCACGCGGAGCAGCCCAAGGGACCGGAGCCCGCGCTTCATCTGCAATGCTGGCCGATGGATATCACCAGCACGCATGACCGGTGGGGCATGCCGCGGCCAAGCCCGCGGGAGCCGATAGTGATTAGCGCCATGTCCGCTGAGGACATCGTCGTTACCGCACAGCGCCGCGAATATAAGATGCAGTCCACACCGGTGGCCGTCACAGTCGTGATGGCCGAGCAGGAACAGCTGGGCGATCTCAAGCTCTATCGTATTCCCGAGCCCGTCACCGTCGCCGCACAGAGCCGCAAACAGGTCGCGATGATCGATCGCAGGAAGGTGCGTTTCGAGCCGGTCTACACCGCCGAGTTCGAACAGATTGATTATGACAAGGACGACCCCGACCCTGACAGCGCCGCAACCGCGCTGATCTTGCGGACCGAAAACAAGGAAGCGAGCGGGCTCGGTCTGCCCTTGCCGGCCGGCGGCGTTGCGGTCTTCGAGCCGGGGGATCGCGGACCCATTTTTGTCGGCGAAGGTCCGCTTCGGGATCGCGCAGTCGGCGATGAGGTTGAATTCAGCGTGGGTAAAAGCAGTGACGTCCGCTACGAGATCGTGGCGCGGCGCCCATCGGAAGAGCGCAAGCCTTATGCGGCTCGAGTCACCAACGCGCTCGGCACGCCCGTCACCTTCGAACTCGCAATCCCTTATAAGCTGGCCTCGGCGAGCGAACGTCTGATCGAGCGCAAGGGACGCAAGACCTGGCGGGTGACGGTGCCCGCCAATGGCGAGGCGAGACTGAACTTTGCGTTGAAACTCGAAGTCAGGGGTGGGGGCAGGCGCGAGGACTAATCCCGCTTGTCCACGGACTCGTCATGCCCGGTGCCCGAGCTCAGGAACACCAGCCCCATCAACGCCGCCGCCATCAGCACTGACCCGCCGATGCCCCCAATCGCCGCGAGAATCGCGATGAGGCGCAGCGGCCCGTAATAATAATTGAGTGCCACCGCGGCGATAATGCCGGCGACGAGGGATGCCAGTGCCATCCAAAGCATGAGGCGCCGATAGCGGGCCCATGCAAAAGCCGCGTAATCGGGGTCATCCAGCCCTGGTTTGCGTTCGGTCATGCTTCCCATTGCGCGCCAAACGTGGAATCCTCAAGCGCCTCACAGACTCGCGAAAATCGAGCCACGCACGGAGGAGTAAGGTCGATGACGATAGCAGCGATCCTGAGCGGCAAGGGACGCGAGGTGATTTCGGTCACCGCGCACCAGAGCGTGGCGGAGGCGGTCGCGCTGCTGGCCGACCGACGAATAGGCGCGGTCCCGGTGATGGACGGCGCCTCGGTAGGCGGCATTTTTTCCGAACGCGATGTGATCCACGCGCTGAAGAGCCATGGCGCGGCGGCGCTTGACCTCAAGGTCGGCGATGTAATGACCTCACCGGCGATCACAGTCAGCCCGGGCGAAGCCGCGATCGGCGCCCTGTCGCTGATGACGCGGCGGCGAATCCGGCATTTGCCGGTGGTCGAGGGCGGTCGCGTGATCGGCGTCGTTTCGATCGGCGACCTCGTCAAATATCGTATCGACCGGATCGAGGCCGATGCCGAGGCGATGCGGAGCTATATACAGTCGGCCTGAAGGTCGGGCGACTCCGCATCGGGAATCGGACGGTGCCGGATGATCGCGATCAGCTCGCGCACGACCGGGCGTGAGAAGGCGCATAACCAGCCGCTATATATAAGGCCGCCGGTCGCGACGAGAATCGCCAGCCTCGGCAGGGGATGAAGCGGCGGCAGCGCGCGGTCGACCAGGCTCACGGCCACCGCCATCGCCAGTGCAGCCAGCAAGGCGGGCGCGATGGCGTCGGCGACCGAGCGGAGATTGGTGCCGATCACCGGGAGTGACCGCCACATGCTGATGCCGAGATATACAGGATAAGCGCCGATCCAGGCCGTCGCGAGGCCGGTGGGGCCCCAGCGCACCCCGATCAGGAAGCCGATCGCAAGCACCAAAGACCCGGCCGCGCCGTTGCGTACACCTATTCCGGGATGGCCGCGCGCATCGCAGGCCGGCTGGAGCAGCACCTGAAGCGTCATGAACGGCATCGCCAGCGCGAGCAGATGGACGACGGGAATCGCTTCACGCCATTTCTCGCCCAAAGCCGTCAGCACCAGCGGCTCGGCAGTGGCGGCCAGGCCGAAGTAAAAAGGCAGGGCGGCGATCATGATGATTCGCACGCTGCGATTGAACGCGGTCGCCACCGCGCGCGTGTCGTGCTGGATCCGCGCATAGGCGGAGAAGGCGACCTCGTTGAGCGGCGGTACGAATTTCGAGACGAAGATCTGGGTGAGGAACAGGCTGGTCGTATAGATGCCGAGCATATGCGCGGTGAAATAGCGGCCGGCGATGAAGACATCGGCCTGGCTCTGCGCGAACCAGAAGACCTGGCCTATCGCCATGATCCCGCCATAGCGCGCGATATTGCCGGCGCCGCGGAAATCGAAGCTCGGCCAGACCAGAGATTTCGCTGCGATCGTCATGCCGATCGCGCGGACCCCGAAGAAGACGATCGGCGCGAAGACCAAAGTCCATACGCCGAAGCCGGCAAGCGCGCCGCCAAGGGCCGTGCTCGCGCTGGCGATCGACGCGACGATATTGACCCGCGCCTGCAGCCGGAAGTCCATCGACCGCGAAAGCAGTGCAGTGGGCAATGCTATAAAGGGGGTCGCGAGATAGAGCAGCGCCTGCACTCGAAGCAGCTGCGCCACGATCGGCTGGCGATAATAGGCCGCGGCAAGCGGGGCGAGCAGGAACTGTGCCGCGGCGAGCGAGACGTTGAGAAGCAGCAGCATGCCGAACAGCTGGCGGATCTCGCGCCGGCCGATCTCCTTCTGCTGCACGAGTCCGCTCGCCAGGCCATAGCCGTTGAGCATGTTCAGAAAGACGAGGATCACCTGCGTCATCGCGAACAGGCCGTAGTCCGCAGGGGCGAGGATACGAATCACGAGGAAGGTCGCCGCCCATTGCACGAGCTGCGCGACGATCTGGCTGCCCGAACGCCATATAATCGCGCTCCGGACCTGGGTTTTCAGCGATTCAAACTCGCGATTCGGGGTCGATTCGGCCGATTCCATGGTGGAAACACCCTGCACCAGGGGGTCTTACAGAGCCGTAAACCGCAGATTTCTGCGGGTTTCAGGGCCAAGTGTAAGAAAATTGCAAAAAGGCGTTGACGGTCAAAGGAAGCCCACCTAAATGAGCTCCACCGCAGCGACGGACCACACGGTTCGCTTCTGCAGTCACCATAAACCAGGCGCCGAACCGCCCCACTAAAAAGGGGTTAGGATTGGCGTCCGGCTTTTGCGCTCTTTGACATTGTCGGTTTAGATGAAGGGACATGTGGGCGGCGGCCCCGGGTCTGGCATTCAAGGTGCCAGGTGCTCGGTTAAATTAGGTCGTTACTCGCAAGTCCTTCACGTATCCATACGTAATTGATTTGTGCAGGAACGGCTCCTTGAAATGAGCGTGCCTGTCGGGGTTATTCCACCTCGTCGGGCATGAACATCAAACTTGAGAGTTTGATCCTGGCTCAGAATGAACGCTGGCGGCATGCCTAACACATGCAAGTCGAACGAAGGCTTCGGCCTTAGTGGCGCACGGGTGCGTAACGCGTGGGAATCTGCCCTTGGGTTCGGAATAACAGCGAGAAATTGCTGCTAATACCGGATGATGACGTAAGTCCAAAGATTTATCGCCCAAGGATGAGCCCGCGTAGGATTAGCTAGTTGGTGAGGTAAAGGCTCACCAAGGCGACGATCCTTAGCTGGTCTGAGAGGATGATCAGCCACACTGGGACTGAGACACGGCCCAGACTCCTACGGGAGGCAGCAGTGGGGAATATTGGACAATGGGCGAAAGCCTGATCCAGCAATGCCGCGTGAGTGATGAAGGCCTTAGGGTTGTAAAGCTCTTTTACCCGGGATGATAATGACAGTACCGGGAGAATAAGCTCCGGCTAACTCCGTGCCAGCAGCCGCGGTAA
>Ga0207703_10003842_pt1 | contig 12481 bp, 9 predicted proteins | sample KBSSwiS12_FD_184304 | JGI IMG/M metagenome (GOLD analysis project Ga0207703, IMG submission 184304) | Switchgrass rhizosphere microbial communities from Kellogg Biological Station, Michigan, USA - KBS Switchgrass S1-2 (SPAdes) (version 2) | ecosystem: Host-associated > Plants > Roots >... | reverse complement strand
GGGCACGAATTCCTTGTCGCGGGCCATTGCCGCGAGATTGGAGGCGTAGATGACCTCCGCATGCGGCCGGATCACGGTCACCCAGATGGCCTGCACCACCGTGACGATGATGATCAGTGAAAACAGCTCGATAAGAAATTCGTTGGAGTTGGCTTGTTTCATGGACGCTGAACCTGTGTCAGATGTCGACCGGGAAGGAGATTTCGGAATCCGCGTGCACCTTTTCGGTCGGCTCAATGCGATCGGGCACGTTGGCCGGCTGGCTCGCTGTGCCAGGACTGGGTGTCGAGGGCGCAGGTGTCGGGGCCGTGCCGGAAGCTGATCCTGCGGCCGGAGCCGGAGTGGGTGCGGGCTTTGCGACGGGCGGCGGGGGGTCGGCCGCGACCTCACCGAGGCCTGCGGCCAGAAGCAACACCACCATGCACAGCTTTACAGTTCTCATGTGCTACTCCGCGTAACGAGCGATGCGAAATCCCAGATCGTCGCGAGGCGCGGCGCCGGCCGAGCGCGCCGCGACCCGAAGCTCCGCACTGTCCGCGCTGCGCCAGCTGGAGCCGCGGACCGCGTGTTGATTGCCGGCCGCAGAGTTCAGCGGATCAACAGCGAGCGCATCCGCGCTATAAGAAGTGGCGTATAGATCGGTCGTCCACTCACTCACGTTGCCGCCCAGATCGTACAGACCCAAAGACGAAGCGGCAAAACTGCCCACCGGCGCGGAGGCCAGAAAGCCGTCGTCATAATCGGCTATCACATCCGACAACGGCGTGCGCGCACTGGCATCGGCATAATTTCCTGAGTTGGCGGCCACCGGCAGTGCGTCTCCCCAGGGGTAGCGGTGCTGTGCCGAACCACCGCGCGCGGCCCACTCCCATTCGGCTTCGCTCGGCAACCGGTAGCCGGTGGTCATGGGCGAAACCGGCACGAGCTCCCCGCCCTCCTGGCGGTATGCCGGCGGCAGCCCATCCTGTTGCGAGAGCCAGTTGCAGTAGGCGGCGGCGTCCTGCCAGCTCACCTGGACCACGGGCTGGTTGTCGAGGTTGAGTGACACGCCACCGAACACCCCGGATTTGTGTTCCGGATGAAATGCGCGAAATTGCGCATTAGTGATCTCGCGCGTTCCCAGATAGAACGGCCGGCGCAGCTCCACGGGTCGCTGAGCCTCGTTCGCGCGACGGCCAGGTTCGCGGCGCGTGCTGCCCATGGTGTAACGCCCGAGGGGAATCAGGCGCAACTCGATCGAGCCGTGTGCGCGTATGGTCTGCGGCGTGCGCGCCGCCTTTTGCTGCGCTTCAGTCAGCAGCGTCACTTCCACGGCCTGCTCGAGCCCGGGCCTTGGAGTGATCGTGCTGCTGGAGCTTAACAGCCCGCTCTTGCGCACTTCGATCTGGTGCGGCACGGCGGTAAGCGAGAGCGTCTGACTGCCCCGGCCGCGGCTTGCGCCATCGACCCAGATCTCAGCATCGGCCGGCGTCACATGGATGGCGACCTTACCAAGGATCGGCGTGAGGTCCACCGAGACTTCTTCCTTGGCACCCGAGTGCAGCTTGACAGTCCGCGAGGCGTCCTCGTATCCGGGCAGAGCCAGCGAAAGCGCCGTGGCTACATCGGGCCGCAGGCCCAGGTGCAGCGGAGTCTCGCCGCGGTACACGCCGCCGGCCATAACGCGAGCACCTGAAGGGTTGCTGCGCACCATCAGCGAGCCGTCGGGCAAACCGAGTTGTACCGGGCCGATCGTTTGCGGCTCACCGATCTTGACGAGCAGATCCATCGTCCAGGGCTTGTAGCCGGCAAGTCGCAGTTCGAGCCGATGCGTGGTGGCAGCAAGCCTGACCGTGACGGGCGTGGCGCCCACGGGTTTGTCATCGATGAGCACCTGAGCGCTGCCGGGCACCGAGCTGATCGACACCGGAGCGGAATTTGCCACCAGAGCGGGCGAAAATGACTGGCTCTTGCCTTCACCTTGCACCTGCAGTTCGCCGCGATACGGCAAGTAGCCATTTACTTCCACCACCACAGCATGCCGGCCGGCCGCCAGCTCGAGCGTTCCGGGCACCTTAAGCGCCGTGCCGGAATCAACCTGCAGAGTGCCGGCCGCCGGAAGTTCGACACGCACCTTACCGGCAAGTTTCTTAAGTTCGACCGCCACCACCTGGCCGGGCTTGCCGGTGACTGAAAACGTTTGGCTCTGCTCCTGGTAGCCGGGCGACTGCACGTGCAGCGTGTAGCGTCCGGGACGCACAAACAATTGCTGCCCGAAGCGCGGGGTCAGCCAGCCACCGGACACGTTCATCCGGGCCTGGGCCGGCAGCACCTTCAGTTGCACGGCGACCCCGGTGGCCAGAAACCACATCACCAGCACCACCAGGAATCCGCCACCGACGATGAGAACCCGGCGCCAGTTGAACTCCTGCGCAGCCGGCGCCGTGGCCCTCGCACTTTGATACTTGAGGCTGACCACGGGCTCCATCGCCCCTTCCGTGGTGCCCGAAACCAGCGCCTCGCGGTCAAGCACGGGCGGTGCGGTTATGTTGCCCGTGCCGCCGTCCTGGACATCAAGGCAGCGCTCGCCGTCCCGGTTGCTCAGTCGCAAGACCACCGGGCCTGCGGTGAGCACGTCCCCGGCGTTGAGCCAGACGGACCCATGGAGCGGTGCGCCGTTGTGCAGCAGGTTGCCGCCGCTGGCTGACTGCACGAATAGCGCATCCTCATTCAATCCCATCCAGGCCAGCGGCGCGGTGGCACTCGAATCGACCACCACCGCACAGCCTGGTCCACCGAGGGCAAGCGGGAAATCGTCGCGCTCGACGCGGCGTTGGCCCAGCGAATCGGTGATCAGCAGCACCGTACTCATATCGGGTCCACGCACTGAATGCTAAGCACCGCAGGGGCGGCGCCCGGCGCAACGTTCAGCTCGCGCCGCACGTCGCGATAGCCTGATCGAGTACCCACAACCACGTAACGACCGGGCTTGAGCTGCAGCGCGCGCTCGGTGAAATTCCCCAGTTCGCCCACACGGTAGACCGTGACGGCGGTGAGATTGTCCGAACGCAGCGTCACACTGACCGGGGTGCTGGCCTGATCGAGCACGGAGCTGACCTGTCCGATCTGGCGCGAAAGCACGGGACCCGGCGAGGCGATGGACTTCGCCTGATCCAAGCTCGCGCGTGCGGCGACATACACTGCCTGGCTGTAGGTGCGTTCGGGATGGGAGATGACCTGCTCGAGATCAGCGTTTAGCCGGGCGCGATCGCTCGCCACCTGCATGGCCCGACGCGCATCCACCAGCGTGGAGTCCAAGGACAGCGCGCGCTGGTACTGCGAGGCGGCTTCCTGCCACTGTTCGGTAGATTCCGCGGCATGCGCGCGAGCGAGCGCGGCGGTGAGCTGCGTAGCCGAGCTCATCGCGGCGAGCTGCGCCGTCGCGCGCGCGATCTCCGGATCATTGGGCCGGATGCGCCGCGCTTCCTCGATCGCCGCGCGCGCCGCGGCTTCCTGCTGTGATGCGATCGCGGCGTAGGCTCTCGACATCGCGCGGCCAAACTGATCGGCCTGCACTTGCGCGCCGGTGCGCGCGAGCCCGGATTGCGCCTGCGGATCGTACGGGTCCAGGGAAAGTGTCTTGCGGTAGGCGGCGGCCGCTTCCGCGATCCGGCCTTGCTGTTCGAGTTGCCTCGCCGCGGTGTTCTGCGCGAACACGGCATCGAGTGAGGCCGCGCGCTTGGCGCCGCGCTGCGCGCTGGCATCGCCCGGCCTGATCACGAGCGCCTGATTGAAGGCCGTGGTGGCCGCCTTGGCATCTCCTTGCTGCAGACCGGCTTCGCCCTGCTGCATGAGCGACTTGTAGGCCGGTGCGCGCTGCGCTTCCAGCAGCGTCAGATCATGCGCCAGAGCGCTCAAGCGGGTTTGCGCGGCGGCATAGTCGTGCTGTTGCATCAAGTTATCGGCGGCGGCCAGCGCGGTAACGGCGGCCGCCGTGCCAGCGGCGGCCCAGGATTCCGCGCCGGCCTTCTTGAGGTTGGCCAAGCGCTCGGCGATGCTCGCGCGCTGCTCATCCGCCGTCGACTTCAGTTCCGCCAGCGCCTGCAGGTCAACCGGCTTGCTCTCGCTGTCCGCCTTGGCAGCTTCACTCGCCGCTGCCGGAACCGCGGCCGCCGGCACAACTGGCGTTGCCGGGCGGTGAATGGGCACCACGAACAAGGCGATTGCGACCAGGCCTAAAGCTGCGATCACGGCGACCACGACTCCGGAGCGGAACCCCTGGCGCTGGAGTTGCTTGGGATCGGGGAGCGCCACGGGGGCTGAGCGCTTCCAGGTGGGGCGCAGCACTTCGGCCGCGCTCTTAGGCGGAGCCAGCGCAGGAGCCGCATGCGGGATGGCAGTCCCGCTTACGGCGTCCGCGCTGATCGTCGCAAGCTCGTTGTCGATTTCCTGCATCGAGGCTGGCCGGTCCGACGCTTTGCTCTTAAGGCACCGCTGCATCAGTTCGATGAGCCGTTGCGGCGCCGGCCCCACCGGACGCCAGTTGGCGGGCAGCTCGCTCGCGCCAGCATCGGCCGATCCATAGTTCGGCGGCTGGCCCGAGAGCATCTCGCACAGCAGCGCACCAAAACTGTAGATGTCATCACTCGGCTGCGCCGGCTGCGCGGCGCGCTGCTGCGGGCCGGCGGAATACGGCGAGAGCGGCAGGTTCGCGCCGCGCCCGGCTCCGGCCGGCGTGAGATTTCCAAAATCCGCGAGCTGCGCCCGCCCGCCGGCGTCAATAAGAACATTAGAGGCCTTCAGGTCGCCAAACACCAAAGCGCGCGCGTGCAGATAGGCAAGCGCCTGTGCCACCGAGCGCAGGTGCGCAAGATACATCCCCAGGGAGCGACCGCGCAGCGATCCTAAGTCACCCCCCGGTGCGAGAGGCATCACGATGCCGATGTACTCAGGGCTGTTGACTAGCTCAAGCGGCCGCATGATGGCCGGATGATCCAGTGCGGCGCGCGCGCTGTATTCCGCCTCCAGACCCGGGCTGGTCGTACCGCGCGGTTGCAGCTTCAGTACGACGCGTGCGTCGGTGCGTCGATCAGCCGCTTCCCAGACCTGGACCTGCTCCGATCCGCCGAGTCTGCGGGTAAGCGTATAGCGATCGGCAATCTCCAGTCCGGTCTTGAGCATTGATTAAAGGCGTGCGCGCTCAAGGCTTGACGGGCGCGTTTCCTGCTACCGGATTGTCCAGTCCGGTTTCATTCTGGTACAGCTCCTTGAGCAGCCGGCGCCATTCGAGGAATTGCTGCTCGCCGGAGCCGCGCAGTTCCACCACCTTGCCTTCGAGGTCCAGATTGATGGGCGCCACTTCGGCGCTGAAGGACTCGGTCTGCTGCTTGATGGCCTCCGAGTGCGCCTTGGCTTCCGAGGCCTGGCCCATGCCGCTCTTGAACGCCTCGATGCCGGCGTACAGGCCCACCGCGCCCGCCACCTGCGCAGCGTCGGAGCTGTGGGAACTGGTCGCGGCCGCAATGCCGCCCAGAACGCCCACCGCGCCGAGCAGCATGCGCATATGCGCGCTGTGCTTGAGGTCCTGTTCCTGCTCGAGTTCCGAATAACTGCTCCGGCGCCAGTTGAGGTAGGAATCGCTGATCTTCTCGGCCGAGACCTCGTACTGGTCATCGACCGTATCCAACAAGGCGTAGTCGCGCTCGCGCACTTGCTCGAGGCGCTCGGATAACGGACTGTCCTCGGCCGGCAGTCGCAGTATCTTGTAGGTGCCGTCGCGTTGCTTTTGCAGGTAGCCCTGGTAGGCGTAGGGAGCGAGTTCCGTGTCAAAGCGCAGCAGCGCCACGTTGCGGATTCTCTCGAAGTCGGCCGGTTTGAGCTTCGCGCGCACCGCCATCAGGTCATCGGCGATCAGCACGTACAGATTCTGGAACGGATCGCGCGCCGTGGTGGCGCCGGATTTGTAGGCGCGCGTGTCCGGTTCGCCTGTGTATTCCTTCGATAACCATACGTGGCCGGTCGCATCGGTCGCGACTATTGAGAGCTGCAAGCTCTGGCCGTCGGATTTGAGGATCGTGCCGGCGACGTTCAGATCGAATGCGGTGAGGCCGTGCGGCACGACGCGCACCTGGCCCCAGTAGCCGGTTCCCTGCATCGTCTTGGCCAGCAGCATCGGCATGTAACGCGCTTCGGCGGCGCGCACGTCCGGATCGATGCGCTGCTCCTTCTGTTCCTTTTCAGTCGCCGGTACGTGCGGATCAAAAATGCCCACGCCCACATCAAGGAGCAATGGCTCGGCCACCTCGGCCGCGCTCTTGTGCGCCGTCGATAAGGGTTGTGGCCGCGTCTCGCTGGTCACGCAGCCCGACACCAGCACGCACAGGAAGGCCAGCGCACTGAGGCTTTTTAAGCTCAAGTTCACGGCGCTCCCTTCTTGTAGTCGCGATATTCCTGCCAGAGCTTCGCCTGCAGCTGCGGATCCTTCTCCTTCATGGCCGCTTCGCGCAGCTGGCGTGCGACGACGTCATCGTCGTTGCCGTCACCGACATCAGTCGGCACCCGTGACGGTCCATTACCGCCGCCGGTTGCACCCGCGCTGCCTCCGGCGCTGCCGTGGCCCGTTCCGCCTGCACTGGAGCCTCCACCACCGGCCATTGCACCGCCGGACGCACCGCCGTTCGCGGGTCCGCCTCCCGAATTGCCGTTGCTGCCACCGCTCGAGCCCGAGCCGGCCTTGCCCCCGCCGGAGCCACCGCCTGATCCGCCACCGGATCCGCCGCCGCCTTGGTTCCCGCCTTCGCCCGCTCCCGCCCCGGAGGCGGCATCGGCAGCCGCCGCATCCCGCTCTCTATTTATGCCCTCCTGGGCGGTGCGAATGTTGCGGTCAAATACCAGCAGTGTGTCGTCCATCCTGCGATTGATCGCGGCCCGCTGCTCCTCAGTTGTGACGGCGCCGTCGCCACCTCCCGCTCCGGCCCCACCCGCTCCCGCTGCAGCTCCGCCGGCCGAACCGGCGCCAGCCCCAGCCTTGGCACTCGCCTCGCCAGCATTGCCGCCGCCAGAGCTACCTCCGGCACCGTTGCCTGCCGAACCCGCGGCTCCGGAAGCTCCTCCGCCTGCATTGTTGCGGCCAGCTCCCGCCGACCCACCGCCTGCCGGTGCAGAGCCCGCACCTGCGCCTTGCGTGCTGCCCGTTCCTGTCGGAGACCCACCACCGGCACTCGCGCCAGTGCCAGCCGTTGCCGCGGTTCCCGCGCCCGTCGGGGCACCACCCGCCGCGCCCGACGCCCCGGCCCCAGTGGGCGAGCCACCCGCCGCCGAAGTTCCACCCGATGTACCGTTGTTCCCAGCTGCAGAGCCGTTTGACGACGCCCCACCGGATGCGCCGGGAGCGGCCGCAGAACCTGTGGAGCCCGAGCCGCCTTGCATCCCGCCGGAGGATTGCGCGTCCGCGGCACCGCCGGGAGTACCGCCAGCGCTGGCACCACCCGCAGACTGCGCACCGCCAGAATTTGCCGAAGTGGATCCACCGCTGGCTGATGTACTAGCGCCCTCGGAACCTTGACTGCCAGGCATGCCACCGGAGGCCTGCGCATCCGCGCCGCCTCCGGCCATGCCCCCGCCGCTGCTATCCGCAGACTGCCCACCCGAAGAACTCCCGGCGGAAGAGGAACCACCGGACGAAGGGCTGCCGCTCGAGCCTTGGCCCTGGCTCTGTCCTTGACTCTGGCTTTGCCCCTGACTCTGGCTCTGCCCCTGACTTTGGCCCTGACTCTGGCTCTGGCCCTGACTCTGACCCTGACTCTGACTCGTGCTCGGAGAATTGCTTGAGCTTTGACTGGAGCTGGAACTCGGGCTTTGCCGAGAGCTTGAGCTCGAACTCGAGCTGGAGCTTGAACTCGCGCTGGGGCTTGTGGGCGATGGCGTGGAGGACGAGGTCGATGGACTGTTGGCACAGCCGGTCAAAACCACCGCAACCATGCAAGCACAGCTTGCAATTCCCAAAGAGAGCGGCCGTGCCGCGAACACTTTGCGGTGCACAGCTGCGAGCGCACTCATTGCTTCAGGATCCATTGGCTTCAAGGTCACCACCCGTCAGAAAATGGTCCAACTCAGATGCCATGCGCGTGCAGGCCGTATGCTGCACGGGCGCTACGAAGGGCAGCGGAACAATGGCGCCAACGATCACGGAGTGGCCGCTGGCCTCGGTGCCAATATTGCCCAGAACCACGCCACGCTCCAAATCCCAAATCTTGGCCTGGTAGTCGGAAGACTTTTTCCAGAATGCAATGCCGAAGCATCCCCCGCCGCCGGGCCCCGCGGCGCAGGCCAGCGACCCGCTCTTATCCGTCACGGCGGTCCCGCCCTCGATGGACACCACGTATCTGACCTGAGCCGCGGCGATGCGTTCCCGCACGCCCGGCCTGGCCAGCAACACGCGCGCGAACTCCACATCGGCCGGGGCCGTGCTGGGTTCGAGCCACGGATACAGGCTGTCCATGAACGCCTGGTGCGGCACCACCTTGAAATGCTTGCCCGCAATAGCCACCGGCTGGAACGGCTGGTCCAGCTTCTCGACGTTATGCCCCAGGAGTTGTTTTTCAAGGCAGTCCAGGAATCCGCTTTCGGAGCCCACGCCCCGCAGCTCCGGCTTGGCCAGCAGCACGACGCCCTCGTTCAGGTCGATTCTGGCCGCGACATCGCGCGACTCGTCGATCTTGACGTGGATACACCCGCCAACAAGGACGCTCGCCAGCACGGGCAGAAGCCGCCGCAAATCCATCGTTCAGGGCCCTCATAGCCGGTCAGTATCTTGTGTATGTCCTGAATTATGGCTGAACGGGTTCCAAACGGTATGGGCAACCCGGGCGGCCGGGGAATTCAATCAGCGGGCGCGGGAAGGCCCTTTGCGGGCACGTCCCGCCGGGGCAAGGGGGATAAGGGACCTGGGAGGTTGCGCCGCAGCGCGTTCGCTGACGAGCGGGCGGCCTTACGCGATCCGTGCGGGTAAGAGAACTAGCCGATCAGCCGATCGAGCAGCCACATTTCGTAGCCGATCAGCACTACATAAATGAACGCCGCCCCCATCAGGATGGGTCCGGCCAGAAGGCGGCCGAAGGTCGGCACGCGCGTGAGCACCACCAGTATGGTGACCGCCGAAGCGGTCAGGGCGAGCTTGAGGAACGCGAAGGTGGGCCCGTTGCCAATCACAAAGGGCTGCATGATCGGATTGATCTCGACCGCGCCATGCTGGATCAGTACCAGAGTCATCAGCGTGTCGGCCATGGACAGCAGCAGCACGATGAAGGCGGCCGCAAACCAGCGCGAGGCGTGCCAGTCGATCGAGCCGATTCGCGCCGGTTCGTCGCGCCGGGGATTTCGCCGGCGAGCGTGCCAGCCACCGGCGACCAGCGCGCGTACGGTCTGCGAGCGGCGCTCACCTGCGGTGCGCCGCTCGGTCGTCCCGGAAAGTCCCTCGTTTACCGCCGCCATGCCCGCAATCAACCGGTGGCGGCTAATTGCGGCAACGCTTCGGCAGGATCCTCACCGAACAGCGGATCGACGATACGGCGCTGGTCAAGCTCGCTGGCAATTTCCTCGAGCGAGGTGGGCGCACTGGAGCAGTAGCCCTGCATGAAATCGACGCCCAGCGCTTGCAGCAGCGCTTGAGATTGTTCGCAGTCCACGTGCTTGGCCACCACGTGCACGCCGGCGATGCGCGCCGCCTGGGCGATCGCGCACACGCGCGCCTGGCGGCCGCGGTCCTCCACCAGTCCACGGGTCAGCTCCGGATCGAGCTTGACCAGCCGCACACCACCGTTCAGCAGCAGGTCGATGCCCATATCGCTCAGTAAAAAATTGTCGATGACCACTCCGGCGCCGGCCTGATCCATTTGTGCGGCGAGCTGTGCGAAATACTGCGCCTCGCGCCGGCAAAAGTCGTGGGGTACTTCGAAGGCCAGAAGGCCGCGCGGCAGGTTCGCCTTTTCCAGGCACACCTTCACGAAGTGTAGGAAGTTGCTGTCCTTGATTGATCCGGTGGTGAGGTTGACCGAAAACTGCGCGGGCTCGCCATTCCAGATCTCGGCGCGCTGCGCCAGCCACACCAGCAATTCGCCGACCACGCGCCGGTCGAGCGCCGAGCCCAGGCCCAGCGCCTGCGCTCCATCGATGAGTTCCTGTGGAGCCTTGGCGGAGGCCATGGGGCCTGCAGCGCGCATCAGCACTTCGTAGCGGCGGATCCGGATGCCGCTTTGAATCGGCGTGAGGTGCTGCGCGTACAGCTCCATGTCGAAGGCCTGGAGTTTCTCCAGGAAGCGATCGGCCTCGGCGTTGTCCACGCGCGGGCTGGCTTCAAGGAGGGCCGCCACCTGCGGCGGATTCATGTCCATGGTGGAGGCCAGCGTTCCGGCGATGGCGCCCTGCGCCCCAGAACTCAAAGTGGTGCCCCACTCGCGCACTGCTCTCACGACCGGTATGGGCAGGTCGGGCGCCGCTGTGCCCTTGCCGCGTAGCCAGCGGTCATCGACCACCAGCATCACGAATCCCACGAATGCATTGGTGTCGTCCTCGGCGCGCAGCAGCACCGCGGTGCGATCGCGCTGCAGCGGATGATTCACGCGCGCCGGCGCGCCGCCGCCCACGAAGCTCTCCAGCGCCACGCGCATGGCTTCGCGCTCGGCCGGCCCCAGCACCTCGCCCTGGTGCCAGTAAATGTTGCCGGCCGCATCGTGCAGCGACACCCACTTGGCCCACAACAACGGCAGCGCTGCCACGATGCGCTGGCCACAGGTGCTCGCCTGCATCGGCGGGCGCGGGGTTTTGTGCGTCAGGGACGGCAGCGTGAGGGACATAAGGTTAGGAAACTAGCGCGACGCAGCGTGTACGGTCTGTGACCGGGGTCGCCAGTTCGCAACACAGCAAGCTAAGGCCCGCACGAATCGTGCTAAAGCGGCTCGAAACGGTTCAATTCCAGGTTCTTTTTGACCTTGCCGGCCGGGAAAACCGTGCCGTTGGCGACCACGTAGACGCCCGCTGAACATAATTGGACCGCACCGAAGGCCAGCCCGAGGTTGAAGGCGGCGTCGCTGTCGGCGAAGCGCCCGGGCTGCAACGCCCCAGTGAGCACGATGGTCTTGTCCGCAATCCCGCCCAGGGCCTGGGCCGTGGCCACCATCGTGTCAGTCCCGTGGGTGATGAGAATGCGCGATGCCGGGCAGGCTATGACGGCCTCGCGAATCGCCTGGCGATCCGCATCGGTCATCTCCAGGCTGTCCTTGCGCAGCAACTCGGTAATCTCCGGGATCTCGCCGAGTCGCGCGTGCACCAGCAGCTCGCGCACCATCGGCGCACCGACGTGGTAGTTGCCCTTGGCGTCGAAGTACACCTTGTCGATCGTGCCGCCGGTCGTGAAGATCGCGATCTGCATCGTCGCTATATCTTAAGCTGCTGCCACGCACGCGAGCGCCAGCGCGCGAGCAGCGCCACGCCCACCACCATCGAGTAGACCACCACGCTGATCCAGCCGCCGATGGCCCCTAAGCCCCATTGCGGCAGAAAGTACACCCAGCCCTGCCCGGGCGCGAAAGTCAGCATGTGCGCCAGGGGCACGAATAACAACCAAGAAATAGCGATCACCATGGTGGCAGGAATCTTGGCATCGCCCGCGCCGCGCAGGCACAGGCCACTTGAGAGATTCAGGCCGTCGAAAAATTGGTAGGCCGCTGCGATCCAGAGCAGCTTGGCGCCGAGCGCCACCACCGCGGCCGAACTCGCCCCGGGCGCAGCCATGAAGAATGGCAGCAACCACGGTCCGCAGGCTGCCAGCAGCACGCCCACAGCGCCCATGTAGATGGAGGCAAGCAGGATGACCCGGTTGCCCAGCACATAGGCCCAGTCACGATCGCCCGCGCCGATCGACTGACCCACCAGCGTAGTGCCGGCCAGCGCGATGCCCACCCCGGGTAGATAAGCGATTGCGGTTACGACCATGATGATCTGCGAGGCGGCCCCTTCGACTTCGCCGAGCTTGACCTGCATGAGCTGAAACACAGAGAAGCCGATGAGGTCGGCCGCCATCAGCAGGCCCATCGGAAAGCCGATGCGCCACTGGGCCCAAATGCGCCGCAGGTGGGGCGTCCAGGTCAGGTGGGTCCTGTAGCCGTGCCGATAATGCCCACGCAGGAAGGCGGCCACCGCGATGGCCAGGCCACAGGCTTGCGCGACCATGGTCGCCAGTCCCGATCCGGCCACGCCCAGGTGAAGATGGAAAATCAAGATCTCATTGAAGATGGCGTTGGTCACAGCCATCACCACCGTCACGAGCAAGGTCACGCGCGGGCGGCCGATGCCGTTGAAGAATCCCAGGAGTGCCCATACCCCCGCACCAAAACAGGAGCCGCCCACGCGCGGCAGCCAGAATGCCGCGGCCAGATCCACGATCTCGGGGGGCAGCTCAAAGGGTGAGAGCATCCAACGGATCGAAAGCCCTACACCCAGAAAT
>Ga0207703_10003833_pt1 | contig 12494 bp, 9 predicted proteins | sample KBSSwiS12_FD_184304 | JGI IMG/M metagenome (GOLD analysis project Ga0207703, IMG submission 184304) | Switchgrass rhizosphere microbial communities from Kellogg Biological Station, Michigan, USA - KBS Switchgrass S1-2 (SPAdes) (version 2) | ecosystem: Host-associated > Plants > Roots >... | reverse complement strand
GCCGCCGACATCATGGGCCGGCCCTACGCGCTCGAGGGAACCGTCGGCTCCGGCGCGGGGCGGGGGACCACGCTCGGGTTCCCGACCGCGAATCTCGAGGTACGGCCGGAGAAGCTCCTCCCGGCTCCGGGGATCTACCTGTCCCAGAACCAGTTCGACGGCCGCACCTGGCCGGGCATCACGTACGTGGGGAGTGCCGGGACCTTTGGGCCCGGGCCGGTCCGCGTCGAGGTGTTTCTGATCGATTACCAAGGCGTTTTGAGGGGTCGATGGCTCAAAACGCTGCTGATTTCCCAGCTCCGCGCCGATAGAGTGTTCCGATCGGCTGATGAGCTGATCCGGGCGATGGATGACGATCTCGCCCGCGCACGCGCCTTCTGGGCCGGCGCCCAACAGGCAGACCCGGCTCGGTAGGAATGCCCTTGAAACCCCACCCCCCTGTGCTAGAGTGCACGCTCGTACACAGAGAGGGAAAGTCAAGGAGGTGGCACCGGTGACGCTGACGCCTGAGAGGAAGCGCGAAGTAATCGGCCAGTTCAAGACCCACGAGACGGACTCCGGGTCGGCCGAGGTTCAAATCGCCCTCCTCACCGAACGAATCAAGTACCTGACGGAGCACTTCAAGGTCCACAAGCGCGACCATCATAGTCGCCGAGGACTGCTCCGGATGGTCGGTCAGCGACGTAGGCTGCTCGATTACCTGAAGGTGACGAAGATCGAGCGCTACCGGTTGGTGGTCAAGGAGCTTGGCCTCCGCAAGTAGCTCCTCCCGCGCGAGCGGGACCTCGCCGTAACTCCTCCATAGGACACTCCCGCGGCGTCCCGCCTGGCCCATGGCTCGCCAGGGGCGCCCGCTGCCGTTCGAGAGTCATGGAGTTTCAGAGAGGAGAAACGAATGCCCGAATCAGTGAGCGTCGAGCTCGGCGGCCGCACCCTGTCCATCGAGGTCGGGAAGGTCGCCAAGCAGGCCTCCGGGGCCACTTGGGTCCAGTACGGCGAGACGGTCGTGCTGAACGCGGCGGTCGCGAGCAAGGACCCCATCGACAAGGACTTCTTCCCGCTGTCCGTCGAGTACCGCGAGAAGACCTACGCCGCCGGCAAGATCCCGGGCGGCTTCTTCAAGCGTGAAGGCCGGCCCACCGAGAAGGAGATCCTCTCGAGCCGCCTCATCGACCGACCGCTCCGGCCGCTCTTCACGGACGGCTATCGGAACGAGATCCAGATCATGTGCACGGTGCTCTCGTCGGATCAGGCGAACGACTCCGACATCCTCGGCATCACGGGCGCCTCGGCGGCGCTCATGGTCTCGGACATTCCGTTCCCCGAGCCGGTATCCGCGGTACGGGTGGGCTTCATCGGTGGGCAGCATGTGCTCAACCCGACGTTTGCCGAGCTCGCCGAGTCGGAGCTCGACCTCGTGGTCGCGGCCACGGATTCGAACATCGTGATGGTCGAGGCCGGCGCCCGTGAGGTGTCGGAAACGATGATCGTCGAGGCTCTCGAGTTCGCGCACGTCGCCATCCGGAAGATCAACCAGCTCCAGCACGAGCTCCAGTCGCGCATCGGTAAGCCCAAGCGCGAGTTCCCGCTCCCGAAGCGTGATGAGGGCCTGGACCGCCAGATCGCCGACGCCTACCGCGATCGTCTGAACCAGGCGAACCGGATCTCGGAGAAGCTCGAGCGTCAGGCGGCTCTCGACGCCCTCAAGAAGGAGGCGATCGAGAAGTTCGAGGTCTCGAATCCGAGCTCTGCCAGGGACGTGAGGCGTGTCCTGGGCGAGCTCGAGGAGCGGGCCGTTCGCGAGACGATCGTCAAGGAGAAGAAGCGTCCGGACGGCCGTGGCTTCGACGAGATGCGCCAGGTGAACTGCGAGGTGGGGGTGCTTCCGCGCACGCACGGCTCGGCCCTCTTCACGCGTGGCCAGACGCAGGCCCTCGTCGTCGCAACGCTCGGCACGAAGGTGGACGAGCAGCGTGTCGAGGAGCTCGAGGGACAGAGCTGGAAGAGCTACATGCTCCACTACAACTTCCCGCCCTACTCGGTCGGCGAGGTTCGGCCGTTCCGCGGCCCGGGCCGTCGCGAGATCGGGCACGGCGCCCTCGCGGAGCGCGCCATCGAGCCCTTGATTCCGAGCGACGTCGACTTCCCGTACACCATCCGCATCGTGTCCGACATCCTCGAGTCGAACGGCTCGTCGTCGATGGCCACGGTCTGCGGTGGCAGCCTCTCGCTCATGGACTCGGGCGTGCCGATCAAGACGCACGTCGCCGGCGTGGCGATGGGGCTCGTCAAGGAAGGGAGCGACTTCGCGATCCTCACCGACATCCAGGGAGTCGAGGACCATCTCGGCGACATGGACTTCAAGGTCGCGGGGACGCGGAACGGCATCACCGCGCTCCAGATGGACATCAAGATCTCGGGCGTGTCCTATGCCCTCATGGCCGAGGCGCTCGAGAAGGCGCGCCGGGCGCGCATGCACCTGCTCGACATCATGGACGCCTCCATCCAGACTCCGCGCGCGGAGCTCTCGCCGTACGCGCCGCGGATCTACATCATGATGATCGACCCGGACAAGATCCGCGAGGTCATCGGACCGGGCGGCAAGATGATCAAGAAGATCTCGGCCGAGACCGGCACGCAGATCGACATCGAAGACACCGGCGAGGTGCGCATCGCCGCCTTCTCGGGCGCCGACGGCGATCGCGCACGGGAGATCATCCGCTCGATCACCGAGGATCCGGAGATTGGACGCGTCTACCAGGGCACGGTCCGGCGCGTCGTGCCGTTCGGCGCGTTCGTCGAGATCTCGCCCGGCAAGGACGGCCTCGTCCACATCTCGGAGCTCGAGACGAAGCGGGTCGAGCGCGTCGAGGACGTCATCAACGAGGGGGACTCGGTCCTCGTCAAGGTGATCGGCATCGACCGCGAAGGGAAGATCAAGCTGAGCCGCAAGCAGGCGCTGCCGGGTCACGAGAACGATCCGGTGGTCGTCTCCGAGCCGCGGGGCGACCGTGGTGGTCGCGGCGGACGGGACAGCGGCCCGGGCGGCGACCGTGGGCGCCGGCGTCCGGAGCCTTCGCGCCGTTAGCGGCGCCTCGGCGTCGCCGGTGCGGTTGACTGCCGAACAGTTCACGCGGGTCACGCTCCCCAACGGAATCACCATCGTTGGGGAGCGGATGCCCGCGGTTCGCTCCGTCGCGGTCGGAGCCTGGATCAAGGTCGGATCCCGGCACGAGGTCGGCCCCGAAGCGGGGCTCTCCCATTTCCTCGAGCACGTCGTCTTCAAGGGTACCCACCGCCGCGACGCGCTCGCGCTCGCGCTCTCCCTCGAATCCGTCGGCGGGAGCCTCGACGCGTTCACCGGCCGCGAAGTGACCTGCTACAACGCGCGCGTCCTCGAAGAGCACCTCGACCTCGCCGTCGACGTGCTCGCCGATCTCGCGCTCTCTCCCAAGATCGATCCCGCCGACGTGGAAAAGGAGAAGGGTGTCATCCTCGAGGAGATCCACAGCTCCGAGGACACGCCCGACGACCGCGTGCACGATCTCTTCGCCGACGCGGTGTGGCGCGGGCATCCGCTCGGCCACCGGATCCTGGGCGACGAAGAGACCGTGGCCGCGTTCACGCCGGAAATGGTGGCGGAGTACCACGGCCGCTACTACGTCGCCCCCAACCTGCTCCTCTCGGTGGCCGGCAGCTTCGACTGGGATCGGTTCGTCTCGCTCGTGGAGCGGCACTTCATTGCCTCTCCGGGACATCCCGTGCGGAGCCGCGTGCAGACGGCGGCCCAAGGAGGCGGCGTCTCCCACCACGTTCAGGACCTGGCGCAGCAGCACCTCTGCATCGGCGGCGTCGGCCTGCCGCACGAGCACCCCGACCGGTTCGCGCTCGTCCTCCTCTCGTCACTCCTCGGGGGCGGCATGAGCTCGCGGCTCTTCCAGCGTGTGCGGGAGCAGGAGGGGCTCGCCTATTCGGTCTACACCTACGCCGATTCGTACGACGACACGGGCCTCTTCTGTGCCGCGATGAGCGTGCAGCCCGACAACGGCCCGCGCGCGCTCCAGCTCACGCTCGCCGAGTTCGACCGCGTGGCGCACGAGGACATTCCGGCCGACGAGCTGGATTCGGTGAAGATGCAGCTCAAGGGGAGCATCCTCCTCAGCACCGAGAGCACGTCGAGCGAGATGACGCGGCTCGCGCGGGCTGAGATCTACGCGGGACGGAACGTGCCTGTCCGGGAGCTCATCGAATCCATCGATCGCGTGACCGAGGCGGACGTGCGCCGGCTCGCGCGGGAGCTCCTGTCGCGCGAGCGGCTCAGCCTCGTCGCCCTCGGCGCGCGCGGGGACCGGCCGTACATTCCTTCCGATCTCCTGAACGGCAGCACCCAGGGAGCCGCGTGAGCACGGTCCCCCTCAAGATCACCCTCGAAGAACACGCGGTCGGGGCACCCGAGTACCAGTCGGAGCACGCCGCCGGAATGGACCTGGTCGCCGCCGTCGACCGTGAGGTCGAGATCGCCCCCGGCGAGGTGGTGGCCGTTCCCACCGGGCTGCGCCTCGAGATCCCCGTTGGCTACGAAGGGCAGGTTCGCCCGCGAAGCGGTCTCGCCGCGAAGCACGCCATCGGCGTTCCGAACGCACCGGGCACCATCGACGCGGACTACCGCGGCGAGGTCAAGGTGCTCCTCGTGAACCTGGGCCTTAGCCCCTATCGCGTGCAGCGCGGCGATCGCATCGCGCAGCTCGTGATCGCTCCCGTGGTCCGCGCCGCGATCGAGGTGGTTGCCTCGCTCACGACGACGGCGCGCGGCGACGGCGGATTCGGCCATACCGGGCGGTGAGGGTGCCGCGGGGACCCAGGACTGCATCCGGCGTGTTCGTCTCGATATGAAACGTCGATTCTCGTGGCTCGAAATCGCCATCGCTGTGGGCATGGTGCTGGCCGTCCCCAGCCTGCCGGGCCGCCTGGGCGCGCCGCGCGCGCTGGCCGACGAGCCTCCGCCGGCCGCGAATGCCGCCCCTCCCTCGGCCGTGGCCGCCGAGTCGTTGGCCGCGCCGGACAGCGCGGACGCCGGGATCCAGACCGGCCTCGCGCCGGTGCCGTGGAAGATCGGGGAGTATTTCCAGTTCTCCATCGACTGGAACGGGCTGAACGGTGGCGGATCGCTCATGCAGGTGCAGAACATCGTGCGCGTGGACGGACGCCGGGCGTACCGCATCGTCACCAAGGCGGAGTCGAATTCGTTCGTCTCCAAGTTCTACAAGGTGCGCGACCGCGCGGAGTCGTTCGTCGACGCGGAGTCGCTCTACTCCGTCCGCTTCGTGAAGCACCTGCGCGAGGGGGGCTACAAGAAGGACGTCGACATCCGCTTCGACCAGGCGGCGGGGAAGGCGCGCTACGACGACGGCAAGACCTTCGACGTGCCGAAGCGCGTGCACGACGTGCTCTCCGCGTTCTACTATGTGCGCACCGTGCCCCTTCCGGACGGCGCGACGCTCTCGATTCCGACTCACGACAACGACAAGACGTACGAGATGGTGGTGAAGGTGCACGGCCGGGAGAAGGTGGAGGTCCCGGCGGGCAAGTTCGACTGCGTGGTCGTCGAGCCCATCCTCAAATCGGAGGGCGTATTCAAGTCGAAGGGGAGCATCCTCGTCTATCTCTCGGACGACGCGCGCCGCATTCCGGTGATGGTGAAGAGCAAGATCCCGGTCGGAGCGGTCACGGTGAGCCTCACCGACATGAGGCTCGCGTTCCCGGGCCGCCATTGAGCTCGCGATCGAGCGCCGCGCGATGAGCCGCCACTCCGAGATCGATCTCAAGGACGTCCGCACCATTCCGGTCGCGCAGCGGCCCACCAAGGTACGGACCGAGCTCTTCGCTCCCGCGCCGGATCCCGAGGCGCCCATCGGCGCCTTCGACCAGTACCTCCCCGATCTCCTGTCCGGCGCCGCGTTGAGGCGTCTCGTGGAATCGTGGGTTCTCGCGCGCGCCGACGGCCGGCCCGTGGTCGCGATGATGGGGGGCCACGTCATCAAGACGGGCGTGCAGCGGCCCCTCCTCGCGCTCCTCGAAGCGGGCGCCTTCACCGCCGTGGCGATGAACGGCGCGGCGGCGATCCACGACTTCGAGATCGCATTGTTCGGAAACACGTCGGAGCCGGTGGAGGAGACGCTCGGAGCGGGGCAGTTCGGCCTGGTCGAGGAAACGCCCACCCTCATGAATCTCGCGGTGAACGAGGGGGCCAAGCGGGAGAAGGGAATGGGCGAGGCGCTCGGAGACTTCCTGAACGAGGCCGACGCGCCGTACGCGTCCTTGAGCCTCCTCGCGCGCACCGCCCAGCTCGGCATTCCGTGCACGGTGCACGTGGCGATCGGAACGGACACGCTCCATCAGCATCCGTCGTTCGACGGAGCGTCCACGGGCGCGGCGACACATCGGGACTTCCGCATCTTCGCGGCGGCGCTCCGGGATCTCGAAGGGGGCGTGGTGCTCAACTTCGGCTCCGCGGTGATCCTGCCCGAGGTGTTCCTGAAGGCGCTCTCCACCGTGCGCAACCTCGGCCACGAGGCGGCCCGGTTCACGGCGGCGAACTTCGACCAGATCCGGCACTACCGGCCCGAGAAGAACGTGCTCGAGCGTCCGCTCCTCGCGGGAGGCCACGGCCACTCGTTCGTGGGCCCCCACGAGATCTGGATTCCGCTCCTGGCCGCGCTCTACCTCGGCCGGCGTCCCACCGCGTGACCAGGACCCGGGTCCTTCTCGTCCTCTTCGGCCTCGCCCTGAGCGCGGCCGCGGTCGTGATGCTGGGCCGCTCGATCGACGTGGGGGAGGCGGTGCGCTCGATTGGGCGCGCGTCCATTCCGTGGTTCCTGGCGGCCAACCTCCTGACCGTCGTCGTCTACTGGCTGCGGTCGCTTCGCTGGCAATCTCTCCTGAAGCCGCACGCGAGTCCCAGCGTCGGACGGCTCTTCCGCGCGAACATGATCGGGTTCCTCGCGATCAACGTGCTGCCGGCGAGACTGGGAGAATTGGTCCGGGCCTTTGGGCTAGCTCGGAAGGAGCGGATCTCGACCGCCGCGGTCATCGGTTCCGTCGCCGTGGAGCGCATCTTCGACATGATCTTCCTGGGTATTTTTTGGGCGCTGTCGCTTCTGTTTGCTCCGCTGCCGCCCTGGTTCAAGTGGAGCGGCTACGTGACGATCGGGATCGCGGTGGTCATCGGAGGCGGGATCTGGATGCTGAACGCGTCCCGGGGCCGGTCGAGCCGCTTGCGGGACGGCGTCATGGCGCGGGTGCCGGACCGGATGAAGGACCGGTTCTCGTCGGCGGTGTCGGCGTTCGGCGTGGGGATCCAGATCGTGGGAAGGCCGGGGCTACTCCTGGAGGCGGCTTTCTGGTCGGCGGCGTCGTGGCTCGTGAGCTGCGGAACCTTCCTTCTGGTGGGTCAGAGCCTGGAAATCCACCTCCCGTTCTGGTCCACGTTCCTCCTCACCTTCGTCGTCTGCGTGGGGATCTCGCTCCCCTCCTCGCCGGGGTTCATCGGGATCATGGAGGGCGCCTGCGTCCTCGGACTAGGGTTCGTCAACGTCCGGGGGCCCGAAGCCCTCGCCTTCGCCATCCTCTACCACCTCACCCAGCTCCTCCCGCTCGTGGTCCTCGGCACATACTTCGCGATCCGCGAGCATCTTGCCCCCATCCGGTTGGTCCAGCCCGAAACCATCGATTCCGCCTCGAACCGAAAAAACTGACGACACAAGACACCCGGCGGAAGATACCGGTAACACTGTAAAGCTTTTTTAGTTGACTCCGGGGTGGGGGTTTGCTAGACTGCTTTTCGCACTAAATCCGCGCTCAGACGACAGTTAGATAGGGACCTTCCGAACTGGAGGCAGGATGAGGTCTTCCGAGGGGAAGCCTCAGTTGCATGACGGCGGGAGTCGCTTGTCCCTACTAGCGTCTACTACCCTGGTCGCGGCTTTAGGTTTCACGCCCTGGGTGCTCGGCGCAGAGACACCATGGATCCAGCTCGCGTTTCGGGCGCTGGGTCTCGTGGCGCTTCTCGTCGTGTCCCTCGGCACTGTGCGAGGCGTGCTCGTCGGCAGTCGATGGGCGGCGCGTGCGGCGGCCGGAGCCCTGCTCCTGATCGCCGTGTCGCTCCTGTCGGCCGCGATGTCGGTCCATCGGGGCAAAAGTCTCGAAGCCATGCTCAACCTGTTCGCGATCGCAGGTCTCTTCCTCGGCGCCGCCTTCCTTCTGCGTGGCAACCGGCTCCTGCGCTCGGTCGCGCTCCTCGAAGTCCTCGCCGCGGTGCCGGTCGCCGCGTTCGGTCTCGCCCAGCACTTCCGTCCCGACATCCTCCCCCCCGGCAATCCGTATCCCGGCCGCGCGCTCGGCCCGTTCGGACAGCCCAATCGTCTCGGGGGCTATCTCATCGCGATCGTGCCGGTGGCGATCGCATTGTCGTTCTCGGTTCAGGACCGCATGCTTCGCGTCGCGCTCCTCGCCGCCGTCTGCGGCCTCACCCTCTGTCTCGCGGCGACCTATTCGCGGGGCGCCTGGCTCGGTCTTGCGGCGGGCCTCGTCGCCCTCACGGCGATCCTCGCGTCCACGCCCGGCCTCATGCCGCGGCCGTCGCTCGCCATCGCCGCGGTCGTCGCGCTGGCGCTTCCGGCGGTATGGCTCGCCCCGGGCATCGCCTCTCGGCTCCATCCCGCTCCGACGACCGGCCCCGCGTGGAACCTTCCGATCGACCCCGAGCGTGAGGGATCGGGCGCGATGCGGAAGGCCATCTGGTCGGGCGCCCTCAAGGCCGCGTCCGCCCGTCCGTTCTTCGGATGGGGCATCGGCTCCTTCCGTGAAGCCTACGACCGTTCCAAGTCTCCAGTGTTGAAGCGCCTGGAGGCGGAAGGGGCGCGTACGGCCGATCAAGCGCACAGCGTCTATCTCGTGACGCTGGCCGAGCGTGGCGTTCTGGGTCTCGCCGCGCTCCTCGTGTTCGCGGGGCTGGGTCTTGCGGCCGGCCTCGCGGCTCTGCGATCGGCCTCCCCCGACCTCCGGCCACTGGCGGCGGGACTCCTCGCCTCCGTGGCGGCGCTTCTGATTCACGGCGTGCTCGAGGACAACCTCACGTTCGCGCCGCATGGAACCTTGCTCGCAGCCAACCTGGGACTCCTGGCGGCGTTGCCTCCGCACCGCGATTCGCGCATTCGCGCGCGGTGGATCGGCGCCCTGGGGATCCTCGCAGCCGTCTGTGGCCTGGGACTCAGCGCTTCGAGCGCGGTCGCGGCCACGGACGCGCGTGCGGCTCAGGCCGCCCTCGCGGCGGGTCAGGTGGAGCGGGCGATGGAACGTAGCACCGCAGCGACCCGTCTGGCACCGTGGGACGATCTCTACTGGGTCGGTCGTGCCGATGCCTCGGTTGCTGCCGCCCGTGGGGGGCGCGGGATCGAAGCGCTCCGGGATGCCGAGACATCCTACAAGAGCGCGATTGCCTTGAATGGCAGCGATCCGGTGACGCGTCACCAGCTCGCCCGTCTCTACCTGGCGCACACGGACGTGTTCGGTTCCCAGGACGTCACCAGGGCGCGCCTCGAGCTCCAGGCCGCGCTCGCGCAGAACCCGTACTACGCCGAGATCCGGAACGACCTCGGGGTCGCCTTCCTCGCGTCGGGGGAGCGGCAGAAAGCGGTTCAGTCCTTCGAAGAAGCGAGCCAGGGCCGCCGCGAGTTCGTGGATCCGCTCCTCAATCTGGCCGCGCTGGCCCTCGAGGACGGCAACACGGCGAAAGCGAAGCAGCTGGTCGATCAAGCGCTGGAACGGAATCCCGCCTCACCCCGCGCCGCCGCGATGCGTCAATCGCTCGCGACGCATCCGGGCGCCTGAGGACGATCGAACGACGAGATTGATTTTTGGAGATGAAGAGAACAGGACAGAACAAGATCGAGAGGAGGTGAGCATCCGGTCGTCGGCTGTAGACAGGTACAAGCTCGAATTCATCGGATGGCTTCGTAGAACGAGTTTCGAATGAGGGAGGACACGCAATGCGCAACCATGCTTTTCTAAAAGTCGCTCTCCTCGGGCTTCTGGCCTTCGCGCTCATGCCGGGTTATGCGGCGGCCGGTCAGGACCTGTCGGAGATGCTCGCCTCGAGCGCCGCGGTACACGCGACCGCGGTGAGCGGCCCGATTCTCCAGGTAGCGCCGCTGGCGCACGACTACGGCGTGCAGGACAACGGGACCAGCACCAACTTCAATTTCACGGTCAGCAACATCGGTGACCAGGATCTGCACATCACGAACCTCACCTCGAGCGATCCTGCGTTTGTCGCCCTTGTCGGCTCGCCCATCGCTCCGGGCGGCTCCACGATGATGTCGGTCCTGTTCAATCCGACCGACGGCGCGTTCCACAGCAGCAACATCATGGTCAGCTCGGACGGCGGTAACGTGACGGTGACGGTCCAGGGCCAGGCGAACGCGGCTCCGTCGATCGCACCGGTGGGTGACAAGAACGTGGCTGCGTTCACGCCGCTGAGCTTCACGGTCGTGGCGACGGACGCGGACGACACGCTGGACGACGCGATCACGTACTCGATGGTTTCGGATCTGCCGCCGGGTGCGACGTTCAACACGGCGACGGGTGCCTTCGCGTGGAGCCCGGTGGATACGGATGCCGGGACCTACCATGCGACGTTCTCGGCGAGCGACGGCCGTCTTTCGGTCTCGGCTCCCGCGATCATGATCACGGTCACCGCGGGCAACCGTCCGCCGGTGGCGAACGCCGGTGGCAGCTACGCGGGTGCGACGGGCCAGCCGGTGACGCTGGACGGCTCGGCCTCGAGCGATCCGGACGCGGGTCAGGTCCTGACGTACCACTGGGACTTCGGCGACGGCAGCTCGGGCAACGGCGCGGTGGTGAACCATGTGTACACGGCCCCGAACACGTACATCGCGACGTTGACGGTGACGGACGACGGGACGCCGCAGCTTCAGGCGTCGGACTTCGCCTCGGTGGTGATCCAGAACGAGGTGACGGGCACGCTGACGCTGAAGAACAACGGCTCGACGATCCGCACGCACGGTGGTGGCAAGGAGCGCGTGGGCATCGAGGAGACGCAGCAGGCGTTGACGAGCATCCTCGTGGGCACGCTGAAGATGTCGACGACGTATCCGAACGCGGGCACGGTGAGCTCGATCCCGGCTCAGACGAAGGGCGCGACGCTGGTGGACCAGGACCTGGACGGGATCCAGGAGCTGGGTGTGTACTTCGCGCGTGCGGACATCGGGGCGCTTCTTGCGAACGTTCCGAACAACACGTCGATCACGATCGAAGTGAAGGGCATGATCCAGCTGTCGAACGGACAGATTCCGCTGCGTGCGACGAAGGTGATCACGGTGAAGTCGTCGGGCAACGCGGTGGATGTGGCGGCGTACCCGAATCCGTTCAATCCGCAGACGAGCATCGCGTACACGACGCGCGCGGCGGGTCGTGTGACGATGAACGTGTACAACGTGAGCGGCCGGCTGGTGCGGACGCTGAAGGTGGATGAGTACACGGACGCCGGGACGCACGAAGTGAGCTGGAACGGCCTGGACAACGTGGGCCGTCGGGTTCCGTCGGGCGTCTACTTCGTCAAGGCCACCGTCGGTGGAGACACGAGCGTCTACAAGCTCTCGATCATGAAGTAACAGGCAGTTCGCGATACAATCCTAGGCAGTGCGTCGGGGGGGGCCACTGGTCCCCCCCGACTGCTTTTTCCCGCTCCACCGTAGTTCTGCTTAGATCCATGGAAGGAGGGCTTCCCATGCGCACCCGAGCGGTTCACCCGCTGGTTCTACCCGGACTCCTCTTCCTCCTCGCTCTGCCGGGCCACGCCCTGGCCGCGTCGAGCCTGTCGGAGATGCTCGCCTCGGCCGCCGCCGTCCACGCGACGGCGGTGAGCGGCCCCATCCTCCAAGTGAGTCCACTGTCCCACGACTACGGCGTCCAGGACGTGCTGACATCCACCAGCTTCGATTTCACGATCGCCAACATCGGCGATCAGGACCTCCACATCCTCTCCATCATCGCGAGCGATCCCTCGTTCCAGCATAACGGGGGCGGCACCATCGCTCCGGGAGCGACCCAGATCATGACGGTCACCTTCCTCCCGCAGGACGGGCAGTTCCACAGCGGCACCGTCACCGTGAATTCGGATGGCGGGAGCGTTGCGGTCAACGTCCAGGGGCAAGGGAACGCCGCTCCGTCGATCACGTCCCCGGGAGATCAGAACGTGGCGGCGTTCACCACGCTCACCTTCACCGTCGTGGCGACCGATGCGGACGACACGGTGGACGACCTGCTGACCTACTCCCTGACGTCGGATCTTCCGCCCGGCCCGACCTTCGACACGCTGACGGGGGCGTTCTCGTGGACCCCCACGGACACCGATGCGGGAAGCTACACGGCCACCTTCTCCGTGAGTGACGGCCGTCTGACGGCGACGACGCCCG
>Ga0207703_10003823_pt1 | contig 12511 bp, 23 predicted proteins | sample KBSSwiS12_FD_184304 | JGI IMG/M metagenome (GOLD analysis project Ga0207703, IMG submission 184304) | Switchgrass rhizosphere microbial communities from Kellogg Biological Station, Michigan, USA - KBS Switchgrass S1-2 (SPAdes) (version 2) | ecosystem: Host-associated > Plants > Roots >... | reverse complement strand
GCGGCTTCGGCAAGTCCCGGGCCGGCTCCGAATGGATCGTGAACCAGGCCCTGAAGCATCCCTTCGACCGGCACGGCGTCCCCACTGAGTGGCTGGTCATCGCAGAGACCCTCTCCGACGCCAGAACCATCTGCATGGAGGGACCCGCCGGCATCCTGCGAGTACTGGAACGTCGCAAAATCAAGCACCGGTACAAGATGAGCCCCCGCCCCATGGTGTTGTTCCCCACCGGGTCCAGGATCTACACCGAGGGTGCCGACGACCCAGACGTTGCTCGTGGCTACAACGCTGCCGGCGCCTGGATGGACGAGATCGGCAAGTGGAAGTACCCGAAGAAGTCTTGGTACGAGGGCATCATGCCGTCCCTGCGATCCGACCTCATCGGAGACCATCCCCGCGCCTTCGTGACCACCACCCCGAAACCCATCGACATCATCCAGGAATGGGCCGACCGCAAGGACGGATCGGTCCACATCATTCGTGGGTCCACATTCGACAATCGATCCAACCTCTCAGCCCTCGTCGTCGAAGAACTCCAGCGCCGATACGAGGGAACGATGATCGGGCGCCAGGAGCTTTACGGCGAAATCATCGAAGGCTTCGAAGGAGCCTTGTTCTCCCGCCTGGACATCGAGAACAACCGCGTCGATACCGTGCCTGACAACATCGTGGGCACCGTGGTGGGAGTTGACCCTTCCCTCACCGGCGAGGACGACGAGATGGGCATTGCTGTTGTGTCGAGGTCGCGCGATAACCACCTCTACGTCCTGGCCGACCGCTCCATCATGGCCGTGGGTCGTGAGGCTGCCCTGGAGGCGTGGCGGGTGGTGCACGAGTGGGGCGCCGACCGGATGGTGTGCGAGGTCAACCTAGGCAAGCGCTGGATGCAGCAGGTCTTCGAGGACGCCTACTACGAGCTTGTCAAGCAGGGACTGTTCGAGTACGGCACCAAGCCCCCGCTGGTTGGTATCGACACCAAAGTGGGCAAGCGCACCCGTGGCGAACCGGTGGCCATGCGCTGTGAGCAGGGCCGGTTCCATTGCGTCGGTCGGTTCAAGGAGCTTGAGGATCAGATGTCGACCTTCGTCAGTTGGGGCATGCGCGATTCGCCTGACCGCCTGGACGCCCTTGTCCACGCCTGTCGCTTCCTGATGGACGGGGAGAAGAAGCAGATGAAGATCGTTAGTCCTCGGGATGCGCTGTCGAGCACGTTGCAGTCGCTGTGGGTGGACTCGGGCAGCTACAGAACCGACTTTTAGTGCACCGTTTGTTCACTGACCACCTTGGGGTATGGGAACATAGCAACGCCCAATAAAAGCCTCTTTCTCTTCGAAGGGAGGCCTGGCTTTGAGCGTCACGGTCACCGTGACTATGGACGGCTGCTGCTGTCCTAAACCCCCATGTCCCCCGTCATTTGTCTGGCATATTGGCCCGACTCTTGATTCCACTGAGGAAGACCGGGTGGCAGGTCCGCCCCCGGAATCAAAGCCCCCGAGAAAGGCGGATGTCATCATGGACCTCCAGGCTGACAAGAAGGTCGGTCTTACGCTCCAGTTCACCGATGAGGTAGACAACCCAGTACCCACCCCTGACGGTGAGACAATTGTCTACACGGTGGACGACCCCAGCATCATCAACCTCACCGACAACGGTGACGGTACGGCCTCTGCGGCTGCCACGGGTGTCCTTGGTACGGCCAACGTTCACGCGGATGCGACTGGCCCAGTCGTGGTTTCTGGCGACCTGCAGATCGTGGTCGTGGCAGGACTGGCTGAGCGTGCAGCCATTGTGGCTGGCCCTCCGGAGGAAGTTACTCCGGACGTCTGATCTTCCACCCGGAGGAGGGGGGACCCCGGCCCATGCGGCTGGGGTCCCTTCTTTGTCACTGCTGCTCGCGCTCCAGGCGCCAGAGCGGGTCGTCGGTCAGGTTGGGCCGGCCGGGAACGAGAGGGAGATCCGGGTCTATTACCCTTGCCACAGCAGCGGCGTAGGTCCCGTCTCCTTGCGCCAGGAGGAAGTCTGTGACGATCTCGGCCAGGACGAGCGCGATGCCTACAGTGTCGTAGGGCTCCAGGTCCTTGAAGACCAGGGCCATTCTGATAGCTGCGTCTTCCTGAAGCTCGGTCTGACCCTTCTCTTGATGCAGGCCCGCGAGGAGGTAGTACGTCAACACCTCGCGCGCCCGGTCGCCACAGGAAGCCTTCAACTGGTCCAGCTTCCCCACGTCCGAGGGGCTGAGGTTGCGCATGTGATCCCGGATGCCCCGGACGATCTCCTCTGGCTCAGTCATGCGCTCCAGGGTAGCAACCCTGATGTAGGGGTGAGGGACTTCTAGGCTGGTATGGAGCGCCTGGGTGTGACCACGACGCGCATGACGTAGGACACCGCTGCCTGCAGCACCGACTTGGCCAGGGTTAGGCCAAGTGCCTTCCAGTACAAGGGGGTCCATTCGATGGCGCCGAAGGCGGTGGCCAGAACGAGGGTGACGGCGACGGCGATGTCAAGCCCAAACCCCTGAATAAAAGACCTGAGCGATCGTTCAGTCGCATCTGCCCTCACTGCAACGGTTTCTTCGCTTGCGTGATCTGCCATGATCGCAGAATAAGGCGAAATACCTTCAGAAGTAAAGATCAGCCTTACGATGAGGGCATGATCGCGCATCGGCGCTGGATTAGGGCTGTCGGCTACGCCCTCCTGGGGTGTGGGGGGATTGCGGCCCTCCTCTTCCCTTCCTTCAGTGCTAGTGGGCCCATGTCCCTAACGGGTGGTCCGGTGATATTCCTCTGGGCCATCCTGCTTGCCGTAGGCGGATTGACTTCCGCCGTAGGCTCGGCGGCAGACGTATGGTTGGGTGAGTATGCAGGCCTCTGGCCCATCATCATGACATTCATGATCTTCGGTCTTGCGAACGCCTTCTCGGGCAACCTCATTGAGCTTGCTCTATCTCTCACCCTCCTAGGGTGGTCCTTTTTGCTCCTCGCCCGGTGGCGAGAAGTGGCCCTAGTCCGTTCCGAGGCCTTGAGGTTTCATCGGTACCAGCATCGGGCAGGGGGCCAAACGTAGATGCCCACATGGGTTCCCACCATCTTGACGATCCTGCTCTCTACGGGCGGGATCGCCTTCTTCTCCATGCTTGGTCGAGGAATCCTGGCCGTTCGGGGCGGGGTGTCCGCCCGGGAAAAGGAAACCATCAACAACATCAAGCAGATGCACTCGGAGCAGGTAGCGGAGCTTCGCAAGGAGTCGGCTGACCGTCGGTACTGGCAGGACATCGCGGCCCGCTATCACTGGCAACTGGTGTCGAGTGGGTACGAACCGGATCCCCGCGAGCCCATGCCTCCGAGCCAGCGTTCCCGGCGCCCTGGTCAGCACAAAGGCTGACAAAGGCTTAAGAATCCGCTAGCTCCAGACCCGTGCGCTCGGTGATCAGTCGGTCTGCCTTTGAGTGGCGTAGATCCCGTCGCGTCTCCCCCGCTGGCTCGTGAATCGTCACACTGCCGGTAGGGCCGGTGACCTTCAGTCGGCCCTTCGACAGCCGCTCCACTTCGCCGCCTGCATCCTTGATTCTTGTCACCAGGTCTCGGGCGGCACTGCTACGGAAGTTCATGGCGCCGTCAGGGTCCTCAGTTGTCCATCTGGCTGACGATGAAGTCTTCGATCCCCTTGAAGGAACCCATGATCAGAGAAGGGTTCGACCAGGCCAGCAGGTTGTTACCCGCCTTCAACGCAGGCCCAAGGTCCTCGGCCAGTTGCCTGACATGGATCGCCAGGTCTGCGATGTACCGGACCACATCATCAGGCAGGTCCATCGGGTAGCTGGGCACGGTGGAGAAGATCTCCTGCCACGCCTCAACGGGGAACGGTCCCTCGTCCATCAGTTCTCCTTGTCGGGTCTGGCTGTAGCGGCGATTACGCCTGCTGCTGGTTGATGAGTCGAGCAGATCCCCTGCGCGCACCTTGCACATGCGTCAACCCGAACCCAATCGAGGCTTGCGGCTAGCGCCTCGACCACCCGCTCGGCTTGCATTAGCTGGGTGCGAAGGGTCTCGGCCCGGCTGCTTTCGGCGTTGCGCCACCTCACCTCGTCGTTGAACATGATGGTCAGGTTGTCACGGTCGCGCTGCAGCCGGTCCCGCTCGGCGACGAGCGTGTCGTACTCCTGCTCGTAGATGTCGAGCGCCTGGACTGCTGCTTGCAGCCTGTCTGCTGACGGGTAGGCATTGTTGATCGCGATGCCGTGGAAGGCAGCAGCCTTCGAGACTCCGGTCAGTTCGTCGCTCACGGCTTCATCTCCTCGGTATCGAGGGGACGCCATGGGCCAATGTGAATGGTGCGACTGACCGGCATCCAGCCGTCCCAGATACGAGGGCCATACTCGGCAACTCGTCGGTCAGCGAGCCGAATGTAGTCGCCGACTTCTTCCTTGCGTCTCGGGTGTGGCCGGTCGACCCGCACTGCCCATTCCTCGCGCGTCACGCCGGGACCGGCGACGTGCTCCTCGCGGTAGCGAGCCATGACTCTGACGACATCGGGATGCTTCGCCAGATCGAACCCGAACTCGTACTCCCAGCCCACCACCATGCGCACGAGCACGTCAGCAAGGTCTTCGACCAACGGCTTCTGGGGCTGCTCAGCGTCCATAGCGACGGAACTCCTTGACCGTCTTGGAGTTGCGGTCCGTCTCCGTCAGCGGCATGACCCTAGCGACGTGACGCAGCCAGGACGCTGCACCGGTACGTGACGGGTGGAAGGACTCAACGACGTTGGCCTTCTCAATGAGCATCTTGACGCTCTCGCGTTCAACCAGGGTTAGCCCGGTCCAGGCGAAGAGTCGGTTCAAGGTTCTCAGAAGCGGGCGGTCGCCCGGCTTGGCGCTCATAGTTCGTCACTCCTTGCTGCAGCCTCGACGCCGCTGAGTATCTTGCCGTCGCCAGTGGTGATGAAGGTTCCCACGGATACTCCATCCTCCTTGATCCACTTGACCAGGTCGTCATAGGGAGTGTCACTACCGTCGAGGTCGCTTCCCCCCACGATGATCCAGTTCGCAAGTTGGGCAGGAGTCTTGAACACGGGACTTACTGGAGAACCCTCGCTCACGGTCTCCCAGAGTTGGTAGCCGGGCCCAGTCGGTGGCTCGGTCTCCTGCCACGCCTCAGCCTCGGCCCGTTGGCCCGGGTACTTCTCAACGCTGCCGTGGCCATCGCAGATGGCGCAGGTGTCTGGCTCACCAGCCCGCTGGCAAGCGGCGCTGATGACGTAGCCACAGTTGATGGAGTCGTGCCCGAAGCCCATAAGGGACCAGCGATTGACCTGCTCGGCCGTGACTACAGGCTTTGGTTCGATGGGCTGCCATCTGGTTTCCCTGTTCCAGGTATGAGTGAAGTCCATGAGTCTGCCGGCAGCCACAAGGACGTCGACATCCTCCTGAGCTAGGTGATGAGACCAGGAACCGTTCCACAGTGCAGCCAGGCGCTCCGCCTCCTTGTGCACGGCGGCTTCGCCGGTGCCGTAGAACCAGGAGTCGTTGGCAACGTGGTGCCTTGCAAGTCTGTCGACCTCTGGCGACTCTGGAGTCAAGGGCGTTGAACCAGTCTCAGAAGGATCGAAGGGCACCTTGCCGTACCAGCGATCCATCAGTCTCCTGGCATAGGGAGAGTAGCCGCTCCCGTCGCACGACATGCACTTCTCTTCGTCGAGCCACTCGGGCTGGATGTACCCGTGCCACACCTTGCGGCGTGGGTAGTCGAAGTCGAGGGGTACTCGACGAACTTCGCGGCTCATGTCCTTGCCACTGTCACGCCCATGGGTATCTTCCTCCCTTTGCGATCTGGTCGATCTTGAAGTCATCGGTGTCGAACACGTGCCACGAGTACGGCAGGATGTAGCCGGGATAGCCACCACTGGGATCAGGAGCCAGGCCCCTCACGTGCAGGGACCGTCGCTGCCCGGCCAGGTCGCCGTAGTCCACGTTCTGGGCGTAGAGGTAGTGCAGGTGCCCGTGGTAGAAGTGGGCTGGCGTCATGGTACGTACGGCCATCTGGAGCCGGTCCTGGTTGGGCCAGCACTCCGGTATGTCCCTGCGATTCCAGGGTGGGTTAGAACACCGAGGCTTGTCGTGGGCCAGCATGACGTCGACCGGGCTGGGATCCAGCAGGATCGCAGCCATGTCCTCGTCAGTCATCTCCTCCTCGGGGAACCAGTACCGCTCTGGCTTGCCCGAGCCCTGCGCCTCCAGGACCTTGATGCGGTAGTCCTTGTCTACGCTGTAGGCGCCACCGAGGCTGATGAAGCTGACCTCATCCCAGACCCAGCGGTGACCACGGGGCGAGTACAGGATCCAGTTGCGGACCCGCAGGAATCCCTCATGGTCAGGACTGTTGCCGTACTTCTCCAACAGCAACGAGGTCTTGTCGTGGTTGCCGTCGAGGAAGTACACCAGGATGGCGTTCTTGCGGGCGTAGTTGGCGACCTTGTCCATGAACTGGCGCCCGTCGCTCATGTGCTCCCAGGCGCCGAAGTCACCAAGCTGGAAGATCCGATCACAGCCCTGGTCCACGGCGACGTCGATCAGGTACCGCACATGGGTGGTGTTCCCATGTGTGTCGCCTGCCAGCAGGATCCTCATGGTCCAACTGTACCCCCATGAGGGGGTGAAATCAAGGCCGTAGGGGGTTTGTATTGAACTCGCAGGAGAGGGGTAGCTGTCGAGGTTCAACCCCCGTCTGACGCAGAAGCTCGTCCACATTGGACGGCGGGAACTCCTGCAGCATCTCCCGCTCGGTCGCGAACCAAGGGACCCCGTAGGCCTTTGCTGCTGCATAACCGGCCCTGCCCCACAGTGCATCTAGCTCGACGCGCTGTGCACGGAAACCCTTGGTGCCAAGCACAACGGCGCCGTGGGCAGAGACTGTTCCATGCAGGTAGCCGAGGCCGTAGAGCCAGCCGTGATCGATGTATGTCCGTGGTGCGTAGCTCGCGTAGAAGCCACAGGTGCACCGAGGCATTGGGGCTGGGCGAAGATTAGGGGGCGGCGGGTATGGCACCAAAGAGTTCAATCTTCGATCGATTGGTTCCACGTGGAAATTCCATGCTTCTCCATCAGGACGCAGGCACATGGCATCAGGCTGCAGTCGTTCCGGTGCCCAGTCGTGCATCCATCCCGTCGACATCAAACGTTGCGTGTGATCATCCCAGCGCCAGCCTCGGTAGCCACGAAGAGTGCCGGGAACAAGCTCCATGTCGCCGAACTCAGCGGCGTAGGAAGAATGCTGGTTCATGCCAGAAGCTCCGTTACGTCTTGCGGGGGGAAGTGCTCCAGCATCCGCTTCTGGCTCCGGAACCAGGGCACACGATAGCATCGAGCAGCCGCCCTGGCGCCGAGTCCATAGACAGCCTCAACCTGAGCGTATTCGGCCCGGAAGCCCTGGGTACCGAGGCTGACGAGACCGAAGGCCTTGACGCAGCCATGAATGTAGATCCGTCCCACTCTTGCGTACGCCTTGTAGGAGTCAGGATCGTAGGTGGCGTAGTAGCCGCATGAGCACCTCTCGGCCGGCGACCTATGGTCCTTAGCCGCCCTGCAGTCTCGACAGCCTCTCAGTTCGCAGAAGCATGCCCGGAACGGAAAGCAGGCTGCTCGCTGTGGTTCTCTATTGGCCCACTCATGGTGACCATCGCTAAGTGACCGCAGGCGAGTGTTATGGAGGCCCAAAAATCGCCAGTCTCTATCCACCCTCCAGGCCCGGTAACCACGTAGTGTCCCAGGGACCGTCTGGGGTTCAGCGCCGTAGGCTCCCCTAAACGTTGGCACGTGGGGCTCCGATTAGTTCGTCCACATTGGAGGGTGGGTACTGGCTGACCAGAGCCTCGAAGCTTGGAACTGTGGGAACCCCGTACGCAGCCGCCCTCTCGGCAACGAGGGGACTTGAGTCAACCAAGGCCTCGATCTCCATGTACTGGGCCCTGAAGCCAATCGTTCCCAATATCACGGAGCCATGGGCCTTGACTGTTCCGATAACGCTATCGCCTATGTTGCGGGCCCAGGCCCTGTAGACGTACAGGTCATCCAGGTTGTAGGTGGCGTAGTAGCCACACGAGCACCGAACGGCTGGAGCAGAGTGTGACCCCCATACGGTGACCTCGTCCTCGGGACCTATCACTACCACCTGAGAAGTGTGGTGGAAGCATGTGGCTGGAGAACGACCAAGGCGCCAGGTGTACGCCATGGTGACGGACCTCAGTCCGCCGGATCGCCCGTTCACGGTCCAGGCCCGGTACCCGCGAAGGGTACCGGGCACCAGGTCCTTGGCGCCGACATCGCTGTACTCAGACACCTACCGGCTCCTCGGCCGGGGCTTCCACTGGGGTCGACGGAGCCGGAACCGGGGTCTCGACCGGGGCCGGCGTGTCGGTCTTCAGGGGCTCGAACTCGACCATCTTGCGCTCTTCGCCGATATCCATGAGGGGTCCTCTCTCCAGGTAACAAGCTCCACGATGTGGTTCAAGTACCTAGATCCTACCCCCATGTCCGGGTAAGGGTCAAGGACTGGGGGCGCACCAGCCGGTGCCAGTGCCGCCCTCGATGGCCTCGATCTCGTCGAGCAGGGTGGTGAAGGTCCGGTCCCGATCCTCGGGGGTGTAGAAGAACCCAGCCCACTCTCCGTCCGGGTCCTCCGGGTACACGTTCAGGCCAGGACGGGGCTCCGCAAAGAAGGAGTGCGGGTACTCCTTGCCAGCGGCCAATGCGGCGTCGAAGTCGGCCGTGTTCCACAAGGGATTGACCAGGGGCAGGTCCACGTTCGGGTCCAGGCCGGCTGGACCTAGCTGCAGCGTGGCCCAACCGTGGCGCATGCGCAGGTAGAAGCAGCGACCATCCTTGAGGTGGCCCCAGTGCTGCTCGGGGCAAGCACCACCGCCCCAGGACCGTTCTACCCGAGGGTCCGTGACGGTGCTGGGCGCCTGACCCATCCAGTACAGGTCGGCCATGTTCCTCACGGTAGCGAAGAGTAGCTCGGTGTCCAGGTCTGTCCCGGCGGGAACTTCGGGGACGTCAGTCATTGATGGGGCTCCTCCATGTCGGAGCGATGGCGACGGAACCAGTGTTCACCCCACAACCCGCGCGTGATCAACCACCAGAACCATAGCCATGCAGCAGTGAGGCCGATCGCAATACCGAGGACTGCAGTAACTACAAACCACCAGCCGTTCATTGCATCATCACCATGTAGCGAGTTCCGGTGTCGATCCGGACATGGTCTGGATATGAGTCAGACCTGAGCGCCAACGCTCACTCGCCTTGTCCACAGTGGACAGCTTATGGTTCCTGGCCCAGGAGTCCGGACGCCCCTACGGGGCTCTCCCTTGCTCCATGCACGGCAGCACGACTTCACGCGGGCCAGGATGGACCAGGACAAGAGCCTAGGTCGTCCTGTGCTGCTTTCCGAGGCGTGATCGGGAGTCGAACCCGAAGTACACATGCTTTGCAGGCATGTTCCTCTAACCGAGAGGGCCATCACGCCATAAGCGCCCACAACTGGATTCGAACCAGCGACCTCTGCCTCCGGAGGGCAGCGCTCTTTCCGCTGAGCTATGTGGGCTTGGGTGGGAATGGAGCCACATCTGGGGACTCCATTCCCACGTCACTATGACACGTAGTACAGGTTGTACCAGCCCCTGAGGCAACCAGTTGCTCTCAGGTACGAGCCCGCGACTGAAACTTCCCCTGGGGGTGTGTCTATGCACCGGGCGTTGTACAAGTTTGCCAGGTCCCGATCCGTAGTATTCGGATAATGCGGGAAGCCTAGAATCCAGATCTGTGCGGTAGAGAGAGGATTGCACGTCCACAGGATGATCGTAGAGTTGTAGAGGTCGGGCGCCCCCGGCTGCAAGCAGTACGGGCTACCCTCCAAGTGGATGAAATACTGCCAGGCCACAAAGCCAGCGTCCTCGAACATGAAGTGCTGGTTGTGCGAGGCTGGGCCGCCACAGTAGTTGAGGATCACCTGCTGGCCGAGATAAGGCGTCGGAGATTCGACGCAGTATCCCGACGAGTGCACCAGCTTCTCGGGCCCGTAGGTCGCGGCAGACGCTGGGGCCGCTATTCCGAAGGAGACAACCAGGATGGCCAGCGTGGAGAGGATGCCTAATGCAACTCTGCGCATTCGCTTGGTCATATGACTTCCTTTCTAGGGCTTGCTGGGGATGGAGCCGTGACTGGGGACTCCATCCCCATTCTCCGCTCCGCTAAGAGGGAGAGACTTTGACGTGGAAGCTTCTCGGACCCCCACAGAATGCCTATGGCCCACCGGGGTGGGGCTTCGACATACCGATTACAACCACGTGCGAAGGTGGCGTGCCAGTGGAGGGATTCGAACCCCCAAGTCCCGAGGGAGGCGGATTTACAGTCCGCTGAGCCAACCAATTGCTCAACACTGGCTTGATCAGGTTCTAAGGACAACGACCATCGTAAGGATTGAAAGAACAGTCGCTATGGCCGAGAGGACCGCGAAGGCGCGGAACCACGGTGACCAACTCCGGTTCGAGGAGGTGGTTCTTGTGTCATCGGCATTGCGGATAGCCTCGGCAGTGGCCAGGACCGTCTTGGCCGAAGCCTCAGCGTGGTCAGCGAGACGCTGGATGTCCAGCCGCATGCCATGGATCTCGCCTACCAAATCTCCGACATGCCCATTAATGGAGGCAAAGTGTATATCGTGGTTAGCCAATCTGGCAGCGATCTCTCCAGCCGCAACGCCCCTATCAAAGGCGTCCTGGGTAGTCTCCGTCATACCTTGATCATAAAGATCAAGGAGGCTGAAGGCTAGATGCCCTGTGCCGAGGACCGGAATCGAACCAGTATGCAGGCGCCCGCTGCAGCGGACCCAGTGCGCCGGGTGTACGGCCCGGTGAGCCTCCGGTGGCTCAAACCTCGGCTTGGGGTGACTACCGGGGGTCGAACCCGGACCTCTGGGACCACAACCCAGCGCGCACAGCCGGTACGCCATAGCCACCATGCCCTATCTTACGCCCCGTGCCCCTGTCGCATCTTGGCGATGATCTCCGGATCATCTTGTCGATGCCGTGGTGCATCAGGGTCACCTTCGCCGTGGGTGACCCGCCAGACCGACCACTCGGTGGCCATGGTCCGGATGTCGTCCACGTACTCGGGGTCCATGCCGAGGTCCTGGCACCGGTCGGCGTAGGCCTGCAGCGCCTTAGGGGCAGCCGGATCAGCGGCACCTAGGACGAAGTAGGGCCACTCCGGAACGCTGCCGTCCCGGCGTTGGACCAGGTACTTACCCTCGCGGGTGCCCTCTGTGTTGCGCCAGAGCCTTGCCATGGGGACCTCCTTGGTGGAGCGGTGCCAGGGGTGCGACTCCCTGGATCTCTAGGGACCCTGCGCCTCACTGGGGAGCCAGAGCCTCGGGTTAAACCCCGGTGCTTTCCTTAAGCTACACCGTTCCGTGGACCCGGATGGACTCGAACCATCGATTTCCTCTGTGTGAAAGAGGGGCCTTAGCCGCTTGGCCACGGGTCCAAAACTCCTTAGACCTGAGGCATCCCCAGGATCTTGGCCACAGCCTCTTCAACCGTGGCACCTCGGCTGCGTTCCCATCCATCCAGGAGACTGATGGCGTCACAGGTCATGAGCGCCTCCAGGTCCTTGCGCATGTAGCAGCCGTAGCGGTGCACAGGCTCATGGTCCACTGGGTCTCCAGTGCAGGGCCCGTCGTGATCGGGAGGAACATCCCAGGGGTTGATTGGCTCATAGCCCCGAGCTTCCAGTTCTTCGGCCCGCAGTTTGAACGCTTCCTGGTTGCCGTTGAGCATTCCGTTGATAGGGCCTGCAATGTAAACCCGCATCCGCATACCTGCTCCCTTGTCCCTAACCCTGCTGCTTCATCTGTTCACCTACGTAGCCCCAGACGAATCTGACATTCCAGGGCCATGCGTGTTCGCCATAGAGCCATAGCAACCCACAGCAGTGGATGTACTGTCGCACGGGTCGTGGTAGATACCTCAACAATCTCTGCATGTGCGCCAGGTGGGGGTCGAACCCACCGCATTCTGCTCATAAGGCAGCCCCCACCAACCGGATGGGCTCTGGCGCAGGGCCCTCGTGTTCTTGCGGCACTACGAGAGTCGAGTGCCTCTCCCATGGCCATGGGAGATTCCCGTCAGGTGCACCTAGACGGGCCAGTCTATTGGGCACTCTTCCGGATCATCATTCTTCCGTCGACCCGGAGGTTGCCGGTGATCTGATGACCGGCGAGAATGAGCGCCGAGTACATCTGAATCTGCGCCTGGTGTCCATTGCGGATCCCTACAAGACGCCGGTACTGATGACTTTCGCGCAGCAGCGAGTCTGCCATGTAGCTGTCCGGCAGAAGGGTTTCGTCGGCACGCTCCATCCGTCCCATCTGCTGAGTGACGCCCTTGGCAGCCGCAACACGTTCCATTTCCTCGATCTGTGCTTGCAGGCGCTCGGCTTGGTCAGCGTGCCACGCCATCTTCT
>Ga0207703_10003818_pt1 | contig 12521 bp, 9 predicted proteins | sample KBSSwiS12_FD_184304 | JGI IMG/M metagenome (GOLD analysis project Ga0207703, IMG submission 184304) | Switchgrass rhizosphere microbial communities from Kellogg Biological Station, Michigan, USA - KBS Switchgrass S1-2 (SPAdes) (version 2) | ecosystem: Host-associated > Plants > Roots >... | reverse complement strand
CGAGACCATCGTCGACGTCCCTGTCGGCAAGGGCCTGCTCGGCCGCGTGGTCGACGCGCTCGGCAACCCGATCGACGGCAAGGGCCCGATCGAGGCCGCGAGCCGCCAGCGCGTCGAAGTCAAGGCGCCAGGCATCATTCCCCGCAAGTCGGTGCACGAGCCCGTGCAGACCGGCCTCAAGGCGATCGACGCCCTCGTTCCGGTCGGCCGCGGCCAGCGCGAGCTGATCATCGGTGACCGCCAGACGGGCAAGACCGCAATCGCGATCGACACCTTCATCAACCAGAAGGCGGCCAACCAGGGTACGGACGAGAGCAAGAAGCTCTACTGCATCTACGTTGCAGTCGGCCAGAAGCGCTCGACCGTCGCGCAGATCGTCCGCCAGCTCGAAGAGAACGGCGCGATGGAATACTCCATCGTCGTGGCCGCGACCGCGTCCGAGCCGGCCCCGCTCCAGTACCTCGCGCCCTACACCGGTGCGACCATGGGCGAGTTCTTCCGCGACAACGGCATGCACGCCGTGATCGTCTACGACGACCTTTCCAAGCAGGCCGTCGCCTACCGCCAGATGTCGCTCCTGCTGCGCCGCCCGCCGGGCCGCGAAGCCTATCCGGGCGACGTGTTCTATCTCCACAGCCGCCTGCTCGAGCGCGCCGCGAAGATGAACGACGCCATGGGCGGCGGTTCGCTGACCGCCCTGCCGGTCATCGAAACCCAGGCCGGTGACGTTTCGGCCTACATTCCGACCAACGTGATCTCGATCACCGACGGCCAGATCTTCCTTGAAACCGGCCTGTTCTACCAGGGCGTCCGCCCGGCCATCAACGTCGGCCTCTCGGTGTCGCGCGTCGGCGGTGCGGCTCAGACCAAGGCGATGAAGAAGGTCGCCGGCTCGATCAAGCTGGAGCTTGCCCAGTACCGCGAAATGGCGGCCTTCGCGCAGTTCGGCTCGGACCTCGACGCTTCGACGCAGAAGCTGCTGAACCGCGGCGCGCGCCTGACCGAGTTGCTCAAGCAGAAGCAGTTCAGCCCGCTGTCGTTCGAGGAGCAGACCGTCTCGATCTTCGCCGGCACCAATGGCTATCTCGACGGCATCGCGGTCGACAAGGTCACCGAGTACGAGGCCGAGATGCTCAGCTTCATGCGCGACAAGCACGCCGACGTGCTGGGCCTGATCCGCGACACCAAGGACTTCGGCGACGACGCCAAGGCCAAGACCGTCGCGGCGCTCGACGCATTCGGCAAGCAGTTCGCCTGAGGTTTGAGACTTGCGCCACTCCGGTCCGCCGGGGTGGCAGCTATTAGGGAGCCGTCATGGCCTCGCTGAAGGAACTCAAGGGCCGGATCAACTCGGTCAAGTCGACCCAGAAGATCACCAAGGCCAAGCAGATGGTCGCGGCGGCCAAGCTGCGCAAGGCGCAGGCCTCGGCCGAGGCCGCGCGCCCCTATGCCGAGCGTCTCGCCAAGGTGATGGGCTCCATCGCCTCGCGCGTCGCTGGCCAGGACAACGCGCCCAAGCTGCTGCGCGGCACCGGTTCGGATGCCCGCCACCTCCTGGTGGTGGTCAACACCGACAAGGGCCTGTGCGGAGGCCTGAACTCGAACATCGTCAAGGAAGCCAAGCTGCAAGCCCGCGCACTGACAGCCGCGGGCAAGCAGGTGACCTTCTACCTCGTCGGCAAGAAGGGCCGCGCCCCGCTGAAGCGCGAATTCGCCGATGCGGTTGGCGCAGGTTACGACACCAGCACGGTGCGCAACCCCGGCTTTGCCGAGGCGGAAGCGATCGCCAGCGAACTGGTCGCCATGTTCGATGCCGGCAAGTTCGACGTTGCTCACCTGATCTACCCGGTGTTCAAGTCGGCCCTCGCCCAGGATCCGGTGACCGTGCAGCTTCTGCCCGTCCCCGCCCCGGCCGTTGCCGACACCTCGGGCGCCACGGTGGAATACGAGCCCGGCGAAGAGGAAATCCTCGAGGACCTGCTGCCCCGCTACGTCAAGACGCAGCTGTTCGGCGCTTTGCTGGAACGCGATGCTTCGGAACAGGGCGCGTCGATGACCGCCATGGACAACGCGACGCGCAACGCGGGCGAGCTGATCAACAAGCTGACCATCCAGTACAACCGCAGCCGCCAGGCCGCGATCACCACCGAACTCATCGAAATCATCGCCGGCGCCGAAGCGCTCTGACGACGACTTAGAAGGCAAGGAAAACACCATGGCCACCGCCACCATCACCTCCACCGGCAAGATCAGCCAGGTCATCGGCGCCGTCGTCGACGTGAGCTTCGACGGCGAACTGCCGGCGATCCTCTCGGCGCTCGAGACGGACAACAACGGCAACCGCCTCGTCCTCGAGGTTGCCCAGCACCTCGGCGAGAACACGGTCCGCACCATCGCCATGGACGCGACCGACGGCCTGACGCGCGGCCAGCCCGTGCGCAGCACCGGCGCGCAGATCTCGGTTCCGGTTGGCCCGCGTACGCTCGGCCGCATCCTCAACGTCATCGGCGAGCCGATCGACGAGCGCGGCCCGGTCGGCGAAGGCCTGACCGCGCCGATCCACGCCAAGGCTCCGGAATTCGTCGATCAGTCGACCGAGGCGGCCATTCTGGTCACCGGCATCAAGGTCATCGACCTTCTCGCGCCCTATGCCAAGGGCGGCAAGATCGGCCTGTTCGGCGGCGCCGGCGTGGGCAAGACCGTGCTCATCCAGGAACTGATCAACAACATCGCCAAGGGCCACGGCGGCGTCTCGGTCTTCGCGGGCGTCGGTGAACGTACCCGTGAAGGCAACGACCTTTACCACGAGTTCCTCGACGCCGGCGTTATCGCCAAGGACGCCGACGGCAACCCGACCCCGGAAGGCTCGAAGGTCGCCCTCGTGTTCGGCCAGATGAACGAGCCCCCGGGCGCCCGCGCCCGCGTCGCGCTCTCGGGCCTGACCATGGCCGAGTACTTCCGCGACCAGGAAGGCCAGGACGTGCTGTTCTTCGTCGACAACATCTTCCGCTTCACCCAGGCGGGTTCGGAAGTGTCGGCGCTGCTCGGCCGTATTCCTTCGGCCGTGGGCTACCAGCCGACCCTGTCGACCGACATGGGCGCGCTGCAGGAGCGCATCACCTCGACCAACAAGGGATCGATCACCTCGGTGCAGGCCATTTACGTGCCCGCCGACGACTTGACCGACCCGGCGCCGGCGACCTCGTTCGCTCACCTCGACGCGACGACGACACTGAGCCGCGCGATCTCCGAGCTGGGCATTTACCCGGCCGTCGATCCGCTCGACTCGGTCAGCCGAGTTCTCTCTCCGGCCGTCGTCGGCCAGGAGCATTATGAGACCGCCCGCGCGGTCCAGGCGACGCTGCAGAAGTACAAGAGCCTGCAGGACATCATCGCCATTCTTGGCATGGATGAACTGTCGGAAGAGGATAAGCTCACCGTCAGTCGCGCGCGCAAGATCCAGCGCTTCCTGTCGCAGCCGTTCCACGTCGCCGAAGTCTTCACCGGCATCCCCGGCAAGTTCGTGCAGGTCGAGGACACGGTCCGCTCGTTCAAGGCGGTCGTGAGCGGCGAATATGACCATCTCCCTGAGGCAGCCTTCTACATGGTCGGCGGCATCGACGAGGCGGTCGCTAAAGCCGAGAAGCTGGCGCAGGAGGCCTGAGCCCTGGCCGACGAGCTTCGCCTCGAAGATTGCGTCAACGACGTCTGTCCCTGGTCGGGTGACCCGGTCAGCGCCGACAGCCTGACGCTTTACCAGGGCAAGGTCGTCGGCTTCTGCAACACCGGCTGCCGCGACAAGTTCGAGAAGGCGCGACAAGCCTTCGACGCTGCAATTGAAAGCAAGAATTAATGGCCGACCTGCACTTCGAGCTCGTAACTCCGGACCGGCTGGTGATGTCGGACGACGTCTACATGGTCGTTGTTCCCGGCACCGAGGGGGAATCCGGCATCATGGCCGGCCACGCGCCCTACATGACAACGCTCCGTGACGGCGAAGTCGTGGTTTACCGCGCAGCTAACGGCCAGCCGGAGAAAATCGCGGTTACCGGCGGTTTTGCCGAGGTCGGCGAGCGGGGCCTCACCGTCCTTGCGGAGAGCGCTGGTTAATCCTCTCCGATACGGCGCGATTAACGCAGTTAGGCTTTTCTAAAAGTTTAGGCCGTATTCACCACCCATTCTCGCGGAAACCGCAAGTGGAACGGGTGGAATGAGCGCATTCGGCAAGCGTAGTGGCATGAGCGGCGGACGTCCGAGTTTCGGCGTCGCCAAGCCCATGAAGGGTGGCCCGGGCAAGGCGCAGGCACTTCCGGAACAGCATGACGGCGGCGACCAGTTCCCGCCGCTGGAAGACCTGAATGCCCCGACCGACGCTCCGGCTTCGGAGCACGGCGGTTCCGCGCCCCTTGGCGCGATGGACAAGCTCACCGCTCGCCAGAACGCCAGTGGTGAAGCCGGCAGCAGCAAGTCGGAAGGCTTCGAAGCCTCGGTCCACCGGATCAAGGAGCAGGTTCTTCCGCGCCTCCTCGAGCGCGTCGACCCGGAAGCGGCCGCCACTCTCTCCAAGGACGAGCTCGCCGAAGAATTCCGCCCGATCATCTCGGAAGTTCTGACCGAACTGAAGATCAACCTGAACCGCCGCGAGCAGTTCGCTCTCGAGAAGGTGCTGGTTGACGAGCTTCTCGGCCTCGGGCCGCTCGAAGAGCTGCTCGCCGACCCGGCGATCAGCGACATCATGGTCAACGGTCCCGACCAGACCTACGTCGAGCGCAAGGGTAAGCTCGAAATCGCGTCGATCCAGTTCCGCGACGAAGAGCATCTTTTCCAGATCGCTCAGCGTATCGTGAACAAGGTCGGCCGCCGCATCGACCAGACGACCCCGCTCTGCGACGCCCGTCTCCAGGACGGCAGCCGCGTCAACGTCATCGTTCCGCCGCTGTCGCTGCGCGGCACCGCCATCTCGATTCGTAAGTTCTCCGAAAAGCCGATCACGCTCGACATGATGAAGGGCTTCGGCTCGATGTCGGAGAAGATGGCGACGGTTCTGAAGATCGCCGGCGCGGCCCGCATGAACGTCATCATCTCAGGCGGTACCGGTTCCGGTAAGACGACGATGCTCAACGCTTTGTCGAAGATGATCGATCCGGGTGAGCGCGTGATCACCATCGAAGACGCGGCCGAGCTTCGGCTTCAGCAGCCGCACTGGCTGCCGCTCGAAACCCGCCCGGCGAACCTCGAAGGCCAGGGCGCGATTACCATTCGCGACCTCGTCATCAACGCCCTGCGTATGCGTCCTGACCGCATCATCCTCGGCGAAATTCGCGGCCAGGAGTGTTTCGACCTCCTGGCGGCCATGAACACGGGCCACGACGGCTCGATGGCCACGCTTCACTCCAACTCCCCGCGTGAATGCCTCGCGCGTATGGAGAACATGGTCATGATGGGAGACATCAAGATCCCGAAGGAAGCGATCTCGCGCCAGATTGCGGACTCGGTCGACCTCATCGTCCAGGTGAAGCGCCTCCGCGACGGTTCGCGCCGCACCACCAACGTCACCGAGGTGATCGGCATGGAGGGCGAGGTCATCGTTACCCAGGAGCTGTTCAAATTCGAGTATCTTGACGAGACCGCGGACGGAAAGATCCTCGGCGAATATCGCTCGATGGGCCTGCGCCCCTATACGCTCGACAAGGCCAAGCAGTTCGGTTTCGACCAGCCCTATCTCGAGGCTTGCCTCTAAGCTTCTTGTGACGCCTCCGCGGCGTCAGTAAGCTTGCGCCCATGGGCGACGAGCCGCGAACGCTCGCTTTTGGCGTCACCTTCGATATGGTCGCGGCCACGACCGCCTGCGGCCAGCATTTGACGCTTACCTCGCACCGCGCCGGCGACGAGATACCGCCGCACCGCCACGCCAACGATTATCTCTGCATCGTCATCAACGGCGGGTTCGGCGAGGTCCAGAGCCGCGATTACGTGGAGCGGCACAGTGGCGCCGTGTTCACCTACCGGGCAGGCGAAACGCATCACGATAGGTTCGGGCCGCGCGGCGCCATGTGCGTCAACCTCCACTTCCCGGCCGGCGATAAAAGCATCGAGGACGTCGAAGGCAATTGCTCGACGCCCCTCCGCTTGGCTGCTGACCGCCTGGCGTTCGAGCTTGCGGTCCAGTCCACCGAGGAGTTGGCCCTCGCCTCGCTTGCCGCCGAAATCCAGGCCGAGCTCGGGCTGATTAAGGACGTATCCACCGATCATGGCGATTGGACGCGAAAGGTGGTCGAAGCGATCTGCGACGAGCCGCGCCGCCGCTGGACGCTGCGCGAGCTTGCCGACATCGCCGACCGACATCCCGTTCATGTCGCCCAGGCATTTCGAGCCAAGTCCGGCATGTCGCTGGGCTCATTCCAGCGCTTGCGGCGCCTGGTCTCGCTCAGCCTTGCTCTTCGTGACGGCAGGGAGCCGCTGGCCATGATCGCTTCCGACTTCGGCTATTGCGATCAATCCCACATGAACTTGGAATTCCGGGCGGCGTTCGGAGCCAGCCCGGGCCATTACCGGCGCGACTTCCACTAATTTTATCCAAGACAACAGCCGTTAGGCTGAACGACAATAGGGCGCCCGCGTCCCCTTTAAGGGAGAGTGTCATGCTCCGCTTGAGCCGTCTTGCGCCCCTGCTCCTCCTGTCAGCGGCGATCGCGACCGCTCAGGCGACCGCGCCGGACCCACTCGCCAACCTCGACGGCCTGTGGGCCGCCAAGAAGTGGTTCGTGCCGGAGGTGCGCGGGCCGCTGATCATCACTCAGAGGCCTGGGGGCATGCGCGCGGAGTTCGCCGGCAGATATGTCGCTGTAACGAGGACCGGGTCGAAAATCGCATTCCAACTTGCCGGCGACGAGGGAGCCTTCACGGGCAGCCTCGACAGGGACGGCGCGATCTATGGCCACTGGATCCGCCCAGCCACCGCATTGTCGTGGGGGCGCGCTGAGTCCCCCGTGATCCTGAAGCCGGCCGGCGCCGGGCGGTGGTCCGGGACGGTCGATCCCGGCGACGAGGAATTCTCTTTCTACATCTTCGCTAAGCACGCTGCGGACGGGTCCTATTCGGCGATCCTGCGCAATCCCGAATTCGATCTCGGCAACCAGCGGAGCGTCCGCGGACTGACCCGCGACGGCGAGACCGTCCGCCTGATCACCGGACGCGGCAACGCGCCGCCGACGACAGTCGCGGAGGGTCACATCGTTCCCGCCATGGAAGGCTTCACCCTCACCTTCCCCGGCCGCGGCGGCAGCTACGACTTCCACCGGGATAAGGATTCCAGCCTCGTCTATCCGCGTTCCAGGCCGGGCGAGCCGTACGAGTACGAACCTCCGCCCGCGCTGAGCGATGGCTGGCCAACCTCGACCCTCGGCGCGGAGCACATCGACCGGCCGGCGATGGAACGCCTCGTTCAATCCTTCATCGACATGAACATGGAAGAAGCCGACGCGCCCGAGATCCACGCCATTCTGGTCGCCCGGCACGGCCGCCTCGTCCTCGAGGAATATTTCCACGGCTTCTCACGCGACCGGCTCCACACCCTGCGGTCGGCCGCGAAGAGCCTGTCGGGCGTAACGATCGGCGCCGCAATGCACGCCAGCGCCCCGCTCCGCCTCGACAGCAAGGTCTACCAGGTGATGAACCACGGCACGTTCCCGGCGGGGCTGGAGCCGCGCAAGCGCGCCATGACCCTCGAAAACCTGCTGACCATGTCTTCGGGTCATTATTGCGACGACACCGACGACAACGCGCCCGGCAACGAAGACAAGATCAACGACGAGCTGCAGCCGCCGAACGTGATCGATTATTTCATGTCGGTCCCGATGGCGACGGATCCGGGCACCAACAGCGTCTATTGTAGCATGCAGCCGCACCTCGCGCTGGCGATGCTTGAAGAAGCGACCCACCAATCGCCGCTGAGGGCCTTCGACCGGCTCGTCGCCAGGCCCATGCAGATCACGAACTATTCCTGGCCGCTCGACACCAATGGCCGGCCCTATGGCGGCGGAAGCGTCTCGATCCGCGCTCGCGATTTCATGAAGTTCGGCCAGCTGATGCTGAATGGCGGCACCTGGAACGGGAAACGCATCCTCGACGCCAGCTACGCAAAGGCTGCCGTCAGCCCCCTCTATCACCTGCGCAACGTCTACTACGGTTACCTGTGGTGGGTGGAATATTATCCCTACAAGGGCCGTAAGGTGCTCGGCTATTCCATGCGCGGCGCCGGCGGTCAGGTCGTGTTCGTCATTCCCGAGCTCGATCTTGTCGTCGCTGCCATGGGCGGCAATTTCTCGAACCGACGCGGCGGGCGTTACCTCAACAACTTCATCGCCACCTCGATTTTGCCCGCGGTGCGGGAAGCCGGCGACGACCCGAAGGCGCCTGTGACGGAACTCGACTGGAAGTCGCCATACGGCGCGTCGAAGGACGGAAGCCGGGTGAAACCCGTGAGCTGATTGCTCGGCGCTTTCCAATTGCGCCGCTCCCACGCTAACGCTTGGCTCTGATGCAGCAGCTGACCCATCTCGACCGGCTCGAGGCCGAGAGCATCCACATCATGCGGGAGACGGTCGCCGAGGCGGTAAAGCCGGTGATGCTCTATTCGATCGGCAAGGACAGCGCGGTGATGCTGCACCTGGCGAAGAAGGCTTTCTTCCCGGCGCCCCTGCCCTTCCCCTTGCTCCACGTCGACACGACCTGGAAGTTTCGCGACATGTATGCGCTGCGCGACAAGGTCGCGGCCGAACCGGGCGTCGAGCTGCTCGTTTACAAGAATCCCGAAGCGATCGAACGCGGCATCAATCCGTTCGATCACGGCCCGCTCCACACCGACATGTGGAAGACCGAAGGGCTGAAGCAGGCGCTCGATAAATATGCGTTCGACGCTGCGTTCGGCGGGGCTCGCCGCGACGAGGAAAAGAGCCGGGCCAAGGAGCGTATCTTCAGCTTCCGCGACCGCAATCATCGCTGGGACCCGAAGCGCCAGCGTCCCGAACTCTGGTCGCTCTACAACGTCCGCAAGAACCGCGGCGAAAGCATGCGCGTCTTCCCTCTGTCCAACTGGACCGAGCTCGACGTCTGGCAATACGTGCTTCGCGAGCAGATTGAGATCGTGCCGCTCTATTTCGCTGCCGAGCGGCCGACGATTGAGCGCGATGGCCTGATCTTGATGGTCGATGACGGGCGCATGCGGCTCGAAGCCGGCGAGACCGTCGTCAGCCGCAAGGTCCGCTTCCGAACACTCGGCTGCTATCCACTGTCCGGCGCAATTGAGAGTGACGCCGTTACCGTCGAGGACATTGTCGCCGAGATGCTCGCCTCAACGACATCGGAGCGACAAGGGCGCGCCATCGATCGCGATGCGGGCGCCGCCAGCATGGAGAAGAAGAAGCAGGAGGGCTATTTTTGAACGCTCCTGCCGACATCCATGCCTGGCTCGCCGAGCAGCAGTACAAGGAGCTGCTGCGCTTCATCACCTGCGGCAGCGTCGACGACGGCAAGTCGACGCTGATCGGCCGGCTCCTCTACGAGACCAAGCAGATCTTCGACGACCAGCTCGCAGCGTTGGAATCGGACAGCCGCCGCCACGGCACGCAGGGCCAGAAGATCGACTACGCCTTGCTCGTCGACGGCCTTTCCGCCGAGCGCGAGCAGGGCATCACGATCGACGTCGCCTACCGCTTCTTTGCGAGTGAAAAGCGCAAGTTCATCGTCGCCGACACACCGGGCCACGAACAATATACCCGTAACATGGTGACAGGCGCCTCGACGGCGGATGCCGCCTTACTCCTGGTCGATGCGCGCAAGGGCGTTCTCACCCAGACCCGCCGCCATTCCTATCTCGCGAAGCTGATGGGCATCCGCCACGTGGTGCTTACGGTCACCAAGATGGATCTCGTCGATTACGACCGGAGCGCGTTCGATGCCGTCGTCGCCGACTATCGGTCCTTCGCAGAACAGATTGGCATCGGGGACTGGCACGCAATCCCGGTCTCAGGCCTCAACGGCGACAATGTCGTTCGCACCAGCAAAACCATGCCCTGGTATTCAGGGCCGGCGCTGCTTGATCATCTCGATACCGTCCCCCTTGACGCGGACGCTGACGTGTCCAGGCCGTTCAGGCTGCCCGTGCAGTGGGTCAATCGGCCCACTCAGAACTTCCGCGGCTTTGCCGGCCAGATCGCCTCGGGGACTATTTCGCCGAACGCGGAAATCCGCGTGCTTCCCTCCGGCCGGCTCACCCGGATCGACCGGATCGTGACCGCCGATGGCGACCTAAAGAAAGCTGTTGCCGGCCAGTCCGTGACGATCACGCTGGCTGACGAGGTCGATTGTTCGCGCGGTGACGTGATTGTCGCCGCCGGCGATCCACCGCAAGCTGCCGACCAGTTTGAGGCGACCATCGTCTGGATGGCGGAGGACGAGCTTCTCCCGGGTCGCGGCTATTGGATGAAGCTTGGGACGCAGACCGTCACCGCGACCGTCCAGCACCCGAAATACGAAATCAACGTCAACACGCTCGAGCATCTCGCCGCCCAGACACTCGGTCTCAACGGCATCGGCGTCGCCGAGATCGCAACCGATCGCGACATCGTTTTCGAAGCCTATGACGACAGCCGCGAGCTTGGTGGCTTCATCCTGATCGACAAGCTGACCAACGCCACCGTGGCGTGCGGGATGATCCATTTCGCGCTCCGACGCTCGCTCAACATCCATCGCCAGCATCTCGACGTCAGCCGCGAAACCCATGCCCAGCTGAAGGGCCAGCGCCCCGCGGTGCTGTGGTTCACCGGCCTCTCCGGCGCGGGCAAGTCGACCATCGCGAACCTCGTCGAGAAGCGGCTCGTGGCGCGCGGACGTCACACCTTCCTCCTCGATGGCGACAATGTCCGTCACGGACTCAACCGCGACCTCGGTTTCACCGAGGCCGATCGCATCGAGAATATCCGGCGCGTCGGCGAGGTTGCACGGCTGATGACGGACGCCGGCCTCATTGTTCTGACCGCCTTCATCTCCCCCTTCCGCGCCGAGCGCGAGATGGTGCGCAAGATGCTTCCCGATGGCGAATTTATCGAAGTCTTTGTCGACACTCCGCTGGAGGACGCGGAGAAACGCGACGTGAAAGGCCTCTACGCAAAGGCGCGCGCCGGCGAACTCCAGAACTTCACCGGCATCGACAGCCCCTACGAGACGCCGGAGAGCCCGGAGATCCATATCGACACGATGGCAATGTCGGCCGATCAGGCGGCCGATCTCATCGTACAAGAGCTCGATAAGCGGCGTTAGCGCAATAAAGCCGCCGCTTCTTCCTCCAGCTGCTTCATAAGGTCGCGGTACGGGAACGGCCCGTAGCTGATCCGCGCAATTCCAGTCGCTGCGACGGCAGCGTTCGACGGGCATCCGGGGAAGGTCATGAAGTTCACCGGCAGCGGCGAGTTCGCGCACATCCGTTCGAGCAGCTTCAGATCGGCGAGCAGCGGGACGAAGAACCCGTTCGCACCAGCGTCCGCGTAGGCGCGCGCCCGTTTGAGCACCTCATCGACCAGCGGCTCGTCGTGCGCATCCATCGGCGTCTTCATGAACACATCGGTCCGCGCGTTGATGAAGACGTCCGGTCCGACGGCCCGGCGGACGGCCGCAAGGCGCGCAGCCTGATCCTCGACCGAGTAGAGCCGGTCCGTTCCAACGACCTGGTCTTCGAAATTGCAGCCGATCGCGCCGGTCGCCGCCAGCAAGGCGGCATTGCGCTCAACCGATTGCGGATCGTCGGCGTACCCACCCTCGAAGTCGATCGTGACCGGCAGGTCGACGGACGCGATGATCCGCGTCGCATTCGCAATCGCATATTCCATCGCGACTTCCTCGCCATCGGTCAGGCCGTTGGCCTCGGCCACCGAGGCGCTGCTGGTCGCGATCGCCTGGGCGCCGCCGCGGGCAATCGCCTGCGCGCTGCCGGCATCCCACGCGTTGAACAGAATCAAAGGATTTCCGGGAACGTGAAGATCGGCGAACGTCATGCGGCTAGCTCCTGCTGGAAATGAATATCGAGACGGTTGCGTGCCATCTTGAATCTCCAAACGATACAGACCTGTTTGTTTCTTGCCAATGCTACAGATCTGTAGCATCGTCAATCGCGTCGAGTTGAGGTGATTGATGACGAAAAGGCATGGTCCGGCGCTCCGCGAGGCGAAGCCATCCGAGCTTCGCGACCGGATCCTGGCGACGGCGTCGAAGCTATTTTACCGCAACGGAGTCCACGCCGTCGGGGTCGACCTGGTGGTCGCGGAATCGGGCATCGCCAAGACGAGCCTGTACCGTCACTTCGGCAGCAAGGATGCGTTGGTCGCGGCGTTTCTCGAGAGTGAAGATGCGGACTTCTGGCGGCAGTGGGATGCGATTGCGGCCCAGCATGATGACGACGCCGCTGGCGAGCTCGACGCTTATCTCGACTGGATGGACGTTCGGCTTCGGCGGCCGGGATATCGCGG
>Ga0207703_10003812_pt1 | contig 12528 bp, 13 predicted proteins | sample KBSSwiS12_FD_184304 | JGI IMG/M metagenome (GOLD analysis project Ga0207703, IMG submission 184304) | Switchgrass rhizosphere microbial communities from Kellogg Biological Station, Michigan, USA - KBS Switchgrass S1-2 (SPAdes) (version 2) | ecosystem: Host-associated > Plants > Roots >... | reverse complement strand
GTCGTCGGCAACGAAAGGCTTGGGAAGCCGCGTTCCCTCCGGAGTCATGTCCGGCTCGCGACCTTTCTCCACCGAAGGCATGCGGTGCGTGTGGCCAATCGGGGAAGACATGACCTCAACTTACCCCGATTTTGTTCCGCGCCAAGTTTTCACTCCGTTACCGGTCTGTCACTTTTGCACGTCAGTTGTAGCGGCGGTCTATGACCGCCGTGCTTTCATTCCGTGGTAGCCGTCGCACTCCGTGCGACGGTTTGGTCGAAATAGCGAACCTATTTCGAATCCGGAACATGATTCACCAGTACAGGCTTACCGTTCGCATCCGCATCCGAGCTCAGCCGCGTCGTTCCCGTCGTGGGCGAGACCGGCGCCGTAGGGGCCGCCGGACGTTCCGTCACCGCGAAGGAATAGTCGTAAAGTTTTTCTTCGCGGCGAACCACCACGATCATCGTCCCGCCAACATGGCTGAAGAACGAGGCGTCAAGCACATCCGAAGGCCGATAAATTTCCCGGGAATCAATCCGCATCACCGTATCACCCGCCTGAATTCCGCTCTGGCTTGCCGGCGTTCCGGGCACCACCTGCACCACTCGTACCGTTCGGCCATCGTGATCCGTATCCGGTCCGGCGGAAACATTCACTCCTACCCAGCCGTGGTGCGCGCGACCATACAAATTGAAATCAGAAATGATTTTTTGCATCGCTTCGACGGGCAACGCATAAACGGACTTTCCGTTGTCCGGGCTCGTCGCGACCATGCCGACCACTTCGCCGCGCGAATTCAGCAGCGGGCTGCCCACTTCTCCGGGGCTGATTGAAACGTTGGCATGAATATGCGTCGTCGCAAACCGCTCCACGGCCGAAACCGAATCCTTGCCCGCTGTCGCAGCGTCGATCTTGGTCAGGTAACTCGCCTCAAAGCCGCTCACCGGACCCTGTGAGGACGCGACGGGAAGATTCATCGGAAATCCCAAGAGAATGACGCCGTCACCCGTCTTCAAGTTATCGGTATGCCCCATCGGCAGGCTGGGACTCTCATCATAGGACACCTTCAGCATCGCCAATCCGCTGCGCGGATCATTGCCGACGATCTTGGCGTCCATCTCGACACCGTTGATGAGCACCCGGGCACTCTTGTTCTCCCCCAGAATGGTGGAGGAGGTCAGGACTGTCCCTTGGTCATCAATGAAAAAGCCGCTGCCAGCCAAAACGTAGCCCTTGTCGCCGGAACGAACCTGAACGACGGAGGCCTTGGCCTTGTCAAACAGCGAGTTCGCTTCGTCGCTGCTGACCTGAAAGACGTCATTGGCTCGCGCCGAACCGGAAATCGAAAGCAGCGCCGCAGCCGGACTGGCCGCGAGAACCAACGTCAACGCCCGCGCCAGAACCGTTCCCCCTTGGGAACTAGAACGACGCGACGGAATTGTCATAGGCCCCATGGGTATTACTCAGGACGAAGCGGGTAGTGGCGGAGTCCGAGTGAGTAGGGGTGAAATTTAGGTTGTCCGTGGCCTTGGGGGCCGTATGCGTCGTCGGGCTGAACGAGGCGGGGATCATGGCGAAAGCGCCATCATGCGAAGTCGTACGCAGGGAAAGCTGGAACGGATGCCCCGGCTGGTCGGTCACCTGCACCTGCTGGGAAAGGCCCACCACGGCGGTCACAGCGATCGCGGCAACGGCGGCGCCGTAGGAGAGGGAAGGAACCAACTCGAAGCCGGAAATCTTTTCCTTGGCCCATTCGGTGGCGCGGGTCCAAAGAGAGGGGCGAACGAGCAACTGGGCCCGTTGGCGGCGATGGAGTTCGGTCAGGAATTCATCAATCTGAGTGTCCTTGGGCATGTCAAAACGCTTGAGGGCCAGCAGGTTGCGAAGCGCGGTAAAATCCTGATCTTGATCCATATGTTTATAAATAGTTCTTAAGGTACTTCTGTAACTGCTTGTGCGCGTAGAACAACCGCGAACGAACAGTCTCTTCTTTGCAGTTCATAATCTTGCTGATCTCCGCGTGGCTTAAGCCCTGGATATCGAACAAGGTCACTACTGCCCTGTGTTGTTCAGACAGTTTCATCATGGATTCGTTCAATTTTTTTTTCAATTCGGCAAGGTTTGATTGCCTTTCTGCGTCACCAGAACCACTTACGTCGATGAACTCACTCCGATTTTGCAGGTCCAAATCCGCATCATCCATGCTCAAATTGTTCCGATGCTTGTTCCTTTTGATGAAATTGACCGTCAAATTGAACCCGATCCGGTAAAGCCACGTAAAAAACTCCGAATCCAACCGAAAGGTGTTGATGCTTTTGTACGCCTTCTCAAACGTTTCCATGGCTAGGTCCCACGCATCCGTCTGGTTGTTGACCATGTTGTAGAGCATCCCCAGCAGGCGCGGCTGGTAGCGGCGAACGAGCTCATCAAACGCGGTGGGGTCGCCGGCCTGCGTGCGCTCAACGAGCACGCGGTCGCTAATCTCCTGGCTTTCCGGCTTGACGGAATCTTCCATGCTCCTCCTCCCAGCCTCGACCTTAACCAAAGGCGCAGGGACAGCAAGGTCGGAACTCAAATTCACGGCTCCCGCATTCATTCACCTTGAGGATACCGCATCTTCTCCCCTCCGCCCGTTAAATCCCTGTAAGGTATAACAGCTCGAGCTTGTCGAATCACTCGTTCGGACGCACCTTTCTCTTATCAGTGCGTGGCTTGTTATGAAACGGTTTGGATTAATCGTCGTACTTCTCTCCGTGCTTCCCTGTCCAGTTCTCGCCCAACTTCCCACCTACACCTGGACCTCCCTCATCCCGCAACATGATTCGCGCCCGGCCGACATGCGCAAATACGACCGCGACACGCTCAGCGCCATGATCGTGAACATGAACGCCACCGAGAAGGTCTTTCATCAGCAGTTGACCTGGCAGGAACTTCCCATTCGTCGGTTACTCAAAGTTCCTGCGCCATTTTGCGAGCTCGATTTCGATCCACTTCATCCCCTGATCCTCACCACCCAGGAAAAAGCCATCCTTCGGGAATACCTTGGTCGCGGTGGATTTCTCCAATTAGGCACCGACGTCTACCCCTACAGCCAAAAGGAACTCGCCAGCGTCACCAAATGGCCAGTCGTCGATTTCGTCACCAAGGAGCTTCCCGCCCTGGACCCCGACTTCACCGTCGAGAAAATCACCGAGAAGCACCCCATCTATCATCAATACTATTCAACCTACGTTCCTGCGCCGGAACGATGGGCGCTCAGGACCTTTCCGCACCTTCCCGATTGCACCCTCGTCTCGCACAAGGGGCATCCCTGCGTTTTCATCTATTCAAATTATTACTGCGAGGGAGACCATTGGGTCGTCCTGCCCCGCCCCTTTAACGAGGACACCGATTGGATCGCCGAGGACTACGCCATGAACGTGAACCTCTACATCTACACCTCCATGCATTAAGAGCGGAGGCGTCCCGGCAGAGGGTGAATATCAGGTGAATTTGCGGCAAAACCAAAAGACAAGAGTCCTCAACAGCATCACGGCACGAGTCTTGATTTGGAAATAAGCTCTCGCAAAAGGTCTTTCCGAAAGGTGGATGTCAGCCTCGTATTTTTGCAAAAGTTGAAAAAATTCCCGCACAAAGAGGTTTCGACTTGTCGCTGTTCCTGAACTTCCGTGCACGCGGAATTGGTAAAGGGGCTTTCCCCAAACGCAGACTTTTGATTTTTTCAGGAACCGCAGGGATAAATCCAAATCTATATAGTATTTATAATTTGGATCAAAAACTCCGCACGATTTTAGTAAATCCGAACGAAACAAGACAGCTCCTGGTTCGCCGAGGGGATTGCTGCCTGCCGCATACAAACAACGCGTCCCCAATTCCGCCCAGTCATATTTGCCTTGTTCGATGGGCTTTTTGTTAAAGAGTCTTCGCCCGGTGGCATCGATCACCTCTTTACAACTAGTAGCGAATCCGGCATCCGGATTTTCCTCCAGTTGGCCAACCTGAATTTCCAGGCAGTTGGGCAGTAGAATATCATCACAGGGAAAGATTTTTGCCAAGCCATGCCTCACATGATCCAGGGCTCTATTCCAGTTTTCTGCCATAGGCAGGTGTTCTTGATAGGTTACCAATCGAATCCTGGGATCGGGATTCTGCTTCAAAACTTCCTGAACGCATTCAACTGTGCCGTCGGTTGATCGATTATCGCAGATAACCAATTCCCAGTAAGGGTAGGTTTGTGTCCGGACCGATTCAATTGCCTTCGCGATATACGGCATGCCGTTATAAGCGGGAACAATGACCGAAACAAAAAAGGGTCCCGTGCCTGTTGCTTCCTGCGAAGAGCCGCTCTTGGAGCTAATACTTCCCATGGATATAAACTCTAAAGAACGCGGTCATTCTCGATGACATAGAGTGGGCGGTTAAGTGTTTGCTTGTAAATCCGGGATATATATTCACCAAGAATGCCCACGGAAATCAGTTGAGTGCCGCTAAGGGCCAGGACAACGAGCATGAGTGAAGTCCAGCCCGGGGGATTGGCGTTGAGCGTAATTTTTCCATAAAGCACATAAGCTCCATAAATAAGTGCCAGCCCAACGGCCCCGCAACCCAATCCAGTCGAAATCCTCAAGGGCAGAGTCGAGTAACCAAAGAATGCGCTGCCTGCCAGACTCATCAATTTTCGCAAGGTATATTTTGTTTCGCCTGCAGCTCGTTTCGGTCGGGCATAGGGAACGCCAACCTGCTTGAACCCCACCCAGCAGCGAAGTCCCCGCAGAAGCAAATCCTGCTCGGACATGGAGCGTATAATGTTGGCGGTTCGGCGGCTGATCAGTCCAAAATCGCCTGCATCCAGGGGAATATTCACCTCGGCCATCTGTTGAAACAAAAAATAGAAAAGTTTATAAGCTAATTTCAAGGCCGCGGTGGCCTCTCGTTGCTCGCGAATACCATAAACAACGTCACAACCCTTTTCATAATGACTGAGAAAAGTCGAAAATAACTCCGGCGGATCCTGCAGATCGGCGTCAATAAAGATGATCGCTTCTCCAGATGCTTTCTGAAGGCCGGCCATTAAGGCGGCCTGGTGTCCGAAATTCCTCGAAAAACGACGCACTACAATTCCGCCCGGAAAAATCCTCCTTTCCCTTTCGATTTTTTCCACTGAATCGTCTGAACTGCCATCATCAACCATGACTAATTCCCATTGATAACGGCTCAAGCCGCGTGCCACTTCCGCCAATTTTTCGAGCAAGGAGGGGATCATTTCCGATTCATTATAGATCGGAATGATGACTGAAATAGTGGGAGTGTCAGTCGCGCTGGACATTTGTTGAGGCGTCAGTGTGTCGTTGGGTGTGTCAATCTGGCAATCTCAAATAAAATATCCAGGAGGCTCTCTCCGCGGCATCCTCCTTTTCCCGCTAAATGTCTTGCTCGGCTTCCAAAAGGCAAATAAACAAAGCGGATGATACTGGAACAGCGCAATCCCCCGAGTCTGCTCTCCTTTGTCATACCCTGTTACAACGAAGAAGACGTCCTGCCCTTCCTGCGCGACGAACTTAGTCGCTTCATTCCGACGCTTGGATTAAAGGTCGAAGTTATTCTAATTGACGATGGCAGTTCGGATCGGACCCTGCCCTTTCTTCTCGACTGGGCATCCCAGGATGCGGCGATCAAGGTGATTGTGCTGGCTCGCAATTTTGGCCACCAAAATGCCGCCACCGCCGGATTAAATGCCGCTTCCGGCGATGTGGTGATCTTGCTGGACGCTGACTTGCAGGATCCGCTGGATGTTGTCCACGAGATGATTTCCAAGTATTGTGAAGGCTACGACGTGGTGTATGGGCAACGCCTTTCGCGGGAAGGTGAAAGCAAATTCAAGCGGTTCACCGCCTGGCTTTTTTACCGATTAATGAAAGCCTTTGTTCATCCCAATCTGCCAGCGGACACAGGTGACTTTCGCCTCATCTCTCGCCCCTGTCTGAATGCCGTCTGCTCCATGCATGAAACTCATCGATTTTTGCGGGGAATGGTGGCGTGGGTCGGCTTCCTTCAAGTTAGCGTTCAATATCATCGCAAGCCGAGGGCTGCCGGGGCAACCAAGTATACATTCTGGAAAATGTTCCGCTTTGCCGCTAATGCCATCATCTCCTTCACCCCGTTGCCACTCAGAATCAGTCTCGTGGGGGGCTTTATCGTTGCTTTCGGAGGCATTGTCTACGCTGTCTATACCGTCTATCGCACATTGATGTACCATGACACGGTGCACGGCTGGTCCAGTCAGATTATTTTTACCTGTGTGCTCGGCGGCGCCGTTCTGATTAGTAATGGTATTCTGGGGGAATATATCGGGCGTAGCTTTGAAGAGCTGAAAGGACGTCCGCTTTATATTGAGGCTCGCCGCGTGAATTTTAGCCTGCCCGCTTCGCCAAAGTAATGCGCAAATGATGACCTTTCATCCGTTGCCCCTTCCTGGGTTGGTGCTGATCAAACCGAATGTTCCCGCCGATAATCGAGGTTCGTTTGTCAAATCCTATCACCGCGATTTGTTTCTCAGGAACGGCATCGATTTTGTCCCCCAAGAGGAGTTTTATTCCGTTTCACGGGCCGGAGCCGTTCGCGGCATGCACTTTCAAATACCTCCATCGGATCACGGTAAACTGATTCATTGCACGCGGGGACGTGTCTATGACGTCGTCTTGGACATTCGAAAGGGGTCGCCCACCTACGGCCAGAGTTGGAGCCGCGAATTGGACGACGTTACCTGTGAGGCTGTCTACATGCCTTCCGGGTTTGCGCACGGATCTTATAGTCTTGAAGACAAGACCATCGTTTCGTATTCCGTCAGCAGCGTTCATGAGCCCCGCCATGACATGGGGATTCGTTGGGATGGTTTCGGTCATGCTTGGCCATGTCAGGACCCTATCTTGTCGGAGCGGGATAAAAGGCATCCAACTCTCGACGAATTTAAGACACCCTTCATTTATCGATGAAGATTCTCATCCTTGGAGCTTCGGGGCTCGTGGGCTGGAATTTATTCCACGCCGCCCAATCACTTGGCCATACGGCAACCGGTACTTACCGGACGCATCCTCTGCCGGGGCTCCTGCCACTGAAAGTCGAGGAGGATGCCTCCCTCTCACGCCTTTTTTATCAGCTTCAGCCGGACGCCGTCTTTTTCTGTGCCGGCTGGTCCTGGGTGGATGGCTGTCAGGGTGATCCCGATAGGGCCTATCGTGAAAACGTTGCCCATCCGGCACGCACCGCCCAACTCGCCGCGGAGCTCGGTGCACACTTCACCTATTTTTCCACTAGTTACGTTTTTGATGGCCACGCCGGACCCTATGCGGAGGACGATCAGACTTCTCCGATCTCCGTCTACGGAAGCGCAAAACTGGCGGGAGAAGCCGCTGTTACCAAGGCAACCGGAGGAACTGCGCTAATTGCACGGACAATGGGTGTCTACGGCCCCGAGCCGCAGCGAAAGAACTTTGTCTTTCAGGTCCGTCAGGCTTTGGCCGCCGGAAAACCCATGCGCATTCCCAACGACCAGTTCGGAAACGTTACCCATGCGGATGACTTGGCTCGAATGGCCCTCGTACTCGCGGAACAAGAGAGATCGGGTATTTGGAATCTCGCCGGTCCCGACGCTAATGTCCGACGAAGCGATTTTGCCCGCCAGATTGCCCAATCTTACGGTCTGGATGCCAACTTGATCGAGCCGGTTGAGACGGCTTCACTAAATCAGCCTGCACCACGTCCACGCCAGGGAGGTTTGCTTGTTGATAAGGTCAGTGCCGCCGTCTCTTTTTCTCCACGCCCTTGGGTGCGGATTGAATAGTCGCAAGAACACGCTTCGCCTGAAAAATAGACTGCAGCCGAATCCAATCCGTTCGCAGGCCCGCAAATCGAAAGAGCCCTGTTGATTTTAGAAACATCCTTTTGAACTGAAGAGATGGAGTCGCTTGCCAGCCCGAGTAAAGCAACAGGCCCATCGCGGCAAGCATGCAAAGAGGATTGATGATGACTCCGGACGAGGCATCGAACGCGCCGCTGTCGCTCCAGCCCATGAACCGAAGCAGGATCTCTCGTTTTGGCAACAGGCAGATCGCCATTAAAACCACGGCAACGAGATCGCCGCGACGGCGTCCGGGGATCAGGATCAAGGCGACGAGCGCAATTCCAATCAGCATGATTTTGTAATCACCACCGCCGGGGGACGAAACTGTCATGTAAAGTAAAAGCAGAATCGCTCGTCGTGCAAAACTGGTTTCGATGAATAAAATATAGAGCGTCAAAAAAATGAGAACAATCAGGGCGAATATGCTGTAGCAAGTGAGTAAATAAGAGGTCGTTTCCAATGGTAACTGACCTACAAACTCCGGACCGCCATGATTGTGTCGATAAATTACCCAGGTCACGATTCGGCACATATTCCAGGCGCTGGCACTTCCGGCCACCCCGTTCGGGCTTAAAATACCCACCTTGGTGTAGGTGCCAAGTTGTTCAGAAAGAAGCCGGCAGCTGCCAAAAACGGTATCTGGAAACGTCAGGAGCGCCGCCCAACTAATCGCTAAAAAGGCTGCAACGGCCGCGAAGCAAAGATGAAACAGACGGTGTCGGACAAAGAGCAACAGGAGAAGCGCCGGATAAACTTTGAAGCAGATTGCCGGTACAAGACAAGTGAAGCTCAATTTGAATTTTTTCCGGCTATAGAAAAAAAGAGATCCCGCAACCAGGAGGATAATGAGAATTTCGGTGTTGCCACGGTCCAGTACCAGCAAAAAAGGATAGGTCCAAATCAGGAGAATGGAGGCTAACATGCGCTTTGCTGGATGGGAGACAATCGGGCGGAGTGCAGCCTCGGTTAAGACAAAAAGACCTATCGTGCAAAGACTGAGGAATAATATCGTGGCAGGTACCGGCGGCAGCCACGCGAACAGATAGAAAAAGGGGAAAGTCACAGGGAAGTAATTAACTCCACCTTGAGAATAACGATAGGGCATGCCCGTTAAGGCATAGCGGTAGGTGTTGGTGAAATCCCCGTAGCGGTCTTCAGGAATGAACAGAAACGTATTGTTCGGATATCCTTCCCCACGCCCCCATCCCTCCCATCCATGGTAAAGGATCGAAAGCAGCATGCCGATCCCGATGATCCAGAGGGCAAGACGAAGTTTTTTCTGCCGGAAATCCACGCTGCGCAGGGTGACGAAATTCTTTCGGAAAGTCCATATGGATTGGCAGCTTCGACTCAGCGTGGTCTCGCTGGGCTGCACAAATTTGATCGTGATTCCGATTGCAGTCTTGCTATTGACTCAGGAAGGAATAATTAAGGGGAAGCTTGTGAATTATTTCTATTACATCGCGGGTCTATTTCTGGTCTTGATCCCTAATTTTCTTTTGGCCGTGACCTTGCCGCATTGGCCGACGCCTGCGGATAATCGAATGGCCATGGCCAGGACGTACATTGGCGTTAAAAACCTGCCTGCCGCGGAAGCTCAATTGAGGCAGGCTTTGGAAGAAGAGCCGAAAAACGCGGACGTGCATGGTAATTTGGCAGTAATTCTCCTGATGCAAAATCAGGCTGGTGAGGGAATTGCTGAACTTCAGACGGCTCTGAGAATCGCTCCCCACAATAGTCAGTGGCGCTGGCAACTGGGTTCGGTGTTAATGCAGGTGAACCGACAGAAAGAAGGCTTGGCTCAATTCCAGCAAGCGACTTTCGATAATCCGGCCAGTCCCGATGGTCACTATTTGTATGCGAATGCGTTGATGCAAACCGGATCTATTCCGGAAGCCATCGACGAATACAAGAAAGCCCTGCAACTTGTTCCTGACAATGAAACGCTTAAGGCTGCTCTGGAGAAAGCCCAGGCTGCCATGACCAATGGCAATACAAAGTAAGCTGTTCTTTCGGAACCTTCTTTTCAGATTATCCCTTCACTCTAATCGATATGCTCAATCGCCGCCACGACACTTTGTTGTCTGATGGCTCTCTTCTCGTCGTGTTACGCTGACACTCCGCTCGCCGCCTCGATTCTCGTTGATCCCTTGGTGGATTTAACGTGGGCAAATCGATCATCGGGGTTTGGATGAAAGACTCGTAATTCACCCGGCTCCATCTCCCTTTGCGCTTGTCAGGCGATGCAGAAGACTGTCATTGTCATGGAGCAGAGGTCGCTTGCCTCCTCATCCCCTAGACTGCACAAAATCATGGAACTTTCCGTCATCGTTCCGGTCTATAATGAAGAGCAAAGTATACCCGAGTTTCTTCGGCAAATCCGCCCCATCCTCAAGGAATGCGTCAAGGATTATGAGATTATTTTCTCCATCGATCCTTCCTCTGACCGTACCTTGGAAGTCATTATGGAGGAACGAAAGATCGATCCTGCGATCAAGCTCGTTCAGTTTTCACGTCGCTTTGGCCAGCATATGTCTATCCTGGGTGGGATGCACTATTCGCGGGGCGATGCCATCGTCGTGATTGACGTGGATTTGCAGGACCCTCTCGATCTTATCCCGCAGATGGTGGCAAAGTGGCGGGACGGCTACGATGTCGTCCTGACCCAACGCCGTCGCCGGGCCGGAGAATCCTGGCCGAGGCGGATGATATGGCGTTTGGGGTATTATCTCGTCAACAAAATTGCGGAGGTGAACATCCCCCCCAACACCGGTGACTCCCGCCTGATGAGCCGGCGCGTCGTCGAGGAAGTCAAGCGTCTCAAGGAATCCCACGGCTTCTTTCGTGGGATGGTCGCCCTGGTTGGATTTCCCCAGGCGATTGTGCAGTTCGATCGCCCGGTCCGTTTTACGGGGACAACCAAATACGATCGTCTTCGGCCGTGGGTACGCTACGGGTTCCACGGGATCTTTTGTTTTTCCACCTACGCCCTTTCGCTTTCCACCCAGCTCGGTTTCTTCACGGCGGGAATGAGCTTTTTGGTGGCTTTCGCATATCTCTGCATGAAGTTTGCCGGACACCCCTTTCCGATGGGCAATCCCACCATCGTGATTCTCGTGCTTTTTCTCGGCGGCATTCAACTCATCAGTGTTGGCATCCTTGGCGAGTACATCGGGCGCATTTACGAGGAAGTCAAGCAACGCCCCAAATTCATCGTCGATAAAGCCATCGGCTTTGATTCCTAACGAGAAAACTTTAACTCGACTTCTTTTCCGAGGCCAGGCGGCGTGCCGTTTCCAGTACCGCTTCCCGGCTCGAGCGTGGCGGCTTCCAGCCCCATGAGGTAAGCGTTTCGGTGGCGATGAAATTGGATGTGACGTCGCCTTTCCAGCCCACCTTGCCACCCGTGTAGAGGAGCTTCACCTGCTCCAGGTTCATGGCCTCGATGATGGCCGTACTGGCTTCGTTGATGGAAATCTCATCCGCATTGCCGATGTGGACGAGGTTGTAACGCTTCTCCGCCTTCGCCAGGGAAAAGAGCATTGTCTCCACGCAGTCGTCCACCAGAACGAAGGATCGGCTTTGGGTGCCGTCGCCAAGAATTTCCAGTTGGGTGGGATCCCGCTGCAGCTTCCTCACGAAGTCATGCACCACCCCGTGATCCATGCGGCCGCCAATAATGCCCACACAACGAAATATGATCGCCTGAAAATCATACGTGTGCGCCCAGGACGAAATCAGCCCCTCCGCCGCGAGCTTCGCCCCGCCGTACAGCGTGAGAGGAATCATGGGGCCATGCGACTCGGAAGCGGGCGGATCGGCCAACTCTCCAAAAACAGTGGTGCTACTGGGAAACAGGATATGGCGGATCCCATTTTTACGCATCGCCTCCAGGACGTAAAACAGGCCCATGATATTTTGTTCAACATATGAGTCCGGATGTTCGGCGGCGGAACGAATGTCGCTGTCGTCGCAGAAATGAAAAATAATCTCGTGTCCCGGAACAGTTTCCTCAACTCGTTTTCTCTCGCGAATATCGGCCTCGATAAAACGAAAGCCAGGCTCCTGCCAGACTTGGGCGAGATTGGCGGTGCGACCCGTCTGCAGATTGTCGTACACCGTGACTGAGGCGCCCTCCTGGAGCAGTTTCTCCGTCAAATGACTGCCGATAAAACCGGCGCCGCCGAAAATTAAAATCTTCTTGTTCTTCAAATTCATGGATCAGTTTTCCTTGGGAGAAATTCCATCGAAGCATGTAACCTTGTCTGGACGATCTCCATCAAAATCTCTCTCCACGCCGGTAGGAGGATGAATGAAATGCTCATGGACCAAACTTCCATCGTGAATGGCAAAACAAAGTAGTCTCTTCCTTTCAGATTCTTGTCTTTTCAGATAATCTCTTCACTCTAGTGGACATGCTTAAAATCGCTGCCACAACACTTTGTTGTCTGATCGCCCTCTTTTCCATCGCTCAAGCCGACACCCCGCTTGAGTTATCCATGAAGCGCACGGCCAAGGCCTTCAAACAACTCAATCTCGACTTGAAAGCGCCCGTCGAGGCCAGCAAGCCTGACTACCTCGCCCTCGTCGCGGCGATGAAAACCGAAGCCCAGAAGGCCCGCGACCTCGTCCCCCAGAAAGCCTCC
>Ga0207703_10003809_pt1 | contig 12532 bp, 15 predicted proteins | sample KBSSwiS12_FD_184304 | JGI IMG/M metagenome (GOLD analysis project Ga0207703, IMG submission 184304) | Switchgrass rhizosphere microbial communities from Kellogg Biological Station, Michigan, USA - KBS Switchgrass S1-2 (SPAdes) (version 2) | ecosystem: Host-associated > Plants > Roots >... | reverse complement strand
CGTCGGTCTTCGACAGCCTGGACGCCAAGGAAGGCGCGACCGCCTTCGTCGAGCGTCGCGCGCCTGTCTGGCAGGGCCGCTGACCCGGCAGAACGCGGGCCGCGGCGCGGCTCCGCCGGGCCGGGGGAGGAGGCGCTCGCCCGCCGCAAGCGTCGCTCTCCCCGTTACCTTGCTCGCAGGCCCGAACCGGGCCTTCCATGCCACCGTCTCCGGCATGACTGACGCCCGAGCCCTACACCGTGTTCCGCTGACTCGACGTCGGCAAGTCCACCCACCACGCGACCGCGCTCAACCCGGCCGGGAAGCCGGTCGCGGTCGGCGTCGCGTTGTCGATGGGTGGCCTGACCGTCGCGGAAAACCCGCACATGGCGCTCACGCTGCACAAGCGCGAGCGAGCAGCCGCGTTGGCGCAGGCCTTCGACATTTCCCCGTCCTTTCTCAGCGCCGCCGTCAGCTCGCTGGCACGCTGTCCGGCGGGGAGCAGCAGATGCTGTCCCTGGCACGAGCGCTGATGGTGTCGCCCTCGCTGGTGATCGCCGATGAGATGTCCATGGGATTGGCGCCGAAGATGGTGGACGTCGTCTTCGAGAGTCTCGGCCGGGCCAGAGCGGCAGGAGTCGCCGTCAATGATCGAGCAGTTCGCCGGGACGGGCCCTGGCGTTCGCGGATGCGGCGGGCGAGGAGCTGGCCGCACCGCTATCGCGGCGCGGCCACCGCAGGCTGATCCGGCCTGACGAGCCGGGCGCGCGCGTCGTCCGGCAGCGAGCTCCCGCACCGCGATGCGCCCCTGTCAGCGTCAGCGCTTCGCGGACTGGGCGAGCAGGGCTCGCAGGCCGCGGATGGCGTTCTGGAGCCCGAAGGCGTACGCCTCGTCAGCCGTCACGGAGAAACGGTTCGATCTGGTCGGTGAACTCCGCGCCCGTGCCCGGGGGGCTATCCGGCGAACCCCAGTGCCGGTAATGGAGGACGGCGCCGCGCGCGTACACCGACAGGGCCGCGTGCGCGCGAAGAGCATCGTCGGTCGCCACCCGGCCCTGATGAGGCCGGTGCCCGGCAGGCACCGTCGACCAGGTCTCCACCACGGTGTTGAGAGTCGCCGACCCGCGGGCGGTCGCGACCCGCGCCCTCGGGCGAGCCGTGTCGGCGAGGCGCGCATGGGCGCTCGACGGCTACCCGAGTTCCGGCTTTCGGCCGCCCGGCGGAAAGCGCCAGGGCTCCGGGCGGAACAGCGTCTCCTGCGCGAAACTCGCCCCGAGCACGCCGTCGCCCGTGGTCAGGGTGCCGGTGTACCAGCCTCGGCCGCCCGCGACGGTACCCGGCACCATGTCCATGAGAACCCACTCGTCGAGGCGGATCGGACGGTGGAACCACAGTGAGTGGTCGAGGCTCACTCCCGTTTGGACGTCCTCGTCGTCGAAGGACGCCAAGCCGGTGCTGAAGTCCGACAGATAGGTGAGCGCGCAGGCGTGGAGCAGCGGGTCGTCGGGCAGGGACCCGCAGGTGCGTGCCCAGAACTGGGCGGGCCAACGCAGCCGCGGGAACTGCTGAGTGGGTAGTCGGATCTCCATGCCGAACAGACGCGGAAGCTGGTAGTCGGCGGACGCGTCCGGCGCCTCCGCGTCCGGTGCCGCGTCGACCCGACGGTCGGGGCCCTCGCCGGCTACGGCGAACGACGTTGACATGTTGAACAGGACCTCACCGGCCTGCAGCGCGACGACCCTCCGGGCCGAGAAGGAGCGGCCATCCCGATCGCGGTCCACCCGGAACACCACCGGTCGGGCCGCGTCGCCACCGCGCAGGAAATACCCATGCAGGGAGTGTGGTAGCCGTTCGGGCGGCACAGTTCGGCCGGCGGCGTAGAGGGCCTGCGCGGCGACCTGACCGCCGTAGAGGGCCAGTGTATCCGGGAACAGTAGTGTGCCGCGGTACAGATCGCGGTCGATCTCCTCGAGAGCGAGCACGTCCAGGACGCCAGGTTCCCCCGCTCGGTCGTCAGAACCGCCGGCTGCCCCGGTCTCCGGCATCACCCGCGCCTGTCGAGGGCCGGAACGCGGACTGAGACGGCAGGCGGGCCGCAAGTATATCCCGTTTGCTCGTCCCTCATAGTGACCACACGTCGATAGTACCGGGGCCCTCACCTCGGTGTTTGATTGGACTCCCATGACCCTCCTGGCCCTTGCGGATGGCGGAGGTCTAGGTGATGACGTCGCCGGCCTTCAGCTCTCCGATGCGTTCCCAGTCGTAACCACGCTCGAGGAGAATCTCCTCGGTGTGCTGACCGACCTCCGGCATCCTCTGCAGCGGTCCGACCGGCTGACCCCCGAACTGCACTGGCGCCGTCATCGACCGGAATACCGTGCCGTCTGGCGTCGTCAGGACCGCTCCGTCGCCGTCCACGACCTCCGGGAAGTATCCGTTTGCTGTCACCTGCGGGTCGTCGACGATCTCCCGGGCGCTGAGCGCCGGATCCCAGACCCCCTTCAGCGTGGTGAATGCCGCGCGCCATTCGGCCAGGGTCCGACCGGCGAATATCTCTGTCAGGATCTGCACGAGCTGCTCGCCGTGAGCGTCCCGGACGTCGATGGTCCTGAAGCGGGGATCCTCCACCAGATCATCACGGTCGATGTGTGCGCAGAAGTCCGCCCAGTAGGGATCGGGCTGGATCATGCACAGCGTGAGCCACCGGTCATCGGCGGTTCGGTAGGAGTTGACGAGCGGGTTACGCAGACCAGCCGGCCCCGACGTGCTGTGGTCCAGGCCGATGTTGGCTGCACCGAGGCCCTGCGAGCTGATGTACATGCCGACCCCGTACAGGGAGACGTCGACCTGCTCCCCCATTCCAGTACGTTCCCGCTTGAAGAGGGCGGCCGACACACCGAGTGCCACAGACAAGCCGCCGGTGAGGTCGCCGACGGATCCCGGCTGGTTGGCCGGGCGCTCGGCGTTCGGCGGGGTCATACGCCACATCAGCCCGCTCCTGGCCCAGCAAGCTGCGGAATCGAAGCCAGGCTTGTCGGCGTCGGGGCCCCTGGTGCCGTACCCGCTTCCGCGCGCGTACACGATGCGTGGGTTCACCCGGCGAACGCTCTCGTAATCCAGCTTGAGCCGCCGCAACGGCTCCCGCATGAAGCTAGTGAGGAAAACATCCGCGTCGGCAAGGAGCTCATACATGAGCTCCCGCCCTTCCGACGTGGCCAGGTCCAAGCCGAGGCTGCGCTTCCCGTGATTGGGGAGCTCCAGCATCGGGTTGGGCATTCCCGGCTTGACGTAGTCATTCCTGAGCCCCCGGTAGGGATCGCCAGTCCGCGGGTGCTCGATCTTGATCACTTCGGCGCCCCAGTCAGCAAGGATCGCCCCGGCGACCGGCACGAAGAGGTAACCCGCTGCTTCGACGACTTTGACGCCATCCAACACCTGGTACACGGCTGCTCCAGTTCTCTGCCACTCACTCTGCCACTCACTCGGACTCGGTCGCGGTCGCGGTCGCGACCGCGACCGAGTCCGGCACCAGCGCTGCGCCGAGATACTGGTCCCTGAGGTGACCAGCGCTCAGTCCGGAAGGGTGCCCGGCGAGTCGAACCTCGCCCTTCTTGATCAGACAGACCGAGTCAGCCATCGCGAGGGCACGATCCACATACTGTTCGACGACAAGCATGATCAAACGCTTGACCTGCAGGACTGTAACGCGGTGTCATCTTCTGAGTCTAGTGCTCCGGATCGCAGCTTGCCGGTGGGTCAAGGCCAGAGCATGGCCGGACGCGTCGGGTTCGCCTTCTGCGTCTGGGCGAGCAGATCATCGATCGACCAGCGTGGGCCCGCGCCCAGGAGGAGCTACCGCGGAAGTGGCTCGTGCGTGCGACGTGGCGGAGTCAGCTTCCCGCCCGGTTCGAGCAAGGGGAAGAGCCACAGCCGCGCGAAGTGCAACCGGTGCGAACGAGGTGCCGGTCGACGCCCCGGGCTGCCCGCGTCGCCTTCGATCGCGCGCTCGCGGACTGCGCTCTCAGGCGCTCGGACATCGAGGGCTGTACACCTTCGTGGGGTACGGGGACGTCGACCCGGCTTCCGTCACGAGTCGCCTCGAGATTCGCCCCCGCCATCTTGAGACCTGGGGTGTAGTCGCGGCGGGCGTCGTGCCTTCCACCGTCGCAGCCCTCCAGTCCGGAGAGTGCGGCACCATCGCCCTGCCGTATGCAGTCGCCGCCCGAACCACCGGTCGACAGTTCGGTGGAACGGCACACCGAGGAGGCGGCTGGGACTCCTACTACTACCACCCGTGGCAGGGCAGCGGCAAAGTTGCTGGTTAGCAATTTAGGTTCATGATCGCGGTGGATGATCGTTCGGGTTGGCGGGCGTGGTGCGTAGTGCTTGGGCGATGTTGGTGGCGCCGGACAGGCGCCGGCGTCCGCGGCCCACTCGGCGATCGCGGTGAACGACCAAGCCCCCGCCGACAGGTCCGGCCGGGGGCAGGCATGTCCGCGCGAGTGCCCCGGCGCCGCTAGCCCCGACTCGACGGGTTTGGCGTCATTCCTTCACGGTGCCCCGGATACCGTGTCCAGCCGGTGGGGCCGGTCACGGGGACGGCGGCGTCCCACATCAGCGTGAGGGGCCGAGGTGCGTCCGTCGTCAGGCGTCGGACGGATGCGACGTCCGTCCTCGAGAGGTGCGCGGTATCCGTCGAGGAGAGGGCTGAGAGCGCGCTGTATCCAGTCGGCAAGAGGCTCCCCGACCTCACTGACCGCCCAGCAGCGACTGGCCGCCACTGACGCGGAGAGCGCAGCGTGCCCCACAACCTGGGGGAGGAAGGCCCTTGTGGTCTCGCCCCGGCGGACGGCGATGAACTGCGCGAGCAGTTCGGCGTAATGTGCGGTCCGCTCGGCGGTGGCGATACGCAGATCGGGAGTTTTGTCGATCAGCTCCAAACGACGGGCCACGACGGCCCGTCGTTCAGGCCCCATGGTCTGCGCCTCAACAAGGGCCGCGAGGACGGACGTCGCAATCTCCTCGTCGAGCGGCCGGCACTCGAGCGATCGGGCCAAGGCCTCGAAGTTCAGGTCGTAGTCCCGCCACATCAGGTCGCTCTTCGCGCTGAAGTAGCTGAACAGGGTGGTACGGCTGACACCGGCCGCCTCGGCGATCTGGGCCATGGAGGTCTCGGCGTAGCCGCGAGTCCGGAAGAGCTCCTGCGCGATCTCGAGAATTCTCTCGGGCGTCGTGGCTCGGGGGCGCCCTGGTCCTGGAGGCAATGGTCAAGCCCTCTTCGTAGTCGCTGCTGCTCGGCCCACCCTACGGGGAGCGACCAACTCGTGCGGCAGGACCCATCCATCGGCTCCCGGCAAACCTGCCTGGTGGGCGTGGTCGTTGGGAGACGAGCCCGGAGGCCACGACCGAGGGCTTGTTTTCTGAACTGGGTACGGATAAGTTCGACGAGGGTCTGCGCCGACGGCAGACCCCCCTCCGGACCGGGTGCCCGCCAGGGACCTCACCTCCTACTGGGAGAGGAGTGAGCGCAGTCCATGGACGAGTCGATGCGCAGTCCCGCGGCGGTTTGGGTTGCAGGCCGGTTCACATACGGGTCGTCGGTTCCACCGCCTGTGCGGCGTCAGAAGGTGCTAGCGACAGTGGGCGAACGATGTGCCGCGCCCTGGCGGGCGAGCCGGCCACGGGACTTCACCGGCGCTCGTCGTTCGAGGAAGGTGATGTGCGCAATGCCGATGAGTGTGGGCTCTCGCTTGCGCAGCAACAGCGGAGGCGTCGAGCTCGTGGTCGTCCGGCTATCCGCGGCGGAGGTCGGACTCGAATGCGGTGGCGAGCTGATGGAGGCGCGGCATTCCTCCACGCCCCCATTTCGCCCCCGGTCTCGACCGCGAGCGGCCCCGATATCCAGCTCCGCAAGCGGTACGTCGATCAGACGTTCGGTGTCGAGGTCTTATGCACCAGGGCGGGTATCGGCCCCCTCTCCGTATCCGGGGAGCCGATGGTGATGAAGGACGCCGCACCGCTGCCGTCCTCGGATTGACAGGCAGTTGCCTGGACCGACCGGTGCGACCGGAACCCGGGAGAGGGTGCACCCGTCGTCGGCCAGGCCAACATCGATACCCACCCCCATTGCATGCCGAGACGAGCCTGAACCCACGAGAGATGAGGTTGACAATGCCGCTGCCAGACGACGCACAGATCATTTCCGTTGACGATCATGTCGTCGAGCACCCCCGGGTGTGGCTGGACCGGGTCCCCTCGAAGTTTGGAGACGCGATCCCGCGCCTCGAGCGCATGGACGACGGCAGCGATTGGTGGATCTACGAGGGCAAGAAGGCCGGCAACTTCGCACTGAACGCGGTAGCGGGCAAGCCGCGCGAGGAGCTCGGCCTCGACCCGCGGACGTACGACGACATGCGGCCCGGTTGTCACGACATCAATGAGCGGCTCAAGGACATGGACATCGAAGGTGTCTGGGCCCAGGTTGCCTTTCCGAACATGCCCGGTTTCTCCGGTCGCGTGTTCGAGGAATCCACCGACATGGAGCTGGCCGAGGCGTGCACCAGAGCCTACAACGATTGGATCTTGGACGAGTGGTGTGCCTCCGCGCCGGGCCGTCAGATCCCAATGGTCATCCTGCCGTACTGGGACATCGACGCGTCGGTCAAGGAGCTGTACCGGACCGCCGAGAAGGGAGCCCGAAGCTACTCCTTCCTTGAGCTTCCGCACATGCGCGGTCTCCCCTCCTACCACACCGACCACTGGGATCCTCTGCTCGCCGCCACCGAGGAGGCGAATATGGCGGTCTCAGTCCACTTCGGTAGCACTGGCGCGTCCGACATGATCCCGCCGGAGGGCGGGCACGGCGGGGGCGTCAATATCAACCGCATCACCGTCATGGGCCTGAACTCGGCGTTCGCCATGGCACAGATGCTGACCTCGCGGATGTTCCACAAGTTCCCCAGGCTGCGGTTCGCGCTATCCGAGGGCGGAATCGGGTGGATGCCCTACCTGCTGGAGCGCATCGATTACGTGTGGGACCGCCATCGTTGGTACAACGACATCAACCGAGAGATCCCGCCGTCGGAGTTGTTCAAGGACCACATCTTCGGCTGCTTCATCTACGACGACGCCGGTATCGAGGCCCGCCATCGGATCGGGGTGGACCAGATCATGTTCGAGAGTGACTACCCGCACTCCGACAGCAACTGGCCGCACACCCGCAAGATGCTCGCGGCTTCCCTCGCCGACGTGCCGGACGAGGAGGCTCGCAAGATTGTGGAGTTGAACGCGCGGAGGGTCTACAACTGGCCGCGGAGCTCCGGCAGCTGAGGTCTGGACCGAGGTGTGGGTCGCGGTCGCGGCACCCACGGTTTTGCGCAATACGGAGGTGCCGCCACCGCGTCCATCCGGCGCGAGTGCTCTCGCGGCTTGGGGGCAAAGTCGTGGTCGTGGCGAAGTCGACGTGCGCACTTTATCCGTGCGGTTAGGCCCAGCCTGCAACCTCGAGGTGCCACCGCCCGCGGGCTGGTCGATGGTCCCACCCTCAGCCTCGATCCACCGGTGATTTCCTGTGATCTTCGAGTGATCGAATCTGGCTGATATGGATCTTCTCTGGGTCGGTGGGCGTGGCTGTTCCGCCGGTCTGTCCGGCCTTCCGCGTGGTCTCCGGTCGGCCCCGGGGGGGTGGGGTGGTCGGTCAGGGGAACAGGCCGCGAGGGGTGGGGTGTGCAGGGCGTCGAACAGGGCGGTGGCGGCGTCATGCCAGGGCCAGCCTTCGGGGTAGGCGCAGGGTCTGGCCGCGGGCCGAACGCGCGAGCCGGGCCGGATGGCGACGAGGTGGCGGCGGACCGTCGGTGTCGTGGCTTTCGCGTGGCGGCGGCTGGCGAGCGCGCCGGCGGCGCGGGTGAGGTTGAACGCGAGGGCGTCCAGCGCCAGCCAGGCCGCGTTGGCGGTGAACCGGCCTGAAGGCAGGTGGGCCAGGGCGCTGTTCTTCAGGTCGGCGATGACCTGCTCGATGATCGCGTGGCCGCGGTGGGTCGCCTCCGCCTCGATGAGGCGCAGCGTCGAGTTGGTGAAGCGGCACTAGCGCAGGCGTTGATCGCCTTCGCATCCGACATCTGGGCGGCAAACGCACGAAATGATAAGGCGACGTCAGGTTCTAGAGATCACTCCTACTTTCCGCTGCTGCACACTCGGCATCGGTAGTCTCCACTGTGCTAAGAGTGAGTGAGGTACACCATCGCGTCGGCACGCGTACGTCTGGACCTGGACCGGGCCGCCGTCTCTCTGCAGATCCTGCCCAGGCCCTGTTGGCTGATGCCCAACGGAGTGACGGTGACGTCGGACGAGCACCTGCACAGCGTTCTGCGCCCCGTTCGGATTGCGAGACCCGCTGCGAGCATGACTGTCGACGACGAGCGCGAAGGGCTGCGCAAGGCGCCGGGGCGGTAAAGTTACGGTCGAGCAGGTCACCGGCGCGCGCCCATTCTTGCCCAGCACCGTGGTGCGCACAACGCGGGCCCGGCGCACGCTATTCATGCCCAGTTCTCGCATCAGCCGGTCGACCGTGCAGTGCGTAACCGGCAGGCCCCGGCGGCGCAGACGGACGGCCATCTTGCGCCGCCCGTAGAGCGAATCGGGCTGCCCGATGGTGGCCCGCCGTGCGTCGATTACCAGCGCATCGTCGTGAATGCGGGCCGCCGGCCGCGAGCCGGACAGCCAGGCGCGGTAGGTCCTCGCGATGATCTGGCAGCCCTGCTCGCGCGGCACCGCGCAGACCGACTCGACTGCGAAGCCGCGCAGATCAGCGATGGTGCGGGCCGGGCTCCCGCGCGAACAGTTTCGACGCTTGGCGCAAAAAAATCGTTCGCCTCGCAGCCATTTGTTCTCCGCCTCCAGCGCCCGGATCTCCTGGGACTCCGTGTAGTCACCCCCGGCCGGGCACCGACATCGAACTGGGCCTGGTTCACCCAGCGGCGCAACGCCTCCCGAGAGATGCCAGCTGCGCGCTGACGGCGTTGCAGTCCTCGGTCAGCGACCGTAGTCCTCGGCATGATCGAGAACCATCCGAACGGCCCGCTCCGGAACTCGCGCAGGCACCGCTTGAGCACGGCACCGCCTCCTGGACTCACCAGGAGGCGGCGTCAAGCCCGTGACGCTTCAGGCAGACGCTTGGTTCAGAGGAACGACTTCGCGACCTCGTGAAGCTCATCGATCTCGAACATCTCGCCTTCCTTGAGCTCGTGACACTCGGGGTCACCCACAAGGTACACGTGCTCACCGATCAGCCGCGGACGCTCGTCAAACTTCCAGAACATCGCCATCGGCAGGTGCTGGGCGTACATGGTGTCGTCCGCCTTGCCGATGTCGACCCCCTCTAACGCCAGCTGCTCGCCCGTCTTGAACAGAACGGCCGTGTAGTACGAGGCGATCCCCCAGTCGTTCACCCAGCACGTCTGATCCTGGAACGTTTGCACGCCTCGGTTCACACCTTCGTAGAAGACCTTCACCCTGTCCATGCCGTCGAACGTGATCAGGTCCGGCCCCGACTTCACGCGGTAGACCGGTTCCGGCACCGTCATGTCGGGCTGCAGGACCTTGTCGCCCTGGCCCGCAAGTTCGAGCGCCACATGACGCTGGTAGTTCGCGGCGATGGCCTTGCGGCGCGGGTCCTGTTCCGCATCGTGCATGGCCTTGATGCTTTCCATGCACGCCCTGTAGTTCTCCAGGTACTGGTTCATCCCTGTGCCTCTCCACAGCTTGACGACCTTCACAGCGAGGCCTCCGGCTACGACGCTAGCAGGTGGCGCCTATCATAATCAAACGTCAGATTCTGAACGGGGTCCGATAGTGCTCCGGGTCGTCTAGAAGACGGTGACGGGACGATCCGGTCACGCCTGGCGCGTCGTGACGATCGTGTAGAGCCGCCCACGCGCGTCTCGGTGGTTCACCCCTCCCCCCTGACCGACGGCGCGGAGTCGGCGAGGGGGTTCGCGCAGCTCCCGCTCAAATGATTCTTTCGACCCCGCTGGCGAGCACCTCGCCCACGGAGCGGGTGGCTGATCCAGGTAGTCAGCGCCCGATCGGCCGGCCGGCCGCGCTCGAGAAGCGAGGGCGAACTCCGGAGCGCGGTGTGAGCGTGCGGCCACTCCGTGCTGGCCGACCTGGCGCGGGTGCCGTCCAGTAACGTGGCGTCAGATTTGCATGTCGGAGGATAAGCGAGCGGGCAGTTGCCGCCGGCCGGCTTGGGCATCCAGGAAGGGTCTACCCAGCCGAGTCCCTCTACGCTGAGCAGATGGTGGAGGCCATCCCCGTCACCATCCTCCCGTGCTCGAGAAACTGAAGGCCGAAGCACGCTCCCGCGGCTTCGGACGCCACCAATATCGCGCTTCGAATGAAGCCGACGGACGACCACTACGTCCTCAACGGTCGCGAATGGTTCGCCTCCAGCACCCTGCATCAGAATTGCGAGGTGCTGATCGTCATGGGTAAGGCGGACGTCGAAGCCCCGAGTCATCGCCGGCAGTCCATGATGGTCGTGCCCATCGACACGCCAGGCGTGACCATGGTGCGCAACCTCCCCGTGTTTGGGTACAACGACCGAAAGGGGCACGCCGAGATCCTGTTCGAGGACGTCGAAGTGCCGCGATCGGCGCTCCTCGGCGGGGAAGGGGATGGCTTCGCGATCAGCCAGGCACGTCTGGGTCCCGGCCGAATTCACCACTGCATGCGCTCCATCGGGATGGCAGAGCGCGCACTTGAATTGATGGTCCGGCGAGCCGCCGAGCGAGTAACCTTCGGGGAACCGCTTTCGGCGAGGGCCAACATCCAGGACTGGATCGCGGAGGCGCGCATCGAGATCGAGATGATCCGCCTCCTGACCCTGAAGACCGCCTGGCTCATGGACACGGTCGGCAATCAGGAAGCACGGACCGAGATCGCCGCCATCAAGGCTGCGGCTCCCCGAATAGCGCTCAAAGTGATCGACCGCGCCATCCAGGTGCACGGAGCCGCGGGCCTCACCGAGGACTTCCCCCTCGCGGCCTACTACGCCTACCAACGGGTACTGCGTATCGCGGACGGTCCGGATGAAGTACATCCGCGATCCATCGCGCGTGCCGAGACCTGCCGCGACCTCACACGTCAGCCGTGGCAGACCTAACTCCGGTGCTATCCGGCCGGGCCCCGAATCCACTGGCGGCCCAGACGACCTGGGCGAGATTGCCGCCTTCATGAGCAGAGGACGCTCGCCGGCTCCGGCCACACCGTTCATCGCGAATGAGGTACTGACCGCTCAGTTCAGCACTCCACCCTGCCTACTTGAGGAGGCTGGTTGTAGATGGACGATGTCGATCTCTACGGGCGTATGGCTCTGCTGGTCCGGTAGTCGCGGGCTCGGGCTGGAAATCTCGCGCGGGTTGTCCGCTGCCGGTGCCTCAGTGATCGTGGCGAGTCGAAAGTTGGAGGCCTGTGAGGCAGCTTCATCCGCCATCTCCGGCGAGACCGACGGCTCGGTCATGGCCCGCCAGATCGACGTGGGACAATGGGCCGAGGCCGACGCCACAATGGACTGGTGTACGACACCTGCGGCCGGCTCGATGTGCTGGTGAACGGCGCGGGCCTCTCTCCATTGTATATGGATCTCAGCGAAGTCAGCGAGAGGCTCTTCGACAAGGTCATCGACGTGAACCTCAAGGGCCCCTTCTGCGTCATCGCCGCAGCCGGGCCCCGCATGGCGGCCGCCGGACGTGGCTCCATCGTCAACATCTCGAGTATCGAGGCCGTTCGCCCAGGCCGCCGAGAGCTGCCCTACTGCGCGGCCAAGAGCGGGCTCAACGCCCTCACCAACGCTTCGCGCAAGCGTGGGCGCCGAGCGTCCGGGTCAACGGCGTGCTGCCGGGTGCCTTCCAGACTGACATGACGGCAGGCTGGCCCGCGGAGATCGAGCAACGGGTGTTAGATCGGCTGCCGGCAGGGCGTAACGGGCAGGCCTCGGAGATCACGAGCGCGGTGTTGTATTTCGACAGTCCCGCATCGAGCTACACCACTGGGGCAATGCTGAACGTCGACGGCGGCAGAATCGCGGTGCTCTAAGGACGCTCGAGCCCTACGCCTTCGGGGTACCTCATGGCGCTGTCGCTCCTCGTGTCACTAACAACCCCTCATCCACCGGGAGCCTGAGCCGCGGTCGAGTCGTCGTGGCTTCACCGGCGCACCGGACACCGGAGGTTGATCGGGCTGCGGCAGCCCCCACGTCTGCCGAGCAAGAGCGCACTCTGGGTCCACCTGAGCAGAGCCCCGACCCTCGCGATCGAGGCAACGCCTGCGGCGCCGGCGGCCGCATCTTGGCGGACCTTCTCACTGATACCTTCGCGGGTACCAGTCTGGCCACGCGCGCAGATCTCCCCAGCGCTGACGCGGTGTCGTACTTCAACCGCTCATCTCGACGCCGGCGGGCTCAACCGGATGCGACGCCGTCCACGATCTTCTTGATCTCTCCCATGCGCCGCTCCACCATGTCCCGAGAGGAAGCCTGGACGAGGAAGAAGGCTCG
>Ga0207703_10003802_pt1 | contig 12538 bp, 15 predicted proteins | sample KBSSwiS12_FD_184304 | JGI IMG/M metagenome (GOLD analysis project Ga0207703, IMG submission 184304) | Switchgrass rhizosphere microbial communities from Kellogg Biological Station, Michigan, USA - KBS Switchgrass S1-2 (SPAdes) (version 2) | ecosystem: Host-associated > Plants > Roots >... | reverse complement strand
AAACGACGCCGGCGTTTACCTGCACGACAATCCGGAGCGCGAACTGTTCGAGCAGGCCGCGCGCCTGTACAGCGGCGGCTGCGTCCGGCTCGAGGATGCGTGGCGGCTTAGCCAATGGCTGTTCCACCGCGAGCTGACGTGGGAAGGCGCGGGCACCGAGGAACCGGTTCCGCTCAATCCGCCGGTCCCGGTCTACATCACCTATCTGACCGCGATGCCGAACGGTTCGTCGATCGCATTTTTCGACGACGTCTACGGGCGCGATAAAGCCAAGCTCGCGGAGCTTGAGGGCGCGGCGGGACCAGTCGCTAGCGCGAGCCGCTAGGGCCTACCAGCGGTTCGGCGTCCAGGTGGGCGTGTAGCTCATCTCGTACGGAATAGGGTGACCGCTTGGATCACGTGCCGGGCTGAAGCGCATCTGCCGCATGGCCGCGTCACAAACATTGGAATCGACATAAGCATCCCCGCTCGAGCGAATGACGCGGCAATTCGACATGCGCCCGTCGGGCTCGACTCGGAACCGAATGCTGGCGCTACCCTGCGGAATCCGGCCGGCGGAGATGCGACGATATTCGCTGTTCGGAATCCGACGAGCGATTCGGGCCGGGGTGAAGCCAGTAAAATCGCCGTAGCCGCCGCCTCCGCGCCCATATCCCGAGCCGCCGGCGCCCGTGCCCGTTCCGGACGCCGCCGCTCCGGCATTGGGTGCGTTACCCGTGCCGGCGATCTTCGCTGCGGGTATCGGTGAGGGAATCGGAAGCTTCGGCTGCGGAGCGACGACTGGGGTTGGTTCAGCCTTTTTCCCGGCGGCGCCCTCCTCAAGCTTGGCCTTTTGCGCCTTCTTCTTCTGCGGCGGCGGCGGCGGCGGTGGAGGGGGTGGCGGCTCGCGGATGTCGAAGGTCTTCAGGCTTTCGATGGCATGCGTGACGATCCGGCCGTTGAGCCCTGTGAGAATGATAGCGGCAAGCGCGGCGTGCACGGCGACGACGGCCGTTATCGCCTTGGCCTTGTCGGGCCGGTCAGCGGTTCCGCGATAGCTCGACATCGCAGGTCCTCGTCCGACAAACGCTCGGCGCGGTGAAAGTATCAGCGCAGCAGGCTGCGGTCGCAACCGCCAATCGCGGCCTCGCGCAGAGCAGTTGCACCGGGTTGCGGCTGCGGTATCTTTGGTGCCTGCGCTCGTCTACCAACGATCGTTCAGGAACCCGCCGACAGGCGTGGCTGTTGAAAGATGACGGGATTTCAATCGTCTGTTTCCCATGCGACGATGCGAGATGCCGAGCGAGTGAGATCAAATGCGCACTTGGTTTCAAAGACGGTATCTCGACCTCCTCGGGTCCATTTATATTTACAATGAGCACCGCGGCTACACGGCGCTCGATCGCGTTCTGGAAGCGGTCCGGGCGCGGTCCCCCGGTGATCGTGCGTTCATCGCCGCGATCGAACAGCATCGCGCCGACGAGCGAAAACACTATCTGATGTTTCGCCGCTGGTTCGAAAAGCGGGGCCAAATGCCGCTCTTCGTCGACCGCATGTGCGGGCACATCGACCGTTTCGTCGAGATCATGTTCCACTCGACCATCGACAATCTCGACACCCACAGCGTCATTGCCGAAGATCGGCTGTTCGAGAAGCTCTGCCGCGTGATTTCGCTGACCGAGAAGCGCGGATACCGTCAGGTCGAAGTCCTGCTCAAGCACCCCATCGTCCGGCAAGATCCGGGGCTCATGAAGATCTTTAAAATCATCAAGAAGGATGAGCCGAGCCATTGGGAGCCCTACGACGGCTGGCTCCATGCGAACGGCAAACGCGACCCGAAATGGTGGGAGCGGGCAGTGGATTCGTTCATCCATTCCGAGTTGCTGCTGTTGAAGCTGCCGATGCTTTTCCTCCATCCCCGGCTTGGGCGCCGAAGCGACTGGCCCGACGAGCACGACCGCGACGTCCCAGTCCAGGGTGCAGTGCTCGCACGCGGTTGAGCCCAATTCCGAAGAGTGGAATCGCCGGCACGAGCCATCCAGGTTTGAAACCAGGCCTTGCTCGCGCATGGGACGGCGAGGACAAGCCGTGGCTCGTCGTCATGGCAGCGGTAACCGCCGCCGAACTCATCTGGTGGCTGATCGTCTGGTGGCTTGGAATAGCGCCCGCTCCGCACCTTGCGATCTATCTGGGCCTCGTCTTCATCGGCCTGGCGGTCGCCATGGGCATTCGCCTTGCCCTGAGGCTGGCCCCGACCGGGGCGCCATGGCCGGCGGTCCTGACCGGCACAGTGCTGGTCGGAGTCGGCGCAAGCGCCTTCTTGCCGCTGAAATATGCAATTCCCCGCGAATTACCCTTCTGGCTCGACCAGCCCATTGCGCTCGCCGAACGGAGACTGTTCGGAACGGATCCCTGGGTCTTGCTCGACCGCCTGATCGGCTCGGCGACGGTCCCGATGGACTGGCTCTACGGTTGCTGGCTGCCGGTGCAACTACTGGTTCTGTTTTCGCTCATCCTGGCACGACCGTCGCCGATCAAATCTCGCGCCCTGATCGCCTACGGCCTCGCCTGGTTCCTGCTCGGCGCGGTGGCGGCAATGCTGCTCTCGTCCGCAGGCCCGTTGTTCTACGACCGGCTGTACGGCGGCCACGATTTTCAATCGCTCGACGCAATGCTCCGCGCCCGGGGCGGCTGGGTCGCCCTCGCCGAATCGGACCTGATGTGGGCAGCAAGGGCGGACAGTGATCCCGGACTGGTCGCGGGGATCTCGGCCGTCCCTTCGGTCCATGTGGCGATGAGCCTGTGGATTTACTTGGCCGCCCGCGAGATTGCGCCAAGGGCTGCGCTGCCCGCGTTCCTGTATTTTCTCCTGGTGTGGATCGGTTCGGTGCAGCTGGGCTGGCATTATGCAAGCGACGGCCTGGCGGGCGCGGTCGGCATGCTGGGCGTGTGGCGACTGGCCAAGACCGTTCAGATCCATCTGGGCAAGCGACGCGGGTTTGGCCCGAACTCCGCTGAGGTGGGGTAATTAGTTTTCGAATTTAGGATTCGGCTCCAAGCCGAACTCTCCGACTCTCCGCAGCCGCCGCTGCTGGGATTTCCACCTGCGTTGTGCGATGAAGCTGCTCTTCCAGCAGCAGCTTGTCTTGCGCGTAATAGCGCCTGATTTCTTCGCGCACGTTTCGGCCGATGTCCTTCTTGTAGCCGGGTGCCGACAGGAGATTCACCACTTTGCGCACCGCGGGATAGATTTTCACTCCCTGCAAGCCGGTCAGCCGTTTGACCAGACGCGCCACCTTCCGGACAAGAACCGGCGGGTAGAGAATGAAACGGACCAGGCGCCTCGAACGATATGTCACCCCCTGGTTTATCCGCGGGAATTCGCTCCGCCCGTCGTCGTCTAACCCCAGGAAATCGAGGATTTCGAGATAGGCGGCTCGCGGATCGGCGGTCCAGTCGTGGAATCTAATCACACGAACCTGTTCCGCCGGAAAGACGGCAAGGTAGCGTCCGACCTGTTCGGAGAACCTTCCCATTGCTGCATAATCGAGCGTCCGCGGCTCGAGACAGGTTTGGGGAATGGTTTTGGGCGGACGCATCCCGGAAAGCCTCCAGACCGTCTCGAAATCCTCAATTTCTTCCGAAAACTCGCGGAGAAACTGGTGGTGAAGCGAAGGGAGGAACTCCTCCTGCTCGCGCAGGAAAATCAGGATCTTCGCGTCGGCGTTGTAATCCCGGATGGCGTTCGCCGCCGCTGTGGAGAATAGGTACATGGCCGAAGCCTCGCCAACGATCCTTGCGTTGCCGCTTTCGACAAAAAGCTTCGAATATTCGGCTTCGGAGTGGATGAAGCGAAATCTGGGCAGGTCCAGCGCGAAGAAGCAGTCCTCTTTCGAATTTGGAAAGAAGATGTCCGGGTGCGTGCGCAGATATTCGACCCAGGCCGTCGTCCCGCACTTTGGCGCTCCAACGATGAACAGGTTCGGCTTGCGCGGCGATGCTTGGGATATGATCGGGTAGCTCATCGACCTCGCCCGTCGCTAAACCTCGCGCCGCCCAGACCGGCAAGCCAGTCTCCTGGCGCGGTGAAAGGCGCGGTGGACACGGCGATTAATACTGTGAGGAGGCGCATGTTCCCTCGAAGCCAGCGAACGGGTGCTCCGGGCACCCGCCCCTGTTTCGATTCGGCACGGCTGGGCAATGCTGCGCCCGCAAGTCCCGCATCGCAAGGGTCTAAATGCTAGCGTTGCTGGCCGGCGTCGGCTTCGCCCCATTGCGGACATTCGCCTCGGCTCTCGTCGCCTGACGCAATGGCATTTGGCCGGTCTGCCTAGTATCGCACTCTCAGGCATGGAGGAGAGGGCGATGGACACGTCATCCGGTTTGGCTCGCGGCGTGGCCGCCCTAATCGCGCTGGTGTGTTGGTTCGGACTGGCGGTGCAGTTCAACGCAATCATGGACCAGGGCCAATCCGCGGCTGGCACGCTATGGATCATGCTTCGCTACTTCACGATCCTCACCAACCTTATAGTGGCGGTCATGTTCACGGGGCTTGCATTGGGCAGGCTCGCCTTTGCCAATCCTTCGCTGTTGGGCGGAACGACGATGGCGATCGTCCTCGTTGGCGTCGTCAATCACTTGCTGTTGCGGGGATTGCTCGAGCTGAGTGGCGGCGCAAAGCTCGCGGATACGATCCTGCATTATGTAACGCCGATTGCGGTGTTGGTTTTCTGGCTGGTCTTAGCCAAAAAAGGTCAGCTGACCCGCCGCGATCCGCCGCGATGGGCGCTCTATCCTCTCGCATATCTGATTTACGCGCTGGTCCGGGGCTCGGCCGACGGCAAGTTTGCCTACCCATTCCTGGATTACACCAAGGGGGTGGGTCAGACCGCAGTGACGGTCCTGCTGATCCTTCTGGCGTTCGTGGCGGGCGGCTTTGCGCTGGTCTGGGCAGACGGGGTGCTCGCTCGGCGCTCAAAGGAAGGTCTCACTCGTTAGGTCTAACGTCCACTTCCCGCCCATATGCGACATTGAGCACATGGCGACGGGCTTGCCGGCCCGCTGTTCCTGGACCAGATGACATCGATGAATCTCGACGATCAGATCCGCCGCTACTTTGGCACTTCAAATCTAGCCGCGGTCCCGCCGGAAGCCCTCGACGCCGGCATCGAGCACATGAAGGTCGACCTCGGTCTAACCAAGGATCGTGGTGAGCGCTTCGCCCTTTGGGCCCTCCTGCATACGCTGGGATCGGCGCCTGATCTCGATGTCGTATTTGAGAGCGAAGCAGACCGGGAGGCAGCGCGGAATTTCATGGACCTGCTTCAAGGAGAAGGTGGCGCGTAGCTGGTCCACCGATCTGCCGACTCCTATCCCCCAGCCTCGCGGTTGGTCTCGAGCCACCGCTCGAGCCATTTGATCGTATATTCGCCGCGCTGGAATTCCGGGTCGCGGACGATCTTCTGGTGGAGCTGGACCGTCGTTTTCATCCCCTCGACGACATATTCCTCGAGCGCCCGGCGCAGGCGCATGATGCAGTCCTCACGAGTGACGCCGTAGACGATCAGCTTGCCGATCATGCTGTCGTAATAAGGCGGCACATTGTAGCCGGTGTAGAGCCCGCTATCGACGCGGACGTGCATCCCGCCGGGCGCGACGTAATTCTTCACCAGGCCGGGGGAGGGGGCGAAGGTTTCCGGGTCCTCGGCGTTGATCCGGCATTCGATCGCGTGGCCGTGAAGGTGAACCTGGTCCTGGGTGCAGGATAGGCCCTCGCCCGACGCGATTCGGATCTGCTCCCGCACCAGGTCGATGTCGCTGATCATCTCGGTCACCGGATGCTCGACCTGCAGGCGGGTGTTCATTTCGATGAAGTAGAATTCGCCGTCCTCGTAGAGGAACTCGATCGTTCCGGCGCCGCGATAGCCCATCTCGCTCATCGCCAGCCGCACCGTCTCGCCCATGCGATGGCGCTCTTTCTTGGTGATGATCGGGGACGGCGCTTCCTCGAGCACCTTCTGGTGGCGGCGCTGCAACGAGCAGTCGCGTTCGCCGAGGTGGATCGCCTGACCGTTGCCGTCGCCGAACACCTGGAACTCGATATGACGCGGATCGGCGAGATATTTTTCCATGTAGATGGTGTCGTCGCCGAAAGCGGAGCGAGCCTCCGCCGCCGCCTGGCTCATCAGGCTTTCGAGCTGGTCCTCCGACGGCACGACCTTCATGCCCCGGCCGCCGCCGCCCGATGCGGCCTTGATCAGCACCGGATAGCCGATTTCCTTCGCCAGCTTCTGCGCCTGCGCGACGGTGACCAGCGGCCCGTCCGAACCGGGGACGAGCGGAAGGCCGAGCTTCGCCGCGGTGCGCTTGGCCTCGATCTTGTCGCCCATCATCCGGATGTGCTCGGGCTTGGGTCCGACCCAGATGATGTTGTGCAATTCGACGATCTCGGCGAACTGCGCATTCTCCGACAGGAAGCCGTAGCCCGGGTGGATGGCGTCGGCGTGGACCACCTCGGCCGCCGAAATGATGTTGGGGATGTTGAGATAGGATTCGCTCGCCGGCGGAGGGCCGATGCAGACCGTCTCGTCGGCAAGGCGGACGTGCATCGCGTCGGCGTCGGCCGTCGAGTGCACAGCCACCGTCTTGATGCCCATTTCGTGACAGGCGCGATGGATTCTAAGCGCGATCTCGCCGCGGTTGGCGATCAGCAGCTTGTTGATTTCCATGCCGGCGGAGGCCTCAGCCGATGACGACGAGGGGCTGATCGAACTCGACGGGCTGGCCGTCGGAAACGAGGATTTTCTTGACCACGCCTCCCGCAGGCGCCGTGATCGGGTTCATCACCTTCATCGCCTCGACGATCAGAAGGGTGTCGCCGGCTTTGACCGCGGTGCCAACCTCGACGAACGGATTCGTGCCGGGCTCGGACGACAGATAAGCCGTGCCGACGATCGGCGACTTGATCGCCTCTCCGCCAACCTCCTCGGCCGCGGCCGCAATCGGTGCCGCCGCGGCTTGCGGAGACGGCGATGCGGGAGCGGCATTGAAGACCGGAGCCGCCGCAATCGCGCCGTGGCGAGCGACGCGGATCCTGCGGCCGCCGTCCTCGACCTCGATCTCGGTCAGCTCGTTGGCGGTGAGGAGCTCGGCAAGCTGCTGGACCAGCGCGGCGTCGACACGCATCGCATTGTCCTGCGGCGAACCCGTCGCCCCCTTCTTTTCGGCCATATTTGATTCCCGTGAAAACCCGGGGCAGCGCTCTTGCAGACGAGCGCCGCCGCGTCCACCCCCGAACAGCATCGACAAGGGTTTGCGTGAGAGGGGCGGCGGTCCTATTTCGAGACGCATGGACCTTAAGGAAAGCATCGCAATCCACGTCAATGGCGGCCTTCGCCGGGTCACCGTCGGGGTCACGATCGCCGACATGCTGGGCGAGCTCGGACTCGATCCGAGGAAGGTCGCGGTCGAGCGGAATCTCGAAATCGTGCCGCGCTCGACGTTTGGTGACGTGCACGTCGATGAGGGCGATTCGTATGAGATCGTCCATTTCGTCGGGGGCGGCTGAGTGAACGCTCCCCAGTCCGTGCAATCCGACACCTGGACCGTCGCGGGGCGGACGTTCAGTTCGCGCCTCATCGTCGGTACCGGCAAATACAAGAGCCTCGAGGAGAATGCGGCCGCGGTCGAAGCGTCCGGCGCGGAAATCGTCACGGTTGCGGTGAGGCGGGTCAATATCTCTGACCCCAACCAGCCGATGCTGACCGATTTCATCGACCCGAAGAAGGTCACCTATCTTCCCAACACCGCCGGCTGCTTCACCGCGGATGACGCGATCCGAACGCTGCGGCTGGCGCGCGAGGCGGGTGGATGGAACCTGGTGAAGCTCGAGGTGCTGGGCGAGGCCAAGACGCTCTATCCGGACATGCGCGAGACGCTTCGGGCGACCGAGGTGCTGGTCAAAGAGGGCTTCGAGCCGATGGTCTATTGCGTCGATGACCCGATCGCCGCGAAGCAGCTCGAGGAAGCCGGAGCGGTCGCGATCATGCCGCTGGGCGCCCCGATCGGCTCCGGACTCGGAATTCAGAACCGGGTCACCATCCGGCTCATCGTCGAAGGCGCTGGTGTACCGGTGCTTGTCGATGCCGGGGTCGGAACGGCCTCGGATGCCGCTGAAGCGATGGAACTGGGGTGCGACGGCGTGCTGATGAACACCGCGATCGCGGAAGCCAAGGATCCGGTGCTGATGGCACGCGCGATGAAAGCGGCAGTCGAAGCGGGTCGTCTGGCGTATCTGGCGGGCCGTATGCAGAAGCGTCGTTACGCCGACCCGTCCAGCCCACTAGCGGGGCTAATCTAACCTTCGCCAGGGAGCTGGCCATGCGATGGATTCTCGCTCTCCCGCTGCTTCTTTCAGCCGCCGCTTGTGAAGCGAAGCCGGCAGGGGACAGCGCGACCGAAAATGCGGCCACGGCGGCCGCCTCCGAAGCGATCACTCTCAAGGCAGCCGATGGGGTCGCGGTTTACGGCCGCTTGTACCAGGCCGCTCAACCCAGGGCGCTGATCCTGCTGTTCCACCAGGCGGGATCTAGCAAGGACGAATATGCGACCATTGGCCCGCGCCTAGTGAAGGCCGGTTACAGCGCGCTTGCGATTGACCAAAGGGCCGGAGGCGGACTGTTCGGGAAAAACGAGACCGCGGCCGGCATTGGCCGCGAGGCGGACTATCTCGAAGCTCGGCCGGACCTGCAGGCCGCGCTTGACTGGGCGCAGACGCAACACCTGCCGATCATTCTCTGGGGGAGCAGCTATTCCTCCTCGCTCATCTTCCCACTGGCGGCTGATCACCCGCAGGGGATCGTTGCCTTGCTGTCCTTCTCGCCGGGCGAATATTTTGACAGCGACAAGCAAATGATCCGCCGCGCCGCGGCCAAAGTGACGGTACCGGTGTTCATCGCGTCGGCAAATTCGAAGGAAGAAAGGGACGACGCCGACCCGATCACGGCATCGCTGCCCAAGGGCGCGCAGAACGAGCGGTACGTTCCGGAGCATGGCGTTCACGGGTCGTCGACCTTGATCGCCACGCGCAATCCCGAAGGCGCCGAGGCGAACTGGCGCGAGGTGTTGGTCTTTCTGGATCGCGTGACGGCCGCGAAATAGCGGCTCTACTTCGTTGCGGTCACAACGTGCGCCGACATCGGCGCGTCGAACCCGTCCGGTCCTTCGAACTGGCGGAGGGCAATCTCCGCTGCATCCGTCGCTTTAGCCAGTGCGTGAGGCCCATGCTGCTCGATCTCGTTGCGCATCGGCGTGGCTTGCGTGAGCGCGATCGCCACCTCGCGTACGGAGGGCGAGCGACTGCGCAGCTCGACCGTGTTGACAGTAATGTCGGCGAAGCCGGCCGAGCGAAGGTCATCCCTAATTTCGTCAGTGTCGAAATAGCGGAACGGAATGCGGTTGTAGAAAGCGGTCGGGTCGTCCGGAAACAGATCCGCAACCGCCCTTCCCGCGACCTTTGTCGCGAGGTTGCGATCGACCGAGTCCCAGACGACCAGAAGATATCGCCCGCCCGTCTCGAGAACCCGGAACGCCTCGGCATTGCCGCGCACCTTATCGGGGAAGAACATCACCCCGAATTGACAGACGACGAGATCGAAGCTCGCCTCGGCGAAGGGCAAATCGAGTGCGTCGGCGGCTTGGAAGCGGACATTGTCCCCACCGACGCGCCTCGCCGCTTCCTCGAGCATCGGGGGGTTGAGATCGGTGGCAACGATTTCCGAAGCGGGAAGAGCGTGGTGCAGCGCTTCGGTAACGACGCCGGTGCCAGCTGCGGTCTCGAGAATGCGTTTCGGCTGAAATGCCGCGGCGCGCTCCGCGACAAGTTCGGCATAAGGACGAAAGAGGAGGGGGACCATGTAGCGGTCGTACAATTCAGGGATCGAGCCCGCGAACTGGATGTCGGTTGCGCGCATCGTTGGAACGGCCTCTTTCGCTTGCGGGTTACGGCCCGGAGGTGGACCATGGTCATGACCATGACAGACTATGCAGCCGAGCGCGAGGCGATGGTCGAGCGGCAACTGCGGCGCCGCGGGATTACTGAGCCTCACATCCTCGACGCTTTCCGCGCCGTGCCGCGCGAGGTGTTTGTCGGCGAGGAATATGCGCATCTCGCCTACGGCGATCACCCGCTGCCGATCGAGGCAGGGCAAACCATTTCGCAGCCCTACATCGTCGCACTGATGATCCAGGCGGCGGCGATCAAGCCGGGCGACCGCGTGCTCGAGGTCGGCGCCGGGTCGGGCTACGCCGCTGCGCTGATCGGTCGGATTGCCGAGAAGGTAATCGCGATCGAGCGTCAGCATGAATTGGTCGAGGTCGCGCGCGAACGCATGCATCGCCTCGGCTATGGCAATGTCGAGATTGTCGAGGGCGACGGGACCAAAGGCTGGCGCGACGGGGCGCCGTACGACGCGATTCTTGCCGCGGCGAGCGGCAGCCATGTGCCGAGTCCGCTGATCGAACAGTTGGCGCCGAACGGGCGGATCGTCATGCCGATTGGGGATCCCGGTTTGGTCCAGGAACTTATCAAGGTAACCAAGCAGGAGGACGGAATCCTCAAGCAGGAAAGTCTCTGCGGAGTCCGCTTCGTCCCGCTGATCGGAGAGGAAGGCTGGGACGGCTGATCTTAGGGCGAAGCCAGTCATTGGTTGCACCACATTGGATGTTAATTTGGATGAAGAAATTTTCCTCATCCGGTCGTATAACGTCTGCGCTCCGTGCGTTGGATCGGAGGTCAACGTGACCGGCAAGAAAGACAGAAGCGGAAACTTCGGCGGGAAGATCGACGAGCTGGTGAAGCGATTCCCCCACGAACGACCGGCGACTCACCGAAAAGAAACCGGCGATAAAGCGAAGGCCGATACGGACGATCGTCATATCAACGATCGGCTGTTCGAGGCCGCGTGGCGAAAGCGGCACTGATCAGGAAAGCCGCTTTTCGAACCAGTGATGAGCGTAGAGCTCGTCGTTGAACCGCGGGACCTCATCATACCCGCAGCTCCGGTAGAGCTGCTGCGCTTCCTTCAATGACTTTTCCGTCTCGAGCCGGATCATCCGATAGCCAAGCGAGCCGGCCTTAGCCTCCAGCGCCTGCAGGAGACGGCGTCCCAGCCCGAGCCCGCGCGCGCCGCGGGATATCCACATCCGCTTGATGTAGGCCGCGCCGGAATCCTCCCGCTTGAAGCCGCCGCAGCCCACCGGCGCGCCGTGAAGCCGCATGACCAGGAAGGTGCCCCGCGGCGGCTCGAAGCCGTGGAGCGTCGGCGCCAGGCTCTGCGCGGGGTCGAAGCCCGCCTCGAACCGCTCGGAGAGTTCGGCGAAATAGCGGGACAGGCAGAATTGAGCGTCACGGCTTTCGGGCGGAACTTCGTCGATGCGCACGGCGGAGGCGGTCAGCAGGCGCTCGACCGTCGCCATTGCCTCGGTCAGTTTCGACCGCTGAGTTTCATTGAGCGGTTGGAGGATCGACTTGGCAAGCAGGTCGGAATCCCGGTTGAGACGCCGCAGCTCCTTTCGTCCTTCCGGAGTCAGGCGCGCCTCGCGCACGCGCTTGTCGGCGCATGACGGCACGGTGGTGACCAGGCGCTGGCGTTCGAGCGAGCGGAGGAGCCGGCTGACATAGCCCGAATCGAGATCCAGCCGGTCCCGGAGGTCGAGGACCGTCGCGCCATCCTCGCCGATTTCGAACAGGATACGGGATTCGCCAAGCGGTCGATGGCGGCCCAGATAGTCGTCGTGGAGCGCGCCGATGGTCTGGGTAACCGCGCGATTGAAGCTGCGCACTTGCCGGACGAGGTCGTCGACCATTGTCTGACTTTAGTCAGGTATGTTACTTTTTGGAAGCCTTCTCGCGCAGCTTCGAGATCGTCGTCGCGTTGGTGATCTGCTCGGCATCGGTCTTGCAGTGGAGGAGGCGGATGCCCTTGCGCTTCAGCGCCTTGTCGAGCGCGGGCCCGAACTCGGCGGTCGTCTCGACCATCTCCGCCCATCCCCCATACGCCCGGGCGAGTGCGGCGAAGTCGGGATTCCTGAGCGCGGTCGCGCTGATCCGCTTCGGATATTCCTTTTCCTGGTGCATTCGGATGGTGCCGTAGGAGCCGTTGTCGACGATGATGACGAGAAGGTCGGCGCCGTACTGCGCGGCGGTCGCCAGCTCCTGTCCGTTCATCAGGAAATCGCCGTCGCCCGCGACGCAAACCACCGGCCGGTCCTTGAAGCGGATCGCGGCGGCAACCGCGGCGGGAAGGCCGTAGCCCATCGTGCCTGAGGTCGGAGCGAGTTGGGTCGGCATCGGGCCGTAACGCCAGTAGCGGTGCCACCAGCCCGAGAAATTGCCCGCGCCGTTGCAGATGATGGTGCTCTCGGGGAGTTTCTCGCGCATCGCTTTGACGCACGGCCCGAGGTCGAGCTTCACGCCTTTCCGCGGGCTCGGCTCCGACCATTCGAGCCATTGTTTATGCGCCTCCTCGCCCGCGGAGAAGCGGACGAGGTCGGGGTCGAT
>Ga0207703_10003799_pt1 | contig 12544 bp, 14 predicted proteins | sample KBSSwiS12_FD_184304 | JGI IMG/M metagenome (GOLD analysis project Ga0207703, IMG submission 184304) | Switchgrass rhizosphere microbial communities from Kellogg Biological Station, Michigan, USA - KBS Switchgrass S1-2 (SPAdes) (version 2) | ecosystem: Host-associated > Plants > Roots >... | reverse complement strand
TGCGCATCGCCGTGAACGAATCCCTCATGAAGCTGCGCAAGCGCAAGGGCAACCGCTTCGTGTCGCTTGACGAACCCATCGAAACAGGCGAAGAAGAGGTGAAACGGGAGATCGCGGTTTGGGAGGACAACCCCGAACAACGCTACTCGCGGGATGAGATGCAGGCCATCCTGAACGAAGCGGTGGATAGTTTAAAGCCAGATTTCCGAACCGTCTTCACACTTCGCGACATCGAAGAACTGAGCACGGAAGACACTGCCGAGGCGCTCGGGATTTCGGTGCCGGCCGTTAAGAGTAGACTATTAAGGGCGCGCTTGGCGCTCCGCGAAAAACTGACCCGCCAGTTTAGGCGGAAAGGGGAAGATCTACTTGGTTACCTGTAAGCAGTTCCTCCAGGAACTGAACGATTATCTCGATCCCAATGTAGACGCCGCGATCAAGGCCAATCTCGAAGCGCACGTGAACAAATGTCCCAACTGCTTTGTCATTGTCGATACGACTCTGAAGACTTTGCAGGTTTATAAAGGAATGGAAGCCAAAACCATCCCCGAGGACGTCGAGGCGCGCCTGTGGATGGCTATCGAGCGTAAGATGGCCGAACGCGGGAAGAGCTGACGCGACTCTAACGCCGCGGTGCCTACTTGGCTTCCAGTTGGGGCTGCAGATCGCCCATGATCTTTTCGAACTTGGCGCGCTGCTGTTCGTCGAGAATCTGCATGATCCGCGATTTCCCGGTGGAGCGAACGTCGTCCAACTGATCTTCCAGGCTGTGATAATACTCGCGGTAGTCGGCCAGGACCATCGCAATTTTATCGGTCTGATCCGGGGAAAGATTGAGGTCGGTCTTAAACCTTTGGATCAGGGCATCGTTGCTGGATGCCTTGCGGATCACCGGAAGCGTAGCGGCGGAAACGGTGCGATGCAGTCTCTCATGAAGCCCCATCTGCATGCTCAACGCGCCCACGGCGGCTCCCGCGAGAAATACCACCACCAGCGTTCCGGCCACTTTCAGATTGCAGGGGGATGACATTTGGTTCCTACTGTTCCCGATAGGTGACTAAGTTCGCTAAGACGGCGTCTTCGGACGACTGGTCTGTCTGCGACTGATCCACCCGCGTAATCTCTCGGGCCGGCGCGTCCTCACCCAACACGATGGTCTGTTCCATAATCGCCGGCTGCGATTGCACCGCCAGCGTGACATCTTCGGCGGAACGCTCCGAGGTTACCAGGTACACGCCGATCAGCAGAGCCAGCGCCAGCGAGGCTACGGCGATGCGGCGGCCGAAGGCGGATTCGATGAAAAGATTCCAGATGGAAATGGGGCCTTCCGCTTCGATGCGCTCCATCACGCGCGCGTAGAATCCGGGACGCAGATCCGCGGCAAAGTCTTCGGGCGCGCGCAATTCCCGAATCAGCGCGGTCTGTTCCTGCATGACTTGCAACTCGGTCCGGCACTCGTCGCACTGGGCCAGATGCTCTCGTGCGTCCGGCTGCGACCCGCGCAGCACGTCTTCAATATGATCACGAATCTCGCGATGCATGGTTCTTCCCTCAGTCACTACTCTCAACTTCACTGACGGGTCTTTTGCCCGCTTAAAAATCTTGTGCCCGCCTAAATATCGCCAGCTTACCGCGTGCGGGTCAAACGGCCCGCCGCCCGCAGCAGCTTCTGCCGGGTCCGGAATAATTTTACCTTAATTGTGTTCTCGTTCAACCCGGTCATTCCGGCCAGTTCCTCAACCGAATGCCCTTCCACTTCCTTCAACAAAATCAGGCTACGCTCTTCTTCGGAAACCTTGGACAGAAGCTTTAGGATTAAGTCTCTCTGCGCTAGCCGGATATCGGCGGGCACGGACCCGTCGACGGCCGGCTCGGAGGCTTCCATGCGCTGGGCGTCTTCCTGCGAGAAGTCGCTCTCATAAACCAGCTTGCGAACCCGCTTCTTGCGCAGATAGTCGTAGCACTCATTTACTGTGATCTTATAGATCCACGTCAAGAGCGAGCTGCGAAAATCGAAGTTCTTGATCGAAAAATAAACCTTCGCGAAAACCTGTTGCGCGATATCCTCGGCGTCGTTGCGGTTGCGCAGGATGCCGAAGATGATGGAAAACACTTTGGACTGGTAGCGTTCCACGACCTCGCGGAAAGCCATCTCGTCACGCGCCTGGACGCGGCGTACCAGAGCCGCTTCTTCGCTGGTCTTATGATCCACTCGGGTCCTCGCCCGGGTTCCCTCGCCTACTGCTGCCGGAAAGGGTAGTGTCGTTATTGAGGCGTCCATGGCTGCCGATCCCTCGCTACTGGGTCGGACGCGGCTGGCTCACTTTAAGTTACGGCAAACACGGTCCCTGATTCGCAGCTAGATGATTCGCCGCCAGGGCCGAATTCTGCTGAACCTCTGGCCCCCTGCTCCGCATCATAGTACAATGTAGGGGAGGTCTTCATAAACATGGTACAACTAACGGAAACCGCCGTAAGCAAGGTGAAAGAGATCCTGGAAACTCAGGAGCCCAAACCGGCTGGTCTGCGGATCTCGGTGGTGGGCGGTGGTTGCTCCGGTTTTAGCTATTCGATGGCGTTCGAGAACACGCCCGGCATGCTGGACAAGACCTACAAGTTCGGGGACCTGCAGTTGTTTATCGACCAGGCTAGCCTTCTGTATCTCGACGGTGTTCAGGTGGATTACGTCGAGACGCTCGAGGGCTCCGGATTCAAGTTCAATAACCCCAACGTGAAGTCCACCTGCGGCTGCGGCAGCTCATTCAGCGCATAAGCGCGGGCGGCTTGGGCATCGCGGGCCAGGCCCTACCTCTTACCACTTTCAAGGAGCGTCCTAATTAGGACGCTCCTTTTGCGTGGGATATACGTTTTGGCGACAGGAATGGAAAAAGGGCGCAGCTCTCGCTGCGCCCTTAAAAGACGTTGCCGGAAGGAGAAAGAAAAACTAGACCTTACGTTTACGACGGCCGATCAGACCCAAGCCCAGGAGACCGAGACCCATCATAGAAAGGGTCGCCGGTTCCGGAACGCTGGCTGCGCTGACCGTGAAAGAAGCAGAGTGTGTGCTCTCGATAGTACCGCCGGTCCCCAGAATCGTCAGGACCTGGGTTAACGTCAGGCCAGAGAGTTGGGTGGTAAAAGCACCGGTCCAATTGGCCGAACCGCCCCCGCCATCGTTGGCTGTACCAAACGCGGTTAAGCTAACTCCCGTATTGGCGCCAAGATTTGTCAGCACAAACGGCGACGTCGCGGTAGCTGAGCACGTTTGATTAAGCCCTACTGCGCCGGAACAGATGGTCGAAGAACCTGGACCAAGTCCGGTTAGCACAAAGTCGAGGGGCGTTCCGGTGAAACTCATGAACAAGTCCACCGCACCCCCGCCCACAGTGAGATTCTTAATCTGTCCGTTGACACCAGCTCCTAAGGTCCCACCGGTATAGCTGACGTTGGTTCCTAAGCCGGTGGTGATACAACCGACTCCTGATCCAGCAGCAGGAAGCCAGGTGATTGTCGTGGCCGTAACGTCAACACCGCCGCCACCGCAGTTGGCTGTATTCAAGACTCCCACTGGCGTGGCCATTGCGCTCCCTGCAAACCCGCACACGGCGACTGCTGCCAAGATCCATAGCTTGGTCTGTTTGTTCTTCTTCATAATCCTCCGTACTCCTTTTCTCTATTTCGTCTTACGATCCTTCCGACATTGGTAGATTACCACTAGTTTTGTGGACATACAATGAAGTCTTAGCAGTTTTTCTAAGGTAAAGTACTAGGGACGAGTCTTGGTACCGCAAAGGGCGGCGCCCATCAAAACACGCATTTGAGAAACTCGTGGAATCGGTTCCTGGCTGCATCTCGTTGAAAAACAGCGGCCCATCCTTCTGCAGCCCTAGTGTACGACGCTTCTGAAAGAATCCTGAGCAGGGCGGAATATAGTACCTTGCGGGTGGCTTCTTCGACCCTCACTCCCAGCCCAGCCCCGTTTTCATGGAGCACCGCCGTGGAAAGCTGTTGATCAGCATTGCTCGGAATAGCCAGCACTGGGACCCCCGCCGCCATGGCAGGATACAGACCACCGCTGCCACCATGCGATACTACCACCGCAGCTTGCGCCGCCGTTTCAATGAACGGAAGCAGTGCGGCGGTATACATATTGGTTTCGATCGCGGACACGGGCCGTCCGGAGGTTGAGAGCACCACCGAGACGGGCAATCGCGCCAGTGCGGCCAACAATTCGGGTAAAACCCGGATAGGGCCGGAACTGCCCAGACTAATAAAGACTTTTGGATTTGGGTCCGCACACATTCGCCCCCACCAGCCGGGTTTTGGCGTGGAGGACGCCCAGTTGCAGATACCGACATAGTGGTGAGTCGCGGGTGCCCCATTGGTGGGCACGAATTCCCGCACATCCGGGTACAGCACATAATCGCCGTCGGTGAACATTCGTCGGATCTCCAGGGGAAGCGGAGGCACTCCGAACTCCTTGCGCACGCGATTCATTTGGGCCACGTGCATGGCGCCGGCAAGGGGCTCGATGGCGGGGTAAACCCGGCTTAGCCAGCGCGGCGGAATCGCGCGGGTCAGAGGCAGTTCCGGTATCACCGAGTGGCGCTTCGCATACGGGCTCCAATAAGCGTTTATGATAACCGCACTGGGCACTTTTTCCAGGCGCGCGCTGATCGGCAAAGACAGCCGCATGTCGCCGACTACCAAATCGGGCCGAATCCTTCGGATCAGCTGGCAATCCTCCTGGACATAAGCACGGAGAACTTCCGGTGAAAACAGCGGCTTGCCTCGAGCGATATTGGCCAGGAAGTTTTCGCTTGGGGCGCTTTTCAGTTCACCCGTAGAGTAGAACTTGTCGGCGAGATCGGGCGCGAAGCGGGATGGCGCATACAGGTGAATATCGTATTCGTGCTGGTAAGCTCCGAGCGAATCGGCTAAGGCCACGGGACGCACGAAATGCGCCATGGTGGCGCCCTCCGCCAAGAGCAAGATCCGCTTTCGTGCGCCCATTACGCTGTTCCCATTCCAGCACACTGCCTCTATTTATTTATCTGGCGTGGCCGCGCACCGTGGAATTGTTGATTGGGAAAAAACAACCGCATAGAGTAGGGTAATGGCGGCATGCGTCAAGTGTAATCTATGCGAAGAGCCAGGGACGTTAGCGGACCCGGCTGAGGTCGGTGCAGTGCCGTGCAATGTTCGCGAATTCAGTAAAGAAGTGTTCACATTGTGGCGCTGTATCGGCTGTGGTTCGCTGCACTGCGCCGAAGACGCGGACCTGAATCGGTATTATGCTCACTACCCTTTGAAGCGCCAGAAGCTGAACTTTAACGATCGCGTCGGCTATCGCAATCGATGGCGGATGATCCAGGCACAAGGGCTGGCCCCGTCCTCTCACATTCTAGATTACGGGTGCGGAGCCGGGCTGTTTGTCGATTTCCTGCACCAGCAGGGCGTCGAAAACGCCAAAGGTTATGACCCCTATGTACCCAAGTACGCGGATCCGCTAGCGCTCCATCGCCAGTACGATGCCATCGTCTCCTATGACGTAATCGAGCATAGTGAAGAACCGCGCGAGTTTTTTCGTTCCTTGGTGCGTTTGGTTAAGCCGGGAGGGCTCTTGGTGATAGGGACACCCAACGCGCAAAATGTTTCCTTAAGGCGAAAAGGCAGTCCATCGTTGCATGTCCCATTTCACCGGCATATTCTTTCCAAACGGGCCCTGCTTGCTCTGGGCAAGGAAGCCGCCTGCGAACCCGCCCGAGTCTACGAGAGATCGTTCTATGACAGCATTTACCCCACGGTAAACTCGCGTTTTATGTGGCGCTATATAGAGAAAGCGGGTGGGATGCTGGACGCCGCCGTCGAGCCACCGCGCCCGGGGCTGGTACTGAGTTCACCTGAACTCCTGTTCTTCGCCTTCTTCGGGTATTTCGTTCCCCTGAGAGAAAATATGATTGTCATCTTCCGGACCGCCGATAGCCGCGTTCTTATCGTTCCCGCGCCCGTGACTGATTGAGGTGGCTGCGCAGGGGCGCCTAACGTGGATAAGCCTCGGCCTTTCTTCTTCCGCGTAACGCGGTTTTCCCGGTAGCGTACAAAATGTCGCAGCGACCATGGCAGGCCCGGGCTCGTGATTTCCCGGTACCCAGCGGCTTCCGGCAGGCTTGTAATCAAGCGCTGGTAAGCGAAACCTAGATTGTGATAAGGAATTCCAGGGAAATAATGATGCAAAGCGTGGTAGCGCAATCCAACGGGGGCCCAACCGGGCGGGGTTGGTGAAGGTCCCTTACCAAAGGAGCGGCATCCTGCTGGTGATTGACAGCCGCCTGCATTTCCCTTGGTTCCTTTACGTCGTCTGATAACGCCCCGGCGCGAGCACACCATTTGGATCCACCGCGTTCTTAATCGTTCGCAGTAAATCGCCGTACCCGTCGTTGCCGCTCACTTCGCTCATCGCCTGAATTCCCAGTCGGTAAGAGTAATACCCGTGCTCGGTCAAAACTGCCAGCAGGTGCTTGTAGCAGGACATGGCTTGTTCATCTTGCCCAGCCTCGTCCCGATCATAAGAAATCGAAACCACGCAGCAGACCGAACGCTCTGTGATCAAAGTTAGCGAAATACCCGGTTCAAACCCATACCCTAATAACAGCTCCCTCGCAAGGTGAACCATCCTGGCGACGTGTTCTCCCTCAATAGGCGCCACTGGTGCGCACCACAGTAAGCCGCAGCGATCGCGGTCCGGGTTCATTTGGGAAGGAGGCGGAGTTTTCTTGCGCCAGTAGCAACTCGCCATGGGGTGTCCGGTTGGAATCCCTTTCAGCAGGCCGTAAACGGGCCGTATCAACTCCAGGGTGCGGCGCAAGTCCCAGCCAGTGAGCAGTTGATAGGGCTTGGCAAAGCGCGACGCGAGCCCCAGCATCCGGTCATCGAGAAATTGCAACCGCTCTACCTTGCCCTTTAGCGCCTGCCGCATCATACGGCGCGCCTCGGCCACCTGCCCACGAGTACCGTACAGGCCGCCTGAAGCGCTCCATGCTCCAAACTTTAGCCGACGCCGGAGTTGCAGCATCACATCGGCGTGTAGCGGAACCTTGCCGCCGGTCTCTTGCCAGGGATATTGTTGAAGTCCAGCGAGAACCTTGTAGTCATTGGCGATGTGTATCGTGCTGCGCAGCGCGCCACTCAACCGCAGAGGGCGCAAGGCATCAATCAACGGAGCAAGCTGATGGTCCTCGCCGCATTGAAAAAAGAATGCCTGAAAATAGGGAGGCGCGGGCATCAGCCAGATCGTCATGCGCGTCACGATGCCTAGGTTCGACTGAGAAAAAAGACCATCCAAAGTGGGACCGACTCCCCACTTGTAAACCGGGGCTGCTTGAGAATTTGGAAAGCGTGCGAATCCCGTCTGGGCCACGTCGCCGGTGGGAAGAACCACCTCGAAGCCGCATACTTGGGCAAAGTGGTCTCCATAAGGCGTGTGTCCAAAACCGCGCTCCATCACGTTCCCGATGAGACTGCAGTCCGGACCCGCGCCTGTGGCGTCGAGCCAAAGATTCGATTTACGAGCCTGCAGAAACTCATGAAGTTGCCCCTGAGTTACGCCGGGTTCGACGGTGACATAGGCCAGTTCTTCGCTAAAATCCACAATTCGATTCAGCCGGCCAAGGTCCAGCATCACGCTCGAAGTAGTCACCGGAACCGAAGATCCATAACCCCAATTCTTGCCGCTGCTAATGGGATACACCGGAATCCGGAAACGGTTCGCGATACGAAGGCACTCCTGGATTTGGCTGGTATCCGCAGGCCGAAGAATCGCCGGTACAGACTGCGTAGTAGAGAAGGTGGCGGTTTCCACAGCCGCTAGCCGAGTTCGATCCACAATCGTGTGATCGGCGCCGAGGACCGCAGTCCATCGTTCCAGTGCTTGTTCAAGGCGAGTGGCGGTGTCTTGGGTTATCGACGGCAATTTTGCCCAGTGTAACATCCTCCGATATTGCCCCTCCTGAATCTACTGGGGCTCCTCACTGAGGGTATCTACCGTTGCGTCTCGACCAATTCCGCCTGCCGGATGACGTACTCCGAAGGACCGCCCACGGCTGCGTGAAGGCGAAGCAGGTCGGAAGCGCAAGTGTTCGCGGGAGCGCCCAAAACCACGGGAACCTGACGGAGCACCTCTTGGGAGTCACGAATCCAACCTGCGTAGCGCTCATTTGGAAATTCAGAATCAAAGCTTAGAAGTTCCATTTCGCAGGCATACTGCAGATCGTAATAAGACGGCACTTCGACGCCATGTGCCTTCAACGCTCTTCCGCCGATGCGCCTCAAGATGGACGAGGAATGATGCCTTGCGGTTGCGCTGCTCAGCCCGATCGCGCCTCCCCGTAGCTGAGAGAGTGCATACACCGTCAACAGTGTGCGAATCGGTTCCGTCGTGCACCGCAAGGACTCGCAGACTGCCCATCCTCCTAGCTCCACATACCAAACTCCGCGGCGCCTGGCGCAGGCCAGTTCGGCTTCGACCGCTGCCCGTACCCGCGTGCCAAACTCCGCAGATCGGGCTACGCCGGAACCGGCAATGGACAGGTCCGAAAAACTTACACCAGGCTCATGCGCGAAGTAGCGGATGCAAGCGGTGACCGCTTCGTTGTCATCCACTGTCAGAAGGTGCCACGCTTGATCGTCGGCCGGTTGAACGTGCCGGTCGTCGGCTAAAAGCTCAGAGGCTTGAATGGCTCCATCCTGCAAATAGATTCGACCTCTGAGCCTCTGCGCTTTGGCCAAAAGCCGGTGGTGCCGCCAGGGATCGACAACCGCTTGATGGAATTGCGATGCGGCGCTTTGACCGGGAGCGAGTAAAACGTACCGTCTGCCCGATGGCCGCGCGTCACATCCTAGTTTCAACGGCGTTCTCTCCCAGTAATAGAATCGGCTGGGCGTAGAAACGGACTATCGGTATAATACGCTCTTGGGCTTTATAGTGGGCTTAATTGAACGCAGACAAAAACCTTAGTACAGACGTGCTAGCGAAGTCTTAGGAATCATTTCACTGGAAACAAAAAGTTTGCTTGAAGAATGACCCAAAACTTAGAAAGCTGGATCGGTGGAACTTATTAAGAACGAATGCCGACGAGATGGTTCATCGTTGGTATCTGGGTCTCGCAGACTGGGTGCGATGGATGTCCGGAAACTGTTACTTAAGACACTTCCCAGAAAGAGTTACCGCTACTCAGTAAAGAAGACTGGCTGTCGCCTCAGCCTAAGAAGTTGTTTCATATATAAGCCTTGCGATTAGCAGGATTGACATGTGGCAGATGACGTGCTAGCCTTTCGCTTCCGACGATTCCAAGCGATCTCGAGACCAACTTTTTTACCGCTCCAGACCGGTTCTCGAAGATCAGGAGTTTAATTTGCAGTTATCGGCTCGAAAAGAACTGGACGCCGTTCAGCGGCGATTAACATCCCCATCCCGACGGCTAGCGCTCCTCGCGCCCCCCAACGCCCACATCCCAAACGTCTTTCGCGATGTACGCGGGGATCGTGACGGACATCGTGCTTTATTCGCACAGATGCAACGTTTTCGTGGGCAAGTGTACCTGAAGGACGGAGCGATCAAGAAAACTGACTTGATCGACGGACACCACGTCGTAGAGGCTGATGATTACAGTTGGCACCTGTTAGTGCACGATGAAAACGGAATGATCGCCGGTTGTATCCGCTATCAGGCTCATGACATGAGAAGTCTTTTTTTGCGTCTCTCGGTATTCAGCACTGCAATTGCTGCATGCCCTCAATGGGGACCTGTGCTGAAGCAGGCGGTACATTCGGAAGTAACTCTGGCCAAGAATCTTGATTTGTCCTTCGTCGAGGTGGGCGGCTGGGCCCTGGCGGAACATGTCAGAGGGACATCAGAAGCGCTCAGAATGGGACTCGCCGCATACAGCCTAGGCCAGCTTATGGGCGGCGCGGTGGGTATGAGCACCGCAACCCGGCGCCATTGTTCGTCGTCCATCCTTAGGCGGATGGGCGGGCAATCACTGGAGCACGCTGGCACATCTGTCCCCGCCTATTACGATCCACAATATGAATGCGAGATGGAAATTCTTCGATTCCACTCGTGGAATCCCAACCCCCGCTATATGTTATGGGTGGAGGAAATCCGCCAATCCCTGCAACATATACCGGTGATTGGCGATACGGCCTGGGCGTTAGCGGCCGCTGGCTGAGTGCAAAAACGGCGGAACGTATTCCGGAAACCAATTCTGGGCTCGATCATCGATCACGAAGTTCACCACGTAACCATAAGCGTCTTGTTCGCAGTGGGTGACATTTCCGTTCACTACGCCCAGACCGGTGTCTAGCGTGATCTTGCAGCTTCTGGGAATCGCGGCTGTAGTCTGGACAAGCCCGCCGGCGGGTTCGATCTCAAGAATGATCGCACAATCGGATTTCTTCAATCCATCGGTTCCTACCCAACTCACCTTCATCATGTCGAGGCAAAACTGGCGTTGCGTTGTTTCCATAACTTCCCACGCGGAATACCGAGCAATTCGGGCTCCATTTCCCTGACGTTTGGGAGGAGAATAAGGTTGCCAGACCATCCGCAATGGGTTTTATTTTGGCATGTACTTCTCAGCACGCCTCATCTTGCGCCGGTCTCGTCGGCGTCCTCGGTAATACAATAGTAATCAAAGACTTTTGGACGCGAACTTATCCATGCTTGACGACCTCTTAACGGAGCAACCCTACCAAGGTTCACAAGACCTGGATTCTCTCCCTATAGGCCAGATCCTAAGCACCTTAAACGCGGCCGACGCCAAGGTGCCAGCCGCCGTAGCCCAGGAAATACCACGCATCGCAGCGGCAGTGGAGGCCATCGCCAAGGCTCTCGAAGGCGGAGGCCACCTGGTCTACCTGGGTGCGGGGAGCAGCGGCCGCCTGGGAGTGCTGGATGCAGCCGAGTGCCCGCCCACTTTTAACGTCCCTCCCGATCTGGTGCGGGGCATTATGGCGGGGGGAGAGCGGGCGCTGAGCCGTTCGTCGGAAATCAGCGAAGACGATCCCGCCGCCGGCGCGCGCGACCTGCTGGCTTCCGGCTTCGGCCCAGCCGACGTTCTGGTGGGTATCGCCGCCAGCGGGCGGACGCCTTACGTTCTAGGCGCAGTGGCGCAGGCGCGCGCAATCGGCGCGATCACTTGCGGGATCAGCTGCACGCCGGATTCGGAGTTGTCGCGCGCCGTGGATTATCCCATCGAACCCAAGCCGGGGCCAGAGGTGCTGGCGGGGTCGACGCGGCTGCGGGCGGGCACCGCCACCAAGCTGGTCCTGAATATGATCAGCACGGCGGTGATGATCCGCCTGGGCCACGTCTACGGGAACTGGATGGTAAACGTCCAGCCCACCAATCAGAAATTGACCGAGCGCGCGCGGCGGATCATTCGTCAGTCTACCGGCGTATCGGCTGAGCGGGCCGCGGAGCTGCTGGCCGCCGGCGGAAACAGCGTCCGCACTGCGATCATCATGGAGAAGACCCAGACTTCGCGCGGCGAAGCGGAGCGGCTGCTGGCCCTGGCGGGCGGGCGGATTCGGGAGGCTTTGGTTTTATTTGGACAAGTTTGAGATTCAGGGAGGGGCGCCTCTCGAAGGCGAAATCGCCGTCAGTGGCGCGAAGAACTCGGCGCTCCCCGCGCTGGCCGCGTGCCTGCTGACCGCGGACCTGGTGACGCTCGACCGCATTCCGCCGGTGCGCGATATCCACACCATGGAGAAACTGCTGGAGCACGCCGGGGCGCGGGTCACCATTGAGGGCGAGCGCGTGACCGTCGAGGCGGATGCCATCCAGAACGCGGAGGCGCCATACGACCTGGTCAAGACCATGCGGGCTTCGAGCCTGGTGCTGGGGCCATTGGTAGCCCGCTGCGGACGCGCCCGGGTTTCGGTGCCGGGCGGTTGCGCGATTGGCGCTCGCCCTATCAATCTTCACGTAGCGGGTTTGGAGCAATTGGGCGCTACTGTTCGCCAGGAGCACGGCTACATTGAAGCCGAGGCGCCGCATGGCCTGGAAGGCGCCGAAGTGCATTTCGACCGCATCACCGTCACCGGCACCGAAGACCTGATGATGGCGGCGGTGCTGGCTCGCGGCGAGACTGTCATTCATAACGCGGCACGCGAGCCGGAGGTGGTGGATCTGGCGGCTCTGCTCACAAAAATGGGCGCGAGCATCGAGGGCGCGGGGAGTAGCGTGATCCGCATCAAAGGCGTCGCCAAATTGCGCGGCGCGCGGCACGCGATCATCGCCGACCGCATCGAGACCGGAACCTTTCTGATCGCCGGTGCCATCACCCGCGGCGATCTGCATGTCACCTGCTGCGAGCCGGATCATCTGCGTGCGTTCATCGCCAAGCTGCGCAGCGCGGGCGTGGAGATCAGTGAACCGGTGCCGGGAACGCTGCGGGCGCGCTCGGGTCCGAAACTGCGCAGCGTGGACGTCACGACGGAAGAGCACCCCGGCTTCGCCACCGATTTGCAGGCCCAATTCATG
>Ga0207703_10003791_pt1 | contig 12566 bp, 11 predicted proteins | sample KBSSwiS12_FD_184304 | JGI IMG/M metagenome (GOLD analysis project Ga0207703, IMG submission 184304) | Switchgrass rhizosphere microbial communities from Kellogg Biological Station, Michigan, USA - KBS Switchgrass S1-2 (SPAdes) (version 2) | ecosystem: Host-associated > Plants > Roots >... | reverse complement strand
ACCAGGCTGCAGGCGACCAGCATTTCCACCATGGCCTGGCCGCGGGTGGAAAGGCGGCGCGCATGGCCGGGACAAATGACGCCTGGAAAAGCGGCGCGGCTCACATGCCCACCACGTGCATTTCCAGGGAAATCATCTGTTCCCAGAACGTGTTGGGGGCGAGCCGGGCTTGCCAATAAGGGTTGTACAGACTGCCGTATTCCACCTGGTTGGGCTTGGAGCCGCCGCGGGCGAACTGCTTGGCCGTGGTGTCGCCGGATGTGGTGGGGCGCGAGAAATACACCTCCGACTTGGACAGCGCGCGCATGTACTTGTCGTCCTTGGACAGCCCGCCCATGGAGGTGATGGCGGTGAATATGCTGGCCAGGCTGAGATCGTAGGTCTGCGGCGCGCCGGGCTCGAGCCCCAGGCGGCCGGAGCCGGAGGTCGAAGGCATGAACTTGACTGGTTTTTCCACTTCGACCAACAGCGGTGGGCCCACGCGGCTGCCGTCGGCGCTGAGGTCGGCGACGTCGCGGTAGGTGGTGAGGCCGGCGCCGCTGTCCAGGGTGTTGCCGGCGCCCTTGCTCTGGCGCAGGCCGGCAGACAGCGTGGTCATCCAACTGCTGATGGCCTTGCCGTAGGCATCGTCGTCGGCGGTGGCAAAGTTGTTGTTGGCGGCGAAGATGTCGGGCGGGCTCAACCCGGCGGTGGTGCCTGGTTTGGCGCCGGCCTGCGCGCCGCCGTGAGACAGCGGGAACCAGGGCGGGGCGAACGGAACGGGGATGGGAATCGGCACCACCACCACCAGCACCCACAGCAGGCTGAGGCCGGTGAAGCTGGAGGCGTCCATGGCCGACCACACCGTCTTGGAGCGGCTGTTGGCCGCCGCGCTGGTGGACTGGCCGGGGGGCAGGGTGGGGTCGGCGGGCGGATTGGCCGGCGGCTTGCTGATGGTGTGGCTGATGGTGCTCTGGTCCACCCAATTCGTGCCGGTCCAGACATAGACGGCGTCCCCGGGCGCGGGGGGGCGCTGGGCCGCGCTGGGGGGGCCGACCGGCGCCACGATGCCCTGGTCCCACTGGCACAGCACGGCCGGATCGGTGCCGGCGACCAGGGCCGTATACGAATCGAACATGTAGGCGCTGGTGCTGACCGGGTTGCCGTGGCAGTCCACCGCCGACGCGGCGGAACCGCCGCCTCCGCCGGCCCCGCCTCCCGCGCCCGCGCCGCCGGTGCTGGCGTCCACCACCTTGAGCTCGGTGCCGCCGTGATGGATCACGGGCAGGAACAGCGGTCCCCACATGCCCGGGTCGGGGATGAGCATGAACGGGTCGATGAAGGTCAGGGGAGGGGCATAGAACATGTCCACGCCCCAGGCCGGCTTGGTGGAGCGGTCGCGCGAAAACGTGTCGAGCGAGTTCATGGTGACCTCGGCAAAGCGCGCGGCTTCCTGGCCGTCCTTGCCGTAGGTGTTCGGATCCTTGGTCTCGGTGAACTTGAACCACTCGATGAAGTGGTAAATCATGCCGCCCCAGCCGACCACGGTGCTCAGCTTGGCATCCTTGTCGTTGGCCTTGATGATGTCGGAATCACCGTCGATGGGGATGTTCAGGCTGGTGAACCAGTCCACCCCGGTGAGGGCCTTGAGCTGGTTGCCGAAATCGTCGAAACCCTTGCCCAGGGTCTCGGCCACGGTCAGGGCGGTGCCGTAGTGGTAGAACTTCTGCATCATCCCGTAGGCGTGGATGAGCGTGTCGAACACCTTGATGCCCACGCCCATGAAGGTGCTGCCGCCCTTGCCGTCGTCGAATATCCCGAACACCGAGCCCATGCCGTCCAGGAATTTCTTGTAGATGCGCGACAGCGGCGAGCTGGCGACGTCGAAGAACACGTCGTAGTAGTCGCGCCCCCAGTTGCTGGTGTCGCCGTTGCCGAAGGCCGACAGGTTGCGGAACCACGAGGTGAGGCCGACGAACTGCGCCACCGCCACTTGGTTCACCACCATGGCGCGGTTGGTATAGGCGGAGAAGTTGTAGTCGCGGGCCTCGGCTACCGAGGCACTGTAGGCCGCGGCATCGGCCGTGTTCTGCAGGCGGATTTTCTCGATGGACTGCTCGCCCATGTTGAACAGCGTGAACAGGGCGAGCACCACCAGGAGGGAGGCGACCAGGGACAGCACCAGCGCTTGGCCGCGCTGGCTTCCGCGGCCCGTCGGAACCTCGCCGCGCTGACGCCCACGACCCAAGATCGTATTGCCGCGTTGACGCCCGCGGCCCAAGATCGTATTGCCGCGCTGGTGCGCGCGGCAGAGCGCCGCAGGCAGGACGACACCACGCAGTGGGGAATGCCCCACCTCCCTCTCCCGGTGGCTACAGCAGGATCAGTTGCTGTACGAGTTCATCTTCTTTTCTTGGGTGGCCGAAGTGAAGGCCGCACCCGCGGCCGAGCTGGCGGCGCCGATGGCGCTGGCCGAGCCCGTGCCCGCCACTTCACCGGCCAGGCCGGCCACTTGCGAGCGGATGGTCTTGCCGAACAGGCTGTACACACCGATGGCCGCCACGGCGATGAGCGCCACGATGATGATGTATTCGGTCATGCCCTGGCCGCGCACGCTGCGGCGCTGGGCGTGGACTCGTTTGGTGGCCGTGACTTGGGTGCTCATGGTGTCTCCCTGGTAAGTGTGAAAAAGTACCTGCTCCCCAGGCCGCTGCATTCCCCGCGGCCCTCCCGCTTCCGATGGCAGGTCTTGCTCTCGCCCAGGGCACCGCCCCGACGGCTAAGCGGATGTTAAGACATTAGACGCGCCAAAAGAAGAGGAGGTTACAAAAATATCGGCCCGCTGCTGAGCACTATAATGCGCGAACTGCGTAGGAATGCGCAGACGCGGCGCCGGGCCGCCGCCGCTCCATGGCGAGGGGCTTTGGAGAATTCGGGCGGCTTCCGCATAATTCCCCCAATACAATCCCACGGCGAGCGCTTTCCGCATGCGTAACACAACTTTCACGGCGGCTTTGAAGGCCGCAGCGGCTGTGATGCTGGCCATGTGCGCGCTGCAGGCGCGGGCCGATTTTGCCGAGGGCCGGAGCGCCTATGCGCGCGGCGATTTCGTCACGGCGGCAAGGGAATTCACCGCGGCCGCGCAGACCGGCCTGGCGCAGGCACAGAACGACCTGGGCGTGCTGTACGAGCGCGGCCAGGGGGTGAAACAGGATTTCGCCGCCGCCGCGTCCTGGTACCGCAAGGCCGCCGACCAGGGTTACCTGCAGGCGCAGACCAACCTGGGCTACCTGTACGAGAGCGGCAAGGGCGTGGCGCAGGACTATGCCGCGGCGCTGCAGCTCTATCGCCGCGCCGCCGAGCGCGGCTGGCCCCAGGCGCAGAACAACCTCGGCGGCATGTATGAGCGCGGGCTGGGCGTGGCGCGCGATTATGCCGTTGCCATGGAGTGGTACCGCAAAGCGGCGGCGCAGGGCCTCGCGCAGGCCGAGACCAACGTGGGCTACATGTACGAGACCGGGCGCGGCGTGCCGTTGAGCGATGCCGAAGCCATGAACTGGTACCAGAAGGCGGCGGCGAAGAACTATCCGCAGGCGCAGAACAACATCGGCGCCCTGTACGAACGCGGCCGCGGGGTGCAGCAGAGCTCTCCCACCGCCGTCACCTGGTACCGCAAGGCCGTGGACCAGGGTCTGGCGCAGGCGCAGACCAACCTCGGTTGGCTGTACGCCACTGGGCGCGGCGTGGAGCGCGACAATGGCGTGGCGGTGAAATTATTTCGGGCCGCCGCCGAGCAGGGCTACGCGCAGGCACAGACCAACCTGGGCCTCATGTATGCCCAGGGCCGAGGCATCGCGCGCGACGATCGCCAGGCAGTGGCCTTGTACCGCAAGGCCGCCGATCAGGCCCTGCCCCAGGGCATGAGCAACCTCGGCTTCATGTACGAAACCGGCCGCGGCGTGGAGCGCGATTCCAACCAGGCCCTGTTCTGGTACCAGAAGGCGGGCGAAGCCGGCTACCGGCCCGCGGCGCAGCGGCTGGTGCAGATCTACACCAAGGGCGAGCTGGGAGAAAACGCCGACATCGGGCGGGCGCGGCTGTGGGCCGACCGGGCGCAATAACGCATCGATCGCATCGCCATCGCATGGGTTTCATTCGGTGAACGACGTCGCGGCGCAGGGCACGGCGCAGGGTACGCAGAAGCCGCCGCCCGCGTCATCTTCATTCCTGCGGCAATCCGGCCAGGGACGCTGGAACCGTCTGCTGGCGTGGCTGCCGGCGTGGCTCGTGTTCATGGCCTACCTGCCGGCGCTCTCCAACGGTTTCGTCTGGGACGATACCTACTTCCTCACCGACATGCCCTTCCTGCGCTCGCCGGAGCTGTGGCCCAAGCACATTTTCGCGCCGCTGTTCGTGTCGGAAAATTATTTCCGGCCGCTGCCGCTGCTGCAGTACGTCATCGAGGGCCGGCTGTCCAACCTCAACCCATTCCTGTTCCATCTCACCAATCTGCTGCTGCACGCGGCCAACACCTTCATGGTGGGCGTGCTGGCGCGGCGCCTCGTCCAGCCCGGCCCCGGCGGCGCGGCCGAAGCGGTCGCGCGCCAGGGCGCATCCGACCGGGATAACTTCAGGGCGGCATGGATTTCCGCGGGCGCGGTGCTGCTGTTCGGCCTGCACCCCGCGCTGATCGAGTCGGTGTGCTGGGTGTCCGACCGCTTCGACCTGATGATGACGGCCATGCTGCTGCTCGCGCTGTGCTGCGACACCGGCGTGCGCAACGACCGCCTCGCCGCGGTCATGATCGGCGCGCTGTTCCTGCTCGGGCTGCTGTCCAAGGAAAGCACGGTGCTGTTCATGGCCGTGCTGCCGGTGTGGCACTTGGCCGTGCAGGCGCGCGCGCGGCCCGTGGCGGCCGAGTGGCTGACGCCGCGGCGCATGATGATCTACGCCGCGCTGTTCGCGGCGCTGGCGCTGTACCTGCTCATTCGCCGCGCCTCGCTCGGCGGCCTGTACCACACCGACACCCAGATCATTCCCGGCACGCTGCTGCAGCACGGGCTGCTGGTGGGCAAGACGCTGGGCTGGTACCTGCTCGTGGCGCTGTGGCCCTTCGGCTTGGTGGGCCCGGTGCATCCCGGCCGCACACCCATCGCCGTGGATGATCCGCTGGCCTGGGCGGGCGTGCTGGCCGTGGTCCTGGTCCTGGCCGGCGCGGTGTGGCTGATCCGCCGCGTGCCGCGCGCCGGCTGGCTGCTGCTGTGCGCCGCCTGCGCGCTGGGGCCGGTGTCGAACCTGCTGCCCCTTACCATCGCCGACAACGTCATCCAGGACCGCTACCTGATTATTCCCGTGGCCATGCTGTCGCTGGCGGCGGCAGTGGGGCTGGCGGTGTGGCTGGAGCGGCCGCGCCGCGCCCCGCTGCCTGCGATCAGGTCGCTCGCGGTCCTGGCTGCGGCGTGGTGCGTAGCGGCACTGGTGAGCATTGTCCTGATCGTGCCGCACTGGGCCAGCGACCTGTCGCTGTGGTCATGGGGTTATGGCCGCGAGCCCACATCCAAGATCGCCACGGGCAATTACATGACCGCGCTCGCCAATGCCGGGCGCAACGCCGAGGTGATCGAGATCGGCAAGGCCATGCTGGACCGCTATCCGGACACCGGCTCGGTGCTGCACAACATCGGCCTCGCGCTCATGCGCCAGGGTCACGACGCCGAGGCCATCGACTACGTGAAGCGCGCGCTGCGCTATCTCGACGACCATGGCGAGAAGCGCGGCCTGGACCGCGCCGAGGCGCTCAATCTGCTCGGCCTGCTGTACATGCGCGGCGGCGAGCTCGACAGCGCGGACAAGGCGCTGCAGGAGGCGGTCAAGACCGCGCCCTTTCTCACCCGGCCGCATTTCAACCTGGCCATGCTGGCGTACCAGCGCCGCGACATCGCCGGGGCGCGGCGCGAAATGGCCGTGGCCATCCAGTACGACGCGCCGCAGATGGCGGCGTTCCATCGCCGTTCCGCGGCGGAGAAGGAGAAGGAACTCGGCCTGGCGGATTCGCCCTTCCGCGCTGACCCGCAAACCGCTCCGTAAGCGCTTCGCCCTGGAGGCCCGCCATAACGCCGGGCGGGCTTGTGATACTCTGAATCATAGGGACGACCAAGGAGGAAGCCATGACCATTTCCTATCTGGAACCCACTGCCGAGCGGGCCGCGCCGCCCGAGCCCTATGAGCGCCGCGTAGACTGCTCTAAACGGCCGTTCACCCTGGGCCTGGTGGCGAATTCCTTTCCCGATTCGGCGCACTTCATGAACCACGTGGAGCGCGCGCTGGCCGAGCTGCTGCCCGGCGCCACGCTCAAGCGCTACCAGAAGCCCACCGTGGACCCGATTTCGGAGGCCACGCTCGAGGAGGTGGCGCGCGACTGCGACGCGGTGGTCGCGTCGTGGGGGCATTGAGGGAGCTGCACTTCCGGCACCGTGCGTGACGGAGTGTTCGCGGCCCGCAAGGGCTTGCCGGCCGTGGCCGTGCTCACCGAGGAATTCCGCGTGCAGGGCGAGTTCATCGCCAAGGCCGTGGGCATGCCGGGCGTGCCGCGCGTCATCATCGAGCATCCCTGCGCGGGCACGGGCAGCGCCAATCTCGAACGCGTGGCGCGCGAGTTGGCGCCAAGACTGATCGCGGCCCTCCAAGAGGGCCATAGCTGATCGCCCGCATTACACGTCATCTGACAAGGAGCCTGACATGGGCGCTGCCCTGAAATCCCCGTTGCGCCAGTCGGCGAGCGAAGAGCAGGCGCTGGAGGAGTTCCACGCCCGCGGCTGGACCGACGGCCTACCCGTGGTCATCCCCACGCCCGAGCGCGTGGAGCGCATGTTGCTCGCCGGCGGGCTGGACGCCGATCTGGTGCTGGGTGAAGTCGGCCCATCGTATGCAGCAGCCAGCATCGAGAAAGTGGCCGTCAACGCGGTGATGGCGGGCTGCCTGCCCGACTATTTCCCCGTGGTTATCGCCGCGGTGCGCGCGGTCTGCGAAGAAACCTTCGACCTGGGCGTGGTGCAAAGCACCACCCACGCGTTGGCGCCGGTCATCATCGTCAACGGTCCGGCGCGTGCGGCCTGCGGCATTGCCTCGGGCTGGGGCGCGCTGGGGCCGGGGCACCGCGCCAACGCCTCCATCGGCCGCGCGCTGCGCCTGGTGATGACCAACATCGGCGGCGCGCAGCCCGGCGTCACCGACATGGCCGTGCTGGGCCAGCCGGGCAAGTTCACCTGTTGCCTGGGCGAGGCCGAGGAGCTGAGCCCCTACGCGCCGCTGCACGTGTCGCGCGGCCTTGCAGCCGAGCAAAGCGCGGTGACGGTGGTGGGCGTGGAATCGCCGCACTCGGTCATCGCCTCGCCCGACGGCGACGATCCCGAAGGGCCCGAGCGCATCGTGCGCGTCATCGCCGGCGCCATCGCCAACGCCGGCTCGAACAGCACCTACGGCGGCCGCGGCACCACGCTGGTGGCGCTCAATCCCAACCACGCCCGCATGGTGGCGCGCCGCTACGCCACGCGCGAGGCGCTGCAGCAGCGCCTGCACGAGCTGGCGGTCACGCCCAAGAGCCTGTTGGCCCAATGGGCGGGCGCCTCGGGCCGACAGGTGAAGAACCCGGCCAGCGACGAGGTGGTGCATGCCATCGCCGCGCCCGAGAAAGTGGTCATCGTGGTGGCGGGCGGGGAGGGTATCTACTCGGCCGTGTTCAACACCTGGGGCGGCGGCCAGCACCACGTGCTGCCGGCCACGCGCGAAATCGCCTTGAATGAGTTCTGCGAACTGCCGGCCGATCGACAAGCGGCCAAAACCAAAGGCTGAACGGAGCGGCAGAGGCGAAGCCGGTGATTGAAGGCCGCGCCATCCTCGTGACCGGTGCCGCCGGCCGGGTAGCGTTTCCCATCGCGCGCAAGCTGGCCGAGCGCAACACCGTGTACGGCATGGCGCGCTTCTCCAAGCCTGCCGACGCCGACAAGCTGGATGCCGCGGGCATCAAACCTGTCCGCCGTGACCTGAAGGGCGAAAGCTTCGACGATCTGCCCGACGCGGACTACATCTTCCACGCCGGCGCGGCGGTGACGCGCGAGGCCGACGAGTGGCAGCATGCGGTGGAGGTGAACGCGCATGCCACCGGGCGGCTGATGTCGCGCTACCGCACCGCGCGCGGCTTCGTGTACTGCTCCACCGGCTCGCAGTACGACTACCAGGGCATGCGCCCGCTGAAGGAGACCGACCGGCCCGGCCTGCACAGCCACAACTACAGCCTGTCCAAGATCGCGGGTGAGGCGGTGGTGAACGTGTGCTCGGCGGAATGGAACCTTCCCGCCACCATCATCCGCATTTTCTCCACCTATGGGCCTACAGGTGGAGCGCCGTTTGACCGGATGAAAGCGGTGATGGAGGGGCGCGAAATCGTGCTCTACGCGGCGGAGAAGAACAACTACAACCCGATATTCGAAGACGACTATGTGCGGTTGGGGATTCGGGCGCTGGAGGTGGCGCGGCGGCCCGCATTAACCGTGAATTGGGCGGGGAGCGAGACGGTGAGCGCTGAGGAATATTGCGCGTATATCGGGAAGCTGGTTGGCAAGACGCCCAAGATCATCTATTCAGACAAGGCGAAGTGGCCGATTTGGCCGGACGTGACATTTATGCACGAAGTGTTGGGACGAACACAGGTCCCTTGGAAAGAGGGCTTCCGTCGCATGATCGTTGCGACATACCCGGACATCAAACTGAATGACGTAGATTGAGCCGCGTCAGGCGCGGGGCTTTTTCAGCTTTGCGTTAGCCCAGCTCTTCACTTTTGTCGGCGTCAATTTGAAGGTGATGAACGGCACCGCATAGTGCTCCTGCGTGGCCTTGGGCAGCTTCTTCATGTCGGGCCGTTGTCCGGAGTACTTGTCCTTGATGGCCTGGCGAAACCAGGCAATTTCCGCCTCGTCGGTGATCTCTGTTGCCTTCCCGATCAATATCACCACGCGCAGCTCCAAATACTCGACGCCATCCTCCACCTGTGCCGTCATGCGCGCGTCCCGCCGCAAGTTCTTCACCTTCTGCGTATTGCCCGGCGTGTGGAAATACAGCTCCAGCCCCTTGCTCACATAGCGCATGGGCGCGAGCAACGGCACTCCGCTGGGATTGATGGTGGCGATGGTGACGGTGGGGTACCCGGCGAGAAAGGCCGCGGCTTCCTCGTCGGTCATGACGACGCTCATGGGCGATCCTTCAGGCGATGACCTGTGTGATTCAAACATGGTAACAAACGCGAAGGCGTCTGCAACGCTTGGACAGGCTTGCGCCGACGCGCTATTCTCGATTCGACGGGCGGGGGCTGCGGCCCGATAAAGGAGAGAGCATGTTTTGTCGCATCGCCGGCTTCGGCCTGGCGCTGTTGCTGTGCGCGCCGGCTTGGTCCGCTGACTATCCCAGCAAACCCGTGCGCATGATCATCGGCTTCACCGCCGGCGGCAACACCGACATCATCGGCCGCGTGCTGGCCAGCGCCATGCAGAAGAAGCTGGGGCAGCCGGTGATCGTCGAGAACCGGCCAGGCGCCACCGCAGGGATTGCCCGCGAGCTGGTGGCGAAAGCCGCGCCGGACGGATATACGCTGCTCAGCGACACCAGCTCGTTCGCGGCCTATGCCGCGTTCACGCGCAATCCCAGCATGGATTTGCAAAAGGCCTTCACGCCGATTTCCCTGATCAGCCAGCAGGGTGGCGTGATCGTCGCGTCGGCCAACGCGCCGTTCAACACCTTCCAGGAAATGGTGGCGTATGCCAAGGCGAACCCGGGCAAGCTGAATTACAGCAGCATCGGCGGAGGCGTCACGCTGCTGCACTTCGAGGCCATCAAGGTCGACTACGGCATCGACATCGTCGGCGTCACGTACAAGGGCTCGGGCGACACTTACAACGCCGTGCTGGCGGGCGATGTGCAACTGAGTTCCCAGTCCATCGGACGCGTGGCCGCCGACGTCGCCAACAAGCGCGTGAAGGGCATCATGGTCGACGGCAACAAGCGCTACCCGGCGCTGCCCAACACGCCCACCGCCGCGGAGATCGGCTTCAGAGGCTTCTACCAGTCGTGGCAGGGGTTGTGGGGGCCGGCGGGCCTTTCGCCCGACATCGTCCGGATCATCAACGCCGCCGTAGTCGATGCCGGCCAGGTCAAGGAGGTCAAGGACACGCTTGAACATCTGGAGGCGGTCGAACTGTTGACTTCCCCGGAGGTCCTGGCTCAACGCGTGGAACACGACTCGCGGGAGTGGACCGAGCTGGTGAGAAAAGCCCACATCCCGCTGCAGTAGGCGCTCAATGGACAAGCCCATCTTTCCGGACTACGCGCCGACGCTGCCCAACCTGCTGGCCAACGCCTGCCGCGAGTTTCCAGGGCGCGAGTTTCTGATCGCTGGCGACAGGAGCTATACCTATGCCGATGCGGAGCGCATTTCCGCTGAGATGGCGCGCGGCATGCTCGCCATGGGCATCGGCAAGGGCACACGCGTGGGCATCCTCATGCCCAATGCGCCGGAATGGGTGTTCACCTGGCTGGCGGCGGGGCGCATCGGCGCCTTCATGGTGCTGGTGAGCACGCTGTACCAGCCACGCGAGCTGGCGTGGGTGCTGGCGCACGGCGACGTGCACACCCTGTTCGCCACGGCGGAATTCGCCGGACACGATTACCGCCAGCGGTTGGAGAAGGCGCTGCCCGGTCTGAGCGAGCAGAAAGCGACGCGGCCGCTGGCGCTGCCCAGCCATCCCTACCTGCGCCGCATCCTGCTGTGGGGCGACGCGCAGCCGCCGGCGTGGGCGCTGGCCTGTCCCGATGCGCTTACCGCCGCCGTGCACGAACGGCCTGGCCTGGACGCGGCGCTGCTGGCCGCAGCCGAAGCGGCGGTGACGCCATCCGACGACTTCGTCACCATCTGCACCTCGGGCAGCACGGCCGATCCCAAGATGGTGGTGCACACCCACGGCTCGGCGTTGCGCACTGTGCACACCGACCGCGCCTACCGCAGCCTGCGCGGCGACGACCGCGACCTCGTCGGCATGCCCCTGTTCTGGCTGGGCGGGCTGAATTCCAACCTCATCCCGGCCATGTTCGACGGCGCGGCGCTGGTGTTTCCGCCGTCGCCGCGCGAGCAGGACCTGCTCGACACCGTGGTGCGCCAGCGCGTCACCAAGATCAGTCTGTGGCAGGTGCAGAAGAATGCGCTGTTCGACTTGGCGCGCGAGCAGGGCGCCGACATCAGCTCGGTGCGCGACGGCGGCGCGGCCGAGCCCCGCGACGAGCACGGCAACATCGTGCCCATGGCGCGGCGCGTGCTCAACCTGCTCGGCATGACCGAAACCTTCGGCCCGCACGGCGTGGAAAGGCGCCCCGGCATCCTGCTGCCCGAGCGTGCCGGCGCCCTTGGACATGCCGTCGAGGGCATCGAGCGCCGCATCGTGCATCCGCAAACGCGCGCCGTGCTGCCGCCCGGCGAAGTGGGCGAGCTGGAAGTGCGCGGGTACTCGCTCATGCACGGCTACTACAAGAAGGAGCGCGCCGAGTTCCTTACCCCCGACGGCTGGTTTCCCACCGGCGACCTGTGCCGGCTGGACGAGGCGGGCTACATCTACTTCCACGCCCGCGGCACCGAAATGATCAAGAGCATGGGCGCCAACGTGGCGCCGCGCGAAGTGGAACTGCAGCTGGAGGCCCTGCCCGGCGTGCGCGAGGCCATCGTGTTCGGCCTGCCCGACGAGAAGCGCGGAGAGGCCGTGGCCGCGGTGGTGGTGCCGCTGGAAGGGCAGAGCGTGACCGGCGAGTCGCTGCGCGCGCAGCTCAAGGAGCGCCTGTCGGCTTACAAGGTGCCGAGTGAAATCGTGGTGGTGCGCCACGAGGATGTGCCGCGCACCGATTCGGGCAAGAGCCGCAAGGGGGAACTGAAGAAAATGATGCCGAGTCTGCGGAACCGGCCGGCGAATGCAGGACTGCAGTGAAAGTTTTGTCTGAAAATGTCGGCCGCAAAATTATTCTTTGAAAGGAGGTTTCGCTATTTGCGATGACTCGCAGCGAGCCATCGCGAAATGAGAAATTTTCAAAACAGATATTTTGCGTTAACGTGCGGTCACGAAACGGAAGCCTTGCTCACCTAAGGGTCCGGCAATCATGCCGAGTCCCCAGGGAGGGACCTTTTGACGCACTCGCACGGCTGCGGGCGGGGTTTGTATGCCCCCCGCGGGGATCAGAACGATTATTGCTTTGGCAGGGCGCCCCGAATCCGCGCCCTCGCGTAGAAGATCGATGAGCGCGGCCGACTCCGCGCTCGCAAGGCCGTCCCCGCAATCACCCATGACGGGTGCCAGCGCGGTCGCAACGGCCATCAGCCCGCGCGACTTCCACTGGCTCGCCATCCAGTTCGTGGCCCTGGCCACCCCCATCTTCGACAAGGTGGTGGTGCACCACACTCAGAGCACGCTGTGGGTGGTGGGCACCGCGCTGGTCATGTTCATGATCTTTTCCGCCGTCATGACCTGGATGCGCCAGTACCTCGTGCTGCACACCGG
>Ga0207703_10003785_pt1 | contig 12577 bp, 7 predicted proteins | sample KBSSwiS12_FD_184304 | JGI IMG/M metagenome (GOLD analysis project Ga0207703, IMG submission 184304) | Switchgrass rhizosphere microbial communities from Kellogg Biological Station, Michigan, USA - KBS Switchgrass S1-2 (SPAdes) (version 2) | ecosystem: Host-associated > Plants > Roots >... | reverse complement strand
ATCTACCTGGATCGCCGCGAGCCGTCGGACGTGGCCGACGAATTGAAGGCGATGGCGTAGTGAAGATCCTGTACCTCTGCCACCGCTTTCCGTTTCCGCCGAAGCGCGGCGGCAAGATCCGGCCGTTTAACATGATCCGGCATCTGTCGCAGCGCCACGAAGTCCACGTGATTTCGCTCGTCCGCTCGGAGAGCGAAGCGGAAGAGGGCGCGGGGCTGGCGGCGCATTGCGCTTCGTGCGCAATGGCGCGCGTACGCGATCCCGTCCAGGGGCTGCGGATGATCGCGCGCGTGCCCACGCTCACTCCGTCGTCGTTCGGATACTTCCATTCGCCGCGCATGGCGGCGCTTGTGCGAAAAGCGCTTCTGCAGCATGACTTCGACCTGATCTTCGTGCATTGCTCGAGCGTCGCTCGCTATGTCGAGCACGTCCGGAACGTGCCAAGGATCCTCGACTTCGGCGACATGGATTCGCAGAAGTGGCTCGAATACGCGCACTACAAGCCATTTCCGCTGTCATGGGGCTTCGCGCTGGAGGCGCGCAAGCTCGAGCGCGAAGAGAAGCGCCTGGCGAGGCGGTTCGACCTGTGCACGGCGACGACCCGCGCGGAGTGGGAGACGCTGGCGCAGTTCGCGCCGCGGACGCCGACCGACTGGTTTCCCAACGGCGTCGACACGGGCTACTTTACGCCGGGCAGCGATGCCTACGATCCGGACACCGTGGCGTTCGTCGGCCGCATGGACTATTACCCCAATCAGGAAGCGATGACGCGCTTCTGCGCCACGGTCCTGCCCATCCTGCAGGCGCGCCGCCCGACGTTGAGGCTGATCATCGTCGGCGCCGATCCTTCGCCGGCGATCCGCCGCCTCGGCGACCTGCCGGGCGTCACCGTCACCGGGTCGGTCCCCGACGTGCGGCCGTTCCTGCGCAAGGCCGCGCTCATGGTTGCGCCACTCGCGATCGCGCGCGGCACGCAGAACAAGATCTTGGAAGCCATGGCGATGGGCGTACCGGTGGTCACGAGCCACGTGGCCGCGGGCGGCGTTGACGCCCAGGATCCCGATCATTTCCTCGCAGCGTCGACGCCCGACGAATACGCGGCGGCAGTGCTTGCAATTGCAGGCGACCCAGCGCTTCGCAGCCGCCTCGCGATAGCGGGCCGCGAACGGATGCTTTCGCATCACGCATGGGACAAGTCGATGCGCCGTCTCGACGGCATCATCGACCGCTGCGTCGGCGAATTCGCCCGCCAAAGCGCGCTTCAGACGGCGTGAAAACCGCATAACGACAGGCAGACCAACTTGGATATCAGCATCTTCGGACTCGGTTACGTCGGCGCCGTGTCGCTCGCCTGTCTGGCGCGCGACGGTCACCGCGTCATTGGCGTTGACATCGATCAGGCGAAGATAGACCTGATCGCTGGCGGCAAGACGCCGGTCGTCGAGGAGGGCATGGTGCAGCTGATGCAGGACGTGGTCGCGAGCGGGCGCGTCAGCGTCACGACCGATACGCGCAGCGCGATCATGCATTCGGAGATCTCGCTCGTTTGCGTGGGCACTCCTTCCGCGCCGAACGGCAGTCAGAATCAGGCGGCGATGCTTCGCCTCGCGCAGGATGTCGGCGCGGCGCTGCGCACCAAGTCGGCGCCGCATACGCTGGTGTTCCGCTCCACGCTGGTGCCGGGCACGGTGGAGGACGTTCTGCGTCCGCTCGTCGAGACTGCGTCAGGGAAGAAGGAGGGTGTCGATTTCTTCATCTGCTTCCAGCCGGAATTCCTGCGCGAAGGTTCGTCGATCAGGGACTATGACAAGCCTCCGTTCACGATCGTCGGTGCCAATTCGGCGGCCGCGACGGACAAGCTGCGAACGCTGTTCGGCAACCTGCCGTGCGAGTTCTACGCAACGTCCATCCGCGCCGCAGAGATGGTGAAATACTGCTGCAACAACTTCCATGCGCTCAAGATCACTTTCGCCAACGAGACGGCGCGTGTCTGCGAGGCGATGGGCGTCGACCCCTTCGAGGTGATGGACCTCGTCTGCAAGGATCGCCAGCTCAACATCTCGCCGGCGTACCTCAAGCCTGGATTTGCATTCGGGGGATCGTGCCTGCCGAAGGATCTCCGTGCGACGATGCATTTCGCCAAGACGCGCGACGTCGAGTTGCCCATGCTGTCGGCAATACTTGGCTCCAACCGCGCGCATATTGAACACGCGATCGCGAAAGTGCTCGCGACCGAGAAGCGGCGCATCGGCATGGTCGGCCTGTCGTTCAAGACAGGCACGGACGACCTGCGCGAAAGCCCGCTCGTTCTGCTGGCCGAACATTTCATCGGCAAGGGCTACGACCTTCTCGTCTACGATCCGGAGGTCCATCTGTCGCAGCTGCTCGGCGCAAACAAGCGGTTCATCGAGCAGCATTTGCCGCACATCGGCACGCTGATCCGCGGCGATGTCGCCGACGTGGTCGATGGCTCGGACGTGCTGATTGTCGGTCTCTCCGACGTCGCGTTGTTCGAGCGCCTGAAGAAGACCGTGCGCGCGGACCAGACGGTCATCGACCTCGCCAACATCCCGGCCCCCGCTGAGTGGCCTTGCGCGGTCGAAGGCCTGTGCTGGTAACCGGCGGACCGCGGGCGTGATCCTCAAGCACGTGCTCGCGCTCGCATCGCGCGGGCGGTTGTCGATCATGATCTTCCACCGGGTTGTGGCGAAACCCGATCCGTTGCTGCCGGGCGAGCCCTCGGCGGAACAATTCGAGGCGTTGCTGAAGCACGTCAGCAGCAGGTTTTGCGTCATTCCGCTCGCGGAAGGCGTTCGCCGGCTCTATGACGGAACGCTCCCGGTCGGCGCGATGGCCATCACCTTCGACGACGGCTACGCCGACAACCTGGTCGTCGCGGCGCCAATACTGCGGCGGTTGGGAATTCCCGCGACGGTCTTCATTGCCACGGGGTATCTCGACGGCGAATGCATGTTCAACGATGTCGTCATCGAGGCGATTCGCTCGACGACGCAGCGTGAGATCGACCTCGCCGCGATCGGCCTCGGAACGCTCCCGCTCGAATCGATCGGCGATCGGCAGTCCGCGATCGACCGCGCGATCGGCGCGATCAAATATCTTTCGCCCGGGGAGCGCGCCGAGCGCACCCAGGACATCGTACGGGCCGGACGGGTCGCGGTGCCCAGTGGCCTGATGATGAGTCGCGATTCGGTGCGCTCACTTTCGGGATATGGCGTCGACGTGGGCGCACACACGATCACGCATCCGATCCTGGCGACGCTGCCGGCCGCCGACGCGTGGCGCGAAATTCTGGAGAGTCGGCAGGACCTGCAACAGATGCTGCAAAAACCCGTGGATATCTTTGCGTATCCTAACGGCGGCCCCGGCCGGGACTACGACAGCGAGCACGTGCGCATGGTTCGGGAAGCAGGCTTCACGGCGGCAGTGACTACCGCGTGGGGCGCAGCGAGCCGTTCGAGCGACGTTCTGCAGCTCCCGCGCTTCACGCCTTGGACGCGACAGCCGATGAAATTCGATCTGCTGATGCTGCGCAACCTGCGCCAGCGCTCCGAGCGCAAGGCCGCGTGAGGCATCCCCGCCGACATGGCTGGCTGCATCAGCGCTGTCCCGGACGACTCAGGCGGGATCGCGGCGCGTCGCCACGTGGCTGATCACGTAGCGGAATTTGCCCGAGCGTTCGGCCGGGATCTGTTCTACAACGTCGACCACGACGTCGACGCCCGCGCCGAGGCGCTTGCGCACGCCGTCGCGTATGCGGGCGTCGGTTCCGGCGGGGACGTGCTTTTCCGGCACGATCTGCACCCGGGTCAGCGTGAGGCTCTCCTGAATGATCTTGAACGCGGCGATACCCGACAGCTCGCGCAGGATATAGATCAGTGCGAGGCCGTGCATGACGGTGCCGTCCTGGGCGACGACGAAATCGGTCGAGCGTCCCTGGATGTTCTCGATGACCGGAAGGCCGCGGCCGCAGCGGCAGGTTCGCCGCGACAGCGTCGCGACGTCGCCGGTGCGATAGCGGATCAGCGGAAAATCCGCGGTAGCGAGGTGCGTCACCACGATCTCGCCTTCCCGTCCGTCGGGAAGCGGTTTGCCGTCGGTGTCGACGATCTCGACAATGATGTCCTCGGCGGTCACGTGCATCTCGCCGTCCGGGCATTCGTGGGCAATGAAGCCGGCATCGCGTCCGCCGTAGCCGTTGGCCACGCGGCAATTGAATATCTCGCCGATGGACGCGCGCTGATCGTCGTAGAGCCGCTCGGAGGTCACGAACGCGACCTCGATGCCGAGGTCGTCCAGGCGCTGGCCGGTAGCCCGGGCGTGGCGGGCGATGTGCGACAGCGAGGACGGATATCCGAACAGCATCTTCGGCCGCGTGCCGCGGATTTCCGCGACGAATTCATCGATGCGCGCCGCCGACATTTCGAAGGCGGGCAGCAACCGCGTACGCAGCGCGCGGTCGCGGAGCGCGCGCAGACGATCCTGCGCGCCGAGCTCGATCGGCGAGCCCCACACGACGATCTCGCGGTCGCCGATATCCACACCCCACCAGCGCGTCGCGCGCCACTTCGCAGCAACGTCATGCGAGATCCGGTCCAGACCGAGATAGAAGGTCAGCGGTTCGCCGGACGAGCCGCCCGTGTTCGAGCGCACGAGATTCCTCGCCCCGTCAGCCTTCATGCGGTCGGTGTTTGCGCGGATCAGCGCCTTGGTCAGCAGCGGAAGCTGCGCAATGTCTGCGAGCTTGCTGATGTCATCAGGATTGAAACGCTGGGCCACGAACATGTCCCGGTAGTAGGGCACCCGTTGCTTCGCGCTCCGCAGAAGCGTGCGCAGGCGGTCGAGCTGGAGCGCGCGCAGGCGCTCCACGGGCCACCACTGGCTGACCTCGAGCTCGCGGCGGATGCGAACGGTATCGTGGCGCTTCAGCCGCTCATGCAGCGGGAACAGGACTCCCGCGCAGAATCGCGTGTAGACGCCGCGCCCCATCAGCGTCGCGCGTGGCCGCCGGGAACCGCCGCGCGTGCGGCCGCGACGTGGCGATAGGCATCGAACCACTGCTCGCGCACGCTGGACCACGCGTAGCGCTGCGCGAGCGCCAGGCCGTTCGCGATCAACGTATTCGTCAGGTGCGGGTCGGCCAGCAGGCGTTCGACCGCCGTCGCCATGGCCTGCGGCTCCCCCGGCGGTACCAGCAATGCCGTCTTGCCGTCTTCGACCAGGTGTCGAATGCCTCCGACGTTCGTGCTGACCACGGGCACGCCGCTGGCGAGGGCCTCGAGTACGGAGTTGGGCATGTTGTCGACGCCGCTGGGATTCAGCATCACGCTGGCATCACGATACAGCGCCGCCATCGCGTCGCTCTCCAGGCGGCCTGGAAAGGCAACGGCGCCTGCGATGCCAAGCTCGCCGGCAAGCGCTGCAAGCGTGGCGCGCTCGGGCCCCGAGCCCGCGATCGTCAGCCGGGAAGTCGGGTGACGCTCGAAGACGCGCGCGAACGCTCTCAGCGCCGTGGGGATTTCGTAGATCGCTTCGAGGTTTCTGGTCACGATGAGATGCGGCGCGGAGCGCGGGTGCGCGGCATCGTCCCGGGCGGCGGGAAAGAAGCGCTGCAGATTGATGATATTGGGAACCACCCGGCTTTCGATGCCGTACTGCGCGAACACCGATTCGAGGAATCCCGACGGCACGACCACCAGGTCGGCCTTGCGCAGCGTGGGCCGAACCCGCCCGAACGACCGCGCGAAGAACGCCTCCGCGCCGCCACCGCGGTAGTTGACGATGATGCCCTTGCCACGCAGCCTTCCGATCCGGATTGCGGGGGCAGCCAGCAGATGCCACGCCCATCCCGAGTTGGCCATCACGTGGAACACCTGCACCTCTTTCGCCGATCGCCACAGGCAGACCAGGTAGGGAAACAGGCGGAACAGCGCACGCAATCCACGCACGCGGCCGATCCATGCAGGACGGTAGGGGGCGTTGACCTGGATCACCCTCGCGTCGATGCGCTCGGCGCCGAGGAGCTCCGCCAGCTGCCGCGTCTGGTTCGCCATGCCGCCCGACGGTGGCGGGAGCGGTCCGATAATCGCGATCCGCAGATCTCCAATCGAACTCATCCGCGGACGGGACGCGTGCGAAGGGTTGCGGAATCGGTCGGCCGTCGGCTTCGGGAATTTTGCATGTGCCGCGAACCGATTCTAGCGCAATTGTCGACACTTTCGCTGGCGCGGGATGACATCGTCGCGTCGATGCTCCGCAATGGTCGGGAACGAACCGATCCCAGCGAGGACTGCGGATGGGGACGAGGCATAATCCAGCACCCCGGCGCTGGTCAGGAAATTGCATTGGTGCAAGCCACGCCGTGCATGCAGCGCCGCTTCGACGACGATGCACGACCGCAGGCGCGCGTTGCGCGCGCTTTGCTTGGTCCGGCGTCGTCGCACTGGACACCACAATGAGTTTCGAATCCCGGATCCGCGCCGGAATCGGATGGACGACCGGAAGTCGCCTGCTGGGGCAACTGATCGGCTGGACGGCCACGATCTTCGTCATTCGGATCCTGAACCCGACCGACTACGGCCTGATCGCCATGGCCTCCGTGCTGATCGGCTTCCTCGGCCTGTTCTCGGAGCTTGGCCTGGGGTGGGCGGTAGTCAATGCGCAGGATCGGGAAGTCGACTTGTTGACGCTCCGCAAGGTGTACGGACTGATCCTCATCGTGCACGCAGCGATTTTCGGCCTCGTGTTCGTCACGGCGCCGATGGTGGCGGCATTCTTCGGTGAAGATCGCCTCACGCTGATCGTCCGCGTGATCGGATTGCAATTCCTGGTGGTCGCCCCGAGCGTCATTCCGAACTCCATGCTGCAGCGGGACCTCGAGTTCAAGTGGCGATCGATCATCAACCTCGGCGCAGGGGTTGCCAGCGCCGCCGTCACGCTTTCAATGGCGGTTGCCGGCTTCGGTGTGTGGGCGCTGGTGATCGGGAACCTGGCCGCGGTGCTGCTGACCACGATTGGCGTCAACGTGCTCTATCCGTTCCTGCATCTGCCCAAGCTGGCGTTCAAAGGCATGGGCAAGCTGTTTCGCTTCGGCGGATACGTCGCGGTATCGCGCGTGCTGCTCTACCTCTACCTGCAGGCCGACATGGTCATCGGCGGGCGCGTGCTCGGCAAGGAGCAGATCGGCTACTACTCGGTCGGAATGCATCTCGCGTCGATGCCCATGCAGCGCGTAGCCGCCATGCTCAACGACGTCGCGTTTCCCGCGTTTTCGCGCATTCAGGAGGACGGCGCGCGCGTTGCGAGACACGTGCTGCAGGCCATCCGGATCAGCGGACTCTTCGCGTTTCCCGTGTTCTGGGGTATGGGTGCGGTGGCGCCGGAGATCGTCCAGGTCCTGCTGGGAGACAAATGGGGACCGGCGATCCTGCCGCTGCAGTTGCTGGCCATTGTCATGCCGCTGCGCATGATCGGGCAACTGATGCCGCCGACGCTCCAGGGCGTTGGCAAGGCGAAGCTGACGGCGCAGAACCAGTTCGTAGCGTGCGCGACCATGATCGCGGCATTTCTGATCGGCGCTCAATACGGGATCGTCGGGCTCAGCATCGCGTGGCTCGTCGCCTTCCCCCTCACCTTTTTCGCCAACCTGAAGACCTGGTTCCCGGCGCTGCAAATACCGATGTCGCGGATATTCGAGGCAATCGTCCGGCCCGGGATCGCCGCTGCGGGGATGTTTGGTCTGGTCAGCGCGGCGCGGGCGATCGGGATTCCGCCGGGACTGCCGGGGCTCGTGGTCCTGGTGCTGGTCGGCGCCGTTGCCTACACCGGCCTGTCGTTCATCACCAACCGCAGCGGCCTGCGCGAAGCGCGATCATTGCTTCGCAGTCGTGCCTGACTCGTCGTTCATTGTCCTGCCCCATCAACCCGCGAACCGAGCAAATCATGGACTCCGAAGACTACCGCGCCAGTCATCAGACGCGGGGCCCGAAGTACGACAGCGCCATCGTCTCCACGCCGTTCGATGCTTACATGGACAAGTGGGAAGGGCATCACCTCGCGCGCATCGTGCCGCAACTGTTCCCAAACGGAATTCCGCGTTATCTCGATTTCGCCTGCGGCACCGGACGCATCACGCAGCGGGTCGAGTCGTTCGCCACGGAGTCCTATGGCGTCGATGTCTCCGAGTCGATGCTCGACGCCGCGCGCGCGAAGTGCCGCAAGACCAGGTTCGTCTGCGTCGACCTGACGCGCGACGACGCGGACCTTGGCCAATTCGACCTCGTGACGTCTTTTCGCTTCTTCGGCAATGCGCAGGATGAGCTGCGCGAGTCGGTCCTGGCCGCGCTCACCCGGCTGCTGAAGCAGGGCGGTCGCCTGATCATCAACAATCACCGCAATCCCCGTGCGCTCATGCTCGCCGCACGGCGCATGACGACGGGAATCGACGAAGTGGATCTGTCGCATCCGAAGCTCGAAGCGCTCCTTCGCAAGCACGGATTCGAGATCGAGTTGCGGCGTCCGATCGGCTTCTGGATCTTCAGGGCCAAGCTCACCACTGCAAGGCGGCTCGAGTCGGCGCTCGCCGACAGGCTCGAGCGCATGTTCGCGTATTCGCGCCTTGCCGCGTACGCGCCCGATGCGCTGCTGGTAGCCCGCAAGGTCGCGTAGTCCCGCCTTCACCCCCCGGCGCCTTTATACCGCGGCCCAAATGCTCGCCACGTAGCGAGGACATGCGTCGTCGCGGGTTCCCGCACGACGTCGCAGGCCGCTGAATCGTCAATCGCGCCGGCTTCGCCGCCGGCGGCGAGACCGCCGACCAACGTTGGTCGGCGTCGGCCGCTACATGCCTGGGTCGCCACGACGCGCTGAGGCAACTGCCTTGGAGCGTCACCGTTGCGCACAAATCGTCGCGTCGCGGCAGCCGCCGGTGATTCTTTTCGCGGAGCCGCAGGCTCGAGTGGGCGCCCCGACGTCCGTTCGCAGGCGAATTTACGGCGACTTTCCGGAAATGACCGACCCTCCGACCAATGATCGGTTATCCGCCGAAGTAACGGATTAGAAACGGAAAAACAACATTAGTTGTTATGCCATTGGCATTCTTTATGCTATCGTCATGTCTGGGTGTCGAGTTTCCGAGTGGGTTTCCCGCCTTCAAGCAGCCGGGTCCGCTGTCGATAAGCCATCAACACCCAGCGAACTCCGTGCCGCCGCCCTAAAGACCACCCGAGCCCCCAATGATCAAACGCTTCGCAACGATTGCACTCCTTGCCCTAGCCGCACTGAACGCCGGCCTGACCGACGCCGGCGGCCTGGGTGCCTCCGTGTCGCCGCAAACGCCGGCAACGGTCATCGAGTTCTATAACGCGAATCTCGATCACTATTTCATTACCGCCGACCCGGCCGAAGCCACGGCGTTGGACACCGGCGTTCATCAGGGTTGGATGCGCACCGGCGCACAGTTCACTGCCTACACGACCACATCGGGAGGAGATGAACTCATGCCGGTGTGCCGGTTCTACGGGCGGCCGGAAGCGGGACTCGATTCGCACTTCTATTCGGGCGCGCCGGACGAATGCGTGGCGGTGTTCAACAAGTTTGCCTCGAGTTGGACGCTCGAGTCGGGAAGCGTATTTCGCACGCTGATGCCGGACCGCACCACGGGCGCGTGCGCGTCCGGCGTGGCCGTCTATCGCCTGTTCAATAATCGCCGCGATGCCAACCACCGCTACACGGCGGACCTCCGCATCAAGGATGCGATGGTTGCGCGAGGCTATACTTCAGAAGGTTACGGTCCCAACGGGGTCGCAATGTGCGCCGTTGCGGCACCGACGACGCCGATCGTGCCGCCCGCCGGTGCGATCCTCCCGATGGCAAGCATCCTGGTGACTCAGGTGACTCCGGATACCTTCGATTTCAGCAGCATCGCGATTGCATCGACCGGTGCCGCCATTTCCGGCTACGTATGGAACTTTGGCGATGGCGCCACGCTTACGGGTTCTACTGCATCGCACACATTCACGGCTTCCGGAACCTTTCCTGTCGTGCTGACGGTGACCGACAGCATGGGAGCCGTGGCCACGGCAACAAAGAGCGTCACGGCGACGGTGACGGCGGCCTCTCCGACGCCCACCCCGACTCCGCCGCCCGTCCCTGCGCCCGCGCCCGCGCCATCATCCACGTTCGTCAAGGTTCCTCCTGCGGCTTCGGCGACCAATTCGAACGGGACTTGGACCATCGGGCCGTCGAACGCGATCCTGCTGAACGGCGCGTCCACGTCGGGCGCGGGAACTGTCATCGAGTTGATCGGCGACACGATCTTCGTACTCGGCACCGACAACAACTGGTACCAGTGGTTTGGCGGTAAATGGGTCATCATCGGCACTGTCGATCCGGCCGTGTCCGCGACGACCGTTCCTGCTGCGTACGTCGGGCCGTCCAATACACCGGACATCTGGGGACTTGAGCTCACCGACTACAACACGATCACGGCACGCGCCGGATACCCATTGAAAGGGTACGACGGGTCGGTAGCGTGGGCCTACAACCCGGAGTTCGGCGTCGATGCTTATGGCATCAAGTACTTGCGCTTTTCCAACAACCCGGCTGCTCTCAACACAACCGATGGCAGCGGCTCCAAGCTGCTCGCCTGGTTCATGCCTCTCGGGGGCGCCGTCGGTGTCGAGCGCGAAAAGGTCAACGTCCGCTACCTGCTGTGGATCGAGGACGACGTAGCACCCGCATTCAACGAGCTGGGAATGAAGCTGCCCGGCCCGGCGAGCGACACAGGATTCGGCCAAACCGGGGGGCTGGTTTCCTGGCGCACGTGGCACGCGCCACCCGTGGCCAACACCTACGTCCTCAAGGACTACCTCTACGACGCGGAATCGGGCTCCAGCTATCCGACGCCGCGCGATTTCAACGTCACGATGCGGACCAACCGCTGGTACTCGATCGAGGTGCGCGCCGAACTCAACACCATCGGCCTGGCGAATGGCTACGGCGCGGTCTGGGTGGACGGCAACAAGGTGTACGAGTCGAGCACGATCCTCTTTCGCGACGATCCGCTCACCAAGCTCCGCACGTTCTTCGTGAACGTCTATCACGGCGGCATGACGGCCCCGAAGGGGATGATGCATTACCGGATCGCGAAGCTGGCGGTCAGCTCGTCCTACATCGGAGTGCCGACGGAGTTGCTCGGCTCATCGGTGGCGCCGGCGCCGGGCAATCCCGCCCCGGCAGTTACGCCACCTCCCGTTGTTGCTCCTCCGGTACCGATCGTGCCGGGCCAGTACCCGGCGTGGCGCCAGGGCAAGGGGAAGGACGCATTCTTCGCCATTCCGAATACGGCGCAGATGGCCGGCAACATGCAGCTGCAGGTCATCGGTACCAATGGGTCGCGCAACGTCGGCAAGGCACCCCAGGACATCAACGCCTGGAGCGGATTCGCGCACGATGATACGAGCTGGTGGGGCGTGGCGCTTGGCGGGCACGCTGATCAGTGGTCCAACAAGGTCTTCAAGGTCGACTTTTCGGCCGATCAGCCGCAGTTCGTAATGCAGTATGCCGGCAGCCCGTGGTCGCAGGTGCCATCGCTGACCGACATGTTCAACAACACTTGGAGCTATTACTACGATGGCCTGCCTGCCGCACGGCACGTCTATTACGGCAACCATTACGTCAAGAAGCTGAACCGCGTGATGATGAGCTACGCTTCCGCCGTCTGGTCGGCGTCTGGATTCTCGCAGCCGACGGTCAATGGATTCCGCACGACCGACCTGCAATACGACCCCGCCGGGACGTGGCCGAACCTCGCGCGTTTCGGCCCCGGGACGATGCTCGTGCCGACGATGGCGAAGCACCCGGTCACCGAAGATATCTATTACAGCAACAGCGACGGATTCCAGAAATGGTCATCGGATACCGGCGCGTGGTCGATCCTGTCGGTGGGCTCGCCGAACCAGTGGCTCTATCACGGGTCGGTGATCGACTCCGGACGAAATCGCTGGGTGTATTGCGCCGGCGGCAATCTCGAATTCCTGGATCTTTCGTCCGGCGCTTATTCGATGCTGCCGGTTTCGGGAGACGCCAACTTCGCCAGCGACGCTGCGCAGCCGCTGTCCGCGCTGATCCACGACCTCGACAATGATCGGTATCTGCTGTTCGTCGGCAACAGCAACGCGACGCCACCTGCCCCAGGGCGCGTTTACGCCATCAACCCGGCCTCCGGCGCTGCGACCAAGATCGCAGACATCCCTGCCGCCTTCAACGGTGTGATCGCGCGCGCGACGTACTTCCAGGCGCTCGGCGGAGTCGCCTATCTTCCCGAATACAACTCGAACATCCTGTTCATGCCGACGAGGTAGGAGATCGTCGCACTTGCGGGCGCCGCATCGCTGGCGGGGATGCGACTGCCCGACGGCTTCCGAGCGCCTCAACGTGCGCGAGACGCTCGAGCGCGACGAGCAGGACAAGCTCGAAGTAGTAGACGTCCCAGTAGGCGATGTTCACGGTCAGTCCGCCGACGAAGAACCCCACCATGCTGACTTGCAGCGCCCTGGCG
>Ga0207703_10003774_pt1 | contig 12591 bp, 11 predicted proteins | sample KBSSwiS12_FD_184304 | JGI IMG/M metagenome (GOLD analysis project Ga0207703, IMG submission 184304) | Switchgrass rhizosphere microbial communities from Kellogg Biological Station, Michigan, USA - KBS Switchgrass S1-2 (SPAdes) (version 2) | ecosystem: Host-associated > Plants > Roots >... | reverse complement strand
CGCTGAACCAAAGCGCCAGCAATGTCACCACCTTCCGTCTGGGCGCCGATGGCGTGCCGAAATTCACCGGCAAGTTCTTAGGATTGGGCAGCCCGGCGGTGATGGTGTTCTTGCCGTAATCAAATAAGCGGAGGGAAAGATGGACAAAAGACAATTCCTTGCTGGCGCTGCGGCGCTGGCGGCGACACCGGCGCTGGCGCAAGCGCAGAAGCGCAAGCCCGGCACCGACGAGTTGGGCCGCACGCTTGCCAGCCTCAAGCCGAAAGTCATTCCCCGCCGCAAAGCCAAGACTACCGAGCTGTTTCTCACCCCGCCTTGCTGGCCCAATGCCATCACCGCCGATCCGCAGGGGCGCGGCTTTTGGGTGCAGCAGCAGCGCCACGATCGCGGACCGGAAACCGCCTGGCTTCTGGACCGCAAGGGCAAGGTGCTGCACAGCGTGGTGACCAAATGCGAAGACTGCAGCGGCATGGCGGTGGGCAACGGCTTTATCTGGAGCGGCGCCAACGGCGCTTCGGTGCACAATCCGCCCAATCCGCCGGTGGAAGGCGTGTTCCAGACCGACATGAATGGCAAGACGGTCAGCCATCGCCAGATTCCCTTTGGCCCCAAGGACAATGGCGGTTCCTGCCATGGCCTGGCCTGGGAGAATGTCGATGGCGGGCGGTTGTGGATTCAGTCCAATCGGCTGGAGTCGCTGGTGCGAATGAATCCGGTGACCTGGGAATGCGACTATCAATTTCCCGCCGCCCATGTCGACCGGCTGCACGGTATCGAAGTAGATGGCGGCTTCATCTGGCAGGTCTATGGCACCCAAAATCCCAACAAGCCGGGCTATGAGGGTTACACGCCGGGCTTGATCAAATACGACATCAAATCGGGCGAGCCGGTGCTGTTCGTGGATTTCGTGCCGGGCTCTTGCGACATGCATGATGTCTGTGTGCTGGACGGCCAGCTGTATGGTGTCGATGCCGGTGAGCATCCGGGCTGGCCGATTGACGATAAATATGCTCGGCCGGGTTTCCCTGAGCTCAACAGCCCCAGCGGCGGATACGTCTTTAAGATAGACGTAATCTGATTAACCCCCTCCGCCTACGCATCGCAAAGCAATGCTACGGCGTTGGGTCGGCTTGGCTGCCGACCTCACCCCACCTTTTCATGCGCTTCGCGCAAAAGGGAAAGGCGGGTCTGAGTTTTTTGCTCGTCATTTCGCGTGAATATTGCGCCGCATCAGGTGCTTAAGGGGTTGCTGAATCCGGCAACACCGCCATACTCGCGACAAAAGCAAAGAGGGGTCGGGGTATGGCGTGGGACGCACTCAAAGGCTGGACGGGCGCACAAAAGCACGCCGTCACCGCTGCCTATCTGGGCTGGACCCTCGACGCCTTTGATTTCTTCGTCCTGACTTTTGTCGTCAAGGACCTGGTGGGGGAATTCGGCGTCAAGAGCGCCGCCGACATCCTGCTTGCGGTGACGCTCACCTTGGCGGTACGGCCGCTGGGCGCTTTTCTGTTCGGGCGCCTGGCCGATGATTACGGCCGAAAGCCCGTCCTGATCCTCAACATCCTGCTCTATTCCCTGTTCGGCTTTGCCACCGCCTTTGCGCCCACCCTCTCGATATTCCTGATCGCACGCGGGCTGTTTGGCGTGGCGATGGGCGGCATTTGGGGGATCGGCGCCAGCCTGTCCATGGAAACGGTCAAACCGGCCGCGCGCGGCTTTGTGTCCGGCCTGCTGCAATCGGGCTATCCGTCCGGCTATCTGGTGGCATCGGTGGCGTTTGGCGCGGTGCATGCCGCTTTCGGCTGGCGCGGCATGTTCATGGTCGGGCTGATCCCCGGCATCTTGCTGGCGCTTTATATCTGGATGGCGGTGTCGGAATCGCCGGCCTGGCAACGCCCGGCGCAAGTGAAAGCCGGCAAGCATGTCCTGCATCTCTTGGCGGTGGCTGTCGTCCTGAGCGCGATGCTGGCGATACTGATCCGCTTTGGCCGGGAAGAGGGCCTGGTCTACATCGTCGCGGCCATCGTCCCGCTTTTGATCGTGGCGGGCGTGCTGACGCCCTTCATCCGCAAACATTGGAAGCTGGCGGTCTATGCCATTCTCTTGATGACGGGCTTCAATTTCTTCAGCCACGGCACCCAGGACCTTTATCCCACCTTCCTGCGCGTCCAGCATCATTTCGACGATGCGACCGTCACCTTCATTACGGTGGTGCTGAATGTGGGCGCGATTGTGGGTGGGCTGTTCTTCGCCTCATTGAGCCAAAGCTTCGGCCGGCGACGCACGGTGATCCTGGTGGCGCTGATGGCCCTGCCGGTGATCTACTTCTGGGCTTCGGCTCAAACGGCAGCCATGTTGGCGCTGGGCGCCTTCCTGATGCAGATCTGTGTCCAGGGCGCCTGGGGCGTGGTGCCGGTGCATCTCAACGAATTGTCGCCGGGCCATGTGCGCGGCACCTTCGCGGGCACCGTGTATCAGCTGGGCAACCTGATCGCTTCGATCAATGCCGTGTTTCAGGCCGAGTTGGCGGAGAGCGGCAAGCAATTTCTGGGCTTGCAGCATTATTCGCTGGCGCTTGCCGTGGTCGCCTGTTTCGCGGCGCTGCTGATTGCCACCATGATGTTTTTGGGACCGGAAGCTCGCAATGTCGAGATGGGCAGGGCGGCTCCGGCATCGGAATAAAAGAAAAAAACGACTAAGGGGAAAACCATGCGGACATTCGCAATCGGAGCCATGTTGCTGGTGTTAGCCGCGCCCGCGGCGGCTCAAACCACAACCATCAAGATCATCACTCCGGCGGTGACCGCCAATGCCGGCCTGCGCGACTTGGCGATGGGCATTGAAAAAGAGCAGGGGATCAAGGTCGAAATTCAAGTCCTCAACATGGCCAAGATGATGGACGAGTTGAAAGGTGGCAATCCGCCGGCCGACATCGTCTTTTTGCCCGTGGCTTTGATGGATCAGGCCCAGACCGACAAAAACATCGCCGCCGGCAGCCGGACCATGATTGGCCGGGTGCGCATTGGGCTGGCGGTGCATAAGGGCGATCCCACCCCCGACATTTCCACCATCGACAAACTGGCGGCGGTGCTGAAAGCCGCCGACAGCGTGATGTATTCGGATCCCACCTCGGGCAGCATGGAAGCCCGCATCATTGACGGCATGCTCAATGCCCATCCGGAATTTGTCGGCGTCAAGCGCAAGATCAGCAGGAATGGCGAAGGCGGCCAGGCGGTGGCGCGCGGCGAAGGCCAGATGGCGCTGCAGCTGATCTGCGAGATCGTCAATCATCCCGATACGCTGACCAATGTGGGGCCGGTGCCGGATTCGCTGGGCGCCTATATCGACTCCGCGGCGGCGATCACGGCGCGCGCGCCCCATCCCAAGGAAGCGGCGCAGTTCCTCAAATACGCTACCCAGCCGGGGACCTATTCGCTGTGGCTGGGCAAGGGCCTGGAGAGAATGAAATAAGTAGCGGATGAAATAAGGAGCGGATGACATGATGCAGCGGCGGGAGTTTCTGGCAGGCAGCGCGGCAGCCGCGCTATGGGCAAGTGTGGCGGAAGCGGCGGCGCCTTTGGCCGACATCCCCATCATCGACACCCATGTCCATTTGTTCGACTCTCGCCGCCCGCAAGGCGTGCCCTATGCCGGTTCGCCGGAATGGGCCAAGGACATGAAAGGCGTGGCGCTGCCCTCGACCTATCGCCGCTATGCCCAGCCGCTCAACATCGTCGGCGCCATCGAATTGGAAGCCAGTCCCTGGGTCGAGGACAATCTCTGGGTGTTGGAGCAGATGGCGACCGACACGCTGTTTGTGGGCACGGTGGGCGATCTGGAGCCGGAAAAACCCGATTTCGCCGAGCTCTATACCCGCTTCCGCAAAGACCCGATGTTTTTGGGAATCCGCTGCGGCAAGATCTGGAACCGCAATGTCAGCAAACAGATCGCCGATCCCAAGTTCATGGATGGCCTCAAGCGCGTCGCCGACGCCGATCAGGTGATGGACACCGCCAATCCAGACGTCGATCTGCTGCAGACCATGGTGAAGATCAACGACAAGATTCCCAGCCTGCGCATCATGCTGGATCATCTGCCGTCCTTCGATCCCAAGCCGGAAGAGCAGGCGGCCTACAACGCGGTGCTGAAGGAAATCCATGGCCGGCCCAACATCTGGGCCAAACTGTCGGAAATCGACCATCGCACCATGCCGGCGCGGGGATTGAGAGCCCACAAGGCACGGCTGGACCAGTTGATGGAGACTTTCGGCGAGGACCGGGTGGTGTTCGGCAGCGACTGGCCCAACAGCTGGGGCACCGCCACCCCGGCGCAGATCGTGGATATCGCACGCGCCTATTTCGCCACCCGCTCGCGCGAAGCGGCGGAGAAATATTTCTGGAAAAATTCGCTCGCCTTCTACAAATGGAAGAAGCGGGCAAAGAACCAGCCGGGCTGACATGGCTGTCTGCCGCCCGGGCCCGGACAGCGACGTCTATGTGGTTTACGTTGTTGGCGGCGGCATAGAGTGCCGCGACTGCCGCTTACTCAAAGAGCGCGGTTTCAACGCCCCTGACGAAGCGGCAATGATCTCTCATTTGAAAGAGCATGCCGTCGCGGGACATAAAGTCCCGTCCGAGGCGTTTGAGCGGTTGGAAAACTGGGCCGGACTTTAATCGCTGCTTATTTGGGCTGGCCGGTGGTCCGCAGGTAAGGCTTGTGGGTCTTATAGCCCGGGAACAGCTTGGCGGCGTCATCGTTGCTGACTGCGCCGGTGATGATCACGTCGCCGCCCTGTTTCCAGTCCGCCGGCGTCGCCACCTTGTGCTTGGCGGTGAGCTGCATGGAGTCGATTACCCGCAGGATTTCCTGGAAGTTGCGCCCAGTGGTCATGGGATAGACCAAAACAAGCTTGATCTTCTTGTCGGGCCCGATGATGAAGACATTGCGCACCGTGGCATTGTCGGCGGGGGTGCGCCCTTCCGAAGTGCCGGGCGCGTCGGCAGGCAGCATGCCATAAAGCTTGGAGACCTTAAGATCGGTGTCGCCGATCATGGGGAAGTTGGGGCCCATGCCTTGGGTTTCCAGAATATCGGCGGCCCATTTGTCGTGATTGCCGACCGGATCGACCGACAGGCCCAGCACCTTGACGCCGCGCTTGTCGAATTCGCCCTTCAGTTTCGCCACCGCGCCCAGTTCGGTGGTGCAGACCGGGGTGAAATCCTTGGGGTGGGAGAAGAACAGCACCCAATTGTCGCCCGCCCAGTCATAAAAATGCAGCTTGCCCTCGGTGGAGTCGGCGGTGAAATCGGGGGCGGTTTCGTTGATCGCGAGGGGCATTTGTGTCTCCATGAAATTGGCGGCGGAGACTAGCCCGACCGCACGCGCCTGTCAGGTGGGGCTGGCCAGCAAAAGCAATGCTTGACGATGGCGTGAGACAGCACCATAAGCCGCCCCAGGTGCAAGGTGTAGGGAACGCAGAGATACTGCGGCTGCCCCCGCAACTGTCGCCGGTGAGTTTTGGTCAAGAGGCGAAAGCCTTCTAAAAAAGTCACTGAGACCCTGATTTTAAAAGGGTTTTGGGAAGACGGGCCAAAGCGCTGATCCGGCTAGCCAGGAAACCTGCCTCGCGCCGTCGTCTGTGGCCTGCCGGGGTGTGCGGGGCGCGAGCGGGCAGAACCCGCGCATGGCGACGTGTTGGAGTCGCCGCGCCCTTTTTCCGTCCAAAGCGCGACGCCTCCTGAGCCAGGAGACGTTTTATGAAGCCCGTATTTTTCACTTCCGCCGCCCTGATCGCGCTGGCGGGCCCGGCCCTTGCCCAGCCGTCGCTTGAGCGGGTCTCCAATCCCAGCGGCATAGCTGCGGAAAAGATCGCCGAAAAAATTGTAATCAGCGCCACCCGCATTCCTACACCGGTCGCTGAAATCGCCAGCAGCGTCACGGTGATCACCGCCGCCGATATCGAAGCGCGTCAGCAGCGCTCCTTGCCCGATATTTTGCGCTCGGTGCCGGGTGTGAACATTGTGCAGACCGGCGGCGCGGGCGGCCAAACCTCGCTGTTCCTGCGCGGCGCCAATCCCAACCATACCAAGGTGCTTTTGGACGGTATCGACATTGGCGATCCCTCAACCCCCAGCGGTGCGATCGACATCTCCAAGCTGCTGGCCGGTGACATCGCCAAGGTGGAAGTGCTGCGTGGGCCGCAAGGCGCGCTCTATGGTTCCGACGCCATCGGCGGCGTGGTCAATATCATCACCAAGGGCGGTGAAGGGCCGATGAAAATCACCGCCAATATGGAAGGCGGCAGCTTCGACACTTTCAACCAGGGCGGGTCGGTTTCCGGCTCCGAAGGGGATTTCCACTATCAGGCGACGGTGCAGCACTTCTTTTCGGGCGCCACGCCGGTCACGCCGCTGAACCTGTTGCCGCCGGGACAGCGCCGCAACGACGATTTTTACAACAACTACACCGCCGGCACCAAGCTGGGCTATCAGGTCACTGACAATTTCGATCTGGGTTTTGCCGGCCATTACTATAACAGCTTGAGCAAAATCACAGGCGACGCGTTCGATTTTGTGAATTTCACGTCCTTTCCGTCGCCCACCCGCACCCGTATCTCATCGATCCAGTATGAATCGCGCGGTACCGCGCATCTGGCGTTGTGGGACGGCCGTTTCGACCAGACCCTGGGCGTCGCCTATGGCAGCACCATCGTCGCCACTCAGGACCCTGACAATGGCGACAGCCGCGCCATCGGCGACCGGGTGAAGCTGGACTGGCAGGGCAATATTGGCGTGATGGACGGCCAGACCGTGGTGCTGGGGGCCGAGACGGCGCGCGACGCCCTGCATCCCGGCCTGTCTTTCGGCTTTCCGTCCACCCTGTCGCGCGGCATCACCACCAATGCCGGTTTTGCCGAGCTGCAATCGGACTTTGACTTCGGCCTGCATAACAGCGTCTCGGTCCGTTATGACGACAATAGCCGTTTCGGCGACAAGACCACCTGGCGCATCGCGCCCGCTTGGGTGATCGGCGATACCAAGCTTAAAGCCAGTGCGGGTACCGGTTTCAAAGCGCCCGCCTTGCAGCAGCTCTATGGCACCTTCGGCGGCAACGCCAATCTCAAACCCGAAACCAGCTTTGGCTATGACGTGGGCGTGGAGCAGTCTTTGTTCGATGGCGCGCTGACCGGCGGCGTCACCTGGTTCCAAAACAATATCAAAAATCTGATTGTGTCGGGACCGGCGCCCAAATTCCAATTGCTGAATGTGGGCCGCGCCCGCACCGACGGGGTGGAAAGCTTCATCGCCTGGAAGGTGCTGGACACGCTGACCTTGCGTGCCGATTACACCTATACCGATGCGCTGGATGCCGGCACCAAATTGGCGCTGCTCAGGCGGCCGCGCCACAAGGCAAGCGTCAATGCCGATTGGCAGGCGACTGACGATTTCAGCTTGAACGCCACCTTGCTGTATGTGGGCCCGCAGATCGACGGCAATCGTGACTTTTCGATACCCCGCCTGAAGATGCCCGATTACGTCACCGTTGATCTGGCGGCCAGCTATAGGCTGACGGAAAAATGGAGCCTGTTCGGCCGGATCGAAAACCTGACGGACACGGCCTATCAGAGCCCGGATGGGTTTCTGCGTCCCCGTATTGGCGCTTATGGCGGGATCAAGGTAAATCTTTAGCGTAGGCGCAAGCCGGAGCGACAATTTGAAAGAGTACATGAATGCTCGGGTGTTCGCGGCCGCCTTCCTGCTCTTATCTTTGGAGCAAACGGCGGCCGCGCCACCTCAGCATATTATGTCCTTAAAGATATGTACCGACGAATTGCTGCTGGACCTGGTTCCACCCTCGCGCATCGCCTCGATCACTTTTTTGTCACGGGAGAAAGCGGGCCTGAAATTCTGGCCGCAAGCGGCCATCATTCCCATCAATCACGGCAGTGCCGAGGAAATTCTCAGCCTCCATCCCGATTTGATCCTCACCGATCCCTTCATGGCGCCATCCTTGCGCCCTCTTTTGGCCAAAACCGGCGCCAAAGTGATCGAGGTGCCGCCGGCGGAGAATTTCGACCAGATCAGAAACGTCACCCGCATGGTGGCAAAAGCCGTTGGAGAAGACGCGCGGGGTGAAGAATTGATCCGGAAAATGGATGCCGATCTTGCCGCGCTGAAGGCCCGCCGCCCGCAAAAGCCGCTGACGGTGGCGGGCTGGGGCACCGGCGGGTTCGTGCCCGGAACGGGTGGGTTGTTCAACGTCATGCTGACCGCGGCTGGCGCGCGCAATGCCGAGCGTGGCGCCTTTGACCATTATTATGATGTGGAAAGCTTGATTGCTGCTAATCCGGACGCGCTGATCTATGGCGATACCTATAGCGGCACCAACAGCCTGCGCGCCGATCAGGACCTGCATCCGGCCTTGATGAAGCGCTTTGCCGGGCGGCGTGTGACCTACACCTCTCTCTATGGCTGCGGCATTCCTGAAAGCGCGCGCTTCACGCGGGAACTGCAGGATGTCTTGCTGAAGGTTCAACCATGAAGCTGAACCTGCCACTCCTGTTTTTGATCATCATCGCTTTCGGCGCCTCGCTGTTGGCTGGGCGGGTGTGGTTGCCGCCACAAGCTTTGCTGTCGCCGCCAGATGCGCTCTCCAGCCTTATCATTCACGACATCCGGCTGCCGCGCACCGTGCTGGCGCTGTTGACCGGCAGTGTGTTGGGCCTGTCGGGCGCGGTGTTGCAAGGCTTTACCCGCAATCCTTTGGCCGAACCCGCGCTATTGGGCGTGTCGGGCGGCGCGGCGCTGGGTGCGGTGATCGCCATCTATTTCGGCTTTGCCGGCCTATCCGCCTTTGCAGGTCCGGTGATGGGCATAACAGGGGCGGTGTTGGCGTGTGGGCTGACTTTTGCCTTGGGCCGTAACGGCACCGTGGCGCTGGTGCTGGCGGGCGCGGCGGTATCCAGCCTGACGGCGGCGGGCATCGCGCTCGCTTTGAATTTCGCACCCAATCCCTATGCCGCTTATCAGATCATGTCCTGGCTGTTGGGCTCGCTGGCGGACAAAAGCTGGGATCAGGTCATTTTGGTTTTGCCTTTCGCGGCCGCCGGCATGGCTCTGTTGGCGCTCACCGGCCGCGCTTTGGATGCTCTGTCCTTGGGCGAGATCCAGGCAGAAGGCCTGGGCTTCAATCTCACCAATCTGGCGGCCTTGGTGGTGGGCGGCACCGCCTTGTGCGTGGGCGCGATAACCTCAGTTACCGGCGCCATCGGTTTCATCGGTCTGGTGGCGCCGCATCTGGTGCGTCCCTTGGTGGGCTATGAACCGCGCCGGGTATTGCTGCCTGCAACCTTGGTTGGCGCGCTTCTATTGTTATGCGCTGACATTGCCGCCCGCCTGGTCCATACCAATCCGGAATTGCGGCTGGGCGTTTTCACCAGCCTTTTGGGCACGCCGTTTTTCTTCTGGCTGGTGGTGCGCATCCGCAAGGTGGCGCCATGATTTTGATCGCGGCCGAAAATGTCACCGTGAAACGGGGCGGCAGGACCATTCTCAAGGAGGTCTCCTTCCAGGCTTATGCCGGAGAATTCGTCGCCGTGCTGGGGCCCAATGGCGCGGGCAAGTCCACCTTGCTGAAAGTGCTGGCGGGGTTGCTCAAGCCCTCCAGCGGACAGGTGATGCTGGGCGCCAAAAAACTGTCATCTTTCTCTTTGCGCCAGTTGGCGGCCCAACGCGCCTATCTGCCGCAAAATCCGCATCTGGAGTGGTCGATTTCGGTGGAACGGCTGGTGGCGTTGGGATTGACGCCGCGGCTGCCCGCAACCGGCGGCTTGCCGGAACGCTTGAGCCTGGCTGTCACCAAAGCGTTGGGGCAATGCGATCTTTATGACAAACGGGCGCAGACCGCGACCACCCTGTCGGGCGGCGAGTTCGCCCGCGCCATGCTGGCCCGCGCCGTTGTCAGCGATCCCGGTCTGTTGATTGTGGACGAACCGATCACCGGTCTGGACCCCAGACATGCCATGCAATCCATGCAGCTTTTGTCGGACATAGCCCGCAGCGGCACCTTGGTGATCGCCTCGCTGCACGACCTGACTTTGGCGGCGCGTTACCCCAGCCGGGTCATCGTACTTGTGGATGGCAGCGTTGCCGGCGACACGGATTTGCTCACAGAAGAACTCATCCACAGGGCGTTCGGGGTGAAAGTTCTGGTGACGGGGCAGGGGGATTCGCGGGCATTAACAATTTTGTCCACAAGCGAAAAATCCGCTCTGTCAGTAGAAAACCCCGCTTGACGGATTCGGGCAAATCACCACCACATATAGGCGCTGAGGGTTCTCGGCACTGTCACATCTAGGGGGTATGGGGAGAGGGTTGAGTCCCGGTCAGGGACTCCGCCAGCGCCCTTCCGCCCCCTCAAGGGAATGATTTAGGGGGCGTAGGCATGTCGGCACTCGGTAAACCGGTTCTGGAAGGCGATTTCGACAATAACGGCCAGGTGGTCGTGCAGAGTCCGTCTGAGCGGGTGATCGAGCGGTCGGTGGTGGTAACACGGACTCTTGAAACCAAGGCCATCGAGGTGTCTGCGCCCAAGATTGAGCCGGTCAAGCTGGACCTGTTTGGTTCTGCGTCCCAGCCGCCTCTGCCTTATCCGCTCGCCCCCAAGCCCAAGCCGTCGGACCTGGTGCTGGACCACACCCGCGACGCCCTGTTGACCCCGTTCGGCAAGGCAACCCTGACCGACCGTTATCTGATGCCGGGCGAAAGCTTCCAGGATATGTTCGCCCGTGTCTCCTGTGCCTATGCCGACGACATCAAGCACGCCCAGCGGCTGTACGACTATATGAGCCGGCTGTGGTTCATGCCGGCCACGCCCATCCTGTCCAATGGTGGCACCAATCGCGGGCTGCCGATCTCCTGCTTCCTCAACGATGTCTCGGACTCGCTGGACGGCATTGTCGGCACCTGGAACGAAAATGTGGCGCTGGCCAGTAATGGCGGCGGCATCGGCACCTATTGGGGCAAGGTCCGTTCCATTGGCGAAAAGGTGAAAACCGGCAAGACCAGCGGCATCATTCCCTTCATCCATGTGATGGACGGACTGACCCTGGCGATTTCACAAGGCTCGCTGCGCCGGGGTTCGGCGGCGGTCTATCTCGACATCTCCCATCCCGAGATCGAGGAGTTTCTGGAGATCCGCAAGGCCAGCGGCGACTTCAACCGCAAAGGCCTCAACCTGCATCACGGCATTAACATTACCGACGAATTCATGGACTGCGTGAAGCATGGCAAGATGTTCGGCCTGCGCAGCCCCAAGGACCGCCAAGTCCTGCGCGAGGTCAATGCGCGCGAATTGTGGCAGCGCATTCTTGAGACCCGGCTACAGACCGGCGAGCCCTATATCCTCAACATCGATGCGGTGAACCGGGCCCTACCCAAGCACCAGCGCGAGCTGGGGCTCAAGGTCAACACCTCCAATCTGTGCAGCGAGATCACCCTGCCGACAGGAGCGGATCATGACGGCAAGGAGCGCACTGCCGTCTGCTGCCTGTCGTCCCTGAACATCGAGACCTGGGACCAGTGGGCCGAGGAAGAGGGCTTTGTCGAAGACGTGCTGCGGATGCTGGACAATGTCCTGACCAGCTTCATCGAGACCGCGCCGGATTCCATGCACCGCGCCAAGTACAGCGCCCTTCGCGAGCGTTCCGTCGGCTTGGGCGTGATGGGGTTTCATTCCTTCCTGCAGATGAAAAACATCCCGCTGGAAAGCGCCATGGCCAAATCGTGGAATCTGCGCATCTTCAAGAAGATACGCCGGGAAGCTGATGCTGCATCTTATCATCTGGCCGAAGAGCGCGGCGCCTGCGAGGACGCCCGCGAAAAGGGCATGAAGGCCCGCTTCAGCCACAAGCTCGCCATCGCGCCCACCGCGTCGATCTCCATCATCTGCGGCGGCGCCTCGGCCTGCGTCGAGCCGATCCCGGCCAATGTTTACACCCACAAGACCCTGTCGGGCGCCTTCTCGGTGCGTAATCCGTACTTGCAGGAAGTGCTGGAAGCCAAGGGCCAGAACACCGACACGACCTGGCAGTCGATTGTCGAGCAGGAAGGCTCGGTCCAGCATCTGGACTGTCTGACGGATGAGGAAAAGGCGGTCTATCGCACGGCGTTTGAGATCGACCAGCGTTGGATCATCGAACTGGCCGCCGACCGCACGCCCTATATCTGCCAGAGCCAGTCCTTGAACCTGTTCCTGCCGGCCGACATCGATAAGTGGGACCTGCACATGCTGCACTGGACGGCATGGGAGCGCGGCATCAAGAGCCTGTATTACTGCCGCTCCAAGTCCATCAGCCGCGCCGGTTTTGCCGGCCAGCTGGAAAAGAAAGAAAAGGGCGGCGTTTCGGCCGCCCCCCGCACAGATTACGAAGAGTGCCTCGCATGTCAGTAGATTTCAGCAAGGTTGATCCCCGGACACTGATCGGCAAAGGCACCGTTGGGTTGCTCAACGCCACCGGCACCTATGACATTACTCGCTATCCCTGGGCCTATGACTGCTGGAAGCGCCAGCAGCAGACCCATTGGATGG
>Ga0207703_10003773_pt1 | contig 12595 bp, 10 predicted proteins | sample KBSSwiS12_FD_184304 | JGI IMG/M metagenome (GOLD analysis project Ga0207703, IMG submission 184304) | Switchgrass rhizosphere microbial communities from Kellogg Biological Station, Michigan, USA - KBS Switchgrass S1-2 (SPAdes) (version 2) | ecosystem: Host-associated > Plants > Roots >... | reverse complement strand
ATTTCGACTTCGTTGGGGTCATCGGACGGCGGTTCGCTGTACTGCTCCATCAAACTCGGAACCACTTTAGGTGTCGGACTCCCCCGGTGACAGGTGTAGCAGGTCACCGCTTCGCGTCCTTGGAAGAGGGTTTTGTTGATGGTGTTGACCACCTGCACCATGCGGCGGGCGGTCTGCTTCACCGGAATATCGTCCGCGTACCTCTCCCAGTTCCCCAGGACCTCGTTGCCATGGCAATTGGTGCAGTTGTATCCCAAGGCCGCCGAGAAGAAACCCATGGTCTCCATGAACTGATTGACCGGGATGCCCTTCAACACCTGAATGTTCTTGAAAACATCCTCCGCCATCAGCGTCTTTTGGGGTGGATTGGTCTGACCACACACCGGCAGCAGGGCGAGGAGCAGGCACACTCCGATTTTCGACTTCATCGATTCTCCTTGGTATGTTCGCTGCCCGCTCCCTTCGGTCGCGGTTCTGTGAAACTGCCAGCCGACACTTTGCACCGAACCGCGCGCGAAGCAAGCGGTTACCGCACCTAGCGTTGTAGATGGTGATCCAGGTTCAGAAGCCGCTTCCCGTCATCTTCCTTGCAGGTCGGAGACTCTTCAATGGGATCGTTGTTGGGCGGAATCACACGCGCAAAATTGGTCCACGGTTTGGTGAGCACCGCCGGATCTTCGACCGTCGCCTGATACGCAAGATTGTGTTCCGGAGTCAGCCACAGCCGCTCGATCACGCGCATCTTGTCGGAATGCAGGTAGCCTTCCTCGCCGAACCAGGTGTCGTCGACGAAGTTAGTGGACTCGACCACAAAGATATCCTTCTCCCAGCGCCCAATCGAATCGCCGTAAGCCGATGGATTCGCTTTGGCACGGTGCCCGCGCCCGTCGGTGGGGATGATGCGAAAGGTGTCGCCTGAGATGTCCTCATAAAGGAAGATCGTTTCCTTGGGCAACTGGATGATCTTGCGCGGCGAGCCGATGCGCGGTGTACCCGGTTTGTCGCAATAGAACACCGGATCCACTTTGCTCTCGTTCTCGGCCATATACTTTACCTTCTCCTGGAATTCAGGTTTGTAAGAAGGAGCTTTGTCCCACGGCAGCGCCCCAGGGATGTCGTTCGCGCGGTGGCGCGTCGTGCGGTCCCAATGGGTGCGCGTGACCTTGCCGTCCACCACCTTTACCAGGTCACCGGGCGGGAGATCGATGCCGAAGGTCCAGGTGCCGCTGAGGTCAGGATGTCCGTCGGCGGTGCGAGGTTGCGGTTTCTGTTGCGAGAAGGCCAGCGTGGCCATGAGCAGCAGGGCAGTTAGATGAAGTTTCACGGATGTTATTCCTCCTTCTGACTTTCGAGAGAAATCTGATTCCCATTGGGAAACGTGATTTTCTGCAGGTATCCGTATTTCGAGCCGTCAATGGCTCGCACAATCTCCACTGTGACCGATTCGCCGGTGGCGGCTGCAAAATCGGCTCGCGTCACGCCAACCTTGGTGAACCAGCGCGGCGGATTGCTTTCAAATTTCCAGTTTTCAACGCTCCCGTCGTCACCTTTCGCGTCCATATAGACCACGATGTGCGGGTTCACCCAATCCACCTTCGTGACCGTGCCCTTGAGCGCAACCTTCTTCTTCATGTCGAAGATGGCCGACGGGGAGTGGTGAGCAAACAGCGAAACGCCGGGGATCAGTATGGCGGCGCCCAGCAAAACAGCATAGATTGGATTTTTCAAGCGAGTCCTCCCAAACTGGCCGCAGTCAACTACAGCCAGTTAGAATCATAGTCAAAAGTTAGGCCCGAGTCCAGGGCATTGGGGACAGGACTGTCCCCAATGCAAAAAAAAACCGGCGCCCTAAGGCGCCGGGTCTGTTCCATGCGTAGTTTAGAACACGAATTTCATCGCCATCTGCATGATGCGCGGATCCTGCGTGCTGATCACGGTGCCGAATCCGGGCGTCCCGTAAGTGAGATTCAGGCCCGACGAGCCAGCTCGCAGGCTGGGGGGCGAAAGGCCAGGTCGCATGCTATTCGTGAGGTTAAAGGCCTCGGCACGAAACTCCAGCGTATATCCTTCGCGGATTCTAACTACACGGGAGGCGGCCATATCCAACTGCCAAAACATCGGGGCTTGAATATTGTTGCGGCCCAGGTTGCCGAATGTGCCCGCCGCGGGAGCTGAAAACGCAGCCGGATTGATCCAGCAGCTCGGATTGGGGTTGGCGCACAGCGAGTTTGACGCAATCTGGTTGGGCCGCTGCCCACCCGCGGCAGCGCCGGTCAACGCCACATCGGTCGCTACGGAGACCGTAACCCACGGCGCCGACATGGCCCGGTAGATTCCCGAGAATTTCCAGCCGGAGGCGAGAATGTTGGTCACGCGGTTCGCGAATTTAGGTGTCTCGTACACAGAAGTCCAATTGAAGATTTGGCGGCGGTCGGAGGAGAAAGTGCCGCCGATCTCGACGGACTGGCAGTTGCCGCGATCGTAGCGCCGGTTGTTGGGTATGGTGTAGCCACCACCCGCGTTCCCGGTGCTGTTGCCCAGGGTGAGGTCGCCAATGCAATGCGACCAGGTGTAGTTGGCGCTGGTGCTCAGACCCTTGCTCAGCCGCTTCTGTACGGCCAAAATCAGGCCGTTGTAGCTGGAAGTCCCGCCCGTATCGAACACGTCCATGAACGAGTAAGCCTTGTTGTCGGGGTAGTTATTGATGGTGAATAAGCGGCGGAAGTTGGTATTCCCAGTGCTGGAGCAGGGTCCAGCCGCAGTCAATCCATATTGTCCCGCAACGCAATTTCCAGGAATGTAGATCCCGGGATTCACTTGATAGGAGCCCAACAAATTCAAGCTTTGGCTTCCCGTGTAAGTGGCCGACGCTACCCAATCGTTGCCGAACTGGCGTTGGACCACGAAATTCCACTGGTGTACCTGGGTGGCCTTGTTGTCATTTTGCTCGGCAATATACGTTCCACCCGGGGCGAATGGCGAATTATTCGTTAGCGAATACGGGAAGATGTTGCCGCCGGGATTCGCCTGGTACGGATCGCTGAAATGATTCCCGCCGAAGATGGTCGTATTGCCAAAGGGCGGGGAGTCGGCTGAGTTTACGTACATCGAGCCATTCACAAAGTCATACGAGATACCGTAGGAAGCGCGAATGGTCATCTTGCCGGTACCCGTGGGGTCGAAGCCAAGGGCAATGCGCGGGGCAAACAGATTCCACTGCCGTTCGACGCCGGCCAGACCCGCGAACCCCGTATCTCCGGGGAAACTGAGCCCGGCAGGCCCATTGACAAAAACTTTGCTCCTTACTCCGGCGAGCATGTTCGCGAAGCTGAAGTTATAGGATGAGCGATTGAGCGCTCCAGGAGGGAGCGAGGGCTCCCAGCGCAGGCCCACATTCACCGTGAGGCGCGGAGTAACCTTCCATGTATCCTGCACATACGCCGCGAGGGACCACTTTTCCTGCGGTAGCGGGTTGGGCGCGGACATGGCGAACGAACTGAATTGCCCCAGCAGGAATTGGGGGATGTTGGGGAAGTTCCAGGAACCTTGCGAATAGACGTTGCCCAAGAAGATCATGCGGTACAAGGAACCGCCCACGCCGAAGTTAATCTGGTGAGAGCCTTTAATCCAGCTCACGTCGTTGTTCAATTGGTAGATGGTGCTGTGAGCATCTGCCTTGCCGCCAGTACCAGGGCCAACCGCAAAACCGTTATTGCCTGCGGTGGCAATTGAGAACGTGCTTTGGTGAGGCACATATCCGCAATACACTTTTTGTACGCCCAGATCGCAGGCGTCCACGAAGTCCGAGTCGAAGCGGCGAATTCCGAGGCGGTTTACGGAACCACGGAACTGGTTCACCATGGTCGGGCTGATCAAGTAGGTATCGCCCGCGGTCCAGGACTGGTCCGCGTCATCCAATCCGCCCTGCGTCGAGCTCATGATATTGTTCGGCGTAATATCCAACGACGGCGGCCGGAAGTAGTGGCTGCGCAGGTAACGGCCGAAAATGGTGTTCTTGGCGCTGGCTTGGTAATCGCCGCGGCCCACTACCTGGCTCTCATTTACCCGGGTTACCAGACCCAAAGGCGACAGGCCGCAACCGGTGGCATCCTTCGGGAGCAAGTTCGCTAACTTCACGGCTGCTGGATCATACGATTTGGGATCGATTTTGTTATTCGTGAACAGATTTTTAACCGCGGGAGTAAGGCCGCTGATCAGGGAGGGACAAGCCGTGAAATCTCCCGCGATCATCGCGGGTGTGGGGATGAAATTGTTCGAAAACGCCGTCTGCCGGGTGATGGTGCCTTGATAGCCGAAGAAAAAGAACAGCTTGTCCTTCTTGATCGGACCACCGACGGTGCCGCCAAACTGGTTCCGCTTCAGGCCATCGTTGGTATGCGTGGACCAATTGGATCCATTCATAGCGCCGTTGCGCAGGAACTCAAAGGCATCGCCATGGAAACCGTTGGTGCCCGATTTGGTTACCGCAGTGATGGTTCCGCCGGCATGCACGCCGTTTTGAGCGGTTAACGCACTGGTCTCTACCTTGAACTCCTGTAGTGCATCCGGGAAGGGGAAGGGCATGTTGGCGTTGTCCCAAGGGTTGTTAAACACGCTGCCATCCAGCCAGAATCCTGCGCCGAAAGATTGTCCGCCGTTGATCACGTACTGCTGAGTGCCGGGGTAACCGCCGTTGCCGGCGACGCCCTGCGGGATCACCGCGCCGCTCAATACGATCAGATCGGTAGCCACGCGGCCGTTGAGCGGGAGTTCCAGAATGCGCCGGTTTTCAATCACGGTGCCGATGCCAGTGGCCTGCGTCTCGACGAGAGCGGCGTTGGCTTCTACTTGCACCTGTTCGCTGACGTTACCAACCTTGAGGGCGACATCAACCGTGGGACTGCCGTTCACCAGCAAAGTGATTCCGGTCTGCACGTAGGTCGTGAAACCCTGCTTGCTTACCTCGACGCGATAGGGTCCAATCGGAAGGCTGGACAACACGTAGGCTCCGTCGGCGCCGGAGGTTGCGTTGCGCACCGCGCCGGTTGCGGTCTGGGTTGCTTTAATATCCGCTCCCGGAACTGCCGACCCTGTGGAATCCAGAACTGTTCCCTGAATCTGCGACGTTTGGGCATAAAGGCTAATGCTAAACAAGGCACCAGCGAGTGTCAGTAATAGAGTTTTCAATTTTCCCCTCCCCTTTGCTTGGTATCCCAAAGCATATGCTGCGAGGGGCTGAAAGGTACCTCGTATTAATACTAGGTACGGGCGCTCCAATCCGCAGCTTCGCCCGCTTAGCTGAGATTTTGCAGGTATGATAGGTGGTCGAATGCGGCGCCTGCATAACAGTTGGTTGGTTTTCATGCCTTCCTGGCCGCTAGCGCGCGCCGGCGCCGAGGTGGCTGGACCAGCCGACGCGATATCGCGTGTGCTCTCAGCCTGGCTGCGGCGCGGACCCCAGAAGACGGGAGCGCGCATCGTACGCTGCCTGATTTCGGCCGGCCTTATGGCGGGAATCTTGGCGGGCTGCCTGACGTTGCCAAATATTGACCATGCCACGGTGGCGTTGCTGATGGTCGCGGCCACCGGTGGACTGGCGATGGTGTGGGGCTGGGTCGAAGCCTTGGCCGGGGCCATTACCGGAGCCGTTGGCTTGGCCTATTTCTTCTTGCCTCCCGCCGGAATCAGCGTTGCAAGTCCTGAACACGTCGTGGCCTTAGCCGTATTCCTCCTCATAGCGGTTGCCATTGGTCAACTGGCCGATCACTCCAAACGCCTGCTGGCGCAGCGCGACAAACTATTGAATCTGTCTCCGGACCCTTTGTGCATCCGCGACCTCAATGGAAATTTCCGCAGCGCCAATGAGGCGACCGTGAACATTCTTGGATGGTCCGAGCTGGAATTGTGTTCCCGTCCCTTTCTGGAGTTCGTGCATCCGGATGATCGAGCGCACACCAAGGCGGCCTGGGATGAAATGTCCAGCGGCCAATCCGCCCCCAACGTCGAGAACCGTTATTTAACCAAGGATGGCCGCTGGCGCTGGCTGAACTGGACACTCGCGGCGCCCGCGCCCGGCGAGTCCCAGATGTCCTCCGCCGCCCGCGACGTCACCGAAGAAAAATTGGCCCGCGAAAAACTCCGCGACTTGGCCGCGCAATTAATGACTGCACAGGAAGAGGAGCGCCGCCGGATTGCCAGAGAGTTGCACGATGACATGACGCAAAGGCTCTCTAGCGTAGGAATCGAACTGGGCTTGTTGAAGCGAACCGGCGGCCAGCACGAAGTGGTGGATGCTCTGCAGGCGCAGATCTTTGAGCTCACCGATGACCTGCGCTCGCTCTCCCATTCGCTGCACCCCAGTATTCTGGAATACGCGGACTTGCCGGCGGCGCTCGAGATGTATTGCCGCAAGTTCACCGAGCAGCATGCGATCCCAGCGAGTTTCACGGCACGCGAAGTGCCCCCGGAAATCCCCCGCGTGATAGCAGTGGCGCTATTCCGCATTGCTCAGGAGTCTCTGCGCAATGTTGCCCTGCACTCCGGCGCCACCGCCGCCAGCGTGGTCCTGGCGGGCCAGGAACACAGCGCGCTATCTCTGTTTATCATCGATAATGGCAAAGGATTCGACGCCGGTAATACCAAAGCCAGCTCCGGCCTGGGGCTTTTGAGTATAGAGGAACGGGCGCGTAATATAGGGGGTTCCGTGATGATCGATTCGACTCTGGAAGCCGGAACCAGGCTTACGGTGAGAGTGCCTCTTGGCGAAGCCTAACGGAGCGAAAATGAGACACCGTATCATCCTCGCCGACGACCACGAGATTATCCTCGACGGTTTATGCCGGATCCTGGAGCCGGAATTCGAGATCGTTGCCAGGTGCCCGGACGGCCGCGCGCTGCTCGCTGCAATCGAGAGCCTGAAACCCGAAGTAGCCGTGGTGGATATTTCCATGCCGCTGCTCAACGGCATGGATGCGTTCCGTAGCGCCAAGAGCAGCCACCCGCGCACGCGCTTTATTTTCCTCACCGGCAGCCCCGACGCTTCGCTGGCGACTCAGGCCTTCCGGCTGGGAGCCGCGGGATACGTTGTGAAACAATCCGCCGCCGAGGAATTGGTGGCAGCTATCCACGAGGTGCTGGCGGGACGCGTTTATATCGCTCCCCGTATTGCCAATGAGGTATTGCAGAATTTGATGAGCCAGCCCGCCGACAGCTCCAAGGACGGCAGCGGATTGACCAGCCGCGAGCGCGAAGTTCTGCAATTGCTGGCCGAGGGCAAAATCGTCAAAGAGATATCGGCGATCCTGAATGTGTCTCCGCGAACCGTCGAGTTCCACAAGAACAACATCGTGGCAAAGACCGGACTGCACACCACCGCCGAGTTAGCCCGCTACGCGGTCCGCAACGGTCTTGTTTCTAATTAGGAGATAAAAGCGATGGCGAAAGCAAAAAAGAATGTGGACCGTCGAAAGTTCCTGAGGGGAGCGGCCGGCTTGGTCGCATCGTCTCCCGTAGCCTTCGCCCAACGCGCGGCGGAGAAACCCGAAGCCACCGGCGGAGCCGTCGACGTAACGTCGAACGTGCGCTGCGGCGCCGACTTCATGGTCGACGTCTTCAAATCGCTGGGCATCGAATACTGCGCCGCCAACCCCGGCACCAGCTTCCGCGGCCTCCACGAATCCGTCATCAACTACGGCAATAATAAGGACCCCGAATTCCTCACCTGCCTGCACGAAGAATCGTCGGTAGCGATGGCCCACGGCTACGCCAAGATCGAAGGCAAGCCCATGATGATCATGGCGCACGGCACCGTCGGACTGCAGCATGCGTCCATGGCCATCTACAACGCCTACGCCGACCGCGTCCCGGTCTACATCGTCCTAGGCAACCTGCTCGACATCAACTACCGCCGCGGCTCAGCCGACTGGTATCACAGCGTGCAAGACGCCGCCGCCATGGTGCGCGATTACACCAAGTGGGACGACGCGCCGGTCTCGCTCTCGCACTTCGCCGAGTCCGCCGTGCGCGCCTACACCATTTCGATGACGCCGCCCTACGAACCCGTCGTGCTGGTGGCTGACGGAGCGCTACAGGAAGAACCCATTACAGAGAAAAATCTGCGCATCCCCAAACTGGTGACCAGCGCCCCGCCGCAAGGCGACGCCTCCGCCGTCAACGAAGCCGCGAAGCTCCTGCTAGCCGCCGAGAACCCCGTCATCGTAGCCGGCCGTTGCGCCCGCACGCCCCACGGCATCGAATTATTAGTCGAACTGGCTGAACTCCTCCAATGCCGAGTGCAAGACCAGCGCCTGCGCATGAACTTCCCCTCACGCCATCCCTTATATGCGCCGCCCGCCAACGACCCTATCACCGAAACCGTCCGCGATGCCGACGTCGTCTTAGGCCTGGAAGCTCAGGAAATGTGGACCATCACCCACAAAATGACGGGCCTCAACACCTTCGGCATGGAATCCAGCTCCACCATGAAGCCCGGCGCGAAAATCATCAGCATCTCCGCCATCGAACTCAACCACAAATCCAACTATCAGGACTTCGGCCGCTACTCCGAAGTCGACCTCAGCATCACCGGCGACGCCGAAGCCACCCTCCCGTCATTGATTGAAGCCGTGAGAAAACAGATGACCTCGGACCGCCGCATCGCTTTGCAGTCCCGCGGCGCTAAGCTGGCCGAAGCGCATCGCAAAGCCCGCGAGCGCAATCTCGAAGCGGCGGCAGTCGGCTTCGACGCCAGCCCCATCGCAACCGCGCGTCTAGCCGCCGAACTCTGGGCGCAAATCAAGAACGAAGATTGGTCGCTGGTATCGAACGATCGCTACACCAGCTATTGGTCGACGAAAATGTTCGACTTCAAGCACCACTACCAATACATCGGCGCGCAAGGAGCCGCCGGCATCGGCTACGGAGCCCCCGCCGCCGTCGGCGCGGCACTAGCGAATCGCAAGCATGGCCGCCTGACCGTAAACATCAATTCCGACGGCGACCTCAACTACGCCCCCGGCGTCCTCTGGACCGCCGCCCATCACAAAATCCCGCTGCTGAACGTGATCCACAACAACCGCGCCTATCACCAGGAACGCATGTACATCCAAATGGTAGCCGCCAAACAAAACCGCGGCATCGACCGCGCCGACATCGGGACTTCGTTCAAGGACCCCTTCATCAACTACGCCAAGATGGCGGAGACCTACGGTATGTACAGCGAAGGCCCCATCAGCGACCCCCAGGACCTCGGCCCCGCCTTAAAACGCGCGATAGCGAAAGTAAAATCCGGCGAGCCGGCGCTGGTGGATGTGGTGACGCAGCCGCGGTAAGCAGGCGGAGGGCACCCACGCTCCGAGCCAGACAAAATAGCGATGCCAACAAGACGGCTGCTGGACCTTTCGATATTGGACGACCATCTTCTCGATGGATTCGATTTCTGCGGAAAGGTTTACGATCTGTTCGATCAAGTGGCAGCCAGCCCAAATGGCATTGCGAAACTCCGATTACGCCCAACGATGATCGAGAAGCGGTTAGTCGAAGAACTAATCCCAATCGCCCACTATGTGCAGGCACGTTACCGCGAAGGCCGTCGCATCAAAATTCGTTGGTTCAGCGGATCACAGCCTTACGACGCCATTCTGTGGTCCTCAGGCTCCCTAGTCGGGCATCGCATGGCTCCAAGAAAGGTTTTCGTTGAAGTCACAACAGCCGTTCATCAAAACGAACACCTCGCGCGCCGGTTGTTGCAAGAGCGGGGTGCGTCATTTGGGGTAAAGGGGATTTCGCGGGACAAGAAAACCGGCGCGATCGCTTCGAAGCCTTACGTGCACTCGAATGATGAACTGACTATCGATTTGGCGGGCCAGATGGTAGACCGGATCAAGAGCAAAAGCGCCAAGAACTACTCGCCGTCCACAGTCTTGATCGTCAATTGCGTTACGAACAGCCTTATTCTCGAATCTGAATGGAGCAATGCGATTAAGCGAGTCACCGAGGCCCAGTTGGATTTCCGAGAAGTGTTTCTGATCGACTTGCTTATGTCTCATTCGACGACGCTCTATGGAGCCAGGAAACGCCGCCGGAAAGCGAAGTAATAAATCACGAGCGTCAGTGACTCCGAAGCATTCGCCTGATCCTGATTGGTGCGTGTGTTGAGTGTGTCGATCATTTTCGCAATTCAGCGGCAGCGGGCGAACCGCGGAGCAGACCTTCGGTGCTCAAGTCTTCATCGATTTCCGGCCAACGAATCCCATAACCTGCCCCGCTCACTTTCCACTGGGATCGCTGTTCTGGAGTAGCGCTTAGAAGCCGGGGAAACCACGCAAGTGGAACAATAATCGTACGCCCGTCCGTTAAATCCACAGCCAGTGTATCCTCAGTGAAGCTTACGTCTCGCACGCGTTCTCCGGGATTAGGAAGGGAAGCGCTCATGCCGTTTCTCCAATAATAGGCTTCGGTTCTTTGGGTCCGTCCTAGGATTACGAAATTATTCGAACAACTCCGCGTGACTACCAGTCCGGACCAAGATCAAGACTTGATTCGTCACCCTGTAAAGGAGCAACCAATCCGGTTCGATATGGCAGTCCCAATATCCAGACCAGCTTCCGCGAAGCGGATGAGGACGGCAACGGGGAGGCAACGGCCGCTGCTCCTGCAGAAGGTTAACCACAGCTTCCAGTTTCTCTAGACCCTTATGTTGCTTATTTACTCGCCGCAGATCCCGCTCAAAAGCGGCGGTCGTGCGGAGTTCAAATGGCATCAGATCCGCTCGCGCAACTCACGGAACGAACGGTACCGTTTGAGCCCACTGATATCGTTCGCTTCTTTCATGGCTTCGATGGTTGCCTGATTCGGAACCGCCACCGGAAAGGGAAGACCCTTGTGCAACTCCACTTGCCTCAGAAACAAACGAATGGCCTCGGTAGTCGAAAGGCCCAGATCACTAAAGACGCGCTCAGCAGATTTTTTAAGCTTTGGATCAATCCGCGCGTGCACCATTTGCGTCTTTGTACTGCTTGTTGGCATAACTTCATTGTATCTCATTTGAGATCTCCTATCCCGTGCCATACTGTCATCTGACCCTCCGGACGACCCACATGGATTTTGGCTACTTCACCCTCAGCGACAACCACTACCTGAACAACCCACGAGCCCCCAACCAGTTCGTCGCCGACATCCTCGATGAAGCTGTCTACGCCGAAGAGGTCGGCCTCCATTCCGCCTGGATCGGCGAGCACCATTTCAGCACTCTGGGCGTGCTCTCCTGCCCCGACCTGGTCCTCGCCAACGTCGCCGCGCGCACCACCCGCATCCGCCTCGCCCCGGCCGTCACCGTGCTGCCGCTGCATCATCCCATCCGTGTCGCCGAGCAATGGGCGACGCTCGATCTGCTCAGTGGAGGCCGCGTCGATTTCGCCGCCGGCCGTGGCTATGACCGCCGCGAATACCTGCCCTTCCACGTAAACTTCGACGACAACCAGTCGCTCTTCGAAGAAGGCATGGAATTAGTCCGCCGCCTATGGTCGAGCGACTCGCCGATTTCGCACCACGGCAAACACTTCCAGTTCGACAACGTCGGCATCACGCCCAAGCCCATCCAGCGGCCCATCCCCGCCTACGTTGCGTCGTTTTCGCAACCGTCGATCGAGCTTGCCGGTAAGCTAGGCTGCGGCTTGATCGTAGCGCCCTTCGCCGCCGCCATGAGCTTCGGCGGCCTGGAGCAGGTGGCCCAGCTCTATAAGGATTCTTGCGCCCGCCACGGCCAGAAGCCGCAACGCCTGATGTGCAGCTACTTCACCCATTTCGCCGACAACAAAGCGGAAGAAGACGCCGCCCGCGCCCGCCAGATCCGCTATTACAAGGAGTGCGTCATCGCCGCCTTCCCCGGCGACCCCGCCAAAGCGCCGCCCAGCTACCGCTACTTCATCGGCATGGTCGAGCGTCTGCAAAAAGTGCAACCCGAAGACCTTACCGAAAACTCGGTGCTGCTAGGCACCCCCGCCCAAATCACCGAGACACTGAAGAAGGTAGAAGCCGCCGGCTTCGACGAAGTGATTCTGTACTTCAACGTGGGTCTAAAGCCGCACACCCAAGTGAAAGAAGAAATGGCGCGCTTTATGACTGAAGTAGCCCCGTCCTTCAGCTAGTACGTCAGGCCTCCAGGCCTGACAACCCCCGTGACATAATGACAACTGACCCGAAGTAGGAGGCCTAAATGTCCGACGCGAAAAACCCCACTGTTACCAATACGGACCGCCGCGGATTCCTCAAAGGTGCCAGCGCAGCCGCTGGCCTTGCCGCCACCGCCCCTATCGCTCTAGCCCAGCAAGCCGCCCTGAAACCCGAAACCGCCCCTCCCGTCGACGTCACCTCCAACGCGCGCCCCGGGTCCGATTTCATGGTCGATGTCATCAAGTCGCTGGGCATCGAATACTGCGCCGCTAACCCCGGCTCCAGCTTCCGCGGGCTCCAGGAATCCTTCATCAATTACGGCAAGAACTCGAACCCCGAGTGGCTCACCTGCTGCCATGAGGAATCGTCAGTCGCCATGGCTCACGGCTACGCCAAGATTGAAGGCAAGCCCATGATGATCATG
>Ga0207703_10003765_pt1 | contig 12608 bp, 6 predicted proteins | sample KBSSwiS12_FD_184304 | JGI IMG/M metagenome (GOLD analysis project Ga0207703, IMG submission 184304) | Switchgrass rhizosphere microbial communities from Kellogg Biological Station, Michigan, USA - KBS Switchgrass S1-2 (SPAdes) (version 2) | ecosystem: Host-associated > Plants > Roots >... | reverse complement strand
ATCAATAACCCGCCTCCGCCAGCCAGTGTACCCGCCGTCACTCTGGCAACCGTAAGCCTTTCAGATTTGGAAGGAAACGGCGATGGTGTCTCCAACAGCGGCGAGATTATCCATTTAACGCCAACGCTGGTGAACACGGGCGGCCAATCCGCGACCAACGTAGGGATCAGTCTTCCCGCTGGAACAGGAGCGACGCTTCTCTCCACCGCCAGCCAGGCTGTCGGCGCGATTGCGCCAGGTGCAGCGGCAACTGCTTCGTTTTACCGTATTCAACTCGCTTCAGGTCTCGCTGATGGCACTTCGGTAAGCTTCACGTTTACCGCCACGTGGGACACGGGGCAATCCAAGCAATTCGTCTACAATATTATTGTTCGCGGCACTCCACCAACCAGCGAACTCCCTACCACGATGCAGTTTGGGGAGATCCTTGCTGATCAACAACGCGACATCGTTTACATCGTAGATAAACGTAACCTGCGCCTTTTGCTTTTTAATACCGACACCGGCCACATCGATTCTGCGGTACCGATCGGTGGATTGGCGACGGTTAACGGAGTTCCGCCCGCGCCGGGGATGATGGCTGAATCGGTGGATGGGGCGCGCCTCTACCTCGCGCTTCCGCAATCACAAATGATTCAGGTCTTTTCCCTACCCGGCATGACTTCCCTGGCACAGTGGTCATACAACTTCCAGCCGGAAAGTCTAGCCACCGATGCCCAGGGACGGATTTATTGTGTAACCAACGATGCCACACAAAAGCTGGTCCAGATTAATGGAACGACCGGCGCGGTTTTAAGCCAGACAGGGCCAGGGTTAACCGGAATTCTTCACCGCAATGCCGCGGGCACGGAACTTTACGCTAGTTTAAACAACCAGATTTACCGGTTTTCGACCTCAGGTAGCGGCGCGCCATCCCAGATTTCCTTGATTACGGCCACAACAAGTACGGGTACCATTCGCGACTTCACGGTTGATGAGCAGGCCGCTCTTTTCTATGCCATTCTTGGAGATGGAAAATTGACTTTGATGCCATTTAGTGGCGCGGCTTCGACAACATGGAGCCTTAATCAAACATGGGGTTCCGCCGTCTCCTACGTGCCGGGACGAACAGACGTGCTTGGAGCCTCAGACTACTGGTATGGTGGTGGCATACGGCGTTTTTCCCGGGCCAATGGCAGTACCCTTCAGGATTATGTCGTCTCCAATAATGGGGACGGAATCACCGCGCGCGGCTTGGCTACTACTCCGAACGGCATCACGGTCTATGTCAAACGCAGATGGGATGGAAGCTCGAATGCTCCTACGGTGGACGGCTATGATTACTACCTTGGAATGATAGGTGGATCGGTTGATCTCGACGTCCCGGGATCGACGCCGATTGCGTTGAAAAGCGTGGTTGTCACCGACCCCTCGCCGGGGAGCAACGACGGCTATGTTCATCCGGGGCAGACTGTACAACTGAGCCCTACTTTCATTAATTTTACCAAATTTCAAATCGCGAATGTCTCGGTGGATCTTTTGTCTTCCGATCCGCTGGCCGTTGTGCAAACGCCTATTACGGATACGCCGGGCAATGTGGGTAGTTACGTCAATTTCACACCCACACCCAATTACAAGATTGCGATCAATTCCTCAGCCCAGGATGGTCATCAAATCAATCTGACCTTTCGAGTCAATTATAACAATGGCACGCAGCAACTGATCCCTTATTCGCTCTATGTTGCCGCGCCTCTCAAGGGAGAGACCCCGGTTAATTTCCAGATCGGGGCGATGCTTTCGGACCGGACACGCGATTTGGCCTACGTTATCGATAATACGAACAATCTCCTGCTGGCCATAGATACCGATGCGGGCGTGGTCAGTAAAAGTGCGCGGCTGCTTGCCAGTCCCGGGAATGGACAGATGGCTCTCTCAACCGATGGTACTCATCTCTACGTGGCTTTGACCAATTCCAATCAAATTCAGGTCTTTGGGCTCCCCGGGTTACAACAGACGGACATCATTAATCTTTCATTTCCGCCGGTTGGCATTGCCGCAGCGGCGGACGGGAAGCTTTATGTTTCATCCAATAATAATGCGTGGGAGTATTTGCGCCAGGTTGACCCGGCCACCGGCCTTACCGTGGGACAATTTGGGCAAAGAACTTACTATACTGGCGCATTCATTAAAACCAATGGGGACACAAGTTCCATTTTCGTCTTCGAGCCGGGGCTTTCCGGAAACGATTATGTGGATCAATACACCGTCAGTACTACTGGAGGCCTCCCGAAATTCACCCACCAGTATCCCTTTGTCTTAAGCAATACCTACGATATCGGCATAGATGACAACTATAGTCGTATCTATTCCGTAAGTGGCGGTGTGTATGGTGTGGGTGTGACGGAGATGCAAACTGGCATTGGCAACGGTTACTGGCCCTTCAACGCTCCCTACGGCGGAGCTCTTTGCTTCCTGCCGGGTGGCAGCTTTGTTTATGGAGGCTCTGTTGGCCCCTACGACAGCCGTATTCGGCGTTTTAATCGTACGGATGGCACACCGCTCGGCGATGTTATCCTAGCCACAGGTATTTCTCCCTACCCGGCACTTTTGCAGCGCTCAACTGTCATCACGGCCAATGGACATATTCTCTACGGAACAAGCTCCTATGCCAGTAATAGTGGATACAGGCTGGGCCTGATCGGCGCATCCAGCCTTACGATCAGTTCGACCCAAGCCGCACCGACTCTCTATTTAGGCCCGGATAAAACCAGCCAGATATCACAAGGGGCATCACTTTCAGGCACTTATACCGGCTCCTCTAATAATCTACCGATCACTTGGAAGCTGGTGAATGGTCCGAAGAGCGCAAGCATAAGTTCCGTCGGTGCAGCCGCCACAGGTTCCAGTATTAGTTTCTCCGCGCCCGGCACCTATCAGGTCCAAGCCACCGTGACCGATGGCAGCCTTACCGCCACCGACTTGATCAACGTCAATGTTAATCCGGATCCTCCCGCCATTTCTGTCACGGCCACCGGCCCTACCGCGGTTAACGGCCTAACTTCCGGTCAATTCACCTTTACCCGCACGGGAGCGCCTTCCGGAAATTTGGCCGTCTCTTATACGGTCTCCGGCACGGCGCATAGCGGGAGCGATTATACTGCGCTATCGGGCACAATAACCATTCCTGATGGCTCCGCTTCTGCGACTGTGCCAGTCACTGCAGGTAGCGGCGCCACAACCAATACGACGGTCATAGCTACGATCGCGACCAATGCCAATTACCAGATCGGTGTTTCCCAGCAGGCCGAAGTGGTTATCGAAAGCCGTTCATATAACAACTCTGCAGCTCAAAACTTGGGGCAAGTGAGTGTTTTAGGAAACGGGGGCAGTTCCGTTACCCTGACGGCTCCAGGACTTGCCGGAAACCACACTGGAGTCGTCTACACGTGGTACTTGAATAACGTGGTGATCGCCACGGGTGACAGCAATACCTATACCCTGAGCAATGCTCAGAACGGGGCCTATACCGTTTACGAATTCGCGACCGACGATGGCACAACCGGAAATGCTTCGTTTAACCTCACTCTAACGCCTCCTACTGACACTCCTTTGCTGCCGCCGTGGGCCATGATTGCTTTCACGGTCATGCTTTTGCTTGTCGGTGCGCGCACCTTGTCGGGAATGGGAATTGACTTGGAAAAGAGTTAGGGAGATGGAGTGCGGATTTTGCTCAAATAGAGAAGCCTTGCCGACTTGGATCCTCTTGGCGTTAGCATTCCTGATCCTTGGGGATGGGATGCGACTCTGGAGCCTAGGGGATTCGAACCCCTGACCTCCTCAATGCCATTGAGGCGCTCTACCAACTGAGCTAAGACCCCTGAGAGCTTGCGCAAGGCGCAAACGCGAACTGTAAGAATAAGCATCTCTGCGCCTTCGTTACAACGGAAATTCGCTAATCCCTGATTAAGAATATTTCGGTATTACTGAGCAGGCGTCCCTTGTCGCTTCAGGGACTGGGCCCGGGCAAGGTTGTTTTGGGCGTCGGCATTGTCCGGATTTAGCTTTAGGGCCTCTTGAAATTGAGAGATGGCTTCATCGAGATTTCCCTTTTGCGCGAAAGCGATGCCGAGGTTATTGATGGCCTTGAGATTGTGGGGAGAGATTTTGAGAGCGGCTTGAAGTTGCTCAATGGCCGCATCGACCTGGCCTTTTTTCAGGAGAGCCCAGCCGAGATTGCTCAGGGCATCGGTGTAGGTGGGATTGATTTCCACGGCTTTCTTGAACTGGTCGATGGCATCATCGATCTGTCCGTTCTTGAGGAGCAGATTACCGAGATTATTGCGGGCATCGGCATAGCGGGGATTGAGCTCGAGCGCTCTTTCAAACTGGATGATGGCGTCGTTCACCTGGTCTTCCTGGACATAGACGGTGCCGATATTGTTGCAGGCACCGAAGTTGGCGGGATCGATTTCGAGAGCCTTTTTGAATTGGGTGATGGCTTCATCAGGTTGGCGGGCCAGGAGGAGGGCGTTGCCGAGGCTATTATGGATGTCGGCACTTTCCGTGACGGTGAGGCTTTTGCGGAAGAGGGCGATGGCGTCAGTAAGGTTGCCTTGGCGGATGAGGATATTGCCGAGGTTATTAGAGGCGAGGAAGCAGACGGGATTTTTGTTGAGGGTGTCGGTCCAGAGCGATTTTTCGCTTTGGTAAATCCAAGCCTGTTTCCAACTGAGCAAGCTGAGAATGGAGAGAGGCAAGGCATACGCGACAGGTTTAATCCAGGGGCGATTGACCCAAGTTGAAAGTCGATCGAGACCGGCCCCGAGAAGGACGAGTGGGCCGATGCTGGCCAGGTATTGGAAATGATCTCCAACAAAGGAGTAGCGCCAGAAATATTGATCGAGGAAGCCGAGGACAGGAAGCAGCGCGACGACGAAATAGGCCAACGCGAAAAAACAGGGACGGCCCCATAAGTCGCGCATGGCCCAGAAGATGCCGAGCACGAAGACGGCGGCGAGAAGCGGGAGCCACGCCGTTAAATGGGTGGGATGGATTTCCCAGCGGGGATAAATGAAGATCAGCGGATAGGGCCACGCGAGTTTGCCGAGGTAAAACCAGAAGACGTCGCCGGTGAGGGCAAGACGTTCCAGGAGTCCACGCGCAGCAAGCGAATGATCGTTGATCGCGTTGAGCTTGATCGTCCAGAGGGTCATGATCGAGGCGAGAATAGAGACGATGAAAATGGGAAGGATGCGCACCAGGGTGCGCCAGTTCCACCGCTTCTCGATCCACCACGCGACGAGACACAGGACGAAAGGCAGGACGGCCGTGGGTGATTTGCTGGTCATGGCGAGCACCGCGAAGAGGAGGACGAGGACGTCGGTGCGGTCAAAAACTTTACGGGCGGTTCGCTTTTCGATGCCATCGATGAAAAAGAAAATGGCGAGGAGATAGAACAGGGTCGATTGAGGATTCGTGGTTTCGCTGATCCAGGCGACGGATTCGATTTCGACGGGATGCAAGGCCCAGAGGGCCGCGCCGAGCCATGCGCCTGGGATGCGTAACTTGAGGAGGACGCGCCAGAGGGTGATCGCGCAGGCGGCGTGGAGGGAGACGCTGACAAGATGATACGGCAATGGGTTGAGGCCCCAGAGTGCGTACTCCAGCCAAAAAAAGGTCGCGGTGAGGGGGAAGTACCAGGCGAAGCTGGTGGTCCAGATTTCCTTGAGGCCGAGTGGCCCGATGATGCACGGATTGACGGTGATGTGGACGTCGTCATCCCAGATGAATCCGGCATGCCAGACGGGCTGATAGGCCAGCACGACGGCGAAAAAGAGGAGGAGGGCCTGGAGCCAATCGCGATTGAGTTTTGCCATGCGATGGCTTACGGCTAGGCAGCGCGTCCGATGGTTTCGAGGAATTGATTTACGACGACAGGGGCGGAGCAATATTTCTCGGCGATCTGGCGTGCGGCGCGGGCATGGTGGACGGGATCTTTTCCGACTTCGTCGAGAGCGGCGGCAGCGCTGGCTTCATCGTGGAAAGAGAGGAGGCCTTCGCCCTGCGGATAGTAGTCGGTCCAGCCGGTGTCCTGTAAGATGACAGGGCGACCGAGAGCGAGATAGGTGACGCTGCGATCGCTGAACCAGCCGCAACGAGAGAGGACGTAGCCCTGCTTGGCGACGCAGAATTCGCCGCGACTTTGCGCGAGGTATTCGCGATAACGTTGCCAGGGCGTGTTGAGCGGGCGGACGTCGATCAGGTTCCAGCCGCTCTTGGTGAAACGGTGCAGGGTTTCGTCTTCGGGATGCAGGTCGGTCGCGATCTCAAGCTTCTCCCGGGTCTTGCTGGGAAGATTGACGATCTTTTCGAATTCCTCTGATTTGTTGCCGTACCAACCGCCATCGTACTCGACCTGGGGGTAACCGTACCAATGGGTGCAGGTGGTCCAAACGTCACCGGGTTCATCGGGCTTGGGATTGGTAAAGTAATCGAGGACGACGGGGACGCCGAGTGGCAGCCAGGTTTTTCCGGCGAGAGGTGAGCGGCAATCCTTACGGCCCAGGTTACGTCCAATGGTGACGAACTTGGTGTGGTAATCGAGATGCATGTCCGATTTGTAGACCTCGGCCCAGATTTGGGTGAAGGCGGGGTCGATGTCGGCGTAGATACGTTCGGGAAGAAGGGCGAGGAGCTCGGGTTCCTTGAAATGACCGGAGATATTGAAGAGAAATTCGGCGTCTTTGGCGAACTTGAGGAGTTCAGCTTTTTGCGGGGAGTGGCCGTCGAAGAGAAGCGTGGCGCGATCTCCCAAGCCGAACTCGGCGACGACGGTATTCCAGTGGCTGAGATTGGCGCTGATCTCGGGTGCACACTTTTGCCTGTTGTAATCGATGCAGCTATCGGAGGTAAGGTCCTCGACCATCCAGACGTCCCAGCCGGCGAGGCGGAAGCCCAGAACCCACTGGAGGAAGGCCCAGGTATTGCCTGCCCCATGGATGGGGTAGCAGGCAAAGTTGACTCCGATGACAGCGCGGCGGGACATGAATTAAGAAGTAGCGAATGCTCGGAAAAATTCGAGTGCTTCAGTCAGGTTTCGAGCCCGCAATTGATTGCGCATTCGTTTTTTTTATAACGTAATAACCAATCATTGCCTGATTATTCAACAAACTGCTGTTCAAAGATTTTTTCAAAAAGATGCATATCTCTTAAGTCGAAAGTTACTGTCCATCGTGGATTTATGGCGAATTTTAAAGGGCAGAGGTAACAGATGGATATCGCCCGTCACTTCCTTATCTAAGTATTTATAGGTAACGACTTCATTCCTGGTTCACAAGTTTTTCCGCATATTTCTCTAGCGAAAGCGATTTCTAGTTGTGTCTTAACGGGAGATTTTTGCGGGTTGTTGTGTTCAGAGGAACAACGCACGCATTCGCAGTCGAAAGCAGAGAAGCCTCCTGGCGTCAGTCGTTGTACGGATAACTTTCACTGGGAAATTCGTTCATCTACGGCGACGTGAATTACATGTCAGGTACAGCCATTCAAGCCCATATGGAATCGCGCTACCTAGGTTTGACGGCGCTGATGCAGGCAGACCTATCTCAAAGCTCTTTGTATCTTAGTGTCCCGTTATGATCTGGAAGCCGGAGATCGCGGCTTGGTAGATGGCAGGGGGAGTCGTGACCCAGACGATCGAAAAGCTGATTTTTACCGTACTGTCCGCTTCCGTTTGCAGGTCTTTGACGTCTGCCTTCATGCCCACGCCCGCCATCGCGCGGATATCGAACGGTTCACTAAACTGTCGGGTTATGGCAGCGGTTCAAACCGGGGAAGGCTTCGGGAGCGCTTCGAAAATGACGAAAACGGGAAAATCCAGCGGCGAGAATGGACTTGGCTAGAAACTAGGGAGAAAAATGGTCGGACCGGAGGGATTTGAACCCTCGACCTCTTCCACCCCAAGGAAGCGCCCTACCAAGCTGAGCTACGGCCCGTGTCGTCGAAAAAATCGAACGGCGAAGGGTTACTCTGCCAGAACCGTCGCCAGCGGCAAGCTTGAAAGCATGGGATCGAACGGGAAAAGATGCCCGTAGCTTTTCTTCTCTTTTCCAAATGGCTATTTAAATTCCTTTTTAAATGGTCCCACTGCGTTTCGCTTTGATTCTGCTGATACTTTGTTGGTTTAGGAGCTCAGTATACGGAGCGGATCTAGCTCAGCCCCACATTGAAGTTTTTAAGGCAAAACGTGAATTGCAACTCTTCGACGGGGAGCGTCTCGTAAAGGTTTATCCCGTTGCTCTCGGCTCGAATCCGATTCCTCCCAAAGAGCGCGAGGGCGACCGGGCTACTCCAGAAGGCTCCTACTTCATCTGTCAAAAAAATCCACAGAGCCACTATCATCTTTCCTTGGCGATCAGTTATCCCGGGCCGCAGGATGCGGAGCGCGGTTTCAAAGAAGGATTAATTAGTGAGGAAGAGAAAAAGGCAATTTTAAGGGCAAGCGCCAACCATCAAGTACCATCGTGGAATACCCGGCTTGGAGGCGAGGTCTTCGTCCACGGCAACGGTTCTAAACCTGATTGGACGTGGGGTTGCATTGCCTTGGATGATCAAGATATGGATGAACTTTACCAATGGGTATCCGTAGGAACTCCCATTACAATCCATCCCTGATAGAAAGTTTCTTTTTCCTACCAGAAAATAGATGCCTCAAAGGCGATTAAAAGTAAACTGCGCACGGTTAAGCTTGGGAAAGCCATTCTTTTTAGACAACCTCAAGCATAGTGAAGCGATACTCCTCTAACTGCCTGATGCTGGTACTGCTGTTTTCCTTCGGCATCGAAGAGATTATACCGGCAGCCACCGATTCGCCCTATACCGGTACGACGAATAGCGCAGCGGCGATTCCTCCTGCGCCGGTGAAGCACAAAAAGAAAAAGACCAAGACATCGACAGAGTCATCGGCTTCAACCAATAGCGTGACGAAGCCTATTCCTCCGTCAGACACCACAAATGCAGCACCTTTGAAAGTATCAGGTCCTTCTTCGACGAACGAAACTGCGAAGACGGAGCCAGCCCAGCCCGCGACCAATTCCTCGACAGAGCCCGTTCCGCCAATTATCAAAATCGATACCAAGTCTGGATCGTCGGGCAGTACGAACGATATCTCGAAACCGACACCCTCTTCTTCCACGAATGCGACCGTCGCGCCAACTGAGCCGGCGGTTCCAGCCATTCATACCGCCACGTTGACCACCGCGGATATCAAGGAGTTTGCGGACCAGACACCGGCCATCCAGGCGCTGATCAGCAACGGACTGGCTGTAACCAAATTAAATCTCAAGTATCAGTACGGCTCCGATGATCCCAAGAATGGCGGTATGGATTGTTCCGGTACGGTCCATTATTTGTTGGAAGAATCGGGACTCAAGGACGTTCCACGGGATGCTACCGGTATCTATACGTGGGCTTGGAAAGAGGGACATGTTCAGCCGGTGGTCAGCAGTAATTTGTCGACGTTTGAACTGAGCCGGCTCAAACCGGGTGATTTATTGTTCTGGATCGGTACTTATGATGTGGATCGCGATCCGCCCATTTCGCACGTGATGATCTACCTCGGCACCAATCGCGAAACGGGCAAGCGGGTGATGGTAGGAGCCAGCGAGGGGCGGACCTACAAGGGAAAGTCGCAGTATGGGGTCAGTGTGTTCGACTTTGCCCTGCCCAAGGCGTCATCCAAGGTGGGCGGGCAGGAATATCAGGGCCGGTTTATTGGCTACGGTCCGGTCCCGGGCCTCTAGAAGGGAGGGTTGGCGGAGGGAAGGGGAAAGCGGTCATAAGAAACTTTTCCGCTCCCCTCTTGCCTTTTTGCCCCAGATTTTTGAAGATGGTGGGATGGACTTGCCCCGTATTGTCGAATCGTTGCTATTTGTCACGGATCGACCCCTCACATCCAAAGCGATTGCGCGTGCCTTGCACGACGCCGCAAGATTTTCGCCGACGCCCGAAACGGCTGCCTTCGAAAAAATAACTCCCGATGAAATCGAGAAGACCATCGAAGAGTTGAATGCCAAGTTGACCGAGGAGGGATCCAGCCTCATGGTCCAAGGGGTCGCAGGCGGCTATCAACTCAAGACCCGTGCGGATTACGCGGTCTGGACGAATCGCCTCTTTGATGCCCCCAAGGCCCCGCGCTTGAGCCAGCCCGGCTTGGAAACCTTGGCCGTCATTGCCTATCGCCAGCCGATTGGTCGTGCGGAGATTGAGTCTGTGCGCGGTGTTGCCGTGGATGGCGTGCTTGCCACCCTGCTGGAGCGTAAGGTCGTCCGCGTGGCGGGGCGCTCCGAGCAACCAGGCCGCCCGCTTCTTTACGAGACTACTCAGTTGTTTCTTGAGATGTTCGGATTGAAGAATCTCGACGAACTTCCCAATGCCGATGAATTGCGCCGGTTCCAACCCCCTGAAATTTCCAATGCCCCCCAACAACAGCAACTCGACGTCGTCCTTGACCAGCCAGATGCGCCAGCTGCGCCAGAAGGTGGATCGGATCGACCTCAAGATACTGAAACTCCTCCAGCAACGGATTAAGCTCTCGACCCGGATCGGCCAGGTCAAGCGTCGTCACGGAGCGCCCGTTTACGCCCCGCAACGCGAGGCGGAGCTGCGTATTCGTGTTACCAACTTAAGCAAGGGAAAGCTGCCTGCGCCGGCAGTCGAGGCCATTTTCCGGGAGATCATGTCCCACTCACGTGCGGTGCAGGGACAGGCTCCGCTTGGATTGCTGCATGCAAGCGCGGGCTTGATCAAGGCGCCAGCGCGATGGCAATTCGGCGCATGTGACAGTTTTGTTGCGAAGAAAACCTGGCTGGAGCTGGCAGCTGGGATCAAGACGGGTTCCCTGACCTTGGGCCTGTTGACGGGTAAAGACCTAGCCTCAGTTTTAAAGGACACGTCAACTCGTCAGCATTTCCTGACGCACTTCGAAGTGGTGAGCGATTTTACTCCCGGGCTCGAAAACGAGGTGCCTTTAACCCACAGGATTTTCGTTGTGACCCCTCGTAATCAAGGAGTTACAATACTCGCCAACCGGGCGTTGATTTTAATCGAGTGCAAATCCACGCTGAATACGGTAAAAAAGTTGGCTAACTCCATGTCAAAGCGTCCCATTCGTGTCGAAGAGCTTATTCTTCGCAAACCATCTACTGCCTTGGTCCGCGTGACTTTGCCGCAACGCATGGATGCCCTGAAGCTTGCTGATCTCCTGTGGGTATCAGGGGAATCTCTTGGCGCTCAAATCTCCCCGCTTGGCGTTTATCTTGGTACCGAGAATTATGGCGGATAATGCTCCAGTACCGGAGGATGCATCCAAGCCTCCTGCCCTGCCGACCACGCCGCCTTTAAAGTCGGCTGCCAGCAAGGTCGTGGTGGCGCTTTCCTCCGTGGCTAAGGCACCACCGCCCATTCCGATTAAGCAAGCCTCCGCAGAGCCCAAGCTTGTCCAGCCCGGTATCAAAACCGAGATCAAGCCGCCGCCGAAAATCGAAACCTTGCGGGGAGCTCCTCCCATCAAGGTGCCTGATACCAGTTCTCCCGAAACGGGACGTGGGCAGTCGAGTGTTCCTCCTCTCGTAAATAGCGGGTCAAAGAAGACGACGGCCCGGTTGTTGATCCCGTCGATCAAGTTAAACCAGCCCGTGCCTGAACCTGTCGTTGAAAAAGAGACTCCCCAGGAATCGATCATTCTCGGGCCGGGAGATTCGGTTGAAGAGCATCCCGTTCACCCGGAAAAAGTTGCGGAAGAAAAGGCCGCGTCATCCTCCTCAGCAGAGCAAGAAAAGCTTCCTGAAGCCGCCCAATCCCTGGTTGTTTTGCCGCCAGTTGCTCCAGTCGCAGGAGAGTCAACGACGCTTCAGCCTCCGGTGATTCTTTCCAAGCCGGAATCGTCTGAGGCTCCCAAGTCTGTTCGTCCGCCACCCTTACCCGCGCCCAAACCCGTGGAAAAAGCGGCTTCAACCGCGGTTCAAGTTGTTCCCAAGATGGTGGGAGCCGAGCCCATTGCCCATGGAGAAAAGCTGCGTCCTCCGCCTCAACTTCCCCAAGAAGGAGCTGGAGTGGCGGGTGCGCTGCCTCATCCGGTTGTCGTTCCCGAAACCACAGCTCTGCCGCGTGTACCCGCATTGGCTCCGGTGGAAGCAAAGTCAGGTGGAACTCTCCCGCCCGCCTTACCCTCGACGAGCGCAGCGGTAACGCCGACGGAAGCGAAGGTCGTCCCTCCGATCCTCCCGTCGGATAAAGCTGCTGCGCCGATAGGCACGACCAAGGCGCTTCCTCCACCGATTGATCCGCTATTGAAAGCAACGAAGCAATTGTTGCCCAAGCGAGAGGAAGCCAAGCCTGCGCTTCGTCCTGCCGTCCTGCCCAATAAAGCACTTGCGAATCCCAAGACGACAAGTAGCTCCATCGAGCCGTTGGTGGTCGCCGGCTCGACAAAAAAAACTGCAGCAGCTGTACCGCCGATCGCAGCCGCCCAACCTGAAACAGGCAAGCTGCACGCTCCGGTTGAAATACCCGCAAAGACAACCGATAAGCCCCCGCTGCCGCTGACCCGCGCTGCCCGCGCCAAGAAGCGGCGC
>Ga0207703_10003759_pt1 | contig 12627 bp, 8 predicted proteins | sample KBSSwiS12_FD_184304 | JGI IMG/M metagenome (GOLD analysis project Ga0207703, IMG submission 184304) | Switchgrass rhizosphere microbial communities from Kellogg Biological Station, Michigan, USA - KBS Switchgrass S1-2 (SPAdes) (version 2) | ecosystem: Host-associated > Plants > Roots >... | reverse complement strand
CCGTACCACCATGGAGACCTCCGCCAGGCGGTCCTTACGAAAGCAGGCGAAGTCCTCGAGAAAGAGGGGCTCGAGTCGCTCAGCCTGCGCGAGGTCGCGCGCGGCGCGGGGGTGTCCCACAACGCTCCCTATCGACACTTTTCCGACCGCGACCGCCTGCTCGTCGCGCTCATCGAGGAAGGCTTCCAGATGCTCCTCGACGCTCTGGCGCGCCGGCCGCGGCGCGAGATGGGCGAGGCGTATGTCGACTTCGCGCTCTCGCACCCGCAACGCTTTCGCCTGATGTTCGGCGGGCGCGTGAAGCTGGCGAACCCCGACCGGCGCGCCTACGAGGGGCTGAAGCAGTCGTTCGCCGATCTGGGCGAGAACGCGCAGTACGCGGCCGCCGCCGCCTTGGGAGTGGTGCACGGGCTCTCGCACCTGCTGCTCGACGGCCACTTCGCGACGGAAGAGCAGAAGAGCTTCGTGCGCTCGGTGCTCGGGTCCGTGCGCTTCAGCGCTCCGCGTAGAGGCTGAATTCGGCCGCGCAGCTCGCCGCGTCTGCGTGGCAGCGGAGGAGCCGGAACGCGGGCGCCGCCGGGGCGCGCAGGCTCGACTTCTGCGCGCGCCACAGCTCGAGCGCGGCCGGCTTGTCGCGTCCAGCCACGCTGCCGCTCAGCGCCGCGAGCACCAGGTATTCGCGGGCATCGGCGGCGAGCTCCGGCGTGGTGTCGAGGAGCTCGCGCGCGTGCCGCGCCATTCGCGCCGGGTCGCGCGCCGCCACGGCGGCGAAGAGCTCGATCCAGCGCCGCTGGAACTGCGGCAGCGTGGAGAAGCATTTCGTGCTCGCGATCGCGCGCCACACCGCCCCGGCGTCGTCGGGAGCGAGATACGGATTTACGGTCCGCGCGACCCGCAGCGCGCTGTGCAGCCACACGTCGAGCTGGCGCGGCTCGCGGCATTCGAGCAGCCTGAGCTGCACGAGCTCCAGATCCTTCTGCAGCTGAGTCGGCACCGCCTCGGGCTCGGGGCGCGCGCCGGCGAGAAAGTTGCGCGCGTACCAGGCAAGACGCGTCGCCTCGACGCGCCCGAAGGCATACGCGCCCTTGTAGAGCGGGTTCACCGGACGGCGGCTGCGGCCAGGGTCGAGCAGCTCGAGAAGCGGCACGTCGGCATCGAGGAGCGCCACCAACTCCGTTGCGCTGCGCTCCATGAAACGCTGGCGCGCGGCGTTCAGGTCCAGCACCGGAGCGTAGTCGGTGTTGGCCGGCATGCCGTAGCTTGCGAAGAGCGGCTCGAGCAGGGCGCGGTTGCCAAGGTAGCGCGCGTCGAGGTCGCCTGCGCTCAGGATGTGGACGCTCAAAAGCTCCTGAGCCACGCCGGGATGCTCGAATACATCTGCGCGCGGGGGCAGCGGGAGCGGCGCCTCGCTTGCGACGATGAGCAGGTCATGTTCGCTCGCCGCGAACACCGCGTAGTCCGGAAACGCCTCGCCCAGCGCGCGCATCACCGTGGCGACGAGGCTGGGGTCGATCTCGTAGAGCTGGATCCATTGCACGAGCAGCCCTCGCGGCGCGAGATGGCGCCGGATGCGCTGGTAGAACTCGCGGGTGAAAAGGCTCGACACGCCGCTCACCCACGGGTTCGACGGCTCGGAGACGATGACGTCGTAGCGCCGGCCGTGGGCGGAGAAGAAAGTCTTGGCGTCGTCGATGAGGATGGCGCCGCGCGGGTCGGCGAACGCGCCGACGTTGCGCGGCATGAAGCCGCGCGCGGCCTCCGCCATGGCGGCTTCGATCTCGATGGTGTCGACGCGCTCGATCTCCAGGCTCTGCAGCAGCGTGTGGGTCGTGAGCCCGGTCCCGATGCCGATGACCGCCGCGGTCTTCGCGTCGGGCCTCAGCGCGAGCGGCAGGGCGCCGGTGAGCACCATCGTGATCTCGTCGGTGCCGCGTACGCCGTCGCGGTCGAGGTTGATCGAGCCGTCGGACTTGCCGTTGGTGCGCAGGCTCACGGCCTCGGGATACTTCACCAGGTGCACGGTCGCGGTCTTGCCGTCCTTGCGGTAGAGGATCTCGGCGTCGCGCGAGGCCGCGAGGTCCCCGTAACGGAAGACGCCGGCGGTCATCTTGTTCGCGTCGAGCTCGACCGCGAGGCCGACGACGAGGATCGCGCCGGCGCAGGCGACGGCGGCTGCGCGCCAAACAGTGGTTCTACACACTCTTAGAAGAATGAGACCCAGCGCAATGTCGATGGTGCAGGCGCTGATCAGGGCGCCTTTCAGACCGACGAGAGGCAGGCCGACGTGCACCGCTGCCACCACGCCAACGATAGCGCCGAGGGTGTTCGCCGCGTAGACCCGCCCGATCGCGCCCTCGCCGGCGCCCCGGCGAAGCAGCGCCGCGCTGATGAGGGGGAGCGTGGTGCCGGCGCAGAACGCGGCGGGCAGCATGACGAGCGCGGCGATCGCCTGGCCGGAAAGGTTGAAGAAAACGTAGCCCGTCTGCGTGCGCGCGAGGCCCTTCATCAGCGTTTCCATCAGGCCGAAGGTGAGGTCGTACACCGGGAGCGTGGCAAGCGCCGCCAATCCCATCGCCACCTGCACCCACGCGAGCAGCCGCTCGGCGGATCCCGCCCGGTCGACCCTGCGCCGCACCGCGAGGCCGCCGAGCGCGAGGCCGAGAATGAAGGTCGACAGCATGAGCTCGAACGAGTGCGTCGAGGCTCCCAGCACGAGCGACAGCATCCGGATCCAGACGATCTCGTAGACGAACGAGGCGAGCCCGGTGAAAAACGCAACCGCGAGGAGGAGGCTCGAGGTCCCTTCTTCTTCCGTTTTCGATATCTTTGGAAACACGGCAAGCGGCCGCGCGAGGAGCCAGACCGCCGCGGCGAGCGCGAGGTTCGTCCAGCCCGCGACCCGGAGCGTTCCGGGCAGCCCGGCCCAGGCGATGAGGAGAAAGCCGCTTGCGAGCACGCCTAAAGCCGCGCCGAGGCTGTTCGTGAAGTAGAGCATCGCCAGCGATTCGCCCGGCGTCGCGGGGTGCGCGCGCACGAGCGCCGCGCTCACCAGCGGGAACGTCATGCCGAGGAGCACGGACTGCGGCGCGATGAGGAGGCAGGAGAGCGCGAGCTTCGCCGCGAGCGCGCCCGACTCGCTGCCGAGGGCGGGAAGAAGCGACTCGTAGGCCCAGTCGGTCGAAGCGACGAAGACAGGGTGGAAAACGAGCGCGGCCGCGCCGACGACCGCCTCGACCAGCGCGTAGCCGAGGAGGGGACGCTCGAGGCGCTCCGAAAGGCGCGCGCACCAGGCCGCGCCCGCCGCCATGCCCCCCATGAAGACCACGAGCACGAGCGACTGGGCGTACGCGGCGTGGCCCAGAAAGAGCTTGAGATAGTGCGTCCAGATGGATTCGTAGATGAGGCCGGCGAATCCGGACACGGTGAACAGGAGATAGAACGTCCAGCGCGGCATCGGGCGCGATGCTAATTTAAAAGCGATGCCGCTGCCGTTCAGGCTGGCCGCGTACTACTGCGCCCACTTCGTCCACGTCGGTCTCTTCACGGCGTACTTTCCGCTCTGGCTCGCCTGGCGCGGCTTCGACGCGGTCGAGATCGCGTGGGTGCTCGCGCTGCCGTCGATCATGCGCACGTTCGCGCCTGCGGGCTGGGGCGTGCTCGCCGACCGCAGCGGCGCGCTGCGCGCTCTGGTCGTGGTTTCGTGCGCCGGCCTGGCGCTCGGCTTTGCCGCGCTGCCGTTCGCAGGGAGCTTCGCTGCGGTGACGATGGTCATCGCAATTTCAAGTCTCTTTTCCGCGGGAGCGCTGCCGCTCGTCGAAACGATCACCCTGCGGGCGCTCGCCGGGCAGCCCGGACGCTACGGCCCGATCCGCCTCTGGGGTTCGCTGGGCTTCATCGCGGCGGTCGTTGCCGGCGGCGCATGGCTCGATGCCGCGCCGGTGGCGGCCCTGCCCTGGGCCTTGCTCGGCTTCGCGCTTGCCACGCTCGCGGCTGCCTTTTCGTTGCCGACCGGTGGCGCCCGCGCGCATGGCGAACCGGTGCAGTGGCGACTCGATCGCGCAGCGGCGCGGCTTCTTGCCTGCGGCTTCTGCATGGCCGCCGCACACGGCACGCTCTACGCCTTTTTCACGCTGCACCTCGAACGCTCGGGCTACCGCGTGAGCACCATCGGGCTGCTTTGGACCATCGGCGTGGTGGCGGAGATCGTGGTGTTCGTTTTCCTGCCCCAGCTGTTCAGGCGCTTCGCCCTCTCCACCATCCTCGCCGCGAGCTTTGCCTGCGCCGTGGTGCGCTTTCTCCTCCTCGGATGGCTGGCCGATGTCCTCTGGCTGGTCGTGATCGCGCAGGTGCTGCACGCGGCGACCTTCGGTGCATTCCACGCGGCAGCGGTGTCGGCCGTGCAGCGGGTATTTCCCGAGGTCGCACATGCGCGCGGCCAGACGCTCTTCTCGAGCGTGAGCTATGGGGCGGGCGGCGCGGTCGGTGCGCTCGCCGCCGGCTGGCTCTGGGAGCTCGGGGGCCCGGGAATCGCCTTCTCGCTGTCCGCGCTGTCCGGACTATTGGGACTGCATTTTGCTCGTGGCTTGAGGCGCGCGGGCGTGTAAGCTTGTCAACACGAACGTCCGGGCTTACGCGGGCTTACCGCTGAGAGGCTGATGATGATGCGTACATCCCTGATTGCTCTTGCTATCTCCGCCGCGCTGGCCGCGGGTTGCCAGACCGTCGAAACCACCAAGCAGGGCACCGTCGGCGTCGACCGACAACAGCACATGCTGGTCTCCGAGCAGGAAGTGGAGGCGAGCGCCCAGAAGCAATACGCCCAGATGATGGCCGAGGCGCAGAAGAAGGGCGCGCTCGACAAGGACGCGGCGCAGGTGCAGCGGATCAAGACCATCACCAGCCGCCTGATTCCGCAGACCGCGGTGTTCCGCCCCGACGCCCAGAAGTGGCAATGGGAAGTCCACGTGTTGTCGACAAGCGAGGTCAACGCGTGGTGCATGCCGGGCGGGAAGATGGCCATGTACACCGGCCTGATCGAGAAGCTGCAGGCGACCGACGACGAGCTCGCTGCGGTCATGGGCCACGAAATCTCGCACGCCTTGCGCGAGCACTCGCGCGAGGCCATCTCGCGCCAGATGGCGACGCAGACCGCAGTCGGAATCGCGGGCGCGCTGTTCGGCGTCGGCCAGCTCGGCACGAGCCTCGGCAACATGGTTGCCGACGTCACGCTCAACCTGCCCAACTCGCGCACCAACGAGCAGGAAGCCGACCGCATCGGCGTCGAGCTCGCGGCGCGCGCGGGCTACAACCCGGAGGCTGCGGTTAGCCTGTGGCAGAAGATGGCCAAGCTGAATAGCGCCGGCGCGCCGCCGAAGTGGCTCTCGACGCACCCCTCGAACGAGGAGCGCATCAAGGACGTCCAGGTTTACGCGCAGAAGGTGATGCCGCTTTACAGCGCTGCCAAGGCGAGCCCAAGCGCCGGCAAGTGACTTATAATCCCATGTTTCCGCAGCGGAAACCGCAGTTGGAACTATGGGACAGACCCTCTACGACAAGCTCTGGGAGAGCCATCTCGTGCACGTCGAACCCGACGGCACGGCGCTCCTATACATCGATCGCCACCTCGTCCACGAGGTAACGAGCGCGCAAGCCTACGAGGGCTTGACGATCGCTGGCCGCAAGCCTTGGCGCGTCGACTCCGTGGTCGCGACCGCCGACCACAATACGCCTACGACCAACTGGAACGAAGGCATGGCGGGGGTGCGCGACCCTTTCGCCAAGCTGCAGATCGAGACGCTCGACAAGAACATGAGGGAGTTTGGCGCCAAGGTGTACTTCCCCTTCCTGGATAAGAGGCAAGGAATCGTCCACGTCATCGGCCCGGAGCAGGGCGCGACGCTTCCCGGCATGACTGTGGTCTGCGGCGACTCGCATACCAGCACGCACGGTGCTTTCGGCTGCCTGGCGCACGGCATCGGCACTTCCGAGGTCGAGCACGTGCTCGCCACGCAGTGCCTGGTGACGAAGAAGATGAAGAACATGCGGGTCAGCGTCGAGGGCGCGCTGCCCGCCGGCGTCAGCGCGAAGGACGTCGTGCTCGCGATCATCGGCAAGATCGGCATCGGCGGCGGCATCGGCTATGCCATCGAGTTCGCCGGCAGCACGATCCGTGCGATGTCGATGGAAGGCCGCATGACGGTCTGCAACATGGCTATCGAGGCGGGCGCGCGCGCCGGCATGGTGGCGGTGGACGACACGACGGTCGACTATGTGAGGGGCAGGCCGTTCGCGCCGAAGGCGCCGCTTTGGGATAGCGCGGTCGCCTACTGGCGGATGCTGAAGAGCGATCCGGACGCGAAGTTCGATCGCGAGGTGACGCTGGCCGCCGCCGAGATCAAGCCGCACGTGACCTGGGGCACCGCTCCGGACATGGTGGTCGCGGTGGACGACGCGGTTCCCGATCCCGATCGCGAGAAGGATGCGACCCGTCGCGAAGGGATGGAGCGCGCCCTCACCTACATGGGTCTCAAGCCGCGCACCCGGATGACCGACATCAGGCTGGACAAGATCTTCATCGGCTCGTGCACCAACTCGCGCATCGAGGACCTGCGCGCCGCCGCGGCGGTCGTGAAGGGGCGCAGGATCGCCTCCAACATCCGCCTCGCGATGGTGGTGCCGGGCTCCGGGATGGTGAAGGCACAGGCGGAGAAGGAGGGGCTCGACAAGGTGTTTCGCGACGCGGGCTTCGAGTGGCGCGAGCCGGGCTGCTCGATGTGCCTCGGCATGAACCCCGACAAGCTCGACGCCGGCGAGCGCTGCGCTTCGACCTCGAACCGGAACTTCGAGGGCCGCCAGGGCGTCGGCGGCCGCACGCACCTCGTCAGCCCCGCCATGGCCGCCGCGGCGGCGATCGCCGGCCACTTCGTCGACATCCGGAGCTGGCGCTGATGGACAAGTTCACGGTACTGGAATCCCTCGTTGTTCCGCTGGACCGCGCGAACATCGACACCGACCAGATCATCCCGCAGAAGTACCTGCAGTCGATCAAGCGCACCGGTTTCGGCGACGCCTGCTTCGCCTCGTGGCGCAGGGACCCCGAGTTCGTGCTCAACCAGCCGCGCTACAAGGGCGCCCGGATCCTGCTCGCGCGCAAGAACTTCGGCATCGGCTCCTCGCGCGAGCACGCGCCGTGGGCGCTGCGGGACTACGGCTTCCGCGCCGTGATCGCGCCCTCGTTCGGGGAGATCTTCCAGAACAACTCGCTGAAGAACGGCTTCCTGCCGGTCGCCCTGACCGAGTCCGAGGTCGACAAGCTTTTCTACGACGCCGCGTCGTTTCCCGGTTTCAAATTGATAGTCGACTTGGGAAAGCAGTCGGTCTCGACCGCCGACGGCTCGAAAAGCTTCCGCTTCGACATCGACCCGTTCCGCAAGCACTGCCTGCTGAACGGCCTCGACGAGATCGGCCTCACGCTGGGCCACGCGGACAAGATCCGCGCCTTCGAGGAGCGGCGCCGGGCGCAGTATCCCTGGTACTACTGATATGAAAATCGCGGTGCTGCCCGGCGACGGCATCGGGCCGGAGATCATTGCGCAGGCAAGAAAGGTCCTTCTCCACCTTCGCCTCGACCTGGAAATGCAGGAAGCGCCGGTGGGCGGCGCGGGCTACGAGGCCGCGGGCGATCCGCTACCCCCGGCGACCCTCGCGCTCGCCAGGCAGGCCGACGCGGTGCTGTTCGGCGCGGTCGGCGACTTGCGCTACGACCGCCTCGAGCGTGCCAAGCGCCCGGAGCAGGCGATCCTCGGCCTGCGCAAGGAGCTCGGCCTGTTCGCGAACCTGCGGCCGGCGCAAGTGCACGCCGAGCTCGCAGGCGCCTCGGCGCTCAAGCCGGAAGTCGTCGCCGGTCTCGACATCCTCATCGTGCGAGAGCTCACCGGGGACATCTACTTCGGCCAGCCGCGCGGCATCCGGGAGGTCGCCGGCGCAAGAGAGGGCTTCGACACCATGCGCTACAGCGAGCCCGAGATCCGGCGCATCGCGCGCGTGGGCTTCGAGGCGGCGCGCAAGCGGTCCCGGCGCCTCTGTTCGGTCGACAAGGCCAACGTCCTGGAGACCTCACAGCTCTGGAGAGAGGTTCTTTCAAAAGAATCTGCATCTTTTCCCGATGTCGAATTGACGCACATGTATGTCGACAACTGCGCCATGCAGCTGGTGCGCAACCCCAAGCAGTTCGACGTCATCGTGACCGGCAACATGTTCGGCGACATCCTGTCCGACGAGGCGTCGATGCTGACCGGATCGATCGGCATGCTGCCCTCGGCTTCGCTCGACGAGCGCGGCAAGGGACTCTACGAGCCCATCCACGGCAGCGCCCCCGACATCGCCGGCAAGGGCGTGGCGAATCCGCTCGCGACCATCCTGTCCGCGGCGATGATGCTGCGCTATTCGCTCAACCAGCCCGTCGCGGCCGCGCGAATAGAGGATGCAGTGCGAAGGGTCCTGCGCGACGGTCTGCGCACGGCGGACATCCATACACCCGGCGCGCGCCGGGTGGGCACCGCGGAAATGGGCGCCGCCGTGCTCGAGGCGCTTTAAACTACGGCCATGGTCAGAGCGGGAATCATCGGCTGGCGCGGGATGGTGGGGTCGGTGCTCGTCCAGCGAATGCGCGAGGAGCGCGACTTCGAGCATGTCGAGCCCGTGTTCTTCTCCACCTCGCAGGCCGGCGGCAAGGGGCCGGACATCGGCAGGCCGGTCGAGCCGGTCAGGAACGCGATGGAGCTCGCCGAGCTGAAGAAGCTGCCGGTGCTCATCTCCTGCCAGGGTGGCGACTACACCGGCGAGATCTACCCGAAGCTGCGCCGCGAAGGCTGGAAAGGCTACTGGATCGATGCCGCGAGCGCGCTGCGCATGAACGACGACGCGGTGATCATCCTCGATCCGGTCAACATGCCGGTGATCGAGCGCGCGGTCGCGAAAGGCGTGAAGGACTTCATCGGCGGCAACTGCACCGTGAGCCTGATGCTGATGGCGACGGCGGGGCTCTTCGAGCACGACGAGATCGAGTGGCTGACCGCCATGACCTACCAGGCCGCCTCCGGCGCCGGGGCGGCAAACATGCGCGAGCTGGTGGAACAGATGCTGCGCATCGGCGACTCGGCCCGGGATCTGCTGAAGAATCCGGCCTCGGCGATCCTCGACATCGACCGCGCGGTCACCGACTCGATCCGGTCGAGCTCTCTGCCGAGGGAGCACTTCGGCCATCCGCTGGCCGCGAGCCTGCTGCCCTGGATCGACAAGGATCTCGGCAACGGCCAGAGCCGCGAGGAATGGAAGGCCCAGGCCGAGGGCAACAAGATCCTCGGGCGCGAGGGCAATGGCCGCGCCCCCATACCGATGGACGGAATTTGCGTGCGCGTGGGATCGATGCGTTGCCACAGCCAGGCGCTCACCATCAAGCTGCGCCGGCCGCTGCCGCTAGACGAGATCGAGGGCATGCTCGCGGAGGGCAACGAATGGGTCAGGGTGGTACCCAACCGCAAGGAAGAAAGTCTCGCCGAGCTGACCCCGGCCGCGGTGTCGGGCAAGCTCTCCGTTCCGGTCGGCCGCTTGCGTAAGCTGCCGATGGGACAGGACTTTCTTTCGGCTTTCACCGTCGGCGACCAGCTCCTGTGGGGGGCGGCCGAGCCGCTGCGGCGGATGTTAAGAATCCTTCTGGACTCAGGCCTGAGGCATTAAGCCGCAAGAGTTTTTCTTTAAGTTGCAGCCGTAAGGCCATGATGTTAAGGTAGTTGGTCCACCTAAGAAGACCTATTACAGCGGGGGCAGCGTGAGGACATTCAGCGTAGCGATCCTGGCCGGCATCTTGGGTCTGGCGGCGCCGTTTGCCGCGCAGGCCGCAGGCCTCGGCCGCCTTACCGTCCTGTCGCCGCTTGGCTCGCCGCTCAACGCCGAAATCGAGATCGTTTCGCTCCAGCCGGGCGAAGAAGATGGACTGAGCGCGCGCCTCGCTTCGGCGGAAGCGTATCGCCAGGCAGGAATCGAGGCGTCCTCCGCGCTGCGCACCGTTCGCTTTGCAATCGTCAAGCGCGACGGCAGGCCGGTGCTGCGCGTCACGTCGACCGCGCCGGTGAACGATCCTTTCATGGATCTACTGGTCGACCTCGAATGGAACGGCGGCCGTCTTACGCGCGAGTACACCGTGCTGCTCGATCCGCCCGAGCTCAAGGGCCCGCAGACCATTGCCGCCGCGCCCCAGAAGCCGGCCACGCCGATCGCGCAGCCGCTTCCTCCGCTCGAGGCGACGCCGAAGCCGCAGGCCGCAGCGCCTGTACAGGATTCCGGCGCGCCCGTGCAGGACTCGGGCGCGCCCGTGCAGGACTCCGGCGCAGCCGCGCAGGATTCGGGAGCGCCCGTGCAGGATTCCGGCGCGCCTGTGCAGGACGCTGCAGCGCCCGTGCAAAGCCAAGGACAACGGCAAGGCGCGCCGGTACAGGATGCGCCGGCGAAGCCGGGAAGGCTGGCTGGCGCGAACAGCTATGACGTGAAGCGCGGCGACACGCTTGGCGCGATCGCGCGCGCCAATCTGCCTCAGGGCGTGAGCCTGAATCAGATGATGATCGCGATCTACCGCGCCAACCCGGATGCGTTCCTGCGCGAGAACATCAACCTTGTGCGCGCGGGCCGCACGCTGAACATGCCGTCCGCAGACGAGCTTAGCGGCGTGAGCGCGGCGGAAGCGAACCAGCTGGTGCAGGCGCACCGCACGGAATGGGAAGACTATCGGACCCGTCTCGCCGCAGCGCCCACGCGCGCCGAGACCGCGTCGGGCCGCGCGGTCACCGGCAAGATCGAGAAGCCCGAAGCGCGCGAGCCCGGCGCCGCCGAGGACCAGGTTCGGCTGTCGAAGGCCGATCCCGCGAAGCCAGGCGCCTCGGCCGCAGCACGCGCGGACGACGCTGCCGCGCGCGAGCGCGCGCTGAAGGAAGCGCAATCGAGGGTGACGGACCTCGAAAAGAACGTCGCCGATCTGCAGAAGCTGCTCGAGCTGAAGAACCAGCAGCTCGCCGAGCTCGAGAAGAAGTCCGCCAAGCCTGCGGCGAAGGCCGAGCCTGCCAAGCCCGAGGCGGTGAAGCCCGAGCCCGCCAAGCCGGCTGCGCCCCCAGTCGTCGCGCAGGCGCCCGCGCCTAGCGCCTCGGCGCCCGCGCCTGGCGCTCCAGCCCCGGTCGGCGCGGCGCCGCAGCCCGAGGCGAAGAAGGCAGAGCCGGCCCCCGAGGCGAAGAAAGCCGAGGCGGCGAAGCCCAAAGCGAAGGCCGCGCCGCCTCCGCCGCCGCCGAGCCTGCTCGACGAGTTCCTCGACAACCCGGTCGCACTCGCGGGTCTCGGCGCCGTCGTAGTCCTGCTGCTCGGCTACGCCCTGTGGTCGTGGCGGCGCAAGAAGTCCAACCAGGCCAAGTTCTCGGACAGCGTGCTCGGACCCGGCGGGGGCACCGCGCCGTCGCTCAACGACTCGCGCTCGGGCGCTTCCGCTTCGCAGGCCTCGGTGAGCCAGACCTCGGGGATGGAAGCCGAGGAGGTCGACCCGATCGCGGAAGCCGATGTGTACATGGCCTATGGCCGCGACGCGCAGGCCGAAGAGATCCTCAAGGAAGCGCTGCAGAAGGACTCGAGCCGGATTCCGGTGCACGCGAAGCTGCTGGAGATCTACGCGAAACGCAACGACACGCGCGCCTTCGAGCAGTCGGCGCTCAAGCTGAAGACCCTGACGAATGGCAGCGGGGCAGATTGGGACAAGGCCGCCGCGCTCGGACGCTCGATCGAACCCGGCAACGGTCTCTACGGCGGCGGCGCTTCCGCGGGCGCGATGGCCGCGGCTCCGGTCGCGGCAGCGTTTGCGGGTGCTGCGGCGGCCGCGCCTTCGATCGACTTCGATATCGGCGGCGCGACCTCGAGCGGCATGGTGACCACCGACATCCCGCTCGATCAGCCCAGGACGGCCACACCTTCGACCATCGACTTCGATCTCGGCGCGAGCAGCACGCCCAACAGCGTGAAGATTCCCGATCCCGACGCGACCATCGCCGCCATCGACTTCAACCTCGACGCGGAGCCGACGAAGAAGCCGGCACCGGCATCGGCCCCGGCGCCTGCGGCGGTCGAATCGGCGTCGACGGCGAGCGGCCTCGACTTCGACCTCAACCTGGACCTGGGCGATCAGTCCGCGTCGGCGACGAAGTCGATCCCGTCGATGGACCTGTCGTCGATCAGCCTCGACCTCGGATCGGCCGGCGAGCCCGGCAGCTCGACTTCGAGCAACGATCCGAAATGGCAGGAAGTCGCGACCAAGCTCGACCTCGCGAAGGCCTACGAGGAAATGGGCGACAAGGACGGCGCGCGCGAGCTCCTCGGCGAGGTCATGAAGGACGGCGACGCCTCGCAGAAGGGGCAGGCGCAGCAGCTCCTGAGCAAGCTCGGTTAAAAAAAGGGGTCAGACCCCTTCCTCGGAAAATCGGCCGGTGTGCTAAAGAAAGGGGTCTGACCCCTTTTTATGCCTCGAATCGCACTCGGCATCGAATACGACGGCAGCCGCTTCCTTGGCTGGCAGACCCAGCCCGGCGGCGGCGCGGT
>Ga0207703_10003751_pt1 | contig 12647 bp, 5 predicted proteins | sample KBSSwiS12_FD_184304 | JGI IMG/M metagenome (GOLD analysis project Ga0207703, IMG submission 184304) | Switchgrass rhizosphere microbial communities from Kellogg Biological Station, Michigan, USA - KBS Switchgrass S1-2 (SPAdes) (version 2) | ecosystem: Host-associated > Plants > Roots >... | reverse complement strand
CCGCCACAGTGCCAGCACCAGCTCCGGCCACAGCTCGCTATTCCCGATCTGCACCGCCACCACGGAGCGCGGCGGAATACGATCGAAAAGCCGCCCGATTTTCAAAGCCTCCAGCCCGATCTCTGAAAAGCTGCGCAACACCGCGCCGGTCGGCGAGAAAATGGCCGGGGCCTGGCCGAAGCGCGCCAGGGTGTTTTGCCATGCGGCGAGAATCGGGTTTTCGGTGGAGGGATGGGTCACTGAAAATTAATCAGAGTTTTTCGTTGCGGAAGAAAGTTTGCTGGGTAGTCTCCTACTCCCTTTTCCGAGCCATGAAAGCAGATATTCATCCCGACTACCAAGAGACCACGATCTCGTGCGCTTGCGGCACCACCTACCACACCCGTTCCACCAAGCGCGACATCAAAGTCGGCATCTGCGCGGCCTGCCACCCCTTCTTTACGGGTGAGCAGAAGTTCGTCGATACCGCCGGCCGCATCGAGAAGTTCTCGCGCCGTTACGCAGGCGCCCAGAGCCGCAAGAAGAGCGCCTAGCTTCCCATCCGAAAACTTTAGAAACGGTGAAGATGCCACGTGCATCTTCACCGTTTTGTTTTGTCCGGCGTGACTGCCTGAGTTCTTGGTTCTTAGTGCTCAGAGCTGAGACTCGCGACTTCGCCTGAGCACTAAGAACTCAGCACCAAGCACTTTCCCAAATGGACTTCGCTCCCCTCATCATCAGAAAATCCGAACGTTTTCGCGAACTCGAAGCGGAGATCTCCTCCTCAAATCTCTACGACGACCCGCGCAAAGCGCGTGAAACCTTGCGCGAACATACCCGGCTCAAGGAACTCCTCACCCATTGGGAGACACTCAAAAAGACCCGCGCCCAGCTCACCGAAAACCAGGAGCTGGCCAAGGGCGAGGACAAGGACATGGCCGAGATGGCGGCCGCGGAACTTCCCGATCTGGAAAAGCTCATCGCCGACTCCGAACGCGCCGTCCAGTTCGCCCTCCTCCCGCCCGATCCCAATGAAGACCGCGATGCCATCGTCGAAATCCGCGGCGGCACCGGCGGCGATGAAGCGGCCCTCTTCGCCGCCGATCTCTACCGCATGTACACCCGCTTCGCGGAAACACACGGTTTCAAGCTGGAACCCCTGGAGATCAGCGCCGGCGAACTCGGCGGCATGAAGGAAGTCATCTTCAAGGTCACCGGCGATCAGGTCTTCCGCACCCTGCGCTACGAGAGCGGCGTCCACCGCGTCCAGCGCGTCCCCGCCACCGAGGCCCAGGGCCGCATCCACACCAGCACCGCCACCGTCGCCGTCCTCCCCGAGGCCGAGGAAGTCGACCTCGAGCTCAAACCCGACGAAATCCGCATCGAAGTCTGCCGCGCCGGCGGCCCCGGCGGCCAGGGCGTCAACACCACCGACTCGGCCGTGCAGGTCATGCACATCCCCACCGGCACCATCGTCCGCTGCCAGGACGGTCGCTCCCAGCAGAAAAACAAGGAAAAGGCCCTCACCATCCTCCGCTCCCGCCTCCTCGAGGTGAAACAACGCGAGGAAGCCGAGAAATACGCCGCCCAGCGCAAGGGCCAGATCGGCACCGGCGACCGCAGCGAAAAAATCCGCACCTACAACTTTCCGCAGAACCGCGTCACCGACCACCGTATCAATCTTACCCTCTACAATCTCGACCGCTTCATCGCCGGCGACATCAACGAGATGATCGGCAGCCTCCAGGCCGCCGACGTGGCCAACCGCCTCGAGGAAGCCCAAAACGGCGCCGCAGCTTAAAGCTAAACCCGCAGGTTCGTATCGCCAAATTACGCGGACGGGCATTTACGTGTTTTCGCACGCCGCCGCTCGGTAAGGCCCCGGACCCCAAGAGGCTGTCAACGACACCCATTTTTCTTCCCGTTTGGGACGGTTCCCTTAGGTGTATTGTAGACGTCTCGCCCCAACATTCTCGCCACTGACTCAAGCCCTGGTCTTCATGAAGTCTTTGAGAACGGGGTCACCGGCAGGCATCCATTCCTGAATTCCGGCACAGTTCAATTCTAACAGTTGATCCATTTTTTCAAGCCACAGCTCAGCTCCAAACGGCAAGCCAGGGCGACAATGCCTACGCCCGTGATAATGGACTATTCGGGTTCCCTTTTTATACGGATCGTCGTACCTGCAGGAGCGATTCCATGCCCTGTCCGCGATCAAGTGTGGATAGCGATGCAACATGATCTGGCAGCTGACTTCGTCCGGTATGAATGTGTCTCGTCCGCGTAAAGCGAACGAATACCAATCCCGGAGCAACGCCGCGTCCTTTTGAAAAGCGATCACGCCGCAATTGATGGCAGGTCCGAAACGCAAAGCTTCTTCAATAAAATCGGGGAGATACTGCCGCCATCCTTGAATTCGGTCTGCTATTACTGTCGTACTCGAACGCCATCCAGCGAAATTCGCAACCACAAACTCATATTCTCTCGCCATTGTGAAAAGCTCGTCTATCGGGGCGATGACGAGACTATCGCTATCGAGGCAAACAGTGCAATCGTAGCGCGAAGCAGTATGGTAGAGCGGCTTGGCGAGATTAATTGTGTGCGCACCAGCAGGGATCTCCGGATCCCACGGCCGATATTCCGCCCCGAGCGCCGCGCAAATTTTTGCGCAGATGGGGTGGGACTTTGTACCATGCGAAAGAACCGTGACTGGCCCGTCATAATGCTCGCGCAAGCTGAAAAGGGATACCAGGAGCCGCACAGTACAACAGGTTCCATTATTGTAGTAGATCACCCCCCGATTCATCTCAGGAGCCCATGTAATACGTAAGCATTAGTGAGTTCCGGACAACATCTGGCTCGGTAACGGCATCGACACCATGAAAGCTGTGATCCGTGACAGCGAACGCATATCCCGTCTTTGGTCGAAATGGTAACCGCTTTGCCAATTCATAACTTCGCGGTTCCGCTCCCGCTCTATAATAACTGGTGCCGAGGTGCTCTTGAGACGAGTCTGGCGGCAGGTAGAGTTGAACGGTGATTACCTTGGGCGCAATGTCGGTGTGAACTCCGATCTTGTATCCTGAAATGTCACGGACAAGAAGAGGCCTTGGTTCGATTCCGACTGTCTTTCGCGCCTTTCCAAAACGGTGTTCAAGACCCGCGTCCAAAGCCCGGCGGAAGGCTTGTTCAAGATGTGGTGAATAAAGGGCTTGGCGGGCGTGGCTCCAGAATTCCTTCTGCCCGTTCGGTAGTTCTTCAATTTCCTTCGGAGCAAGTCCAAACTGAAGGCGACTCGACCGCCCATCCGCCTGAATTGCATCTTGATGCCGCAATTCCTTGTAAAACCGGCCGTCCGGAAGGTTGTCGAGCATTTGACTGTATAGTTCGTCTGGAAAGATCTCCTCCATCCACAGATGGCAGAACGGATCGTCGTGAAGTTCCGCCTTTGAAATGGCAACCAGAAACGGATCCAGGAAACGCGCTTCTGCCGTTGAACATTTCTGGATTCGAACACTGACGGGCGCCTTAATTTCGCGAGCAACCTTATGATTCTCAGCGCTAGCCTTTGGCGCAAGACCAGCATCCACAAGCTTTTCCTCGTACGCGCGGTACATGCCAGTCGTCCGCTCGTTGGCGTGATCGCCCAGATGAGCACTGGCCTCTACAATCGCATCCTCGTAGGGAATGAAGGGAAAGGCCGTCAGCTTGCTGTTCAAATTACAGTTCTTCACAATGAACTTTTCTTGCAGAAAGTACGGCTGTAACTCAGTAAACCAGTTTTGGAGTTTGGTGTAAGTTTCAAGATTAAAACGGATACACTCCTTGGTCTGTTGCTCCGCGAAATGGTATGCCTTATCCGCGCCCATTTCGAAATCAACTCCCAGCAAGTACACACGACGAAAGCCCAGAAGAAACAGCACCCGCAGGGCCGCCAACATCACGCTACGGCCCCCTCCGAAGTTTTTATGATTTCCCCAATTGATGGTGTCCTCGTAGAGCCAGCGACCGGCATGGAATTTTTCGTTGCGACGAAAACCGATGACATTCGGACAATCTCCGACCCTCATATTAGCTGGCTCCCACCGTTGCTGCCATTCTTCACCGGACACAATCCGCCGATTATCCCAGAGAGGCTTTTCAAAATGAGCCAGAGGAACGAATTTCTGGATGGTCGGATCCAACCACATTGAAAGATTAAACCGGCTTGGATCGTCCACGATGATATTGGCCTGCCCTCGGTAACTGCTGTGGGCATTGTTCAAAGTCATTGTCCAGCACTTCTTCAGCGCCTCCTTGTCGAGCGTGCCGGCGCTTGGCCCTCCGGCGAGGAGAAACGCGGAAGCGCCTCGGTGAACTCCCACCAACGAGAGAGAGGCACCTTCTCTCGAAAAAAAGAATGGGCATGCCTGGAAGAATTCACACCCCACAGTGGCTCCCTCGTGCAAATTACGGCTCGATCGAAGTTTAGCTTGATCGTTACGATCCGCTACTAACGAAGTCATTCTCATAGAAACCTTAAATTAGTCTGCCATTTCCCTATAACTGGTCAATTTCAAACTGGCTGGCGTTGAGAGTGCGATTCCCAGCGGCATCATTCCCTTGGGTCGCCTCCCGGTTGCCGCCGCGGACACCAGCACCGGAATCCGGCACGTATCAATTCTGAACCACGGCATTCTAGTCCGGTCAACCACGCTCTCGATTTGGCATGGGCCGAAATCGCATAACCGCCGATCCCCTTCCGCGTCGGCCACCTCTCTCCTTGGTCTTTTCGATGGACGACCCGTGGATCGGCGGGCCATGCGGAAAGCGAAAGCCGTCCGTGTTCATCACGGGCAATGAGTGGTGAGAAGCCATCTGCTGGGTTTTTTCAAACGGGAGCTATCGCTGCCCGTTGGTTGCTCCATTTCCTTTTTCTTTCGCTCAACGTGAAGCTGGAATTATGAAATCGTAATGAAGACCTTTCCAAAAGTTACTACTGTCTTGGTCTGACAATCCCAAATCGTAGCTGATAGGGTAAGATTTTCCTTGAAATAGAATAACCCCCTCCAATCGCTCAACTGATACATCTGGACTGCTTCTACGAATAGCTCTCTCAAAAAGGACTGAATGTCCCACAGGGACGATTCCAACCAGCGGCTGGCCTAAAACTTCACCTCCTAATTCGTATCTATCACTGTAGCCGTTAAGTTGATAATTAATTTGATAAAGCTTCAGTGGTGCTTTTGTTTTTATGGGATGGCCAACTAGAGTTTTGAATCTTCCATCGCGTGAGATGTCATTTTTGATCGCACAAGAAGCCATAAGCAACGGAAGTAGTAAAAGAAACAAACGAGCTCTTGTCATAAAAGTTCAATGAAAAAGAGGCGATTCGTTGAACCATTTCAGATGGGAGCCGCCACCATGGAGGCCATGCGGACTCCAATTGCGGTCCGGATTAAATAGGAGAGGGGCAGCTAAAAGCGATCCGCCGACTCGCAATGGATTGAGCGTATTAATTCCGACGATATTATGGACGGCATCCAAGGGATGCCCATCAATGCGTTTGATTGTTGCTCCCGCCGCTCTCGCAATGTTTCGAGTGGCTAGATTATTCGCTGCTGAACCGTCATAGTACAGCTTCATGCCTTGCGTCTTCGCCCCTTCATGATTGAGGTCATCAAGCGCATGATTCATAACCATTGTTCCCTGACTGTGGGCATAAATCGACGCCGTTGTAAGGTCGAATTTCTTGAGGATGTCTCTAGTGGTTTTGTCTACAGTAAGATGAGCACCCAGCCTTTCAGGGATGCATTCTTTTACGAAATCGTTTAATCCTCCATCAGAAGGATTATGAATCATGTAAAACGACGCTTTCCCCGTGTGCTGCAGGCCTAATTCCGCGGCTGATTTAAGATCGTTAGCCATGCCGTTGATGAAAATTGTGACATTTTTCTCCTTGATATCTTTTGCGCTAGTAACAGGAGTAATGATTGCCTTTCCTGGGTGATTAGGATCTGCTTTTACGCGATAGAGCTTTGCTTCTGGATGGAATTTTCCATCGGAACCTAAGTCACTCGCCAATCCCTCTGGATCAAAATGCGTCCAAGGATTCTGATGAACGTAGGTGTAGAGATTTGGCCCGTCTTTGAAACCAATTGGATCGCGGGTTAGGAACACCCCTGTCTCAAGATCGCGGTAGCGGAAGCCCTCGTTCAGCAACCCCGTGAGATCTTCGTCCTTGGTATTGGCTTTTTGCTTATCGCTGGTTGAGCCGACCTCCTCCGGACGGGTGCCGCAGGCTTCATAGGTGGCCTGGTAGGTCAGGGCATTGCTGGCATTGGTCTTGGCCACCACATCGCCACGGGCGTTGTAGTGGGTGAAGCTCGGGTTGCCGCCTCGTAGAGTGTAGAGGATGCCGCCGATTCCGCCGCCCATGTCCGAGCCGCGGATGTATTCTACATCCAGCGTTCCGTCGATATATTCCTGCACGCTGGTACCTCCACTGAAAGAGATTACGGTGTTGGTTACACTGCCGCCACCGCCGGGGTCGGTGTTGATGATCACCCTGCGAGTACGGTAATCGTAGGTGTAGGCATAGGACGGCTGGCTGGCGGCAGTTACGCCGAGCAGGCGCTGGTCGTAATCGTAGGAATAGCCGGTGTTGACTGTGCCGTCGTTGCGCGCGCCGCGGTTGCCGTTGAGGTCGTAGGTGTAGGAGACGGTTTTGGACACCGCCGGTTGGCCGAAGCGGGCCGGCTTCGAAATGACCAACTGCGTAAGCTGGTTGAGATTGTTGTACGTAAAAGTCTCCGCGTCGTCCGGGCCGGAATCGGTCAGGTAATGGACGGCCTTTGAGGTCCGGTTGTCGGCGGCGTCATACCCGTGGGCTACGTCCCGGTTGCCGCCGTGATCGGAGGGTATGCCCCCGGTGTCATCGCGGTAATGCTCCTCAGTGAGCCTGTTGGCCCCGTCGTATTCCTGGGTGATTTCGCGGTAGGTTTCGGGCATCGGCTGGCCGTAATCCTCGTGGATGAATACCACGTTGCCGACCAAATCGTAACGCTGGATGTAGCGGTAGAGCAGCCCAGCCCCGGCGGGCTTCTGCCCCTCGATCTGGGTGACTCGGTTGAGGGCGTCGTGAGTCTCGGTCACGGTTTCGCCATTGGCCTGGGTTCGCGTAACGAGGTTGCCGTGCAGGTCGTAGGCATAGCCAGTGGTTCGCCCGCTCTCGACCATCGTGCTCAGCCGGTTGATCGCGTCGTAGGTGGAAGTGACCACTCGGCCGATGCCGCCGTAGGTCACCTTCACCCGGTTATCCGAGAGGTCGTAGAGATACGCGTGCGTCTGGCCACTGGACGTTTCACTGCCTACCCGGTGCAGCGCGTCGTAGGTATAGGCCACATCGGCTTGGCCGCCCTTGCCCGGCTCGCTCACCGTGAGCAGCTTGCCGATGAGGTCATAAGTGAACGTCTGGTCGTCCACCGACCGGCCCACGTGCGTGGTCTGCGAAAGACGGTTGCGCGTGTCATACGCGTAGTTTGTCACCTGGCTGGCTGCATCGGTGCGGCTGATCTTGTTCAGCGCGTCGTAAGCGAGCGTAATCATCTTCCCCGCCGGGTCCGTCGTCGTGGTCAGCCGGCTCAACCCGTCGTAGGCCATGGTGGTGGTCTGCAACAGGCCATCCTGCACCGTCAGCCGGTTGCCCACTTCATCGCAGGTGTAGGTAACGGTGTTGCTAGCGCCATTGGTCGTCGTCAGCAGCCGGTTGAGCACGTCGTAGGTGTTCACCGTGTTGTGCCCGTTCGGGTCGGTGATCTGGAGGATGTTACCGTTGGCATCGTAGGTCGTGACCGTGGTCGGGCGTCCGTTGGTTGTCCCAGCCGCTCCATAGGGCACGCTGGGCGCTTGCACCTGCACCGGCCGATTGGCCGCGTCGAAGGTGAAATCGGTCCGGTTGTTGCGCTCGTCGTAGGTGGCGATGATTTTGCCCACGCCGTCGTAGATCCAGCGCAATTGGGGCCGCAGGTTCGTGCCACTGATGGCGTCAAACACCTGGGGCCGCGTCTCCAGTGTCTTCCGATTGCGCACGTCGTACAGGAAATCGGTCTGATATCCGCGCGGATCGATCGTGGCTAAGGTGTTGCCGTTGGCGTCGTAGACCGTCTGATGCACGGGCCGCACCATCGTGCCGGTGCCATCGTCGACCGCCGGCCCGATTACCTGCGTCGCGCGGCCAGCAGCGTCGTAGACGGTATCAGTCGCATTTCCGAGTTCATCGATCACCTGATAGGCCAATCCGGTCGAAGTGTAGAAGTGCTGCTCGGTCGACGGGATCAGCGGGCCGCTGGGATTGCTCGGGTCGTTGTTGAACCACGTGGTCAGCGTCAGCCGGTTGAGCGCATCATAGCTCTTCTGCACGCTGTGACCGAGCGGGTCGATTTCCTCGATGATGTTGCCGACCTTGTCTGTGTTGGTCTGCACGGTGGAAAGCGATCCCGTGACGTATTCCACCGATTTCTCGCGCAGCCGGTACAGGCTGTCGTAGTGCATCTGCGTCACCACGCCACGCGGATCGGTGATCTTTGTCGCCTTGAAGCTTGAGGTGTCGAAGGCCGATGCCCCCGGATTGTCCGCCGGATCGTACTCGAAAAGGGTGATCTTCCCTGCCGCGTCGGTCGTCTGAACCAGCCGCTGGAGCCCATCGTAAACCATCAAGGTGGTGTTTCCATTCGGATCCTGGATCTGCGTGCGCGAGCCAAGCGGATTGTAGGTGATATGCGTGACCAGATTCGGCCCGGAAGTCATCACCCGTGTCTGGGTGATCACCCGGTTCAGCGTGTCGTACTCGAAATTCGTCGAGTGGCTGTTCTCGTCGGTTTCGACGAGCTTGTTGCCCCGCAGATCGTACTGGAAGTTCTTAGTCCCCGCCCCTTCGTCCACGATCATCGTGACCCGGCTGTGGCCGTCGTAGACAAACCATTTGTAGTGGCCGTTCGGATCGCAGGTGGAGCGTTTATTACCGTTCTGGTCGTAGACGTGGCTGGTCGTCAGCTTCAGTCCGGTGTGGCCGCTTCGGTCGGGATCGATGATTTCCTGCGCGACCCGGCCGGAGGCGTCGGGCACGTAGGCCTTGACGAGGTCATCCGCCCAGGTGGGATCGCCACTGGCCGTGCTGAGCTTCTGCACCGTGTGCCGCGTCATGAACCCCGCGATGGACGATTCGTAGGCGAACTGCGTAACCTGGATGGGCGTGCTTGCACCCGGTGGATAAATGCTCTCGGAAACCCGGCGGCCCATGCTGTCGAGTTCGTAAATCGTAGTCCGCCCCTCCTCGTCCACACTCTGGTCCATGATGCGGAAAGCACCGTAATGAAATGTCTTGGTCACCGTCTGCGGAGTGGCTCCGCCGTAGGTCCATGTCCGATGCTCGGCCGTCGGGTCCGAATAGTAGCCAAATATCGACGTCCCCAACGGAAAAGGCGAAATGAACGGATCGGTCTGCTCGTAGTCGGTGGCGTTTCCATTGAGGTCCCGCACTCCCGACAGAGCCATGCCGGCATTCGCATTGAAAAAGAATGTCTCCTGCCAGATTTGCACCGTTTCTCCGGAGGCCGTGTGCGAGAAAGTCCCGCTGCCTCCGCTCGGGGCGCCAATCGTCAAATCGCTCCCCTCGTAATAGGTCACCTCGGTACTGGTGTAGTACAGAATCATCGGCACCCGGCGCGGATCGTGATCCTCCGCCGTGAGGTAGGCCGCCCAACTGTCCATCCGCCGCACCTGGCACGTGCCGAAGTTATAGACCCGGCCATTGCCCTCCGCATCCGTGAGATAGGTTGCGCGATAGCCCGCGACCAGCCCGCCGATGAACTCGACGAATCCCACACCCGTAAGCAGGCACACGCTCCCATCGGGCTGGCCAATGCGGTTGACCCAGCGCGGCTCTCCGTTGACGATATACGACAGTCCCGTGTGCGCATCGAAACGCCGCTTGGACAGATCGAAGAGGTAGTTGAAGGTATAGCCATGCCCGTTCGGATCGGTAATGGATTTGACGTTGACGTGGTAGTGGATGAGCGGCGGAAAGGTCGGTGGATCCGTAAACCGGGAATCATGCTCGTCGATGATGTCGTAGGTGTAAGCCGTAACCGGATACTGCGGCCCGTCCGGCGTGGTCATTACCGGCCCCGTGACGCTGGTGAGCACGGGCGCAAAGACCCCACTCATCCCGATCATTTCATAGCTGTAGCCCCACAGGTTGCCAGCCGGATCCTGCACTCCCGAAACCCGTCTCCCATCGTTGTAGATGCCGATCGTCTGCGCGCCCAACCCCGAGGAATCGGGATACGACGTGATGCTGGAGGGAATGAGTCCCGCGCCCCGGCCATAGGCGAGTCCCCCGCCAAAACGGTCACTGAGCGAAACGGCCCGCGACCAGGTGTGGATTTCCAGGGTCGTTTTCTTCTCGGGATGGTTCCGATCGCCGATCAGTTCGAGTTCGATACCCGAAGGCTCAAAGACAATCTGTACCCCGTGGCGCTTGCGAAAGGTGTATGCGCCGTTGATTCCCGTGAGGGTGCAGGAATAGCTCTCCTGATCCACACTGGAGGAAGGCATGGCCACAAAAATCCCACCCTGCTGGCCGGGGATGGTGTGCAGGAGAATAAAGCGAAACGTCTGCCCGTTTTCATCCGTCACGTAGGCATAGGTCGGATTGAGGCGCAGGCAGGGGTCGTCATCGGTGCCCCGCTCTTGCCGAACGACATGGACGTTCGGGCAGATATTCGAGGACCATCCCATCCCGAACGGCAGATCGGGTCGTTTGTCCGGCGTCAGGCCGCTCGTGTTGTTCCAGGTTTCTTCGCCGCTGTTCCGCCGGACGGACAATGCCAGGTCGCCACCCACCAGCGGAATATAGACATCCGTTACGCTGTGGTTGAGGCGCAGATTGAAGGCGTCCACATAGGTCTCCTCCCTCGCCTGATCCGTCTCCTCCTCATGTTGCGGCTTTTCATCCGGCATGGGGCTGCCGTTGAGCGCAATCTTCTTGTAGCGCGGTCCCGCCGCTTCATCACCGGTATTGATGTAATAATCGGGCGGGCAAGGATCGGGACCGCCGCTTCCCCCACTTTTGGATTCAGTAGACTGAGACTCGGAGAGGGATGCCGAATGGGATTCCGATTCGGAATGGGAATGCGATACAGAATGCGAGTGGGATACCGAATGCGAGTGCGACACCGAATGGGAGTGGGACTCGGAATGAGAGTGTGATTCGGAATGAGAGTGGGATACAGAATGGGAGTGGGATACAGAATGGGAGTGGGATACAGAATGGGAGTGCGATTCGGAATGAGAGTGGGACTCGGAATGGGAGTGGGATACAGAATGGGAGTGCGATTCGGAATGAGAATGGGATAGGGAATGCGACTGCGATCCGGAATGGGAGTGGGATAGGGAATGCGACTGCGAATGAGATTGTGATACGTTGTGGGAGTGCGACTCCGAAACAGAGTCGAGCTCATCCGTTGGTTCCCACGTAGATGAGCTTGACTCTAAATTCTCCTCATCAATTGCAATTTCAACCTCGTCTGGAAATCCAATCGTCGCGGATTTCGAAGTTGGTTCCGCGCAATCCTCGCGACACGCGAGAGTACTATTCTTGAGATGCATATTTGCGATCTGGCCTTTGTTGGTTGTTGATTCGGTCGATTTTTGGGAGGCGCCTATATCGCATCAATAACGTTTTCCGGCGCCACTTGGCCGAATAGCCTGACGAATGTGCCGAGTTACTCCGCTCCTTCGCGGATATCCCTGTTCAAAAGCCGCTTTTGCGCTTGGCATTGGCTTGAGGATTGCGTGTTATCTCACTCCGAAATCTGGGGATTCCAGGCGAGATCGACTCGCTGGCGCGACGGTTCCGCAGGAATGGTTTGCGGATGCCCAGCTCCCGGGCATTTGAACAAAAACACCCGTCCCTCGCGCATGGTTGCGCGGAGCCTGCCTACACACCATATCTGAAGTGTCTCCATACCTTTTCAACGTGTCGCATTTAATTAAACAAATCGGCGCCCCGCCGTCAATAAACTTTTCCGAACAGCCTCACGCGACTGATTCAGTCTTCTACGCCTGCAATGTGCAAAGAGCCGCAGGCAGCCGCCTATTCGCTCCGACGTTCGTTCGAAAAAGGCTCGTTCCTCAACATCCCACGAGGATCCTAGTATCAGTTCGACCGGTGACGAGAGCCTGCGCCCGACCACGAAAACCATACCGGAGAATACACACGCCAAACTCGAATTCCAGCGGCTGCATGCAATCGCACACGTGAACTCAAAGAATTCGGCCCGCCAACCCGGCATTTGCGTTCCTTCCCAAGAACGCACCTGCCGGAATCGGACGGGCCGAATCGCGATCACCACGAACCAATCAAGGATAGAACGGCGACCAGAAATCGCTGGGCGCCACGTCCGAAAGCTTCTGGAAGCTCGTGGACTTGAGCTTCGGGATCGAGTCAACCGAGAAGCCCACATAGAGATTGCCGAGGAGGTCGGTCCCGCCGGAATTGTAGAGCACGGAGCCCTTCTTCAGGTAGGTCTGGACGTCGGCCCACTGGACGCTCTGCCCGCCGGACTTGTTGTTTTCGATGGCATATTGATCGATGGCGGAATCAATGATGCGGAGGTCTTCGAGAA
>Ga0207703_10003749_pt1 | contig 12648 bp, 12 predicted proteins | sample KBSSwiS12_FD_184304 | JGI IMG/M metagenome (GOLD analysis project Ga0207703, IMG submission 184304) | Switchgrass rhizosphere microbial communities from Kellogg Biological Station, Michigan, USA - KBS Switchgrass S1-2 (SPAdes) (version 2) | ecosystem: Host-associated > Plants > Roots >... | reverse complement strand
CAAGCGCGAAACCCTGGCCGAGCGCATCCGCGACAGGTCGCTGGCCTGGTCGGTGGCTTTCGCCACGGTCGAAGAGATCGACAGCATCAACATCCTGCAAGCGTCGCTCCTGGCCATGACCCGCGCCGTGGCCGGCATTTCGGTGGAGTTCCGCGAAGTGCTGGTGGACGGCAACCAGTGCCCTAGGGTGCCGCACGCGGTGCGCGCCATCGTGGGCGGCGACGCAACAGTGAAGAGCATTTCCGCCGCTTCTATTCTGGCCAAGACGGCGCGCGATGCGGAAATGAGGCGATTGGCCGAGCTTTATCCGGGCTATGGGCTGGATAAGCACAAGGGTTATTCCACGCGCGAGCACATGCAGGCAATCATAAAATTAGGCGTAACCGAAGTGCATCGCCGCAGCTTCGCGCCGGTGCGACTGGCTCTCTTGGGTCCTCCTAACCTGGATCTGTTCGAAGACGTTATCCAAGAGGGAATGGAGGAGTCCTGACCGCCAAGAACATCCACATCCGCTCGCGCGACAATCCACAAGTCAAAGCGCTGGCAAAGCTCGCTGCTTCGGCACGCGAGCAACGCCGGGAGCGCATGACACTGCTGGACGGCGAGCATCTGATCGAGAGTTATGCCCAGACGGGTGGGACGCCCAAAATCCTGGCGGTCTCCGAGTCTGCACTGGAAACAACCGGGGCCGGTGCACTGTTCGAGTCCACGCCGGCGGATGAAAAGTGGGTTTTATCCGATTCTCTCTTGCGCTCGCTGTCCCCCGTGGATACGCCGGTGGGGCTGGTGGCCGTCATCTCGATCCCTGACAATTTGAGCGTTACGAGCGCCGGGCAGTCGTGCCTGCTGCTTGAGGGCATACAGGACCCGGGTAACGTGGGGACCATGCTTCGGACCGCCGCCGCCGCCGGCATTACCGATGTCTTGCTTTCGCCCGGCTGCGCCTTCGCCTGGTCGCCCAAGGTCATGCGTGCGGGGCAGGGGGCGCATTTCCAGTTGAGCATTCGCGAAGACGCGGACCTGCTCGTAGCTGCGAAGGCGTTTCAGGGCAAGGTCATCGCCACCCTGCCGCGCGCGGACAGGACGCTCTTCGAGGCCGACTTGCGCGGCCCGGTAGCCTGGATGTTCGGGTCCGAGGGGGCGGGGCTGAGCGAGGGGATGGCGTCCTGCGCTACCGAGTCGGTATCCATCCCCATGCCGGGCAAGACTGAATCCCTGAACGTGGCTGCCGCGCTGGCCGTGTGCCTGTTCGAACAGGTGAGGCAAAAAGCTTAAAAGACCCGCCGCTCCAGCTTGGCGTCCTGCATGATCGTGGTGGCAATCTCCTCGATCGATTTCGTCGTCGAGTCCAGCCAGCGCACGCTGTTGCGGCGCATGAGCAGTTCGGCCTTGGCCACTTCGTAACGGCAGTTGGCGAGGTCGGCGTACTTGCTGTTGGGGCGGCGCTCGTGGCGGATTTCGCGCAGGCGCGCGGGGGCGATGGACAGCCCGTACAGCTTCTTCTGGTAGGGCAGCAGCGGCTTGGGCAGGGTCATGCGCTCGAAGTCCTCGGGGATAAGCGGATAGTTGGCCGCCTTCACCCCGAACTGCAGCGCCAGGTACAGCGAGGTGGGGGTCTTGCCGCTGCGCGACACGCCCACCAGGATGACCTCGGCTTTTTCCAGTTCCCGGTCGGTGACGCCGTCGTCATGCGCGAGGGCGAAGTTCACCGCGTCGATGCGGTGGTTGTACACCTTCTGGTCGGCGGCGCTGTGCGAGCGGCCCATGGTGTGGCTGGAATTCACCCCGAGTTCCGCTTCCAGCGGCCCGAGGAATGCGGCGAAGAAATCCCGCGTGAAGGCGTTGCAGCTCGATATGGCCTCGCGCGCCAGGGGGCTCACCAGCGTGGTCAGCACGATGGGCTGGCCGTTGCCGGACGCCGCCGCGGCGTTGATGCGCGACACGCATTCCGCCACCTTGGTCGGGGTGTTCACGAAGGGCAGGGTGACCTGCTGGAATTCCATGCCTTCGAACTGGGTGAGCAGGCTGTGCCCGAGCATTTCGGCGGTGATGCCGGTGCCATCGGAGACGAAGAAAACGGTGCGGCGCGCCATGCGGGGTGGATCCTGGCCAAAACGTGGAATGGGAAGGCCGGAGTATAGGCCCTTGGGACCCTGAAAAGGCCCTGAAGCCGAAGGAAATAATGCCAGGACGGATACGATAAAATAGCGGGCTTCAGAAATTCCTACACAGCGGCCCCGGCCGCGGACGGACCATACCCATGGCGCAAAGCAAGTACGTCATCAATTTCGAATCGCTGCGCATGACCGATGTCGAGCGCGTGGGGGGCAAGAACGCCTCGCTGGGCGAAATGATCAGCCAGTTGGCCAAGGCCGGCATCCGCGTGCCGGGGGGCTTCGCCACCACGGCCGAGGCCTACCGCGAGTTCCTCGCCCAGGACGGCCTGGCCGGCCGCATCGAGGCCGAGCTTGCGACCCTCGACCCCGACGACACCGACAAGCTGGCCGCCGCCGGCAGCAAGATCCGCGACTGGATCGTCAAGACGCCCTTTCCCAAGGCGCTGGAAAAGGAAATGGAGGAGCACTACAACGCCATGGTCGCCCAGGGGGGCAAGGACATGACCGTGGCGGTGCGCTCCTCGGCCACGGCCGAGGACCTGCCCGACGCCTCGTTCGCCGGCCAGCAGGAGACCTTCCTCAACATCCGCGGCTTCGACAACGTGCTCGAGTCCATGAAGCACGTGTTCGCCTCGCTGTACAACGACCGCGCCATCTCCTACCGCGTGCACAAGGGCTTCGACCACGCCGCCGTGGCGCTGTCGGCGGGCGTGCAGCGCATGGCGCGCAGCGACACGGGCGCGAGCGGCGTGATGTTCACGCTCGACACCGAATCGGGCTTCCGCGACGTGGTGTTCATCACCGCCTCCTGGGGCCTGGGCGAGATGGTGGTGCAGGGCGCGGTGAACCCCGACGAGTTCTACGTACACAAGCCCATGCTGCGCTCGGGCAAGTTCCCGGTCATCCGCCGCTCCATCGGCTCCAAGCAGGAGAAAATGATTTTCGACGCCGCGGCCAGCCGCGGCAAGTCGGTGAAAGTGGTGCCCGTGCCCCAGGCCGAGCGCGACCGCTTCTGCCTCAGCGATGCCGACGTGGTGGAGCTGGCCTCGTTCGCCATGAAAATCGAGGAACACTACCAGCGGCCCATGGACATCGAGTGGGCCAAGGACGGCGTGGACGGCAAGCTCTACATCCTGCAGGCGCGCCCCGAGACCGTGAAGTCCAACAAGGCCGCCGAGGGCCAGGAGCGCTACAAGCTGCGCACCACCTCGGAAATCCTGGCCACGGGCCGCGCCATCGGCCACAAGATCGGCGCGGGCGCGGTGCGCATCGCCAAGGATGCCTCGGAGATGAACCGCATCAAGCCCGGCGACATCCTGGTCACCGACATGACCGACCCCAACTGGGAGCCGGTGATGAAGCGCGCCGCGGCCATCGTCACCAACCGCGGCGGGCGCACCTGCCACGCCGCCATCATCGCGCGCGAGCTGGGCATCCCGGCCGTGGTGGGCTGCGGCGACGCCACCGACAAGCTGACCGACGGCGAATCGGTGACCGTGTCCTGCGCCGAAGGCGACACCGGCAACGTGTACCGCGGCATCCTGGAAATCGACGTGACCTCGCAGGAACTGGGCGAAATGCCCAAGAGCCCGCTGAAAATCACCATGAACGTGGGCAACCCCAACCTGGCCTTCGACTTCCAGGCCCTGCCCAACTACGGCGTGGGGCTGGCGCGGCTGGAATTCGTGATCAACAACATGATCGCCATCCACCCCCAAGCGGTGATCGAGTACCCCAAGCTGCCGGCTGACCTCAAGGAAAAGGTGGAAGCCGCCGCGCGCGGCTACGAGAACCCGCGCGCCTTCTTCGTCGAGAAGCTGGTCGAAGGCGTGGCCACCATCGCCGCCGCCTTCTGGCCCAAGCCCGTGATCGTGCGCCTGTCCGACTTCAAGTCCAACGAGTACAAGAAGCTGCTGGGCGGCGAGCGCTACGAGCCCGACGAGGAAAACCCCATGCTGGGCTTCCGCGGCGCCTCGCGCTACATCGCCGAGTCCTACCGCGACTGCTTCGACATGGAATGCAAGGCCATGAAGCGCGTGCGCGACGAGCTGGGCCTCACCAACGTGGAACTCATGGTGCCGTTCGTTCGCACCATAAGCGAAGCGAAAAGAGTGGTGGAGTTGCTGGGAGAGAACGGCCTGAAGCGCGCTGAAAACGGCCTGCGCGTCATCATGATGTGCGAGTTGCCGTCCAACGCCCTGCTGGCCGAGCAGTTTCTCGAGCACTTCGACGGGTTTTCGATCGGGTCAAATGACTTAACCCAATTGACGCTTGGACTGGACCGAGACTCGGGGCTGGTGGCCGACGGCTTCGACGAGCGCGACGCGGCCGTGAAGGCGCTGCTGAAACTGGCCATCCAGGCCTGCCGCAAGCACAACAAGTACGTGGGCATTTGCGGCCAAGGCCCCTCCGACCATCCCGACTTCGCCCAATGGCTCATGCAGGAAGGCATCGAAAGCGTGTCCCTGAATCCGGACACGGTGGTGGACACCTGGCTGGCCCTCGCCAAGGCAGCAGCGGGCAACCCGGCACCCAGCGCGGTACGGAGCTAGGAAACCCCCTCGCCGGAGGCGAGGGCATCGAGAAGAATGAAGTAAAACTATCGGCGCGTCTTGATAAGTCTCTGCTGCTCCCGCTGCCAATCCTTGTTCTTCTCAGCCTCACGCTTGTCGTACTGCTTCTTACCCTTGGCCAACCCCATTTCCAGTTTTATGTTCCCCTTGTTGAAATGCAGGTTGATGGGCACCAGCGTGTACCCGGCGCGTTCCACCTTGCCGATGAGCTTGCGGATTTCCTCCGCTTTCAAAAGCAATTTCCTCGTCCGTACCGGGTCAGCGTGAACATGGGTGGAGGCCGAGGCCAGCGGGCTGATGTGCGAGCCGAGCAGGAACACCTCGCTGCCGCGCACGATGACGTAGGCTTCCTTGAGGTTGGCGCGCCCGGCGCGGATGGCCTTCACCTCCCAGCCCTCCAGGGCCAGGCCGGCTTCGTAGCGTTCCTCGATGAAGTAGTCGTGGAAGGCTTTGCGGTTTTCGACAATGCTCATGGCGCGATTTTACCTGCCCGCACCTGTTTGGCCCTATGCATTCCGGGAGGCCGCGCATGACCACGGTGGTGGAGCGCTCGGTGCTGGTGGAATTCAGCGCGGCGCAGATGCGCTCGCTGGTGGAGGGCATCGAGGACTATCCCAAGTTCCTGCCCTGGTGCTCGGGCGCCGAGGTGGTGTCGCGCGAGCCCGAGGCAGTGGTGGCCACGCTGACCATCAACTTCCGCGGCATCCGCCAGCAGTTCACCACCGAGAACGTGGCGCTCAAACAGGGCGAGGAATCCGTCGAAACTGAGGCCATCCGCATCCGGCTGGTGTCGGGCCCCTTCAAGGCGCTGGACGGCGTGTGGACCTTCCAGCCCCTGGCCGGGGACGCCTGCAAGGTGCAGTTGAAGCTCAGCTACGAGTTCGCCAACCGGCTGCTGGAAACCGTGGTCGGCCCGGTGTTCCGCTACATTGCCGACACCATGGTGGAGGCGTTTGTGCAACGGGCCAGGGCGCTGGACGCTCAAGGAAAATGAGCGCCGTCATCCGTGTGGAAGTGGTTTTCCCACTGCCGGAACGGCAGGGCCTCGTGAAACTCGATCTACCCCAGGGAGCGACGGTGAGGGACGCTCTATCGGCTTACCGTTCCCGGGTCGCGGACGGCCCTGAATTGGGAGACGCCGTGCCGCAGATACCCTCAATCGCGCGCTTCGGCCATTTGGTGACATTGGATGACCCACTGGCCGATGGCGACCGGTTGGACATCTTAAGGCCGCTAATCGTCGATCCCAAGGAAGCGAGGCGCCGTCGCGCCGCATTGCATGCCGGTAAAAAGCCTCAGCGTTAAGGGCGCTTGGCGTCAGGAGCCGCAGTTGGCCGTCATCGACTGCTTGGCGCGCTCCATCTCCTGCGCGACCTGCGCGTCGTCCAGGAAGTAGCGTTCACCCTTCTCGTTGATGCGGGCCTGCCGCCCGCCCATTTGCAGGCCGGCGAGGTTGGCGCGGGCGGCGGTGCAGTTCTTCTGCTTGGCGTCGGCCTGCTCCTGCGCTTCGGACGACTTCTTGGCGGCCTCGGCCTCATCCGCGCGCCGCTTCTTGAAATCGGCGTCCTGCTCGGCCACCGACTTGGGTCCCGAGGGCTTGGCGGCCGGGGCAGCGGCCGTGCCGCCGGCTCCGGCAGTGCCGGCGCTGGCGGCGGGCGCAGGCGGCGGTGCGACGGTGCCGGGAACGCGGTCCTGGATGGGCGCCGATTTGGTGTTTTTCGGGCAGGGCGACTGGGAGTACACGGTCTTGTTGTCCGCGCCCACGCACTTGTAGATCTGGGCAAAGGCGGGCGCTCCAGCGGCCAGTGCGCCGGCGGCGAACAGGGCAAGGGCGAGGTGCTTCACATACGCATTCATGGCCGTTCCTTTTGGGGCGGGGCGCCGGTTTTGAGGGCGCGGGCGACTCGTTAGAGTGCGGGCACAGGCGTCCATTCTGGTGCGGGCACCTTAGGCGCTTTTCCCAATCCAGTCAACGCACTTTGACCGGTTCCGTTTACTGCGACGTCGCACTTGCGTATAATGCCGCTTTGCGCCGGGACTATCTATGCGTGTGCTCCAAAAAGCCCTGACGTTCGACGACGTTCTGCTCGTTCCCGCCCACTCGACCGTCCTCCCCCGCGATGTCAGCCTGGCCACCCGGCTGACCCGAAAAATCAAGCTGAACATCCCCCTGGTGTCCGCCGCCATGGACACGGTGACTGAGGCGCGCCTCGCCATCGCCCTGGGCCAGGAAGGGGGCATCGGCATCATCCACAAGAACCTGTCCGCCAAGCGCCAGGCCGCCGAAGTGGCCAAGGTCAAGCGCTACGAGTCGGGCGTGCTGCTCGACCCCATGACTGTGGCGCCGGACATCACGGTGGGCCAGCTTCTTGAACTCACCCGCCAGCACAAGGTGTCGGGCTTCCCGGTGGTGGAGGGGGGCAAGCAGCACGGCAAGGTGCTGGGCATGGTCACCAACCGCGACTACCGCTTCGAGGCCAACCTGAGCCTGCCCGTGTCGGCCATCATGACCCCGCGCGAGCGCCTGGTGTTCGTGCGCGAGGGCGCCAGCCCCGAAGAGGCGCGCGCCCTGCTGCACAAGCACCGCCTGGAGCGCGTGGTGGTGTTGAACGCCGAGGGCGAGCTGCGCGGCCTCATCACCGTGAAAGACATCCTGAAATCCAGCGAGTACCCGCTGGCCTGCAAGGACGAGCAGGGCAAGCTGCTGGCCGGCGCCGCCGTGGGCGTGGGCGAGGGCACAGAAGAGCGCGTCGAAGCGCTGGTCGAAGCCGGCGTGGACGTGATCGTGGTCGACACCGCCCACGGCCATGCCCAGGGCGTGCTCGACCGCGTGCGCTGGGTGAAGAAGAGCTTCCCCAAGGTGCAGGTGGTGGGCGGCAACATCGCCACCGCCGCGGCGGCCAAGGCGCTGGTGGACCACGGCGCCGACGGCGTGAAAGTGGGCATCGGGCCGGGCTCGATCTGCACCACGCGCATCGTGGCCGGCGTGGGCATTCCGCAGATCACGGCCATCCAGAACGTGGCTGAGGCGCTCGCCAACACCGACGTGCCCCTCATCGCCGACGGCGGCATCCGCTTCTCGGGCGACATTTCCAAGGCCATTGCCGCCGGGGCGCACTGCGTGATGCTCGGCAGCCTGTTCGCCGGCACCGAAGAGGCGCCGGGCGAGACCATTCTCTACCAGGGCCGCTCGTACAAGAGCTACCGCGGCATGGGCAGCCTGGGCGCCATGCAGGACGGCGCCGCCGACCGCTATTTCCAGGACCCGGCCAACAACGCCGACAAGCTGGTGCCCGAGGGCGTGGAAGGCCGCGTGCCCTACAAGGGCAGCGTCGTCTCCATCATTTACCAGCTCACCGGGGGCGTGCGCTCCAGCATGGGCTACTGCGGCTGCGAGTCGCTGGACCAGTTGCGCACCGGCGCCGAGTTCGTGGAAATCACTTCATCCGGCATCCGCGAGTCGCACGTCCACGACGTGCAGATCACCAAGGAAGCGCCCAACTACCGTGTGGAGTAGGGCGTGAGCACCGCCGTTCCCCAAAACAAGCCGGCAGCGCACCCGGCCTCGCGCCACGACGACTTCCACGCCAGCCAGGCCCGCCACGACCGCATCCTCATCCTCGACTTCGGCTCGCAGGTCACGCAGCTCATCGCGCGCCGCGTGCGCGACGCCGGCGTGTACTGCGAGCTGCACGCCCACGACGTCTCGGCCGAATTCATCCGCTCCTTCGCGCCGCGCGGCATCATCCTGTCGGGCAGCCACGCCGGCACCTACGAGGCCGGCGCGCCCACCGCCCCCGACGCCGTGTTCGAACTGGGCGTGCCCGTGCTGGGCATCTGCTACGGCATGCAGACCATGGCGGCGCAACTGGGCGGCAAGGTGGAAATGGGCCATGTGCGCGAGTTCGGCTACGCCGAAGTGCGCGCCCGCGGCCACACCAGGCTGCTCAACGGCCTGGAAGACCTGAGGAACGCCGAGCAGCACGGCCTGCTCAAGGTGTGGATGAGCCACGGCGACAAGGTCACCGGGCTGCCGCCCGGCTTCGCCGTCATGGCCTCGACCGATTCCTGCCCCATCGCCGGCATGGCCGACGAGAACCGCCACTACTACGGCGTGCAGTTCCATCCCGAGGTCACGCACACCCTGCAGGGCAAGGCCATGCTGGAGCGCTTCGTGCGCGACATCTGCGGCTGCCGCGGCGACTGGAACATGCCCGACTACGTATCGGAAGCCGTGGAGCGGATACGCAAACAGGTCGGGGACGAAGAGGTGCTGCTGGGGCTGTCGGGCGGCGTCGATTCAGCCGTGGCCGCCGCGCTCATCCACAAGGCCATCGGCGACCGGCTGACCTGCGTGTTCGTGGACACGGGGCTGCTGAGACTGGGCGAGACCGACGAGGTGATGAAGGCCGTGGCCGGCAGCCAGGGCGTGCACGTCGACTTGGTGAACGCCAGCGAGCGCTTCATGCGCGAGCTGAAAGGCATCAGCGACCCCGAGCAGAAGCGCAAGATCATCGGACGGGAGTTCGTCGAGGTATTCCAGGAAGAAGCCAAGAAATTTCCTAAGGTGAAGTGGTTGGCGCAGGGGACGATCTACCCCGACGTGATCGAGTCGGCTGGCGCAAAAACGAAAAAAGCGCATACGATCAAGTCACATCACAACGTGGGTGGGCTGCCTGAAACGTTGCACTTAAAGTTATTAGAGCCGCTTAGAGAACTGTTCAAGGATGAAGTGCGGAATTTGGGGCTTGCGCTTGGGTTGCCGAGAGAGCTGGTTTTTCGGCATCCGTTCCCTGGTCCAGGGCTGGGGGTGCGGATACTCGGTGAGGTCAAGGGCGAGTATGCGGATTTGCTGCGGCGGGCGGATGCCGTGTTCATCGAGGAACTGCGCAAGTTCAAGGACCACGAGGGCGTTAGCTGGTATGACAAGACGGCGCAGGCGTTTACGGTGTTTCTGCCGGTGAAGTCTGTGGGGGTGATGGGGGATGGGCGGACTTATGAGTATGTGGTTTCGCTGCGGGCAGTGCAGACGACCGACTTCATGACTGCGGATTGGGCGCCTTTGCCGCATGAGTTGTTGGCCCGGGTGTCGAACAGAATAATTAATGAAGTGCGCGGTATTAACCGGGTGGTCTACGACATATCGAGCAAGCCGCCTGCGACGATTGAGTGGGAGTGAGGAATTAGGAACAAGGAGTTTAGATTTCGTATTTCAAAACCACGTTTGATATCAAATCGTCAACAAAATCTATAACTTTGCTCGGCTTTATCGTTACTGCGGACGGGTGAGCCGAGGAATTCCTTGTCCCCAGTTTCTCGTCGAGAATTTTCCTTACGTCGTTTGACACCACGTTAGCGGCTCTTAGGAACTCAATAAGCTTTCCTTCCGGAATGTCGCTGAAATCATCGCGAGTCAAGATAGTCGTTACCTTTACCCTCTTGTCGGTATTCCTGGCAAGCACTGCGTTAAAGGCGGGCAAATGGTGCGCCATAACGTAAGAGATTAGATGATCCATCGCCAGAATCCAGCACATGACGATGGTGGCTCGGTTTGCCCCGACCTCGAAGCAGTCAATAGTTTCTTTTAGAAAACCTTTCGTCGGGCCTTCGGGGATTTTCACTTCAAGCTTTCGAAGTTCGGCATTCGCTTGAACCACTAGGCGCTCCGCGCCAAGTCTCTTTGAGAGATTTTCGCGGAAATGTCTCTGAAGCTTGTAGCCCTCGGATGCCTTCACAAATATGCCCTCGTTAACGCCTTCGGACAGAATTTGGGCAGTTCTTGAGGGTGGTGTCAGATCACAAGCACTGAAGCAGGCGTCCACACTCTTCTTGGTCGCAGACTCTTCCTGCAATTCGATAGTCAAATAATAAACGAAGAGTCCGATCAGTTCCTTGGGCGAACACTGCTGAGCATTCTCAACAGATGCATAAAACCGATTTGCCCCTTCGCTCACGTCTTAGCTTCCTTTAGCTTTTTCGTCTGTGACTTGAACCAGTTGTCCCCGGCAATTGAAATTTCTATCGAGTCCGTTGTCTCGAAATCAATGTAGTGCGTCCTGCCCTTCATATCATGGAATGCCTGGCGAAACGCTCCGGGAATTTTTGTTCTAGCTCTCATTGCAAAAAAACACGTATAGACATCATCGGAGTGGGATGAAGTCTTGCCAAGGCGATCACGCAAGAACGCCAAGAAAACTAGGATCTTTTCTGGATTGTTTTCCGGCTTCCATTGATCATAGAATTCCTCCAAGCCGGTCAAATCCAGTTCCGAGTTGTATTTAGGCTTACTGTAAGCGACCGGACGAGTCAATTTTTCTTCGCCACTGGACGACCGTTTCTTCTTAGGTTGACGCCTTTGCGGTGTCTTGTCCGTGGTCAACAAAGGTGGCTCCACATTACTCGTGACGGGTGGCGTCGTCTCTACTGTTCTCAAGAAGACGTGCTTGCTCAAGGATTCTTTGAAATCCTGGTATATGAAGCGAACGAAATCTTCGGTCCCCTCCACTTGGACCGTGCCTTCGCTAAGGTTTATGGCCAGCTTAGTGTTCATCGAATATCCCCTATAGTGGACTATTCAGTTCCAGAGGCGCTTTCTCCTTGCAACATCCCCTGCACGCGCCTCAGCCCTTCTTGCGTTAGCTTGTAAGTCTTGCGGGCTTGCTTCGAAGTCCCGGCTTTCTTTAATTGCAGGATCAGGGCAGGACGTTCTTCCTTCAGCGCCGATAGGGCATCGGTGATATTTCCAACGCCGTGCCCCAGGTCCTTTAAGGCGCCATTAAGAGTCTGTGAGACGAAGCTAGCTTGGCCTTGACAGACTTGTTCCCAATAGGCTGCCACCAAAGCTCTTTCCCGATCCGTTGACGGGGATGCAGCTTCGAACAATTCCGCAAAGGACTCGAACTGCTGCGCTGACGCTAATTGGAATTGCGTCCCACCACTAGGAGTTGATTGCCCCGAAGCCACGGTGGACGTTCTGAAGCGGCTCATCGCCCAATGAAGTACTCGCGCACGGGCGGAGTCATCGAGAGGGGCCATAGCCGCGGCCACCTGACTCATGGCATTAATTTCGTCGTCTTCTGACATCTTCCCTCCGGAAATCTAGGTGCAGGTGAGGGATGATGCCAGAGATCGTTATTAAAGTCAAAATCTACCTTGCATGGTAAACATTGACTCGTTGATTTTAAATAATAAAAGATATTAAAATTTCCTAATAGAACATTATTTACATTACATAAAACAGCATCTGACCGTCCTGCGAAGTGGCGTGCTGTTCCTAATCCTGGACGGCGGTGCGGTGTGGATGGTGGGGAGAAAATTTATTTACATTACAATCAATAAGTTATGTTCACAATATAGTCAATTGTGGCAATCGTGCCACTGCCCAGGATTAGGAACGGCGCGCCACTTCGCGGGACGGCCATTCAGGTGTTGACCGCAAATTATTGTATTACTACTGAAAATATATTCAGAAACCTATTGGTACTTTGACTTGGGGTTAAGCGCCAGACTCTTAAAGGGCGGGTGCTTGGGGCGATAATCGCTTTCGCTTATTGAGCGCTCTGCTATCCAATGTATGTACCGCCCCACTTCGAAGAGTCCCGCATCGAGGTCTTGCACGACCTGATAGGCAACCGCCCTTTCGGCGCGTTGGTCACCCATGGCGCGAACGGCCTCGACGCCAACCACATCCCTTTTCTGCTGAACCGCGACCAGGGCAAACTTGGCACCCTTCATGCCCACGTGGCCCGCGCCAACCCGATCTGGCAAGAACTAAGGGACGGTGACAACGTCCTCGCCATATTCCAGTCCGCCAACGCCTACATCTCCCCCAACTGGTACCCCAGCAAGCACGAGCACCACAAACAGGTCCCCACCTGGAACTACCGGGTAGTGCACGCCCACGGCCGCGTCACTATCCACGACGACGAAAAATTCGTGCGCGGCGTCGTGGCCCGCCT
>Ga0207703_10003745_pt1 | contig 12654 bp, 11 predicted proteins | sample KBSSwiS12_FD_184304 | JGI IMG/M metagenome (GOLD analysis project Ga0207703, IMG submission 184304) | Switchgrass rhizosphere microbial communities from Kellogg Biological Station, Michigan, USA - KBS Switchgrass S1-2 (SPAdes) (version 2) | ecosystem: Host-associated > Plants > Roots >... | reverse complement strand
ATTGGCGTTCTTGCCGCCGACCGAGGAGATCATCACGATCCGGCCGGGCTTGCCCTGGCGCGAGCGGTCGGCGCCTAGGAGCGGCGCGAAAGCCTGCGTGACGATCAGCTGACCGGTCAGGTTGACGTCGATCTGGCGGCGGAACTCGTCTAGCTTCAAGTAGAGCAGCGGTCCCGGCACCGCGATGCCGGCATTGTTGACGAGGCCGAAGAGGGTCTCGCCGGCAAGAGCCGTCGCCACCCGTTCGGCGGCCCGGGTTACCGCGGCTTCGTCGGTGACATCGAACAGCAGAGGCACGAAATTGGCGCCGAACTCACCGACAAGCCGCTCGCCGTCGGCCACTTTGCGCACGCTGCCAAAGACGCGCAAACCCTTTGCTGTCAGCACTTTTGCGATGCCCCAGCCAATGCCGGTGGAGGAACCCGTGACGACAACGCTTTTCATGTGCTGCTCCCGTGCTGTGTGAGTGCAATATAGGAGCGATGCCGCATTCTTCGACAAGCTCGGCATGAGGGATTATCTTGAATCTGCGCCCATAGCCCCGCCGAAGGATGAGCCAGAAAGATTCACGATGACCATCCCCCCAGACACAATAGCCTTTGCCCATAAGCTGGCCGACGCGGCGGGCGAGGTGATCCGGCCCTATTTCCGCCAGCGGCTGGATGTCGCCGACAAGCGGCCGATGATCGCCGGCCGGGCCGTGTTCGACCCGGTGACCGAAGCCGACAAGAACGCCGAAAAAGCGATCCGCGCGATCATCGAACGCGAACGGCCCAATGACGGCATCCTCGGCGAAGAGTTCGGCGAGAAGAAGGGCACGAATGGGTTGCGGTGGGTGCTCGATCCGGTGGACGGCACGCGTGCCTTCATCAATGGCCGACATGAATGGGGTTCATTGATCGCATTGGAGGAAGGCGAGCGCGCCGTACTAGGCGTCCTCGATCAGCCCTGGATCGGCGAACGCTTCATCGGCGCCTACGGCCAGGCGGAACTTTTCTACAAGGGCGCCGCGACACGTCTGCACACCCGCAAGTGCGAGAGTCTCGCCGATGCCATTCTCTGTGCCACCCACCCCGACGCGTTCTATCAGGAAGGCGAAACGGCTGCATTCCGCCGTGTGCAGAAAGAAGCCAAGCTCACGCGCTGGGGCGGCGACTGTTATATTTTTGGCACCATGGCGCTTGGCTTTTGCGACGTGATCGTCGAGTCGACTTTCCATCGTTGGGACGTGGCCGCGCTCATCCCGATCATCGAAGGTGCGGGCGGAGTGATCACCAATTGGCAGGGTGGTTCGTGTGCGGCGGGCGGACAGATTCTCGCCGCCGGCGACCGACGCATTCACGAAGCAGCGATGAAGTTGTTGAACGGATAAGTGCAAATCGCACCGCATACTCTGCATGCACATGCGGCGGCGACGCGTCGCGCGGCTGGCGAGGTCAGGCCCGGCCATGATGAAGTGGGTGTCAAACGTCGTGCTGGGCGGTAAACGCGTCGAAAGCCTGCCAGAAGCGCGCGCGGATGGTGTCGTTCTCCATCAGGATCTCGTGCTCGGCGTCCGCGAACTCGACGTAAGTTCCACGTGGCAAGCGCTTGGCAAAGGCGCGTGCGACAGGTGTCAGGCAAATGCGGTCCTTGCCGGCGCCCAAGACCAGCACTGGCGTCGTGATCGCTTCGGCATAGCCGGCCGACAGCACGCGGGCCATCGACGCATTGGCGGCTTTCAGCCAGCCCCAGGTCGGGCCGGTCAGGCGAATGTCGGGATTTTTCGCGATCAGCGCCTGTTGGCGGGCAAAGCGCGCGCGATCCGAAGTCACCAGATTGTCCTCGAACGCCATCTTCAGCGGATCGCGCTCGGCCATGCCCATGACCCAGCCGGTCGCCTGGCCCGTGGCATTCATCACCGTCGTTGCCGCCTTGGCGATCCACGCCGGCTGGCCGCGCGTCGAGACAGCAAGCATCGGCGCGCTCAGCACCGCGGCGGAAAAGGCCCGCGGCCGGTCGTGCAGCGTGCGCAAGAGAATATGCGCACCCATCGAATGGGCGAGTGCCAGCGGCGGCGCCACGCCCATCGGCTTGACGACCTGTTCGAGAAAGCTCGCCAGATCCTCGTCGAATTCGCGAAAGTCGCGGACGTGAGCCTTCTGGGTGTTCGGCAGCGGTCGGGTTGAGCCGCCCTGGCCGCGCCAGTCGAAGGTCGAAACGATGAAACCGCGACCGCGCAGTTCGTCGATCACCTCGCCATATTTCTCGATGAATTCGGTCTGGCCGTGCAGCAGGACGCAGACACCGCGCGCGTTGGTTCCCTCGAACCGCTCGAACGTGGCGCAACGCAATCGGGCGCCGCTTGGTGTGACGATGAACTGCGCTCGCAGCGAATCGAGCGCTGGCAGCATTGCTAACCGCGTGCCTTCTGCAATACCGGTCCGAGCTTCATGGCGAGACCCATATCACCGGCGACGCGCAACTTGCCTTGCATGAAAGCCGAGGTGCCGTCCAACTCGCCCTTCACCATTCTCTCGAACGTGTCGAGCGTCACCGAAATCGTGCAGTCGGCATTCTTGCCCGTACCGTCGGACACGGAGTTTGGGCTGGACTTGCCGTCGACGAGCACGCTGCCGGCATCGCCGAAATCGAATTTGAGCGTGCCGCCCAGGCCGGAATTGGCGCCGATGGCGCTGCCCATCTGCGTGATGATCTGCTGTACCGCTGCCGTGCTCATGACCGATCCTTCCCATCTGCGCCGCCACCCCGGAGCCGGGGAAATTGCGGCCGGAATATGAGCATTTGTCAGGGATTCAGACAACGGGTCCGCGGCGCTCATTGCATTGACGGCGAAGCTGGTCGAACCTTCAGGCGGCTCAGCCAAGGGCAGATGCATGTCCGTCAAGGATCGTCAGACATTGTCGGCTCTGTTCGCCGAGCCGCCGGGCGCCGAACGGCAAAGCTGGCCCGAGCAGCGCGCCCGTTTCGATGTGTTCTCAAGTCTGATGCCCGTGGTGGAGGGCTTCGAAGCCGAGCCGGCCAAACGCAACGGTGTGGCCGGCGAGTGGATCAGAGCCAAAGCCGTGCACCGCATCGATGCGGCGCTGCTTTATCTGCACGGTGGCGGCTATGTCATCGGCTCGCCGAAATCGCATCGCCACATGTTGGGTCCGCTCAGTGCCGCAAGCGGTCTGCCGATTTTCGCCGCCGACTATCGCCTGGCGCCGGAGCATCCGTTTCCCGCCGCGGTGGATGACGCGGTCGCCGCTTACAAGGGTCTGCTCGACAACATTGCGCCCGAAAAACTCGCGCTGGCCGGCGACAGCGCCGGCGGCGGCTTGACAATCGCCACGCTCGTCGCCGCACGCGACATGGGCCTGCCGATGCCGGCTTGCGCGGTCGCGTTTTCGCCCTGGTGCGATCTTTCGCAAGGTGGCGAATCCTTTCGCGCCCGCGCCAAGCGCGATCAGATCGTAAAGAAGGAAGGTATCGACGTCATGGCGGCGGCATATCTTGGTGGTTCCGACGCGAAGTCGCCGCTGGCATCGCCGCTGTTCGCCGATCTCAAGGCTTTACCGCCGCTCCTGATCCAGGTCGGCACTGAAGAGGCGCTGTATGATGATGCGCTTGGTCTAAGGACCCGTGCCGAACAGGCCGGCGTCGAGGTCTCCTTTGAATCCTGGGGGGGCATGGTGCACGTCTGGCATTTTTTCCATCCCATCCTCGCCGAGGGCCGCGATGCCATCGCGCGCGCCGGGACGTTTCTCAAGCGGCGCATCCCATGAGCCTGGCGGATGACGACGAAGCACCGGCCGTCGCGACTGCGCTGCCCAGCCACGCCGCCGAGAAGCGCGATGCGCTCGGCAATTTTTGTTTCTACCTGCACTTCGCAGTGATGATCTACATCGTCGCCGGCTGGCTGGTGCCGCTGCCTGCCGCGCTCATTTTCTACCTAGGTTTTTTACCCGCTGTCGCCGTGCAGTGGCAGTTCAACAAGAACTCCTGTGTGCTGAATAATATTGAGTCGATGCTGCGTACCGGACGCTGGCGCGATCCCAACAACCGCGAAGAGGGGGCCTGGCTGCAGAATCTTGCCCTCAACGTCACCGGAATACTTTTCAAGCCCTGGCAGATGGATGCGTTCACCTACGTCATCCTTGCCCTGTTGTGGACGGCTGGCTTGAGCCACCTATTGTGGTGGTGAAAGGCCGCAGCCGCGGGGCTTGAAGCCGCGTTTTGCCTTCCTACCTAAACGTTGTCCGGACGGCCCTTGGGCGCCCGGCGAATGAAAACGGCTCTGGTCCAATCGGGCGGGGCCTAAAAAACGCAACGCTTTCAGGAGGTTGTATCATGCGTGACTTTGCTCCTTACTTCCGTTCCACGATCGGCTTTGACCATTTGTTCGACATGCTCGATCAGGTCGCCGATGCCGGAAACGGGTATCCCCCCTACAATATCGAACGTACCGACGAGACCCACTACCGGATTTCGGTGGCGGTGGCAGGCTTCGGTGAGAAGGACCTGAACGTCGAAGTGCGCGATGGCGTGCTGTCGGTGACTGGCAAGCGCGAAGATGGCGATAAGCAAAGCTATCTCTACCAGGGCATCGCCGGGCGCAGCTTCGAGCGCCGGTTCCAGCTGGCCGAGCATGTGGAGGTCCAGGCTGCCAAGCTTGAAAACGGCCTGCTGCATGTCGACCTGGAGCGCGTCGTTCCCGAAGAGAAAAAGCCGCGGCGCATTGCCATCAACGCGCCCGAACTCAAAACGATCGACGGCAAGGCGAAAGCCGCTTAACGACGATCCGCATAAGAGATGACAGGGGCCGGGTATCGGAGTTACTGATACCCGGCCCATTTCGTGATCGCTTGAGATGCCGCGCTGGCCAGGTTCATTTTTCGACGGATTTCGCCGCATGCGGCGGCCGCGCGGCGCCACCGCGGAAACCGAAATCGCCGATTTGCGCCGGCAATATGGCCAGCAGTTCGACCGGTATGGCGCGCCACCGCGCGAAGCGACATTCGAGCCGGCCCAGATCGGCCCCCTCAAAGGCGAATGGGTACGCTGCCCCAACAGTTCGCCCAACCGCCTGATCTTGTATTTTCATGGCGGCGGCTATATCGCCGGATCACCGCAAACCCATCGTTCGCTGATCGCACGCCTGACCCAGGCCAGCGAGGCGACGGCGTTTTCGCTCGATTACCGCCTGGCGCCGGAGTTCGCTTTTCCCGCAGCCGTGCGCGACGGCATCGATGCCTACCGCCAGATCACAGCCAAGGGCGTCGCGCCATCGTCAATCATATTCGCGGGTGACGGCAGTGGCGGCGGTCTCGCTTTTTCCGTGCTGAGCGCGGTGCGCAACGCCAACCTGCCGATGCCGGCGGGCTGTGCTGCGATGTCGCCGTGGGCCGACTTGTCGCTCTCCGGCTGGTCGGTGCAGCAGAACGCGCTGAGCGATCAGGTGCTCAATTGGGACCTCTTGTTCGTCAGCGCCCGGCACTATCTGCGCAAGACCAATCCTTGCGATCCCTACGCATCGCCGGCCTTCACCAGCTTCAAGGATTTTCCCCCGATCATGGTGCATGCCGGCAGCCTGGAAATTTTGCGCGACGATGCTTCGCGCCTCGGCGATCGTGCGGCCGACGCGGGGGTTTCGGTCAGCGTGGAAATCTATGACGGCATGCAGCACGTCTTTCAGGCCAATCCACGCGTGCCAGAAGCCAAGGTCAGCTTGCAGCGACTTGGTCTGTTCATCCGCAATCGCACGGCGGCGCAGCAGAACGCGGCGTAGTTTACGCGCAGATTGCCGTACCTGTCTTCGCGCACGTCCGCTTTGAAGAGATCGGCACCGCGCAGGCACGCGCCGCGCAAATCGCCGCGGCGAATGCTGGCATTGTTCATGTTCACGCGGCGCAAGTCCGCGCCGAACTGGCCGAATCAAGTCGGGTGCCGGAAAAATTCACCTCCTCGAGAATCGCGCCGGTGAAATCGGATTGGACGAGATTGCAACCTGACAGATCCAGACCGGAGAGGTCGCAGAACGCAGAAACGGCGCGCACACCGCCGCGTCGGCCGGAATGGAGCATTTCATGGCGTGCTGCGCTGGCCGACACATCCTTCTGGCTGAGCCTGGCGAAAGCTGTGCGGCTTGTGGTTGTCACAAGAAGCGCGCTCATTAACGTTGCTGACGATACATTCTGGCGGGACCGCGACTAATGCCTGATTAAAAAGCGGAAATTTGCCTTTGAGCGCGGTCACGGCTAGGTCACGTTCGCGAAATTGGTTATGGTGGTTCGCGGCGGCCGGTTCCCCGGGGGCGAGGCTCGCGGTACAAGGCGAGGTATTTACGAAGTACGGGCCCCGGGCTAACCACTTCGGAATCCATTCTGGCCGTAGTTACAAGAGGTTCGACTTGAACAAGCGCACTCTCATGCTTTCGGCTGCCGCGGTAGCTGTTATGTCCGCGCCAGCACTGGCCGTCGGACCGACAACAATTTCCACTGTTGTGACAACTCCCCAAAAAACCAGCGCCACGGGCGATCTGACGATCACCAGTGCCGGAGGAATCACGCTCACATCGGCGACAGATCCGCTTGTCACATTGGATTCAAGCAATGCCGTCGATATCGAAGGCACGCTGACCGGGACCGGCGTTAGCAACATCACGGCGATGCTCATCGACGGAACGAAGAATGCGACCGGCTCATTGTTGGCCAACGGCGTTGTCAACCTGACAGGCACCGGCACGGGCAAGACCGTACTTCATCTGAGTGGCACGGGCTCTTTCACAGGTCCGATCTCGTTCGGTACGCGTGCGGTCAACGTGACCGGTGACCAATCGGTCGGCATCGCGATGGACAGCGGTTTCGTGCTGAACGGCAATTTGACACTGGGCTCGCCGACATTCTCGCTGCGCCCGACAAAAGCGAACGACACCTCGTCCTCCTCCAGCATCACTATCGCCAGCCTGGCGGGCACCATCAACGGCAACCTTTCCATTGTCGTGAATTCGCAATTCACCGCGGTGGGCAATGACGCAAACGGTATTTCGATAGCCGGTCCGCTGAATGGAACTTTCACCAATGCCGGCGCCCTCTCGGTTGCTGGTGTCGAGAACCGCTCGACGACGCAGCCGAACGCCGAGTCGGGCTTTGCGCTGGATGTCAGCAACAGCATCACCGGCGGAATCTTGAATGATGGACCGTCGCCGATTTCGACGGCGCCCGCGGCGTTGATTTCGTCGAATGGCGTTGGGGCTAACGCCACGATTCTGATACAGCCCACGACGACGGCGATCACGATCGGTAAAGTGACGGACGCTAACACTTTGAATGCCGCGAGCTTCATCAACCGCGGTTCGATCACTGCCCAGGCAGAAAACGCGAACGAATCTGTAACACGCGCGATCGTCATCAGCGGAACATCGACATCGGTCACCAACTTTATCGGCACTTTCTTCAACTCCGGCACGATCAGCGCCCAGGCGCAGAGCACGAGCACCGGAACCAGCATCACCGCGACGGCGCTGCAGATCGATTCCTACGTCAACATTCCCGAGCTGCATTTCTCCGGCCAGAGCGCTTCGGCGAACTCCAGCCTGGGCGCGATATTTGCCGCGACCACCGGCCCGACAAACCAGATCGCGCAGGCGATCATTCTTGCCGGCTCACCGATCGGTGGCTCGAACGTCTCCTCGATTCCCACTATTACGATCGACGCAGGGGCGCAGGTCGTCGCCAGTGCAACGGTGACCGATCCCAGCGCGGTGGCTGTGACCAATGTGCAGGCCACGGCCATCCTGGATCTGTCCAACTCGCTCACCACGCTAAACAACGCCGGAACGATCTCTGCCACGGCGACCCCGTTGACCAACGGCAATACGTCGCGCGCGCGTGCGGTCGATGTCTCGCTGAATCTGGTCGGACTCAATTTCACCAATACCGGTCATGTGAACGGCGATGTCTTGTTCGGCCAGGGCAATGACACGTACACGGTGCAGGGTACGATTGCGATCCCGGCAGCCCACACCGGCGCGATCGACTTTGGTCTTGCCGGCACCGATCAGCTCAATGTTGGCCAGTATGCCAATGTCGCCGGCGTCATTACGGGGCAGGGCACATTGGGCGTGGACATCGCCAACCACGGCATGTTGTCGGTTCAGAATGTCGCCACCACTTTGCAGGCCAACACTTTTCATGTTTCCGGCGATCCCAATCCCAATGTCGCGGGCACAGTCAATATCAATGTGTCGCTGGCGCTGGCCTCGGCCGGCGTGATTTCGGCTGCAACCAGTGCGACGCTTGATCCGGGCGCGAACCTTAACGTTCACTATGGCAGCTTCATCCCGTCCGGCGGCACGTTCGTACTGATCTCGGCGCCAACCGGCGCCCTCAATGTCGCGCCTGCCGACATCATCCGATACAACAGTTCGGTTAGCGGCGCCTCGCTTCCTTTCCTCTTCGACAGCGCCACCATCCAGCGCGTCAACAATGTCGCGGGCCGGGACAGCCTGCAGCTGACCGTTATCACCAAGACGCTCGGTACCGATCCCGTCCATCAGCTGAACCTGACCGGCTATGCCGTGCAACTGTTCCCGGTCGCCAACGAAGCGCTGGTCGGCGACGATGCACTTGGCGCGGCGATGATCGCCGGCATTAACTCACTCGCCCAGGCGCAGTCGGCCTATGATGCATTTGCTCCGGACGTTTCGGGCGGTACTCGCGCCGTCGCGATCTCGCTGACCGACCAGGCGACCGGCGTCGTCGCGGCCCGCCAGCGCCAATTGCGGCTGTTCTCCAGATCTCCGGGCGAACTGACGTTGTGGGGCAATGAATTCGGCGAATATATCAGTACGCACGGTCAGACTGTGACCGGTGTCGAGGGCGTGACGCTATCGCCGGGCGCGTGCGTGCCAGGCTGTCCGACGGTGGACCTGAACGGCTTCAAGGATCGCGGCTTCGGCTTCTCGATCGGTCTTGATTCGGGCGCGCCGGAACTTGGCTGGTACGGCGCCGCGTTCACATTCTATACCGGCGACATTGCCGAGGGCGGCGATCGCAATTCCAGATCCAACACGCTTTGGTATTTGCTCACGGGCTACACTGATTGGCGCGGCCGCGGCTTGTTCTTCGACTCCCAAGTGACCGTCGGTGTCGGTCAGATCAAGGGCAAGCGCGTCCTGGAGTTGACCATCCCCGCATCCGGAGCCATCGCGGCGTCGATTTTCCGGCGTGAGGCTGACAGCAAGCGGGCAGGGCTCGTAGGCGCGCTCGGCTTTACCACCGGCGCGATGATGCGCTACGGCTCGACTGTGATCACGCCACAACTCGCCATCGACGGTATGAGCTTGCGCGAAGAAGGCTTCACCGAAGTCAATGGCGGCAGCGGTTTTGATCTCGCCGTCAAGCCGTCCTATGCCAACTCGCTGCGCGCGTTCCTCGGCACGGAAATCCGCCAGGACCTCAACCTGGGTGATTTTCTGCTGCAGCCTTCGGCTCGCGTGGGTTACCGCTTCGACTTCCTCAACGATCCGGTCAAGGCGCACGCGTCATTCGCCGATATCAACTCCGTACTCTGCGGGAATCAGCCCGGCACGCCTTTCACCCTGCGCGGGCCCGATCCGGGCCGCGGCAATGTCGTGGGCGGGCTCAACCTCAACGCCACGACCGATAACTGGACGATCGGTGTCAGCTACGATTTCGTGCGCGGCTCGAACAATTCCACGGAACAGGTCGGAACGTTCTCGCTCCTGGGCAGGATCTAAGCGTCAACCGGCGCGCGCGGCTTCGATGAGCCGTGCGACCGCATCCTCGGGCGTCGCGAACGACACCATCAGGCGCGCCAGCGTCTGGCCATTACTGGGCGCGCCCCAATCATAGAATTGTGCGCCGGCGCGACGCAGTTTCACCGCAAGTTCGCTCGGCATGCGCGCGAACACGGCGTTGGCCGAAACTGGATGGGCGATCTCGATGTGGCGCGCCTGGGCCAGGCCCTGGGCAAGACGTTGGGCCAGCATGTTGGCGCGCCTTGCATTGTCGAGCCAGTGACCGTCCGACAAATAGACCTCAAGCTGGGTCGAGATGAACCGCATCTTGGATAACAGGTGACCGGATTTCTTGCGCCGATACGCGAAGTCGCGCACGTCCTTAGGCGCGAAGAAAACCACCGCCTCGGCGGCCAGCGCGCCGTTCTTTGTCGCGCCGAACGACAACACGTCGACGCCGGATTTCCAGGTCAGCTCGGCCGCTGTGCAGCCTAGACCGACAAGCGCGTTGGCAAAGCGTGCGCCGTCCATGTGGAGCTTCATGTCGTTGGCCCGTGCCAACGCGGAAATCGCGGCGATCTCCTGCGGTGTGTAGACGGTGCCGAGTTCTGTGGCCTGCGTCAGGCTGATTGCGGCCGGCTGGGCATGATGCACAAATCCTTTTTGGAAGTGCGACAGCGCGTCAGTGATGGCGGCGACGGTCAGCTTGGCATCGTCGCCCGCGATGGCCACCAACTTGGCGCCATGGGTGAAGAACTCGGGCGCGCCGCACTCGTCGACCGCGATGTGCGCCTCCGCATGACAGAGTACCGCGCCATGCGGTGGCACCAGCGTGGCGAGCGCCAAGGCATTCGCGGTCGTGCCGTTGATGACGGGGAAGACCGCGACCTCGCACTCGAAAATCTCGCAAAACCGGGCCGTCAGGCGTTGGGTGACGTCATCGTCACCATAGGCGGGTTGCGGACTCTGACCGATCGCCGCCAGGGCCGCTAGAATCTGCGAGGACGCTCCGTAGTGATTGTCGCTCGCGAAATTCATGGCTCCGCCCCGGCTGGCTGACTTTGAGCCTACCATGTACCGGTGTTGGGCATAGAAACCCATGGTTCCTGCGGCGGCTTGCTTGCGCCCGCCTGCAATAGCTCAATCGAGATGCCATCGGGCGAGCGAACGAACGCCATGTGGCCGTCCCGCGGCGGGCGGTTGATGGTCACGCCACCTTCGAGCAAGCGGTGACAGACCGCGTAAATGTCATCCACCCGGTAAGCGAGATGACCGAAATTTCGCCCGCCGGAATAGTCTTTTTCGTCCCAATTGTGGGTCAGCTCGACCATGGGAATCCCGTCGCCATGGCTGCTTTCAGCGTCTTCCGGCGTCGCCAGAAAAACCAGCGTGAAGCGCCCGGCCTTATTGTCGACCCGGCGCAGCTCCTTCAGTCCGAGCTTGGCGCAGTAGAAATCCAGGGCGGCATCAAGGTCGCCGACGCGAACCATGGTGTGGAGATAGCGCATGAAATTGGCCTCACGCAGTTCTGATCGGTACGTTGCTCGCCGCAAACCGCGCGGCCAGCAGCGCTAAAAGCCCATGTTATCAACGCTATCCACCATAACGAAAGTCTTGTTGCACAGCACACTCAGTTTTGGTCGCAAGGAATAAAGGCAGTCGGTCTTGCAGGCGGCGCAATTTGGCCACGGGTTGAAACGATTATTCACACAACCGAGTTAGAACAGGTGGAACGATTAGCCGCATACTGTAACGTTTGGACGACGGAGCGAATCGAGCGGTCATGTTGTATCTGATGCCGTTTTTTGGCCGGTGGTCGTTGCGCGGAAAACCCGCGTCAGTGCGCGACCGCACATTGTACGCGAAGAGTTGCCGGGTTCCGCTCACGCCCAAAACCGAGCTCGATTTCCCGCTCAACGCGCGATTAACTAGAGTGATCACGAGTTTGCGTTTACCAATCCGAAAGACTAGACCCTCCATGAAAACCGTGATTACGTTGGGTTTAAGAAAAATTGCACCGGACAGAAACCGGTGTTGGGAGGGGGACGCGTACTTGGCCCATATCCGCCAGTCCCGGTGCCATCGCGCCGGGATTAGTTTTGTGTAGTCGACGGAAGATTCATGGAACAACCAACACACGATCTTAGAAGTCACGTCCCCACGACGGTGGAAACCACCAGTCGGCGCACGATCATCCTGATCGGCGTGGGCATCCTGCATGTCGGACTTATCTGGGCCCTCGTGGTCGGGCTGGCAGCGGGCATCGTGCAAAAGGGGTTGCAAGAGATCAAGGCTGAGATCGTCAAGCCGGTCGACGAGAAAAAACCGCCTCCGCCTCCGCCGCCAGATCTGACTCAACCGCCGCCTCCCTTCGTTCCGGCTCCGGAGTTCAATATCGCGCCCGACGCACCGGCGACGACCGCGATCATCGTGCAGAACAAGCCGCCTCCGGCTCCGCCGATTTCGTCGCCCGCTTCGATTGGTGCGGCGCACGTATGCGACAAACGCAAATACTATCCCGACATGTCGATTCGTTTGGGTGAGCAAGGTTCGACGTTGCTCAGCTTCAGCATCAACGCCGACGGAACCACGAGCGATTTTCATGTCGACTCTTCCAGCGGCTCTGATCGGTTGGACGCGGCAACGATTCAGTGCGTCTCTACCTGGCACTACAAGCCGGCAATTCAAAACGGTCAGCCGGTCAAGGTTCCTTGGCAAACGAAGATGGTTTGGAAGCTGCAATGACCGATCGGTCAACCACCCCAGTTAACAATAACTACAATTCATCATTTGCGACGGAGTATTAGACAAATGAACTCGAAAAACCTGACGATCGCTGCTGCTTTCGTCCTGATGTCCGGCATGTTCCTGGGTCAAGCCAGCGCGCAACCAGCCCCTGCGGCTCCGGCCAT
>Ga0207703_10003737_pt1 | contig 12664 bp, 9 predicted proteins | sample KBSSwiS12_FD_184304 | JGI IMG/M metagenome (GOLD analysis project Ga0207703, IMG submission 184304) | Switchgrass rhizosphere microbial communities from Kellogg Biological Station, Michigan, USA - KBS Switchgrass S1-2 (SPAdes) (version 2) | ecosystem: Host-associated > Plants > Roots >... | reverse complement strand
CAGCAGCTCGCCGGCAACTCGAGCGGCAACCTCACGCCGAAGCAGATCGAGTTCTCGCGCAACATCAACTCGTCGGGGTCAGACCTCCTGAACCTGATCAACGACATTCTCGACCTGTCGAAGATCGAGTCGGGCACCGTGACGGTGGACGTCGAGGCGATTTCGTTCAGCGGCGTGCTCGACAATCTGAACCGCAGCTTCCGTCACGTGGCCGAAGCCAAGAACCTGCCGTTCCGGATCGAGGCGGCGCCCGATCTGCCGCGCACGCTCGACACCGACTCGAAGCGCCTGCAGCAGATTCTCAAGAACCTGCTGTCGAACGCCGTGAAGTTCACCACGCAGGGGCACGTCGAGCTGCGCGTGGGGCTGGCGAGCTACGGCTGGTCCTCGGATCACCCGGTGCTTCGCAACGCCCCCACGGTGGTGTGCTTCGCGGTCGAGGACACCGGCATCGGCGTGGCGCCGGAAAAGCAGCGCCTGATCTTCGAGGCGTTCCAGCAGGCCGACGCCGGCACGTCGCGCAAGTACGGCGGCACCGGCCTGGGGCTGGCCATCAGCCGCGAGCTGGCGGCGCTGCTGGGCGGCGAGATCAAGCTGTCGAGCGTGCCCGGCGAGGGCAGCACGTTTGCGCTGTACCTGCCGCTGCACTACGCCGGCCCAGACAGCCTCAAGGCGCAGCCGCGCGGCAGCGAGGCGATCTCGCGCGCGGTGCTCCCGCCCAAGCGCGAGGAGCAGGTGCCCGACGATCGCGACGAGATCGAGGAGGGCGACGCGACGCTCCTGATCGTCGAGGACGACCCGCACTACGCGCGGGTGCTGCTCGGCATGGCGCGCGACCGCGGCTTCAAGGGCATCGTGACGTCGGAAGGCACGGTGGCCCTCAGCCTGGCGCGCGAATACCGTCCGACGGCCATTACGCTCGACATCTTCCTGCCCGACATGCTCGGCTGGACGGTGCTCAACAACCTCAAGCTCGACTCCCGGACGCGCCACATTCCGGTGCAGATCATCAGCGCCGAGGAGGAGAACCGTCACGGGTTGGCGCACGGCGCGTTCTCCTGCCTGGTGAAGTCGCCGACGACCGACGGGCTCGAGGCGGCCTTCAACCGCATCGTCAACTTCACCGCACCGCGGACCAAGCGCCTGCTGGTGGTGGAGGACAACGACCTCGAGCGCGAGTCGATCGTGCATCTGCTCGGGCACGAGGACATCGAAACGGTGGCGGTGTCCACGGGCCAGGAGGCGCTCGAAACCATGAAGAGCGGCGCGGTGGACTGCGTGGTGCTCGATCTGCGCCTGCCCGACATGACCGGCTTCGAGCTGCTCGAGCTGGTGGAAGCCGAGCCGGCGCTGGCCGACGTGCCGGTGGTCGTGTTCACCGGCAAGGATCTGAGCGCCGAAGAGGAGCAGCGGCTGAAGCTCGCCGCCAAGAGCATCATCCTCAAGGACGTGCAGTCGCCCGAGCGTCTGTTGGACGAGACGGCGCTCTTCCTGCACCGCGTGATCAGCGAGCTGCCCGAAGACAAGCAGCGGATGCTCGAGCGGCTGCACCGCTCGAACGAAGCGCTCAAGGGGCGCAAGATCCTGATCGTCGACGACGACGCGCGCAACATCTTCGCGCTGACGTCGCTCCTCGAGAATCAGGACATGGACGTCATCCCCGCCACCAACGGCCGAGATGCGATCGACATCATCAAGGGGACCGATGACCTAGGGATCGTGCTGATGGACATCATGATGCCGGAGATGGACGGGTATGAGACCATCAAGGAGATCCGCAAGATGCCGGAGTTCAGGACGCTTCCCATCCTGGCTTTGACTGCTCGCGCCATGAAGGGCGATCGAGAGAAGTGCCTCGACGCCGGCGCCTCCGACTACATCGCCAAACCGGTCAACACCGATCAGCTCCTGTCGCTGATGCGCGTGTGGCTGTTCCGGTGACCCCCATGGACCGCAAGCCGCCAGACGCCGTCATCGGCCCCTTCGAATCGTCCGTGAGCTCCGCGCCCGAACCGGTCGCGTTGCCGACGGTCGTCGCGGACGGCCGCGTAAACATCCTGATCGTGGACGACGAGCCCGCCAACCTCAAGGTGCTCGAAGTCATCCTGGACGACCCCGGCTACCGTCTGGTGCGCGCCACCAGCGCCAACGAGGCGCTGCTCGCGCTCGTGGCCGAGGACTTCGGGCTGCTGATCCTCGACATCCGCATGCCGGACATGAGCGGGTTCGAGCTGGCGCACCTGATCAAGCAGCGGAAGAAGTCGGCGTCGGTGCCGATCATCTTCCTCACCGCGTTCTACAACGAGGATCAGGACGTGATGGCCGGCTACGGCACCGGCGCCGTGGACTATCTGCACAAGCCGGTGAACGCCACCGTCCTGAAGTCCAAGGTCGCCGTCTTCGTGGAGCTCCATCGCAAGAGCCGCGAGCTGGCGATGGCCAACCGCGCGCTGCTGCTGGAAGTGACCGAGCGCCGCCGCGCCGAGGAGCAGCTGCGCGATCTGAACGAGTCGCTGGATCGGCGCGTGACCGAGCGTTCCGAGGCGCTGCGCGAGAGCGAACAGCGCTTCCGCACCATGGCCGATCAGACGCCGGTGATGATGTGGGTCACGAACCCCGCCGGCACGGTGGACTTCGTCAACAAGGAGTACTGCACCTTCTTCGGCGTCTCCCATGAAGAGGCGATGCACAGCGGCTGGCGCATGCCGCTGCATGACGACGACACCGGCTACCAGCGGTCGCTCTTCGAGGCGCTGCGCACGCGCCGCCCCTTCCAGGCCGAGGCGCGCATGCGCCGGTCCGACGGCGAGTGGCGCTGGATGACGTCGCACGGTGCGCCGCGCACGGCGGCGTCGGGCGAGTTCCTCGGCATGATCGTCACCAGCCAGGACGTTACCGATCAGCGGCAGGCGGCGTCGATTCAGCAGCAGATCGCGCGCGCCAAGGACGAGTTCATCGCCGTGCTGGCACACGAGCTCCGCAGCCCGCTGGCGCCGATACGCACGTCGGTGGGGATCATCCGGGCGCACGCCTCGCATCCGTTGGTCACCCGCTGCGGCGAGATCATCGACCGGCAGACGGCGCACATGGCCCGCCTGCTCGACGACCTGCTCGACACCTCGCGGCTGTCGCGCAACACGCTGACGCTGCAGCGCGCGCGCGTGCGCCTGGGCGACGTGCTGCAGTCGGCGGTGGAGATTGCGAGCCCGCTCATCGAACAGCAGCGCCTCGAGCTGCTGGTGCACGGGGTGGACGAACCGGTGTGGCTCGACGCGGATCACGCCCGGCTGACGCAGGTGTTCGGCAATCTGTTGAACAACGCGGCCAAGTACAGCAAGCCAGGAGGGCGCGTCGATCTGCTGGTGCGGCCGTCCACCGGCTGGGTGGTGGTGAGCGTGCGTGACTCCGGCATCGGCATCGCGCCGGACATGCTCGACCGCGTGTTCGAGCCGTTCACGCAGGCCTCGATGGCGCGAGATCATGCGCCGGGCGGTGTCGGCATCGGCCTCTCGCTGGCCAACCGGCTGGTGGAGATGCACGGCGGTTCGATTCAGGCGCTCAGCGACGGTCCCGGTTTCGGAAGCGAGTTCCTGGTGCGCCTGCCGGCGTGTCCGGACGAGGTCGTGTTCCCCGCCCGCACCGACGAGCCGCCGCAGGCGGAGCTGACGCCGCTGCCGCGGCGCGTGCTGGTGGCCGACGACAACGTGGACTCCGCGGACATGGAGGCGGCGCTGCTCACGGCCGTCGGCTGCGAGGTGCGCACGGTGTACGACGGCGAATCCACGCTGCGCGAGGCCGAGCGCTTCCGCCCGGACGTGGTGCTGCTCGACATCGGGATGCCTGACATCGACGGACACGAGGTGTGCGCGCGCATCCGCAGCCAGGCGTGGGGCGGCAGCATGGTGCTCATCGCCGTCAGTGGATGGGGGCAGGAGGGCGATCGACGCCGCAGCGCCCGCGCCGGGTTCAACATGCACCTGGTAAAGCCGGTCGATCCCGATGCGCTGCTGCGCATCGTCCGCGACGTCATGTCCCAGAGCGCCTAGCGTCTTCGTGGGGGCCGCCTTCAGGCGGCCCGACCCTCGGGTCTTTAGACTCGACACGAGCCAGGCCTTCGCGACGGAGCACGAGCACGTTCCGCCTGGCCTCCGGTTCGACGGCGCGGAAGACTCCTCGCGCGCAGGCGAAACGTGCTCGCGCTCCGTCGCTCCGATGCGCACGTGGTTGCGGGTCTTTAGACCCGCCTCGACCCAAAGCCGAGAGCCGAGAGCCCGAAGCCTCTTCAATAGCCGGGAACGGAACCTGCACCGATCCTCGCGAGAGCCGTCCAGCCGGGCAGCTGGGCAGCCCGTCCATGGGAGGACTACATATGGCGACTGACATCGTGGCGTATGGTCTGTACAAGGATCGCGCGTCGTTCGAACGCGCGGTCGACGCGCTGCGCGCGGCGCACTTCCGCAACAGCGACGTCTCGGCGATTCTGCCGGACCGCGATCACACGACCAAGGATCTCGCGCACGAGATCAACACCAAGACGCCCGAAGGGATTGCGGCGGGCGCCGGTGCGGGCGCCGCGGTCGGCGGCGTGCTCGGCTGGCTCGTCGGCATTGGCGCGATTGCCATTCCAGGGATCGGGCCGCTGATCGCGGCGGGTCCGGTGGTGGCGGCGCTCGCCGGCGCGGGCGCGGCTGGCGCCACGGGAGGTCTGGTCGGCGGGCTGATCGGAGCAGGTATTCCCGAGATCGAGGCCAAGCGCTTCGCCGGTCGCATCCGCGAGGGCGCGTATCTGCTGTCGGTGCACTGCGACGACAGCGCGTGGGCCAAGAAGGCGGAGGAGATTCTCGAACGTACTGGCGGTCGCGACGTCGTGCACACGGCCGAAGCGTCGGCGGACTACAGACCCTAGAGTCTTAGGTCTCAAGTCTTAGGTCTTAGGCAAGTGCTCTTGCTCAGGACCTAAGACATAAGACTTAAGACTTAAGTCTTCTTTACATCTTGTAAACGATCGCCATCAGCAGGGCGACGTCGCTCTTCTTGATCGTCGGGAGCGGCGGCAGGTTCTTGTAGGTGTCGAGCACTTCGACCTTGAGCTGGGTGCGCGCCGAGACGGTGGCGGCCACGCCCACACCGAACAGGTAGAGAGAGTCGTCCCACTCTTTCGTTTTCCACAGAGCGGAAACGCTCTGCGTCAGGGTGGTCGTGGCGGTGAGCGTCTGCTGCAGCTTTTCGCTCGCCGTCACGGCCCCCGACGATCGCACCTCGAATCCGGGATTCTTCTCCCAGACGCCGCCGCCGCCGACGTCCACGGCTAGCTTCGTCTGCATGGTGTCGAAGAGCTTCACGCCGACGCCGCCCACCGGTGCAAGCAAGTAGTCGATGTTCTTGAACTCGTCTTTCAGATACTGGTTCTGACCGAAGACGAACATGCGGTCGCTCAGCTTGTACTCGTCACGGGCGTTGAGGCCGAAACGGTTGGTGGTGGTCTCGCCTTCGGTCTTGCCGCGGATCAGCAGCGCATCCGACTTCACCACGTTCTTCGTTTGCGGGTTGTAGGTCAGGTCGTAGGCCACGTTCACCGTCGAGCTGTCTTTGTTGCCGTGCGTCAATGCGAGCCCGGCGCTCGCGGCCACGGTCCAGATCTTCGGTTCGGCGGGCGCCTGCGCCCACGCGGGCGCTCCTGACAGCAGCACGGCGCCGACGGCGATCACGATGTACGCACGCATGGTTTCCCCCCTTGATCCAGCCTGTGTGGCCCCGAGATCGTACCCCGGTTCGACGTACCATATCCGCGTGAGTGATGGTCTTGCGGCCGGCCGCGCCGCCCTCGAGCGCGGCGAATGGCAGTCCGCCTACGAGACGTTCGAAGCGGTACTGCGGGTCGAGGATCGTCCGGACGCGCTCGAAGGGTTGGGGCTGGCGGCGTGGTGGCTCGATCTCGCCGACGTGGTCTTCGACGTGCGCGAGCGCGCGTATCGCGGCTACCGCGAGCGCGGCGACAGCCTGGGCGCGGCGCGCATGGCGGTGTGGCTCGCGTGGGACACCGCCGCGTTCCGCGGCGAGCAGGCCGTGGCCAGCGGCTGGTTGCAGCGCGCGCGGCGTCTGCTCGAGGGGCTGCCCGACGCGCCCGAGCACGCGTGGCTCGCCTCGCGCGCCGGCATCTGGGCGCTTCTCGACGACGGCGATCCCCATGAAGCCGAGAAGTTCGCGGCCGAAGCGGTGCGCGTGGGGCAGGCCACCGGTGCCGTGGACTACGAGATGGTGGGCCGCGCGGTGCACGGCTTCGCGCGCGTCACTGCCGGCGCCGTGGCTGAAGGGCTGCAGGAGCTCGACGAAGTGAACGCGGCGGTACTGGCCGGCGAGATGAGCGACCGTGTGCTCATCGGTCTCGCCTGCTGCTATCTGATTGCCGCCTGCGAACGCATTCACGACTACGAGCGCGCCACGCAGTGGTGCGATCGCCTCAAGGCGTTCTGCAAGAAGGTGGGATTCCGGCCGCTCTTTGCGGTATGCCGCACGCAGTACGCATCGGTGTGCATGTGGCGCGGCGCCTGGGACGAAGCGGAGCACGAGCTCACCTCCGCCGCCGACGAGCTCGCGGCCTGCCGCCCCGCCATGACCGGCGAAGGGCTGGTGCGTCTGGGCGAACTGCGCCGCCGGCAGGGCAAGCTCGACGAAGCGATGGCGCTCTTCGACCGCTTCGGGTCGCATCCGCTCGCCTCGATCGGCCGCGCCAACGTGATGTTCGATCGCGGCGATCACGCCGGCAGCGCCGAGCTGGCCGAGCGCCATCTCCGCCGTCTGCCCGCCACCAACCGTACGGAGCGCATCGCGGCCCTTGAAGTGAAGGTGCGCGCGTGCGTCGAGCAGGGGCACCTCGACGAGGCCAGGCCGGCGGTGGCCGAACTCCGCTCGATCGCCAACGAGTCGCATACGGCACCGCTGCGCGCGCGCGCGAGCTTCGTGGCCGGCCTCGTGGAGGCCCGCGCCGGCGACGCCAACGTGGCCCGCACCCATCTCGAGGACGCCGTCGATCTCTTCAGCGCCAGCGGCGCTCCGTTCGAAACCGGCCGTGCCCGGGTGGAGCTCGCTCGCGTCCTCGGCTCGCTCGGCCGGCACGAGGCGGCCGCCGCCGAAGCGCAGCGTGCCATCGGCGACCTCACGCCCCTTGGCGCCAGCCTGGAGCTGTCCCGCGCCCAGGCCGTGCTCGCCGGCCCCGCCGCCGTGGCGCCGGCGCCGGTGGGCGAGGACCGCAAGGGGCTGACCCCCCGCGAGATCGAGGTTTTGCGCCTGATTTCAGACGGGCTGAACAACCAGGCGATCGCCGAGCGCCTGTTCATCAGCGAGCACACCGTCCACCGGCACGTCGCCAATACCCTCACCAAGCTGAACGTCTCCTCGCGTTCGGCGGCCGTGGCGCAAGCTGGCCGGTTGGGGCTTCTTTAGGCTCCCGGCTTCCGGCCCTCGGCTTCCGCAGATCTTCTAACCGAGAGCCGAGAGCCGAGAGCCGAGAGCCGAGAGCCGAGAGCCGAGAGCCGCGGGCCGTAGGCCGTAGGCCCGCATGGCCCGTTCGGGCCATTTTGGCCGGCGGTCCCAAAATGACCGGATCCGGTGAAGCCTGCCCTTGGGCCCTCTTGTTAGATTCCTTGCCAGAGAGAACGACCCGTGACCACTACTTCCCCCCTTCGCCTCATGTGCGTGCTGGCGCACCCGGACGACGAGTCGCTCGGCACGGGCGGCGCGCTGGCGCACTGCGCCGCGGAGGGCATCGAGACCTACGTCGTCACCGCCACGCGCGGCGAGCGGGGACGCTTCGGCGACGGCGGCGTGTCGCCTGGGCCCGAAGTGGTGGGCCGTACGCGCGAGGCAGAGCTCAACGAGGCGGCGGCGGTGCTCGGCGTGCGCGAGGTCGCGGTGCTTGGGTATCCGGATGGCGCTCTCGATCAGGTGAACCACGCGGAGGCGACGGCGAACATTGCGGGCCATCTGCGCCGCGTGCGCCCCCACGTGGTCATCACCTTCGGACCCGAGGGCGCCTACGGCCACATCGATCACATCGCGATCAGCCAGTTCACCGCGGCGGCGATTGCCTGCGCCGCCGACCCGTCGTATGCGCTGCCCGGTGGCGAGGCGCCGCACCGCGTGTCGAAGCTCTATTTCATCGCGTGGAGCGCGGAGAAGTGGGACGCGTATCAGGCGGCGCTGAAGACACTCGTGTTCAAGATCGACGGGCAGGAGCGGCGCGTCTCGCCGTGGCCCGCGTGGGCGCTCACGACCGCGATCGACACGAGCCGCGTCGCGCCAACGGTGTGGCGCGCGGTGTCGTGTCACAAGACGCAGATGTCGATCTACTCGAAGCTCGGCGAGCTTCCCGACGATCACCATCGCGCGCTCTGGGGGACCCAGGAGTTCTATCGCGTGTTCAGCTGCGTCAACGGCGGCCGCACGCGGGAGACTGATCTTTTCGAGGGGTTGCGATGAGCGATCGCACGGCACGACTGGACGCGCTGCGGACGCGCACCGCCGCGCTCGCGATGACGGCGGGTGAATTCCGTACCATCGGCCACCAGCTCGTCGATCTGCTGGCCGAACGGCTCGCGGCGGTGCCGGACTCGCCGCTGACACGAGGAGAATCACCCGCGCAGCTACGCGAGCTGCTGGGTGGTGCGGAGCGCCCGCTGCCCGTCGACGGCGAGGACGCCGGCGCTCTGATCACCTCGGCGGCGAATCAGCTCTTCGAGCACTCGCTCTTCAACGGGCACCCGCGCTTCTTCGGCTACATCACGTCGAGCCCGGCGCCCATCGGCATGTTCGGCGATTTCCTCGCGGCGGCGGTGAATCAGAACGTCGGCGCCTGGAGCCTGTCGCCGCTCGCCACCGAGATCGAGTGTCAGGCCGTGCGATGGATGGCCGAGCTGGTCGGCTTTCCCACTACCGCGGGCGGACTGTTCGTGAGCGGCGGCAACATGGCGAACTTCGTGGGCGTCCTCGCCGCGCGCGCGGCGTCGGCCGACTGGAACGTGCGCGCCGAGGGGCTGTGCCGTGGCTCGCTCGTGCTCTACGGATCGGCCGAGACGCACACGTGGATCCAGAAGGCCGCCGATCTCTTCGGGTTCGGCACCAACGCCATCCGCTGGATTCCCGCCGACGCCGAGCAGCGGATGGACGTCGCCGCGCTGCGCAGCGCCATCGACGCGGACCGGCGCGCCGGCCTGCGGCCGTTCATGGTCGTCGGCACCGCTGGCTCGGTGAGCACCGGTGCGATCGATCCGCTCGACGAGATTGCAGCGGTGTGCCGCGAGCACTCGCTGTGGTTCCATGTCGACGGGGCCTACGGCGCCGTGGCCGCCGGCGTGCCCGGCGTGTCCGCCAGTTTGCGGGCCTTGAGCCAGGCGGACTCGATTGCCGTCGATCCGCACAAGTGGCTCTACGCGCCGGTCGAAGCCGGATGCGTACTGGTGCGCGATCCCGAGGCGCTGCGCCGCGCGTTTTCGTATCACCCGGCCTACTACCACTTCGACGAGCAGGTGGTGAACTTCTTCGAGCTCGGCCCGCAAAACTCGCGCGGGTTCCGGGCGCTCAAGGTGTGGCTGGCGCTGCGGCAGGTGGGACGCGACGGCTACCACCGGATGATTGCCGACGACATGCTGCTGGCCGAGCATCTCTACGAACGCGTGTCGCGGCACGGGGAGTTCGAGCCGCTGACGCAGTCGCTCAGCATCACCACGTTCAGGTACGTGCCGCCGGATCTGCGGGCGTCGCTCGGTGAGGATGCGACGGAGAGCTATCTCGATCGGCTCAATCGTGAGCTGCTCGTGGCCGTGGAGCGGGGCGGCGACGCATTTCTGTCGAGCGCGGTCGTGAGCGGGCGGTTCGCCCTTCGCGCCTGCGTGGTGAACTTTCATACGTCTCTGAACGACATCGAGGCGCTGCTGCCGCTGGTGTCGCGGTTGGGGAGGGAAATCGACCTGGCTCTCAGACAGGAGCCGGGCGTGGCGAAGGTCGCGGCGGGCCGCTAGGCCCGCCTGGAACGTAGCTGCAGGCCTCGAGGCCTGCCTGGGTTTTCAAAAGGAGTCAGTCATGTCGAACACAACGACGGGAACCATGGGTGGAACGCAGGTGGCCGCGAGCGCGCGCGCCGAGGCGCTGGCACGCCGGCTCGAGCAGGGGATCGACGCGCTGGTCACGTTTGCCGGCAGGTTGACGGAGAAGCAGTGGCAGACCGCGGTCCCGAAGGACGGGCGCAAGATCGGCGTGGTAGTGCACCACGTGGCCAGCGTGTTTCCGATCGAGATCCAGCTGGCGCAGGTGCTGGCGAAGGGGCAGCCGATTGCCGGCGTGAGCTGGGACGACGTGCACGCGATGAACGCCAAGCACGCCCAGGACAACGCGAACGTCACCAAGCAGGAGGCGATCGACCTGCTGCGTCAGAACAGCGTGGCGGCCGCCGCCGCGATTCGCGCCTTGAGCGACGAGGAGCTCGCCAACGCGGCCACCAACTCGCTCTATGCCGATGCGCCGCTCACGTGTCAGCACATGCTCGAAGACCACGCCGTGCGCCACTGCTACCACCACCTGGCCAAGATCCAGGCGGCGGTGAAGGCGTAAGAGGAGAGGCATCATGACGACCGCGACTACTGCTCCCACGACGGCCGCGCCGGATCTGGCCGCCGTCAAGACTCGCCAGCAGGCGATGTGGGCCTCGGGCGACTTCGCCGTGATCGGCACCACGCTGCAGATCGTTGGCGAGATGATCTGCGAAGCCGTGGACCTGCGCGCCGGTGAGCGCGTGCTCGACGTGGCGGCGGGCAACGGCAACGCCACGCTGGCCGCGGCTCGCCGCTTCGCGGAGGTGACGTCCACCGACTACGTGCCGGCGCTGCTCGAAGGCGGGCGCCGCCGTGCCGAGGCCAATGGGCTCGTGGTGACGTTCGAGCCGGCCGACGCCGAGAACCTGCCCTACCGCGACGCCAGCTTCGACGTCGTGCTCTCGACCTACGGGGTCATGTTCGCGCCGGACCATCAGCGCTCGGCCCATGAGCTGATGCGCGTGTGCCGGCCGGGTGGGCGTATCGGCCTGGCGTGCTGGACGCCAGCCGGCTTCCTGGGCGGTCTGCTGAAGACCGTGGCGAAGTACGTCCCGCCGGCACCGGGCGTGCAGTCGCCGCTCCTGTGGGGCACCGACGCGCATCTGCGCACGCTGTTCGCCGGCGCTGCGAAGATCGAGAACACGCCGCGGTTCTTCGCGTTCCGCTACAAGTCGGCGGAGCACTTCGTGGACGTGTTCCGCACCTTCTATGGCCCCACGCACAAGGCGTTTTTGGCCCTCGACACCGCGGGGCAGGCGGCGCTCGAAGCGGATCTGCTGGCGCTCCTGCGCGCCGCGGATTCCGGCGACGAGCGCGGCCTGGTCGTGAAAGGCGAATACCTGGAGACGGTGATCACCAGGTAGGACAGGTGGGACGGGTAAGACAGGTGAGACAGGTGGGCAAAGCGCTCTTGCCTACCCGTCCTAACTGTCCCACCCGTCCTATTTCTGGCACACCGGGCAATAGAAGGACGACCGCCCTGCCTGCGTGCGGCGGCGGATCACACCAGGGCAGCGCGGGCGGCGGCACCGCTCGCGTTCGCGGTCGTAGACGCGGAAGCGATCGGTGCGATACGGCGCCGACGACTGCCGCTCGATCGCCTCTTCCAGCACCTGCTTGATGGCGGCCGTCAGCCGCTCGGCCGCCTCACGCGGCGCGCCGGCGGGCGTGGCGATCGTGGACGCGCGCCGCAGCGGCGACAGCCCGGCGACGTGCAGCGCCTCGACGGCGTAGATGTTTCCCAGCCCCGCCACCACCTGTTGATCCAGCAGCGCCGCTTTCAGCGACGTGCGCTTGCCGGCGCACGCACGCGCCAGGGCGCCGGCGTCGAACTCCGCCGAGAGCGGCTCGGGTCCCAGCCCGCGCAGCGACGGATGCCGATCGAGGCGCGCCGTGCGCACGAGATCCATGAACCCGAATCGTCGCGGGTCGTTGAAGATGACGTCAGCCCCCGACGCGAGGTGGAAGACGACGTGGTCGTGCCGGTCGCCGGCGTCGCTCTGGTGCGGCACCCTGAAGGAGCCCGACATGCCGAGGTGCATCAGCACGCTGTCGCCCGACGAGAGCGAGGCCACCAGGTACTTCGCTCGGCGGGCAAGCGACAGCGTGGTCGCGCCGGCGATTCGACGCGCGAACCCGCGCGGAAACGGCGCCCGCAGGTCCGGGCGATTCACCTCGACTCTCGTGATGCGCACGCCGACCATCACGGGCTCGAGCTGCCGCCGCACGGCCTCGACTTCTGGAAGTTCCGGCATCCCCTCAGGATCGCACGACAGCGTACGTACCACGACAGGCGTACGTAGAGGCGGACCTTGAGGTCCGCCTGATGTAGCATCGCGGCGGAGCTGTCCCGATGTACACGGCGACCGCGCGCACGCCGCTCCCCACCACGATCACCGGCTCGCTGCCGAGGCCCGGGTGGTGCACCGAGAACCTCGGCCGGCGGAACTTCCGCGAGGCGATGGTGGACCGCGCCTACCGCGAGCAGTATCTCGACGCCACGTCCTCCCGCATCCGCGATCAGGAAGTGGCCGGGCTCGACATCGTCACCGACGGCGACTGCCGGTTCGACGCCGACG
>Ga0207703_10003735_pt1 | contig 12667 bp, 13 predicted proteins | sample KBSSwiS12_FD_184304 | JGI IMG/M metagenome (GOLD analysis project Ga0207703, IMG submission 184304) | Switchgrass rhizosphere microbial communities from Kellogg Biological Station, Michigan, USA - KBS Switchgrass S1-2 (SPAdes) (version 2) | ecosystem: Host-associated > Plants > Roots >... | reverse complement strand
TCTGCGAAGTGATCGGCCAGATCGTCCTGGCGGATACTGATCGGGAAAAATTCCGCGCCTGCCTTGGCCGCCATCTCGCGTGCTTCCTTCTCCTCGTTGTATTCGGGGCGGTCAAAGGCCAGGGTGAATGCGCGTATCGGGTCGGAACGATGCTTTGCGGCGAGCCCCAGAACGGCGCAGGAGTCGAGACCGCCGCTGAGGTAACATCCCACGGGAACGTCAGCGCGCAATCGAAGCCGAACTGACTCCTCCAAAGCATTTCGGAATTCCTCGACATACTCACGGTGCGAGCGGCGCTGCGTTGCAGCGCGGTCCACCCGTGGATAGTCGAAATCCCAATATCGAATCAGTTGCACGTGGCTGTCGTTTGCGAGCAGATAATGTCCCGGTGGGATTTGAAAGACGCCGTCAAACAGCGTCCGGGCGGGATGGCCGCCAAATTCGACTGAATTCGAGACGGATTCGGAATCCCACCGGCGCGGCACTCCGGCGGCAAACAGCGCTTTTACTTCTGAGGCGAGATAGATCGTGCCCTGATGACAGGCGTAGAATAAGGGCTTGATTCCGAATCGATCGCGAGCGGCGAAGATCGTGCGGTTTCGTTCGTCCCAAAGTACGAAAGCGAACTCGCCGCGCAAACGGTGCAAGCAGTGGACACCCAGGTCCTCATAGAGATGCAGGGCAATCTCGCTGTCCGATCGTGTTCGCAGGCGGTGGCCCGACCGTTCGAGCTCGTCGCGTATTGACTCGTAGCCGTAGAATTCGCCGTTGACGACGATCCGGGTGCGACTATCCTCGCTGACGAGCGGCTGATCTCCAGTCGTCAGGTCGATGACACTGAGCCGCGCGTGCCCGAGAGCCACTCGTTGGTCGGGTGCGATCCAATGCCGTTGGGCGTCAGGCCCGCGATGATGAAGCCGCTGGACTGCCCTTTGGACTGTGGCCGTGAGGATGGGCTCACGGCGGGAGAAGATGCCAACAATTCCGCACAATTTGATGAACTCCTTTTGATTCCGGGCGGCAGGAACGTGCGGGTCTTCTTCAACGTACTTCTGTCCCGCACTCGCCACTCGGGGTTGTCAGGTCGGCCGATTCCGGCGTGGCGTCAAATCTCGGATGAGTTAGCCTGTTGAGTCCTCAAAAGCGTCCAGTAAATCTGCAAAAATTATCCAAAGCGCTCTGGAGCCACGCTGCCGCGCCAGGGAGTAAGTGCTTGTACGAATTCGGCAAATTTCGCTTCGACCCCGCCAACCACCTGTTGCTGAGTGGTGGCGATCCGGTGCCGCTCACGCCCAAGGTGTTGGAGATTCTTCTCGTGCTGGTTCAGAACGGCGGCCGGCTGACGACGAAGGAAGCCTTGATGCGTCGGGTGTGGCCGAACAGTTGCGTGGAAGAGGCCAACCTCACAGTGAATATCTCGACGCTGCGCAGAATTCTCGGTGAGACTGCTGATGGCCGTCCTTACATCCAGACCGTTCCGAAGAAGGGTTACAGGTTTGTTGCGCCTGTCGCGGAAGTTGCGCAGACAACCATTGATGATGACAGCTCAGTGGCTGAGCCGGTTCCAGATGGCATTTTGCAACTGACAGACATTCAGGAGATATCTTCCCAGACAACAGGGAATGATGACGCTTCTTCAAGTGTCCCCGCCCCGCCGGCGGGGCCGCTCAGGCAACCTGCGCTGCATCGGCTCGGGTCGATTGCATTCGGATTCATCCTTCTCGCGATCGTCGCCATATCAGCCATCTCGTGGAATCACGAATCACCTGTTGTCACCTCTCAGAGTGGGCAGCCGCGAAGTCTCGCGGTGTTGCCATTTCAGAACCTGCGGGCAGACGAGGACAGTGAGTTCCTGGGCTTTTCATTGGCCGATGCGGTTATTACCAAGCTGGGTTACGTCAGTGAGCTTTCCGTGCGTCCCTCTTCCGCAGTACAGAAATACAAGAGCCCGGCCGTTGACATGCGGCGGATCGCCACCGATCTCAACGTAGACACAATTCTGACCGGGACCTTCCTGCGCGACGGAGACGATCTCAGAATCACCTGTCAACTGATCGACGCCCAAGCCAAAAATATTCTCTGGAAAGGCAGCTTTGATCTGAAATACGAAAAGTTGCTGACTGTTCAGGACAGTGTTGCCAACCGGATCATCAAGGGACTGGAAGTAAGCTTGTCGCCTTCCGAGGCAGCGCGCCTGAAGACGGAAACGGCAATCGCGCCACTTGCCTACGAATACTATCTGCGGGGAATTGATCTTTACTCCATGAGTGATTTTCCCATGGCAATCCGGATGCTCGAGAAGTCGACACAGCTCGCCCCTGACTATGCGCTGACCTGGGCCCACCTCGGCAAGTCGTACACAGCCAACGCATCCTTTCAGTTCGGAGGAGGCGAGCAGTATGAAAAGGCGCAACAATCTTTCGAACGCGCTCTCGCTCTGCAATCGGACCAGATAGACGCACGGATCTACATGGCCAACATGTTCACGGATACCGGCAGGGTGGAGCGAGCCGTGCCGCTGTTGCGGCAGGCGTTGGCGATGAACCCGAATCGTGCCGAGACCCACTGGGAGCTGGGATATGCCTACCGGTTTGCGGGAATGTTGCAGGAGTCCGTGTCGGAAGCGGAGACGGCCAGGCGCCTCGATCCGGGTGTAAAGCTCAACAGCTCGACTCTCAACGGTTATCTTTACCTGCAACAATACGAGCGGTTTCTGGACAGTCTGCCGAAGAGCGACGATCAGGCGCTGATCACTTTTTATCGGGGTTTCGGCGAGTACTATCAGAAAAACTGGGCAGTGGCCGCTGAACACTTCGACCACGCACTGGAGCTCGATCCGTCACTGTTTCAGGCCCAGATCGGGAAAGCCCTCAGCCTCGGCATTCGAGGTCACGTGTCTGAAGGATTGCTCATGCTGCAACAGGTGGAAACCAGGATCGACCAGCGGGGCGTTGGGGATCCCGAAGCTGCCTACAAGATCGCCCAAGGCTACGCTGTGTTGGGCGACCGAGAGTCAGCGCTGCGAGTCCTCGGGCGCAGCATTGACAGCGGATTTTTCCCTTATCCATACCTGTCGACCGATCCGCTGCTGGACAGCCTGCGCAAAGAGCCTGATTTTGTGCGGCTGATGAGCTCGGCACGCCAACGACACTTGGCTTTTGCTCATGCCTTTTTTCCTGGCCAAATCGCTGGCAAAGCTCCCGAGCGCAGTTCATCTCAATAGACTATCAACCGCTGGCTGGATGACACTCGACGTCGGTTTGATTGAAGTCGTTTCCTTTGAACAGCAGAGGCGAATCGAGCGCGCGCGAAAGTGCATATGAAAAACAGTCGCCAAAATTGAGTCCTGCAGGATGACGTCCTTTTCCGAACTTCTGGAACGCGCGACGGGCGAGGTTAGCCTGCTCTTCATCCACGGGCACCAGGGATACTTGTGCCTTGGCGATGAATAGATCGAGATCGCGAACGCCGTCCGCACCGTAGCGTGACTCGAGGATCATGGAGCACTCGACAAAAGACGCAGTGGACAAAGAGCGTGACTCGGAAGCTTCGATTGCTTCGTTGAATTTACGTCGCTCCGTCTCGTTCTGAAGGACTGCGACAACAGCGGACGTATCCAACACCATCAGCGCGGAAGCCCATGCTCATCGTAGCCCATGATCTCGTCAGCACTACGCGAATCGAGCACTGGCAGGGTGGAGCAGTGTAGAGCTATTTCATCGAGATCGTCTGCAAGTCGTCGCTTCGTGCGGGCTCGCCGCACCCGTTGCAGCCGCTCGCGCAGCGCTTGGGTCACTGCCTCAGTCTTCGTCTCTCCGGTCAGTTTTGCCAAGGCTATGGCGAGCCGTTCCGTCTCTTCATTGCGGATGTTCAGAGGGGGCATTTCATCACGTGTAGATAAGTTACTACACAGAAGTATAGCGCGATTTGAGGCTGGCAACTAGCGACTGTGAAAAAGTCGGTGCAGTCAGGCTGTACCCACCCACTTCTCAGATTTCGCCCACAGCTGCCGGGCTCTGTTGGCATCGAGCGCGTAGGACCTGACGCCATCGGCAAATGGATTGGGCGTGTCGTTGACAGGTGCGACCGCGCAATCTTCGAGGTATTTTCCGCCGATCTCGTTTTTGTCAGCCACGACGGCCGCCCAGACTGATGTTGCGGCTGCCTGGGAGACTTCCTTGAGTTGTGCTGGTGGCAACCCGGCCTGCTTGCGGGCGTTACCGACGCTTTCGAAGAGTCCCTTCAGCTCCTCCTGCGAGAAATGCCGGGGAAGCTCGGTGAGACTGTTTCCCGGCATGACCGCGGCAGCTCGAATGCCGTTATCTCGATTCCGGCGATCGAATTCGACGGCAAAGAGCGAGTTTGCCGTTTTCGATCGTCCGTAGGCGATGAATGGGTCATACGCCTGGCGTTGGAAATTCGGGTCCTCCAGATCAACATCGGCGACGCGATGCGCCTGGGATGACAGCACGACGAGACGTCCCTCGTTGGCAAGCAGAGGCGCGATCCGGCTGATCAAGGCAAAGTGCCCCAGGTGGTTGGTTCCGAACTGGACTTCGAAACCATCGGGCGTACGACCGAACGGCGTCGCCATGACGCCGGCATTGGCAATGATGGCATCGAAGCGCCTGCCAACGGTCAGAAGTTTGTCAGCACTGCGGCGAACGCTCTGCAACGACGCTAGATCCAACTCGATCAGTTCGAGACCGCCCCCTCCCTCATTCGCGGCGTCGCGGATAGAGGCCGCGGCTGATCCGGCTTTCGCGAGATCTCTGACCGCGCCGACGACCTCAGCGCCGTGAGAGGCCAATGAGCGAGCTGTTTCGCGCCCGATGCCCGATGAAATTCCTGTTATGAAAATTCGCTTCCCGACGAGACTGACTCCGGACAGCACCTCGTCAGCGGTCGACTGCGCATTGAATTTTTTAGTCATGATTTCCCTTTTTCCTGTCAGAGTCATTTCAGGTACCGAGACCGCCGGAAACGTCGATCACGCCGCCGGTCATGTAGCCGCCAGCCGGCCCTGCGAGGAAACACGCGAGGGCTGACACTTCCTCGAGCGTGGCAATGCGGTGGATCACGTGAAGGTTCATGAGCGAATCGGGAACATCATGGCCCAACGCCTGTACAGCCATGTCAGTTGGCATGACACCGGGCTGAATGACATTGACCGTAATATTGCGTGTACCCAGATCCCGGGCAACACCCCTCGCGTATCCGGCGATGGCCGCCTTTGTTCCGGCATAGTCAGCTACGCCAGCGAAAGGCACACGACTGCCGAGAATCGAGCCAATGAAGATGATCCTACCGCCGTCTGAGAGCACGGACACCGCTGCTCTCGTGGTGGCGACCGCGCCCATGACGTTGATCTGCCACTGTCGATCGAGGTTGATCGTATCGAGATCGGGGTCGTCGACCGTTTTACCCTGTATGGCAATTGCCGCGTTGTTGATGAGAATGTCGAGCTTGCCGAAATGCGCCGACACTGTGTTGAGCAGTGGCTTCGCGGCGGCTGGATCTGCCTGGTCGTTCTGGATCGCGATCGCCCGGACGCCCTTTGTTTTCAGCTTTTCAACAACCGCCTCCGCTTTCTCCGCCGACGCGACGTAGGTGATCGCAACGTCGGCGCCCTGGGCAGCAAACGCCTCCGCCAGGTTGGAACCGAGCCCGCGTGAGCCTCCAGTAATGAGTGCGACTTTGCCTTCGAGTGTCTTTGTCATGGGATTTAAATAATGACCGTTACAGTAACGACTAGTATAGAATTAACCCGGACACTGTCAAGCGATTTTGTAATGACTGGTATAGAAAAGGCGGAGTCGAACTGATGGGTCGTCATCGTGAGTTTCAATTGGAGGAGGCGCTCGACGCCGCGCTGCGCGTGTTCTGGCGTAAAGGCTATGAGGGCACTTCCTACGCGGATCTGACCGAGGCTACCGGTTTGGAGCGACCCTCGCTGTATGCTGCTTTTGGCAACAAGGAAGCGCTCTTTCGTCGAGCGCTGGCTCGTTACGATGAGCAATACCTGGGATACCTTCCAGAAGCGCTCCAAAAGACCACGTCACGCGAAGTTGCAGCGCACCTCGTGCACAAAGCGGTAGAGCTGAATACGCGTTATCCCGAACACACGGGTTGTCTGGGAATCAATGGAGCCCTGGCAGGATCGGATGATGCGGAGCCCGTGCGGCAAGCGTTGGTAGAGTTCCGGGTGGCTGGTCAGGACCGGCTTCGCGAACGCTTCGAACGGGCGCAGGCTGAGGGTGACTTACCTGAGACGGCGAAACCGGACGCCCTCGCGGCATTCGTGATGACAGTGACACAGGGAATAGCAGTGCAGGCCAAAGCCGGTTTGAGCCGTGCCATGTTGGAAGCGGTTGCAGAGCAGGCATTGGCTACGTGGCCGGCAGTTAGCTCGCCGTCCTCCCGTCCCCGTCGGCCGAGGCGTCGGAAAAGTTGAGGCCAAGTGTACGTGGGTGTCACCAATTACCGCTGTCCTTAGCCCTATCTTTCGGGCGGATACGCTCGCCGCGGCCGGTGATCTCGGCGTCCTACGGCGGACGATGGTCGTCCGAGCGCAACGCCGTGGACGAACCGACGATAAAACCAACGCCTCTGTAAGCGTTGTCGATGGATGACCGCTGGGCAACTGAAACCTGTAGAAACTTGCCCACTTGATTCAGCTTGGTTAGGCTAATCCGATGAAGCGAGTGGAATTCAATCTGCCGGACGAAATCTTCGCGAGCCTCGATCGCGACTCGAATCAGTTGACTGCTGATTTGCGCGCGGCCGCCGCCGCCAAGTTGTACGAGCTTGGACGTGTTAGCCAGGAAGTTGCCGCGCAGATAGCTGGTGTCAGCAGGAGCGAGTTTGTCGCCATTCTGTCTGAGCTCAGAGTCTCGCCAATGCAAGAAAGTGCCGATGAGGCGCGGGCGGGTGCGGAGTTGCTGAGAAAGCCGTGAAGCACGCGGTGCTCAACGCATCGCCTGTTATTGTCTTGGCGCGAGCACGCTATCTCGACCTCGTTCCAAGGCTGGTGTCGTCGCCTGTCATTCCCAGGGCGGTTGCAAATGAAATCCAGGCAGGCAGATCGGATGACCCGGCGGCGGAGTTCCTTTCCTCCTCGAATTGGCTCGAAATTACTGATCTGACTCCACCATTATCGCCGCTTGCAGTGTGGCGTTTGGGTCAAGGCGAGAGCGAGGTCCTCGAGTACGCACATCGAAACCCAGGTACGATTGCAGTGCTGGATGACAAGGCGGCTCGACGGTCAGCTGTGGCGCTCAATATTCCGGTTGTGGGAACCCTGGGGCTGCTCCTCGCAGCCCGGCACAGCAGGTTACTGCCGTCACTTCAAGTCGCAGTCGACCGCGTCAAGAGTTGTGGTCTCTTTGTTGACGGTGCTGTTGCTTGGCGAATCATTTCAATGGGCGAATAACGGGCTATGAAGCGTGAAGTTACAACGTCGCGGCAGCGCCGGTATGGATCAGCTGGCACCGCGTGGCTGCCTGGCGGTCACTCCGGGGACGACGCGAGGCTTTACGAAACGTGCGGGTCCGAAAGTTACTTGCCGGCGGTAGCAGCCGATTTGCACCCGAACAGCAGCGTCCGGTCGTACTGATCTTCGTTGATAGTGTTATACCCGCGCGACCCGCAGATGCGGCCGGCCTTCACCAGGCACGAATCCCAGGTATTCAGCAGGCCCCGGCAGGAGACCGAGTAGCCCCGGGATCCGTCGGCAAGATAAGTCGTACGCCCGCTGGCACATGAGACCAAAGTAACCGATACCAGCGCGGTGATGACCGCTGCGACCCACGACCTGACTGTTTGCATGCGAAATTGCCACTCGATTGCGAGTCGGCAAGCATGAACTGATCGCGTGACAATTTCGTTGCATGCGTCAGGAATCCACGGACTGTAATACGAGCCTGCAATCCTAGGCGGTCAGCTCATATTCGAGATCTCCCGACGTGACCCAGCAACGAATTGCCTTCGCAATTGTATCCTTCAGTATCCTCGCCGCGCCGGCGATGGCAGATGAGATGACAGGACTTTATTTCGGCGCCAACGCGCTCAACCTGCTGAGCACCTACCGCCGTGCCACTCTCGACGAGGGAATGACTGCCGCGTTCGGCGGGGCGAGCAACGGCTATGCGATGGGCCCTTCGTCCACGGACAGAGCGCATCTGTCCTGGACCGTCGATGTCGGTTACATGTTGACACCCAACTTCGGGCTCGAGCTGTCATTTATGGACTTCGGGCCGTTCCGGTATTCAGGCTACGGCGCCGTTACTTCGTCAGCGGATGGAAGCGCTTCGGAAATACATTTGAATCTGGATGTCAGGACGCATGGGCCGGCGCTGGCGATGGTGGGGGTGCTGCCGATGACCAACTTCTGGGATCTCACCGCCCGCGTGGGCGCCTTCCAGGCGAAGACGAAATCGACATTCCACACGACTGTCGGTGACAGGGACGATTCGGGAAGCTTTTCTCAGAACACCACCAGCGTGTTGGCGAGCGTTGGCACTTCATTCACTCTCACGCCCCATTGCGCGCTTCGTTTGGATTATCTGCGGATCCAGAAAATAAAGGAAAAGGCGCTGGAGCAGGACTTCAATGTCGACGCCGTCACTGCTGGCGTTGAATACGTTTTCTAGTCGACTACGGCTGATAGTTCGGGCTGAGGGTTTTCTTTGCCGTCGCGATTTGCAGTAGTGTCGGGTAGAACTGCACGAACGTCGTATTCACCGCGCCATGCTGTTGATGGCAGGCGTAGCAGTCCGCGCTCGTCGGGATCTGTTGAGCAGGCTGGGTGTCCGTGCCTCCGAAGGCGAAAAATCCCCACCCGCCCGGAAATCGCCTGGTGTCTTTGGTGTGGACCTCAACACCCATCAGGTCCCCCGACTGAAACTTGCCGCGCTGATTGATGGAGCCTTTTCCGGTCGCGCCCCGCGCTTCCATGACCAGAATCGTCCCTTCGGGCCAGGTGCCGGTCTGCAAAAACTCGTGATAAGACACCGGGTCTGCGAATACATTGTCGAACATGGAGTGGCCCGGCATGTCGAGCAGCTTGTTGTAACTCATGTCGAGACCGGATGACAGATACACCCATTCCCGGTAGTTGGCGGGGAAGTTGAGCTTGCCGTCGGGGGCAAAAATGGCGTCGCTCGAGGCGGCGGCACTGGTGGCCAACAACACGGTGGCGAGAGAGGCGACAACGCGAATGTTCATGAACAGACTCCTGGCGAGCTCGATGTCAGAAATCGCTCGCGATAATTCTTCGGCGCAACGCCGAAGCGTTTACGGAAGCGCCGGCGAAAGACGTCGGCGCTGGCAAAACCAACGGATGCGGCAACACTGTCGACCGTACGCCCCGGAGTAGTCAGCCGCTCGCGGGCTTCCGTCAGGCGCAAGTTGTCCACGAATTGCGCAGGCGTGCACCCAAAAGTCTCGTGAAAGCGGCGGCTGAAATGCCGCGGGCTCAGTCGCGCCCTGTCTGCGAGCGCCGGTACGGACAGGTCGCGCTCGAGATGAGCCGAAATCCACGCAATCAGGTCCGCGAAGCGATCGGCCGAGTGCACCTGAAAGCGCAGGGCTTCCGAAAACTGCTCCTGGCCCCCAGGTCGCTTCAGGAAAACAACCAGTTCCCGCGCAACCGTCAAAGCAACACGAGGCCCCAGATCCTCCTCCACGAGCGCCAGCGCCAGATCGATTCCGGCGGTGATGCCACCGGATGTGTAGAACCGCCCGTCCTTGACGAACAGCGCGTTGGCATCAACAGTCAGTTGCGGGAATCGCTTGCCGAGGTCTTCGGCAAACCTCCAATGTGTGGTTACCCTTCGGCGGTTGAGCAACCCCGTGGGGGCAAGCCCGTAAACCCCGGTACATACGCAGGCAACTCGCCGGATCCGCGGCGCACGGCTGCGCAGCCAGGTGGAAACCGCGGCGTTGGTTGATGGTACGCGCAGCCCCCATCCGCCGGGCACGATCAGGGTGTCCAGGGCCGGTGCGTCACTCAACCGACAGTCTGGTAAAAACCGCAGACCCGATTCAGCAGTGAATGGCTCATCAGTCAGCCCGATCAGGTGGGTTCTGTAAAGACCCTTGGAATCTCCGCGGGTAAAGTCAGCACGCCCGGCGCTGGTAAATACCTCGGTCGGCCCGACTACATCGACGGCATTCACTCCATTGAACCCCAGCACTCCGATGCGCTTTATACCCTTGCTCATCTCGTTCCCCGGTGCCTGCAGGCTATGTGAAGGCTACAGTAGCGGAAGGTCGCACATCCGACGAATTCGGCCATCCGTTGACGAGCCCACACCCACGTGTGACGATCGTTGCATACGGCCACGGAAGAAGTCATGCCCTCGATAATCGACCTCGAAACTCACGATATCCGCTTTCCCACGTCGCGCCAGCTCGATGGTTCCGACGCAATGAACCCGGACCCTGACTACTCGGCCGCGTATGTTGTTCTACGCACCGATGATCCGGATGGGCTCTGTGGGCACGGATTTGTGTTTACGATTGGTCGCGGGAATGATGTTCAGGCCGCCGCGTTGGCGGCTGTGCGGCCATTTGTGGTTGGGCGGGAGGTTGATGAGGTCCTGAGTGATCTGGGCGGCTTTGCCCGGAGTTTGACTCATGACTCCCAGTTGCGCTGGCTCGGGCCCGAGAAGGGTGTGATGCACATGGCCATCGGTGCGGTGATCAATGCTGCCTGGGACATGGCGGGTCGCAGGGCCGGTAAGCCCGTGTGGCGCTTGATCGCCGACATGACACCGGAGCAGATTGTCGATCTGATTGACTTCCGGTACATCACCGACGCACTGACCCGCGATGAAGCATTGGGTATTCTGCGCGCGGCACAGCCTGGTCGTGCGGAACGAGTCGCGACCCTGATCAAAAAGGGTTATCCGGCCTACACAACATCACCCGGGTGGCTGGGTTATTCGGATGAGAAGCTTGCCCGCCTCGCTGTCGAGGCGGTGGGCGAGGGCTTCCGCACTATCAAGATCAAGGTCGGGGCCAATGTCGATGACGATATCCGTCGTTGTCGAATTGCACGGGGTGCGATTGGCGATACCGTTGGATTAGCGATTGATGCAAATCAGCGCTGGGATGTAGGCACCGCCATCCCGTGGCTGCGCAACCTCACTGAATTCAACATTGCGTGGATCGAGGAGCCCACGAGCCCGGATGACGTTCTGGGGCATGCAGCCATCCGCCGAGGTGTTGCGCCGATGCCGGTATCCACGGGGGAGCACACCCAGAACAGGGTGATATTCAAACAGCTGTTTCAGGCGGGGGCCGTGGATCTCATCCAGATTGATGCTGCCCGTGTGGGAGGCGTCAACGAGAATCTGGCCATCCTGCTCATGGCGGCCAAGTTCGGTGTGCGTGTGTTTCCGCACGCGGGCGGAGTCGGCTTATGTGAGCTCGTCCAACACCTGGCGATGGCCGACTATGCAGCCATCAGCGGCGCAATGGAAGACCGCGCGATCGAGTTTGTAGATCACCTGCACGAGCATTTTCTCGCGCCGGTCAAAATCAGTGCGGGTCGTTACGTCGCACCCCATGTTCCGGGTTTCAGTGCGGAGATGCACCGCCAATCGATTGAAGATCATGTGTTCCCGGGCGGGGCCGCCTGGCAAAAATAAACACGATCACGAAACACACGAGGGGAACGCTGATTGCGAGTTGAATGCCGCCGGCGTCCGAGACCGCGCCCATTATCGCAGTCAAAACCGCGCCGCCGATAATGGACATGACGAGCAGCGCGGAGCCTAGCTTGCGCTCCGCGTCAGCCATGCCGTCGACTCCCAGGGCGAAGATGGTTGGAAACATGATCGACATGAAGAAGCTGCTGGCAATGAGCATGTAGGTGCCGGCGTGGCCCAGGTTCATGACGGCAGCCGCGCACAGGAGCACATTGATTCCCGCAAACGAGGCCAACAGACGGGTTGGGGAGATGCGCCGCATCAGCGCTGTACCGGCAAAGCGTCCCACCATGAATGCGACGAGTGAGGCGGTGAGAAAATTGGCTGCCATCTTTTGCGGCGTCCCCGGTTGCGTTGCCTGGACGTAGCGGATCAGATAGCTCCAGATCCCGACCTGGGCGCCCACATAGAAGAATTGGGCGACCACAGCGAGCACAAACCGGTTGTTGCGCAACAGGGATCGAAGATGTAGCCCACTGTCGCGGGTCGCGCTGGCTGCGTGTTGGTCGGTGGTGGGGAAACGGGTAATCAGGATGAGAGTTGCCCAACCGAGCACGACGAGGCCGATGATCAGATAGGGCAGCTGAACCGCGGTGGATTCCGAGGCAAAGTAAGCCGAACGGTGAGCCACGTCCATTGCCGCGATTTCGGCGGGCGTGTGCTCTATGCCGGAGAAGATGAATTGCTGGCCAATGATGACGCCCGTGATGGACCCGAGGGGGTTGAAGGCCTGGGCCAGGTTCAGTCGTTGGGCTGCCGTTTCCGGCGGACCCAGTACGGTGGCAAACGGATTCGCTGAGGTCTCCAGGAACGCAAGTCCGCTGGCGAGGACGAACAGCGCGAGCAGAAACAACCCGTAGGTGCGCAATTCGGCGGCGGGCCAGAACAGAAACGCGCCGCAGGCATACAACAACAGACCGACGACCACGGCACCCTTGGGTTGTTTCTGCTCG